>FSZM01000154.1_pt1 | contig 52802 bp, 39 predicted proteins | sample 1638831 | NCBI WGS metagenome assembly FSZM01 (sample SAMEA3914813, study PRJEB12502) | metagenome | biome: forest; material: soil | place: Canada | collected 2011-07-07 | depth 0.3 m
GTTGGTATTTGTCGTATTTTTTTCAATTTTTCATAGTGTTATGTGATACCGGCAGTCGCACCAGTAAAATCAAGCACTTAGCCCAGCCCTCACCGGCTGGGCTTTTTGCTTTCTGTGCCGATTATTCTCCGCGTACCCGCTGTGTACCCCAATTTGCTCAACGCCGATGGCGGTGTGTGAGAGCGATCGCCAGCGCCTCAAGATCCGCCAGCCAACAGGCGTCGGATATCCGCTACAGCCCAAGCCAGCCGCCGGCTAATCCGGACCGGACGCAATGGGCCATTTTCCAGCGAGGCCCATACCCGCAGCGTCTGCGGTTTCCTCGTGAGGTGGTAGGCGGCGCATTCGGTATCGACATGCGTCCGAGTCTCCCAGTCAAGCGGCAGTGTTCGACGAACTTGATAAGCCCGCCATGCAGGCCCTGCCGGCAACGCGCTACGAGTTCGCAGAGTGGAAAGTGGCCACTGTCGGCATCGACCATCACGTGGACGTGGGCAGGCATTACTACTCGGTCCCGTACCGCTTCGCACGCGAGAAGGTCGACGTGCGCGTGACCGTGTCGGTCGTCGAATTGTTCCATCGCGGCAGCCGGGTTGCCAGCCATGTGCGCAGCGCGTTCAAGGGGCGTCACACAACCATTGACTCGCACATGACGGCGGCGCACCAGGAGGTCAAGGGTTGGAGTCCGCAGCGCCTCAGTGACTGGGCCGCGCGTATCGGGCCGCACACCTGCGCTGTCGTCACCAGCGTGCTCGGTCAGCGACGCCATCCCCAGCAGGGCTATCGCGCCTGCCTGGGTGTTTTACGGATGGCCAAGGAGTTCGGCAACGACCGGCTCGAAGCGGCATACGACCGCGCCATCGCCGTCGGCACGCCGTCCTATCGCAGCTTGCTGTCGATCCTCAAGCATGGACTTGACCGCAAGCCGGTGAGCGTGCCAACCCAGTCTGCCATTCGAGCATACCAATGTGCGCGGCCCCAACTACTACCATTGAAGGAAAAAGAACCATGTTGAATCATCCCACCCACGACAAGCTCCAATCATAGTAAAAACTCCCCCCCGCGTCGCTACGCTCCGACTGTCCGCCATGGCGTGGAATGAGTGGCCTAGTTTGGCGTGGACTGGGGGGTGGCCAGTTTGGCTTGGAACGGGTGGCCACTTTGCATGGAATACGCACCCTGTGAATTTCTAGTACCACCCCGTCCTGGCGCGATGCAAATTTTGAAGAATTGATTTGCCTCTGAGGCAAACGGCTTACGCGATGGATGATGAGTTTGGCCTGCTAGCCATTCCAGCTCTAGCTGCGGCGAGCGCCACGTTTCCGCATTGGAATTTGCAGTGTGACCGCTTCTGTGTATGACAGCAGCGTAGTCGAGAAAAAATAAACATGGCCTTGAGCCGCAAAGTGACTTTGTGTTATTTTGCTAAGTTCTGTATTGAGTGAGAGTTAGTCCGGAGTCGCAACTGACTCCTAAAGATGTACCGACTGCAGTGCAAAGCGGGGGTGGCCCCCTTCAACTGAAATTGGACTCTTATGCACAACATCATTACGCTGCCGGCAGCGCAAGTCACCATGGACGAGGATGCGTGGGACGACTTGCTGAACTTTATCGAGGAACGGCGGGTCATTCCCATCATCGGCCCCGAGCTGTTGCAGGTTGAAACCGACGCCGGGCCGCGCTCACTATATGACTGGATCGCCGAAAGACTGGCCGCACGGCTCGGCATTGACACGGCGCAGCTGCCGGCGCAATACAACCTGAACGACGTGGTGTGCTGGTTCCTCGGTGCGCGCGGCCGGCGCGAAGAGGCCTATACCCGCCTGCGCAGCGTGCTGCGCGAAGCGACGTTTGCGCCGCCCCTGGCCCTGCGGCAGCTGGCCCAGATTACCGATTTCGATCTCTATGTCAGCACCACCTTCGACTCCCTGCTGGAAACGGCGATCAACGCGGAGCGTTTCGGCGGTGAGCCCGGCGCGGAAAGCTTCGCCTATGCGCCCAACCGCGTGGTCGATTTGCCGGTAGAGCGCGAACAGCTGCAGCGACCGACCATCTACCACCTGCTGGGCCGCCTGTCCGCCTCGCCCAACTACGTGATCAGCGACGAGGACATGCTGGAATTCATCTGTGCGCTGCAAAGCGAGCACCTGACCCCGGAAAAACTGTTCCACGAGTTGGAGCATAACCACCTGCTCTTCATCGGCAGCAACTTCAGCAACTGGCTGGCGCGCATCTTCCTGCGCATGGCCAAGCGCCAGCGCCTGTCCGACCCTCGCGACGTGGGCGAAGTGCTGGCCGACGACCATACCGGCCAGAACGACAGGCTGATGGGTTTTCTGCAGCAGGTGAGCGTGCGTACCCGCGTGTTCGCCGGGGCGGAAAAGTTCGTCGCCGAACTGCATAAGCGCTGGGTCGCGCGCCAGCGGCCGGGCCAGGTGCTAGCGTTTGCCGCGTCGCCGCAGCGCATGGCGCCGCCCGAGCGCGAGATGCCCGACCATGCCGTCTTCATCAGCTACGCGCGCGAAGACCTGGAGGCCGTGATTCGGCTGCGCGCCGGTCTGGAGATGGCCGGTATCACGGTCTGGTTCGACATGGACCGGTTGGAAGCAGGCGATGACTTTGACCGTAAGATCCAGCGCAATATCGCGCGCTGCTCGTATTTTATCCCCATCGTATCGAGCAATACCGAACGCCGCCTGGAGGGCTATTTCCGGCGCGAGTGGAGCTACGCGATCGACCGCTCGCGCAATATGGCGGATGGCGCCCTGTTCATCCTGCCGGTCAGCATCGACGCAACCGACGGCGGCGTGGCCATGGTGCCGGAAAAAATCCGCGCCCTGCACTTTACGCGACTAAAAGGCGGCGAGGTGAGCTCCGAGTTCGCGCAACGCCTGAAAGGCTTCCAACGATGAGCGAACAAGATCCCCAGCCGTGCTTGACCAGCACCGTGGACCGGGAGCAGCCCTGGCTGGGCCTGGATTCGTTTTCGGAGCAGACACGCGCATTTTTCTACGGCCGCGACGACGAGATCGCGGAACTGGCGCGCCGCGTGCAGCGCAAGACATTGACGATCCTGTTCGGCCAGTCTGGCCTGGGCAAGACCTCCATCCTGCGCGCGGGCATCGTACCCAGGCTGCGCCCGCAAGGGTATTGCCCCGTGTACGTGCGGATCGATTACGCGGAGCAGGCGCCCGATCCGGCCGAGCAGATCAAGCAGGCCATCCTGCGTGCGGCCATGGCGCAGGGACGCTGGACCCAGTCCGGCGTTGCCGATAGCGGCGAAAGCCTGTGGGAATTCCTGCACCACCGCGACGATATCCTGCTCGACGTCGATGGCCGTGCGCTGATCCCGCTGCTGATCTTCGACCAGTTCGAGGAAATCTTCACGCTGGCTCAGTCCGATGACGCCGGCAAGCAGCGTGCCGCGCGCTTCCTGGGCGAGCTGGCTGACCTGGTCGAGAACCGGGCGCCGCAGGCGCTGGAGGCGCGTATCGACGCTGACGACGCCCTGATTGAACGGTTCGATTTTGCCCGCGATGACTACCGCATCCTGCTCTCGCTGCGCGAAGATTACCTGGCCCACCTGGAGGGGCTGCGCACCAGCATGCCATCAGTGACGCAGAACCGCATGCGGCTGGCCCGCATGACGGGCGCTCAGGCGCTGAGCGCGGTGCTCAAGCCAGGTGGCAGGCTGGTCAGCGAGGAAGTCGGCGCCGCCATCGTGCGCTTCATCGCCGGCGGTGCCGAGCTGGCCAATGCCGAGGTCGAACCGTCGCTGCTCAGCCTGATTTGTCGCGAGCTGAACAACAACCGTATCGCCCAAGGACGGAGCGAAATCTCCACCGACCTGCTGGCCGGCACGCACGCCAGCATTCTCAGCGAGTTCTATCAGCGCGCGCTGCAGGACATGCCGGACGGCGTGCATGTGGTGATCGAAGAGCAGTTGCTGACGGAAGCCGGCTACCGCGAAAACCTGGCCGAGGAGCGCGTGCTGAAGGCCTTTGCCTTCGCCGGCGCATCGCCGAACGTTTTGTCCACGCTCGTCAACCGCCGCTTGTTGCGGATCGAGGAGCGCCTGGACGTACGGCGCGTGGAGCTGACCCACGATGTGCTGTGCGGCGTGGTCAGGGCCGCGCGCGAGCAGCGTCACGAGCGCACGGCCAAGGAAATGGCCCAGGCCCAACTGCAGCAACAGCAGGAAGAGCAGCACCGCACGCGTCAGGCGCTGGTACGCGCGCGTAAGGTGGCGGTGGGCGGCCTGACCCTGGCCGCGCTAGCGCTGGCCGCCAGCGTGTACGGCTATGTCAGCACACGGCAGGCGGTGCAGACGCGGGGCGAAGCGGAAAAACTGGTGGGCTACCTGCTCGACGACTATTACGAAGAGCTGCGGCCAGTGGGGCGGCTCGACCTGGTGGGCGAACTTGGAGCGCGCGCCGTAACCTATTACAAAGGGCTGCCGGAAGGCATGCGCAACGCTGAGACCGAACGCAACCGCACCATGGCGCTGGTGCGGCTGGGATCGGTGAAGTACCAGCAGGCCTCCTACATCGAGGCCACTGCACTGCTCGATCAGGCAGTCTCTATACTAGAGACCAGCTATAAAGCGGGAAATCGGTCCGAGCGAAACCTGGCGGACCTGGCTGAGGCGATCTACAACCGTGCCAGGATCGACGAATTGACGGGTAAGATTCCCCAAGCGTTGCGCATGGAGCGACATGCTGCGGAATTGTTGCAGCCACTGGCCAGCACTGTCAACGCATTGCCGGCAACGCGGCGCATCTATGCAGCGGTGCTGACGCGAGCAGGTTGGTGCCAGTTACGCAGCGGTCACGGAGAAGACGCAATTGTCACCCTGCGGATCGCGCTGGCGGCAGTCAGCGCGGAAGCCAGTTTGAAGGATGATGTGGCGGGTACGGCGGAGTTTATCAACGCCAGCGCCTGGCTGTATGAAGCGTTGGTCCATGAAGACCATTCGGCGGCTGAGATGGAAGCTGTGTCTGGCCCAGCGATGCTAGCAGCGACCCAGGTGCTCGAACGTCGCCCAGGCCATTTCCAGGTCATGGACAACCAGGTCAGCATGTTACTCAACCAGACGCGGCTGGCGTTGAAGGCGCGGCAGCCTGGCGCCGCGATCCGATCCGTCGAGCAGAGCCTGATAGTGCAGGAAGCCTTGGTGCGCGTTGACGTGCGGGCAGACCGCTCGTGGGGCAATCTGTCAATTTCTCATCTGCAGCACATTTTGCCGCATTGGCGTGCTGGCCATGTCAAGGCCGCAATTGATCACGCGCAGCAAGCGTTGGCCATATACCGTGACCGGAAGCCCAGCACTTTCCAGGAAATGAATCTGAGAACGATAGCGTGGCTGTTGAGTGTGACACAGGCCGAGACTGGCAACCATGCTGGCGCGGCACAAGCCATGAAATCTGCACGTCAATACTTGGGCCTGTCACCGGCGACGCAGAACATGCCTGCGGAAGATCTCAAGCGCCGACGTGTGACGCTACAACTGGACTTGGTACAGGCCGACAACGAGCGCATTCTTGGCGACGCTGTCACGCTAGCCGAGAGCGCTGCGCTGGTGGCTCGCGCCGAGCAGATCGCCCGCGATCGCCCAGCTGGAGAATCTGCTGAGGAAGATGATTGGTTGCGACTTAGTGCCTGGATGCTCGACGCCAAGCTCGCCATGCAGGCCGGCGACTACGCACATGCTGAGGCAAGTGCTGCGAAGGGTGCTCAGTTACCGTTTCTGCCTCAGCCGAAATGGCTTGCGGTAGGCATGGAACGGGCTGCCAGTCTCGATATTGTCCGGGCGTTAGCATTAGTCCAGCTGCAGCGGAACGTCGAAGCCCAAGCACTAGTGTCACCGCTGATCGCATCGCATCGCAAGCTGCTGGCCGATGGCGCGGATGATCAGTACGTGCGAGTGGATCTGGCCTCCAGCCTGCTGGCATCGGCCTTGTCCCGGCCTAGCCATCGCGCCACCGAATTGAAGGAGGCGCAAGAGCTGCTGGACCGTTTGCCGGCGGAAATGCAATCCTTGAAGACAATCGAGTTGTGGAAGTCCCGCGTGAGGGACGCCATGCTGAAGCACAGCTGAGGCTTGCGCCCCGAAATCCGCGCCTTATCCTAGGCAGCGTCATACTTCAAAATGGGCAAGGTTGACGTCTTGCGGGCTGCCACGGAGGGACAAACAGGAGGCTATACGGCGCGCTGATGACCGTCAACGTCCGCCGCGACGGCAGCCGCTACTATGATCACGGGCCGCTGGAAAAGAAAACGCCCCAAGCGTCGAGGTCGGATACTGGCGAGGCCGGTAAGTACGATGTCCCGAGTTCGAGTGGGGCGGCCGACATCACTGCCGACAAGGCCAAGGATATCGCAAAATGGGGGGAGGCTTAGCATCGCCGAAGTATCTTAGCGCTATATCAGCCTGGCCCAAATCCCATGTCCAAGATCAGGTACCAGAGCGAAAACGGTCAACAACGCGTATTTCCAGTACCCATAGGTAAGGTTGAGCTCCCCGCACTTTCAGAGAAGGGGGAGAAATGGATTCGTGATGCCCCCAAAAAAAGATGAAGCGCGCCGACAACAGGAAATCGCCGATGCGGCTGCCTGGCATAACGCCGCCGCGGCGGCTGAGGAACCCTTTTCGCCTCACGGTGGCATACAAGAGCGTTTTGGCAGCTCCTCCCGGCCAGCGACGATGCCAGCCGGCCGAGAACAGCGGCACCATCCGATTGATGGGGCAATAAGTTGACATTTCACGATCATCGAGGATACTGTATGCAAATACAGCCACCCCAGTTTGATTGTTATTTAACAATAACTTCGAACCATAATTTCGCAATCCGCAACTCAAGATTTCCCGCATTTCCTACCTGTAGTATGGTGACGCCATGGAAACACCTAAAGCACTCGAATTCAGCATAGACATATTTAAGCCCGAGACCATTCCGATGTCCCGGCTCGCCGAGTATATGGGCGAGCTGGCCGCGCTGTATGGAAGCGAGTTGTCTGTACATTTCAAAGAGATTCGTTCAGGAAGCACGGTCTTGAAAGCCGTTGTGGACGAGTCTGCGACGGAAGCGGTTGAGTCACGTTTGCGGCTTGTGCACGATGCCGCCGCACCGGATGACCTGAAAAGAGCCTATCAAAGTCTCAATGGCATGCTTAAATTTGACAAGGCGGTCGGTGAAATCAAGCACCCACAGGGTGCCGTGATTCTGGCGTTTCCTGGCAGGGACACCCCAGTTCAAAAAACCTATCGCGTGAAGGAGACCGGCGTTCTTGATGGCGTGCTAATTCGTATCGGCGGCAAGGACAACACTGTGCCGGTTTGGCTCAAGGACTTGGATGGAACCATCCATAAGTGCGAGGCAAATAGCGAAATGGCTCGCGAGCTTATCAAAGAATATCTTTCGAGCCCTATCCGGGTCACTGGACAGGGCGATTGGTTGCGTGGTGAGGATGGCGCCTGGGCATTAGAGAAGTTCAAGATCACCGGGTGGGAGCCTTTGGATGAAAAGCCGATAGCGGACATAGTGAACGCTGCCCGGAATACAAAAGGCAATGGTTGGAACGAATTGGATGATCCCATCAAGGCACACCTTCAAATTCGAGGGTCAGATTGATGGTGCTCTTTGATGCAGGAATACTCATCAAGCTTCTTGATGCCAGAACACCAGATAGGCAGCGGGAGAAATTGGACTATTTGCTAGCCACATTGCAACGGACCAAGACTAAAATTCTAATCCCGACTCCGGCATTGTCAGAGTTTTATGTTAAGGCGGACCCCGATGTTGTTGCCAATTTCAAAGGGAAGTCTGCGTTTATTATTGCGTCTTTTGACGAGAAAGCAGCGTTGGAGTGTTCTATTAGCGTTGCTGACGCCATTCTTTCGCGCGACAAGAGGGCATCGCAGCCTGATGCGCCATGGCAGAAAATTAAGTTTGATCACCAGATTGTCGCAATCGCAAAGTGCAATAGAGCAACTACGATTTACTCTGACGATGCTGGCCTTAGAAAGTTTGCTGAGCTACTAGGGCTGAAAGCTTTCTCAACAGACGATTTGCCAGAAAACCCGGCATCTAAGCAACAAAAGCTCGAGCTCTGACTACGTACCGGTGTCAATGACGCGTCAACGCTACTATTAGATCCTGAGGGCATCAGCCCCGTGGTCTGGCGCAGCAGCAGGTGCAAGGCCAGGCGCAATACCAACCCGGTCTCGATCGCCAGATCCGAATAGCTGGCCTGTCCGCCAGCGCTGAGCCGGGGCGCCGCGTGCCAGCCGGTAATTGCCGCCGTCCGTCACCCACAAGGTCAGACTGCCGCGCCGCCGAAGTCCGGCGTCATATTCCGCCCAGTTCGTCACCTTGTATGGCATCTTCGGAATGTGATGACGGCGCTGGTCGGGGTGTTGATTGGGCAGCTGTAGTGGCATTTGAAAAATCACGGCACTCTACCGGACTTCAAGAGTATTCGTGCAACAACGCCAGCAGGGCAAACCCATGTCCTCGTCGCCTGACGTTAAGCCCATGCCGTACCCGACGCGCGCCAAATTCGCCGAGCTCATGCAACAAAGAGCCCGCGGCTCCAAACGCAGTACGCGCGGGCTTGCTGGGCACTAAATTTCAATCCAGCGCCTTGAATCGGATCGCTGCACCGCCGCCTGCCGCCAAGTGCAGCTGCAAGGTGTCGCTGGCGCCGACATCGCGCTGCTCGATCACGATGTCATACGGCGCCTTCTCCCAATCGGCCCCGGCTCCGTCACGGTAGATTTGTGCCTGGTAACGGCGCTTGGGATCGAGGAAATCGAGCGGCAGCGTCAGGTCGCGCGCGCGTTCGTTGGTCAGCGCGCCCAGATACCAATCCTTGGCGCCCCGCTGCTGGCGCGCCATCGCCACGTACTCGCCCACCTCCCCGGCCAGGGCCCGGCTTTGCTCCCAGTCGGTGGGAACGTCGACGATGAACTGGAAAGCGTCGCGCCGCGCTTCGTAGTTTTCAATCAGGTCGGCCGCCATCTGGATCGGCGAGTACAGCACCACGTACAAGGACAATTCCTTGGCCAGGGTCGAGCGCACCCGGTTTTCGTGAGCCTCGCCATTCGGCTTCAGGTTGAAGATGCCAGGCGTGTAGTCGAACGGACCGGACAGCATCCGCGTGAACGGCAGTATCGCCGTATGCTCGGGCAGGTTGGGCGGATAACCCCAGGCATTGTATTCCTGCCCGCGCGCGCCTTCGCGCGACAGCCAATTCGGATAGGTGCGCCGCAAGCCGGTGTCCTTGATCGGCTCGTGGGTATCGATCGCCACCTGGCGCTGGGCCGCTTCCGTCACCGAACGTAGGTACTCGCCCACCATGAATTGGCCGTCGTGCCACTCGTAGCGGACCTGGCCCTGGGCATCGACGCGCTTGATGCGCTCGTTGTCGGCCACGTAGCCCGTCTTGACGACGGCCACGTCATACTCGCGCGCATAGTCGTAGGCGGCGCCCATCTGCTGCGCATAGTGGCTGACGGCGCCCGAGGTTTCGTGGTGGCCGATCAGTTTCACCCCGGTCGCGCGGCCATAGGCGGCAATGGCGGCCATGTCGAAGTCCGGGTAGGGCCGGGAGAAGTCGAACTGCTCGCCGTTATCCTGCCACTCGCCATCCCAGCCGACATTCCAGCCTTCGGCCAGCACACCGGAAAAACCGTACTTCGCGGCAAAGTCCATATAGCGCTTGACCTCTGCCGTGGTGGCGCCGTGTTTGGCGCCGGAAGCCCAGGTCTTTTGCCACAGATGCATGGCCCACCAAATGCCCACGTATTTTCCCGGCTTGACCCAGGAGACATCGCCCAGTTTGTTGGGCTCGTTGAGGTTCAGGATCAGGTCGGAATTGAGCAATCCGGCCGCGTCGCGCGACACCTGGACGGTACGCCACGGCGTGTTGAACGGCGCCTGCGTCTTGACTTTGCTGCCGTCGGACCAAGGCGTGAGGTCGGCCTTGTACACGCCGTCGCGGCGTTGCAGCAACGTCATGGAAGCGTAGTCAGTCAGCGCCGCCTCGTGCACCGACAGGTGCACGCCATTGGCCAGGCGCAGCGTGAACGGCGTCTCCGCATGGACCGCGTCGCGCAGGCTAGTCTTGCGGTACAGCTCTTCATAGCTGCGCCAGTTGCGCGCCGGGATCCACCAGGCGCGCGTGCCGTCGCTATCGCTGAAGCGGAACTCGGTGCGCTCATCCAGCACTTCCACCTGGTCCACGCCCGACTGGCGCGGCACCTCGTAGCGGAAACCCATGCCGTCGTCAAACACGCGCAAACGCAGCGTGAACTTACGCGGCGTGGCGCCGCCACCGGCCAGCTCCACTTGCAATTCCCGGTGGTGGTCGCGCACCAGGCGCCGCTCGCCCCAAGGCTGCTCCCAGGTCTCATCCTGCTCCACCGTGCGGCTGGCGGTGATCGCAAAGCCTTCCCCCAGCTCAGGTCCGTCACGCAACAGCAGACCCAGGCGCGACGCGGGAATCACCTCGGCGCCCGCGAAGCGGACACGATAGCTCGGCGCGCCGCCTTGGTCGCTGACCGTCACGGTCAGCTGTCCGTCGGGCGAATTGACGCTCACTTCTTTGGCTTGGGCGCCGGCGCAGACCAGGGCCAGCAGCACCCATGCAGATACGGTTCGCATGGCGGCGGATGTGCAAGAGCATGCGGCGGCCCATGCCATGGCGAGCATTAATAGAGTAAAACACATGGAAGGAAGTCCTTTTCTAGTCGTTGACGAGCCGATACAGGAGGGAGACGCTTGCCTCGTCTAAGCTTGGGTGCAAGCGCGGCAAACGGTGCTTTCGCGCACGATCAGGCTGACCGGCAGCACGCGCTCGGTGACTTCGCCGGCCTGGCCGTTGAGAAGCAGCTCGACACCGAGCGCACCGAGCGCGCTCTTGTCGATGCTCAGGGTCGTTAGCGGGCGACGCGCGTGGGCGGCGGCCGCGATGTCGTCGAAACCGACGATACTGATATCGTAAGGAACCTTGAGGCCGGCGCGCATGCAGGTATCCATCGCCACCAAGGCTGCCGCGTCGTTGTAGCAGAACACGGCGTCCGGCGGCTGCGCCAGGGCCAGCAGGGTTTCCATCGCTTCGCGCGCGCCCTGTTCCAGCCCGACGCCATCTTCCAACATCACTTCCAGGCGCGGATCGGCCAGCACGCCGGCGTGATACAACGCCAGGCGCAAGCCGCGCGCGCGCTCGCGTATGCTGAAGTGGGCCAGCGAGCCGAATATGAAACCGATGCGCTCGCGCCCGATGTCGAGCAGGTGGCGGGCCGCGAGGTAGCCGCCCATCATATTGTCGGGATTGGCCGAGGTATAGCCGGCCAGCTTCATGTCGATCAAGACCAGCGGTTTGCCGAGGGTACGCAAGGCGGCCAGCATCTCGGGCTCGAAATAGCCGGCACACAGGATGGCGTCGGACTGGTGCAGGCGGATTTGATCGAGGACGCCTTCGACCGGGCCGACGGCCGTAAACGACAGGATGATGCCCTGCTTGCGGCAAGCTTCCGCCGCGCCGTGCAGCACCGGCGTATAAAACGGGCTGCTGGACATATTGTTGTGCTGGCGGTGCAGCAGGAAGGTCAGGCGGCGCAGCTTCTTTTGGCGCAACCGGGCGAAGTCATAGCCCATGCTGCGTGCAGTATCCATCACCAGGCGCCGGGTCTGCTCGGTCAGGCCGCCCTCGTTCTTCAGCGCACGCGAAATGGTGCCGCTGGAGAGGCCGGCAGCGTTGGCGATGTCGCGGATGGTAACGCTCATAAGTCTGCTCCCGATGCTAGGGTCGAGTTTATTGCTATTTTACTAAACATGCCCGGCCGCGCTCAGTGAACCAGACCGTCTTGTTCGATGCTCAGGGCGGCGCGGCCGCCCTGGCCTGCCAGGCGGGCGCAGAACTGATACGGCGTGGCATGCAGGCGCGGCGGCCATGCGTAGCCGGGCACCGGGGCCAGCTTCAGTCCGAGCTGGCCGAAACGGCTGGCGTAGCGCTGGTGTTGGGCATGGAAAGCGCGCTGGGCATAATAGACTTCGCGCAGTGCCCATTTGGCTGCCATCGCCGGATCGTGGCGCCAGCTGTCGCGCGCGCCGCCGGCGGCGTGGCCGGAAAACTGCACCACCCCCCACATCTCGGGGTAGTGCATATCGATTACCCCTTGTGGCGACCACACCCAGTTGTCTTCAGGCAGCGGCTTGCCGCTGGCGCTATCGACCAGCTTTTGATAGGTGCCGCCCGCGCTCTTGGTTTTCCATTCCACGCGCGAGAAATTCAGGCGCCATTGCTCGCCCACTTGCGGCGCGACCGGCTCGCCGTGGTTTTCGCGCAGGGCGCGCCAGGGCACGGCCACTTCCACCGTCCAGCCCTGGTCGCGGTCGCCCGGCTGGTTGAGGGTGCCGTGCAGGCTGCGGCCGATCTTCAGGCCATGGATGTCCCAGCCGCTGTAGGCGACGCGCTCGCCATCGCGGTAGGGTTTGACCAGCAGCAGATCCCAGGCGGTGCCGAGCTGGTTGATCTCCAGTTCCATATAGCGGTGGGTCGAGCCTTCGGGGTCGATGAACAGCTCGATATCGTTATCCTGGAAGATGACGGCGTCGCGTTCGGTCAGCGTCGCCCACAGCTCGGGCTCTTCCATCTCGACCGCGAAGTAGAGGTAATCGTCATCCCACAGCATCTTGGCGCGCGTGCGAAAGCGCGGCCTGGGCTTGGCCGGACCGACGATGTCGACGAAGTCCTCGGTCCATTCGGCCCGCTCCCAATCGGCTTCATCGAGCTTGCCGTCCAGGACCAGCGGCGCGCTGGTCCGATAGGCGATGTAGTGGCGCGGCTGGAAGGCCACGGCGGGCCGCAGGACCGGCCCCAACTGTGCCTGGGCGCTGGCGCCAACCATGGCCGCCAGCAGCGCCACCAAAGGTCGGCGCATCATGCCTTCGTAGCCCCTTGGTACAGTCCTGCAAACTGCCAACCGAAATACAGGATGAAGGCATAGCACGCTGCCGGCATCAGGAACGACCTTTGCAAGCCGATGGCATCGGCCAGCAAGCCTTGCGCGAACGGCACCAGCGCGCCGCCCACTATCGCCATGCACAGGATGCCGGACGCCTGGCCGGTGAGTTTGCCCAGCCGGTACAGTGCGATACTGAAAATAGTCGGGAACATGATGGAATTGCACAGTCCAACGGCGAGGATGGCCCACATCGCCAGCTGTCCATGGCCGAAGATGGCAGTCATAATCAGCGCCATCGAACTGGCAGCATTGAACGCGAGCGCCTTGCCCGGGCTGACGAAACGCATGACCGCGAAGCCGATGAAGCGCCCGACCATGGCGCCGCCCCAGTAGTAGCTGACGTAGTGCGCGGCCGCCTGCGGCGTCAATGCGGCAATATTCGGCTCGCCGAGGAAATTGATCAGGAAGCTGCCTATGCTCACTTCGCCGCCGACATAGAGGAAGATGCCGATCGCTCCCATCAGCAGATGCGGATGGGCCAGCAACGAGCCTTGGCCGACGCTGGCCGGTTGCGGCGCGCCAGCGTCGGCGTCGGCGTGATCGAGTTTCGGCAGGCGGGCGAAGGCAAACAGCAGCGCCAGCAACAGCAGCGCGCCCGACAGTGCCAGATAAGGCCCTTGCACGCTGGCTGCCTGGGCTGCGCGACCCAAAGGATTACCCGACAAGATCAGGATGCCGCCCAAGGTCGGCGCCACCGTGGTACCCAGCGAGTTGAAAGCCTGGGTCAACGTCAGCCGGCTCGATGCATGGCGCGCCTCGCCCAGCACGGTCACATACGGATTGGCCGCCACCTGCAAGATCGTGATGCCGCTGGCCAGTACGAAAAAGCCGAGCAGGAACAGTGCGTAGCCGCTGTTCGAGGCCGGATAGAACAGCGCGCAGCCGGCGGCGGCGATGAGCAGCCCGGCCACGGCGCCATTCTGGTAGCCGACCTTCTTGATCAGCATGCCGGCCGGCAGCGACACCAGGAAGTAGGCGCCGAAGAAGCAGAACTGCACCAGCATCGCTTGCACGTAACTCAGGGTATAGAGCGCTTTCAGGTGCGGGATCAGCACATCGTTCAGTGCGGTGAGCAGGCCCCACATGAAGAACAGGGTGGTGACGATGATCAGCGGCCCGGTATTCCCGGTGCCAGCGTGCGATTGCTGCCGCAGCAGCGGCTGCGAAATGTGTTCCATGCTAGTGTCTCCTGTCGATTTGTCGTTATGTTTGGTCCTGGATGGCGGACGCTACGGCACGATCCCTGCGGGCGCATGCGGCAGGTCGCGGCCATGCGTGCCCCAGCCCGCAGTCTCCGGCTGCGGCGCGAGGCGGTAGCCGAGGGTGCCGCCCGCTTGCAGCTGTTCCCAGTCCAGCCACACCTGCGGCAAGGGCTGATCGGCCCAGCGCACCGACTGCACGAAGCGGCGCTCACCCGGCCGTGCTTCGGGCGCCTCGATGCGCAGCACGCGTCCTTGCGGCAGGTCGATCTCGGCGCGCGCAAAGCGCGGCGCATGCAGCAGGAAGCGGCCGCTGCCCGGCGCGTCCGGATACAGGCCCAGCGCGCTGAACAGGTACCAGGCCGACATGGTGCCGAGGTCGTCGTTGCCGGTGACCCCGCCCGGGCTGTTGCCGAACAGCGTTTCCGCCGCCCGCAGCACGGTAGTGGTCTTCCAGGGCTGGCCCATCAGCGTATAGATCCACGGCGCATGCAGGTCGGGTTCGTTGTTCGGGTTGTAGCGGAACTGGCTGTAGTAGCTGTACGGCCCCACCACCCAGGACTGGTGCACGGCCGCCGGATCGGCCAGCAGGGCGTCGTAATCGAAGAACAGGTCCAGTCGGTGCAAGGCCTCGGCCGGCCCGCCCATCGCCGCGGCCAGGCCGGGGATGTCCTGCCGCACCAGCCACTGGTATTGCCAGGCCGTGCCCTCGTGGAAGCCGCTCTCGCTGCGCGGGTCATAGCCGCCGCCCACCTCGGCAAACCAGCTACCGTCCAGCAAACGCGGACGCGGGAAGCCGTGCAGGCCGGTCGGGCCATCCTGCACCTTCGCATCCCACACCCGGCGCCAGTTGCGGGCGCGCTGCGCCAGCAGCTGCGCGTCCCCGGTCCGGCCCAGCGCCTTGGCCATGCTCGCCAGCGCACCGTCGGCCAGCGCATACTCCAGCGTTGCCGAAGCGCCGTGGTGCGGATCGATGTCCATGCCCTTGGCGACGAAGCCGCGGTCGTATTGCACGAAGCCCTGGCTCAGGTAGCTGGGATTGCCGGCGCGGCCTTCGGCGCGGATGCGCTGCGGCGGCACGCCGAACGCGTTTTCGCGCAGCGCGGCATAGGCTTCGCGCTCGCGGCCCTTGAGCGCACCATAGCGCCACAGGTCGACCAGGAACGGCGTGACCGGGTCGCCGGTCATCACATTGGTGTCGAAGTTGGCATAGCCCCAGCGCGGCAGCCAACCACCCTGGTCGCGGATCTTCAGCACCGAATTGGCGATGTCCCGCGCGCGCTGCGGGCGCAGCAGGGCCAGCAGCTGGTTCTGCGCGCGGTAGGTGTCCCACAGCGAGAAGAACTCGTAATAGGTCCAACCCTGGGCGCTGTGGATCGCGTCGTCGTAGCCGCGATAGCGGCCGTCCGCATCGTTGCCGGTCAGCGGCTGTAGCAGCGCGTGGTATAGCGCGCTATAGAACACGGTGCGGTCATCGGCGCTGCCGCCTTCGATGCGCACGCTGGCCAGTTCGCGCTGCCAGGCCGCCTGCGCCTGCGTGCGCATGGCGTCAAAGCTGAGCAAGCGACCGCCGGCCATGCCTTCGGCCTTGAGGTTGCTGCGGGCGCCCTCGATGTCGACATGGGAGATCGCACTGACTGCGGTCACCGCCCTGCCATGCTGGAGATCGAAGGTCAGCCAGACGCCGTGCGGCCGGCTGTCGCCCTGTTGGCTGGGGCCGTTCCTGCCCGGCCAGCCACCGTGCTCGTTCCAGATGCCGTGGGCAATGACGGGCTGGTCGAACACGATGCGAAACCAGGTGCTGTACTGGGCGCCGCCGCAAAAGCTGCGGGTGACGATCTTGCCTTCAACGCTGCGCTGGTCCAGCACCTGCACTTCGCTGCCAACCACCGAATGGCGCTCGTTGGCCTGACCCAGGTTCAGTAGCACGTGAGCGCTGCCGGTACCGGCGGCAAAGGTATAGCGCTCGGCTGCGGCGCGGGTCAGTGCGGTCGCCTCGGCCGTGATGCCGCCATAGCTGGTGAGCTGGACCTTGTAGTAGCCGGCCTGGCCGACCTCGCCTTCATGACTGTAGCTGGCGGCATAGGCCTTGTAGTCGAAACTGTCCGGCTTGGCGGTGTCGAAATCGCCTCCGGGGCCGATGCGGCCGGTGACCGGCAGCACCGACAGCTGCCCGCCCTGCTCCCAGCAGCCAGCGCCGGACAGATAGGAATGGCCGAAGCCGCGGATGCGCGCGTCGCTGTAACGCCAACCGGCGTAATGCTCGCCGCTAGGGCTAACTTGTATCATGCCGAACGGGGCCGAGGCGCCGGGGAAGGTATTGCCTTCATCCTGGGTGCCGATGAAGGTGTTGACCGGCATGGTGTGGAGCGCTTCGGCGCGCGGTGCGGCCAGCGGCAGTGCGCAGGCCGCCAGCAACACGCCGAGCGTGGCCAGGCTGCGCGGGGTCGAGAGCTGGGTCATGGGCGACATTCCTCTCAGTGCGCCGGCGCAGGCAAGCGCAGCGGATGGGCTTCAGTGTTGAAGGTGACCGCGTCGAAGTCCAGCGCCTCCTTCGGTGCGAACAGCAGGTAGAAGTATTTGAAGGTTTCGGCAAACACGAAGCTTTCCATCGAATCCTCCTGGGTCTTGCTGCGCACATCCTTCAGCGCCGCATAGCCAGCCTCGGTGCGGCAGTAGCGCACGAAGTTGTCGAAGAACTCGCGTCCCATGGCGCGATAGCGCGGATCGTTGGTGTAGTGGTTCAGGTAATAAGCCGATTCAACGATCTCGGGCCGCAAGGCATAACCGGGCGAGCGCACCTTCATGCGCGCATAGTCCAGCGACTCAGGCTCGATGCCGTGCAGCCGCCACATGCGCAGCCCGGACTCTTGCAAGGCGCGCGCACGCGGCAAGTCGCCGCCGAGCGCCAGCAGCGCCGGCATGAAGGCGTCCAGCGCGCCGTACTGCGTCTTGAGCCGGCGGCCGGTGCTCATGTCGGCGTGCCCGTACCAGAGCGCGCCGCCGCGCGTGTCGGCCAGCGCCTTGTTCACGCCGTCGATGCTGTGCTCCCACATAGCCTTGCACTCCAGGTCGCCAAACAGGCGCCAGCACTTGTCCAGATACTCGTAGTAAGAGTCGATGCCGCCGCCGATATGGGCGTCGGTGCCTTCCCAGCGCCCGGTCTCGACGTTGATCGTCGAGCCTACCAGGCCCAGCGGCGAGGCGCGGCGGTAGGTTTCCACCAGCGCGCGCTTGGCCTTCTCGAAATAAACAGGCTTCCCGGTCAGCCGGCTCAGCATGCCGAATTCGAGGATCAGCGTGCCGGTCTCGGCCGGGTTGCTCAGCGTGCCGCGCACCTGTCCGGTATGCAGGTTGACGTGGGTGTAAGGCATGCCGGTAGGCGACTCAAACACCGGCAGCAGGCGCTGTCCCAGGTCTTGCGCCTTGTCCAGCAGACGCGCGTCGCCGCTGAGCTGGTAAGACGACAGCAGGCCGCCGAGCAGGCGGATAGTAACCTCGAAGTTTTGCACATACATGTCCTGGTCGAACGACAGCTGGGTCGCGATCAGCTCGCGCGCCTCGTCCGCCTCGTCTTTCAGGCCCATCAGGATCAACGTGTCCAGTGCGTCCACCGGCGTCATCAGCAGCGAGTGCGCATACCAGTCGCGCGGCGTCTTGCTGAGCGGATTCAGGGCATCGTGGCCCCAGGCATACTGCTTGTAACCCTGCCAGGAATGGCGCATCTCATCCTTCACGCGCTGGGCCAGGACGACGGATTCAGCCTCGCTGACAGGTCGCAGTGCGGGTGCCGGCGCGACCGCTTGCGCCATCAGCGGCGTGGCCGCTTGCGCCACCACCGCAAGCAATGCTATGCGGAGGCCGCGCAGGAGCGGCTGGAACAGGGCAAATCGGGGGCGGTTCATCACGTTAGGTCTCCTTGTAAGAATGCGAAAAATTGCTGCATGGCCGTGGGGTGCGGCGGATGGGCGCCGGCCTGCAGGCAGGCAGCGGAACCGGCCGCCAGCGCGGCATGCAGGTGCACCTGCAGCGGACGATCTGGGTGGCGCGCCAGGCTGTGCAGCAGACCGGCCACGCTGGCGTCGCCGGCGCCAACCGTGTCCAGCACCGCCACCTTGGGGGCGCGCGCATCGCAACGCTGCACGCCATGGAACAGGCTGGCGCCCTGGCCGCCACGCGTCAGCAGGCAGTACGCGCCAGGATTGAAGCCGCGCAGCCGCTGCAGCGCCGCCTCCGCCTCTAGACCGGGGAACAGGCCGCGCAAGTCGTCGTCGGAGACCTTGATCACATCGGCCAGCGTTGCCAGGGTCTGCAGGGTCGCTCCATAACCGTGCTCCATCAGCTTGCGGTAGTTGGGGTCGTAGCTGATCGCCACGCCCTGTTCCTTCAACTGCCGGGCCAGCGCGACCAGAGTCGATGCCAGCGGCTCGCGCGCCAGGCTGATGCCGCCAAAATGCGCCCAACGCAGCGCATCCGCCCAGCCCTCGGGCAGCGCCGCAGGATCGAAATGCAGGTCGGCGCTGTCGTCGCCGATGAAGAAATAGTGCGGCGGCTCGCCCTGCTCCACCACGGCCAGCAACGGCGAACGCTCTATGCGCTGCATCAGCCGCAGATCCAGGCCGACGGCTGCGCTGGCCCCCCACAGCGCATCGCCGAAGCGGTCGCCGCTGATGGCGCCGGCAAAGGCGGTACGCTCACCCAGCACCGCCAGTGCGCGCGCTACATTCCAGGTCGAGCCGCCGACGCGGCTCACCCACTGTTCGCCGCCCTGATGGATCAGGTCGGTCAAGGCCTCGCCGGCGCACAGCATCAGCGGCGCGTCATGCATGGTCGGCCTCCGTCAGTACCTTCAAGATGTCGTAGCAGGCGCCCATGGTGTGGTAATCCACCTTGCCGGCCGGGCTCTTGTCGTCGCTGAGCTTGCGGTTCTCGCGGTCCAGGATGCGGAACCAGGCGCCGTACCGGTGGTCGACCATATGGGTCCAGCTGTACTCCCACAAGCGCTGGTACCAGTCCCAGTACGCGGCGTTGCCGGTGCGCTGTGCCAGCATGGCCGCCGCGGCCGCACTCTCGGCCTGCACCCAGAAATACTTGTGCCCGTCGCACACCGTGAGATCCGGCGCCAGCGAATAACATACGCCGCCGTGCTCGGCGTCCCAGCCCTGCTGCAGCGCGACCCGGAACAGCCGTTCGGCCGTCGGCAGCAACCAGCCCAGGTCCTGCTCCAGCAGGCCTGTGCCGCGCGCCTCCAGCTGCAGCAGCAGCTTGGCCCACTCGGTGAAGTGGCCGGGCTGGTAGCCCCAGGGGCGGAACAGGTTTTCCGGGTCGTCGATGTTGAAGCGCCAATCGGGCTGCCACTGGGCATCGTAGTGCTCCCAGATCAGGCCGCCGCAACGCTGCGCCTGGCGCTGGGTAATGTTGTACGCCACGGTATAGGCACGCTGCAGATAGCGCTGCTCGCTGGTGGCCTGGTATGCCGCCAGCAGCGCTTCGCAGGCGTGCATGTTGGCGTTCTGTCCACGATAGCTCGACAGCACACTCCAGTCCATGCTGGCTTCGTCGGCGTACAGGCCGGCCTGGGCGTCCCAGAAGCGCTGCTCCATCAAGTCGAAGGTTGCGCCGATCCAGGCGCGCGCCTGTTCCAACCCGGCCATGGTGGCATGCGCATAGGCCAGCAGCACGAAGGCCTGGCCATAAGCATGCTGCGTGCCGTCCTCCACCTCGCGCCCGTCCAGCATCCAGGCATAGCCGCCGCCAGCCGGATCGCGGTGCACCTCGTGAACGAAACGCAGCGCATGTTCGGCGCCCTTCAGGTAAGCCGGATCCTGGAAATGCCGGTAGGCCATGGCGTAGGTGAACACAAAGCGGGTGCTGCTGACCAGGTGCCGGTGGCTCACGTCGTAGACGGTGCCGTCGTCCTTGAAATAGTGATAGAGACCGCCGGCAGGGTCGATCGCGCGCGGGTGATAGAAACGCATGCTGTGCCGTGCATGCTCGAGCAGGACGGACGGACTGCGGAAGTTCGGGAAACTGGTCATAAGGGTACCGGGTTGGGTGGGTGCTGACTTAGTCGGCACAGCTGCTCTGGCGCACGATGATGTCGACAGGCACGGTTATCTGGGATGGGTTTTCGTCTAGCCTCTGGAGCAATAATTCCACCCCGGTCCGACCCAGCGCTTCCTTGTCCACGCGCACTGTGCTGAGCGGGGGAATGGCGGAGGAGGCGGCGACAATGTCATCGAAACCGACGATGGCCATGTCCTGCGGAACCTTCAAGCCCGCATTCAGGCAATACTTCATGGCCGCCAGCGCCGTGCGGTCGTTGTAGCAAAAGACCGCATCGGCCCGCAGCGGCAGGCTGAGCAGGCTGCGCATGGCGTCCGCCACGCCTTCATCGCCCTCGCCCAGGGTGGGGATGAGCACTTCCAGATCGGGGTCGGCATGCACCTTGGCATCGAACAGCGCCTGGCGGAAGCCGCGATTGCGTTGCTGGATACTGTAGTGGGCCAGCGAGCCATACAGCATGGCAATGCGCTTGCGGCCATCGCGCAACAGCTGCTGCGTGGCGAGGTAGCCGCCGCGCAGGTTATCCGGATTGACCGAGGCAAACCCGCGCCGGTGCATGTCCACCAGCACCATCGGCTTGCCCACTTGCTGCAGGGCCGCCAGCACCTCCGGCTCGAAGAAGCCGGCGCACAGGATCGCATCGGGCTGGTGCAGGCGGATCAGCCCCAGCACCGGTTCCGCCGGGCCGACCGCGATCAGGGACAAGGCAATGCCCTCGTGCCGGCACGCTTCTTCGGCACCATGCAGCACCGGCGAGAAGAACTGGCTGGAGGCCAGCGTGTTGTGCTGGCTATGCAGCAGGAAGGCGATGCGGCGGATGCGGCCATTCTTGAGCTGCCCGAAGTCGTAGCCCAGCCGCAGGGCAGTCTCGCGCACCATGCTGCGCGTCCCCTCGGTCATGCCGGCCTGGTTCTTCAGCGCGCGCGATACGGTGCCGATCGACAGCCCGGTGGCCGCGGCGATGTCGCGCAGGGTGGCCGGGCTCACGGCTGGCTCCCTGGACGACACGGCCGGTCGTGCGGCAAAATCAAGTACATGCAGAGTCTCCAAAGATTCGGTTTAATGCGGTTTCATTCGGTTTATTAAACGCCGTTGGCGGCGTTTTCTGGCCTGTGGTGGCGGCGTTGCCGCGCGTCGGTTCATAGTTGGTTTTATATCAGCTGCCTTTTTAAGGGACAAGCAGCGCAGCCGAATCGGCCTGCTCTTTAGCGACGTTTAGTAAACACGTCAGCCACCGAACGCACCCGCAGCGACTTGCGCAGCGTTGCCAGGCTAGCCTTGGAAGCAACATGCGTGGACACGCTTGCGCCCGGCAGCAGGGTCCATGCATTGTCGGAAACATCCGCGTCGGTGTCGCCGAAATCGACCCACACGGCGCGGGCCAGCCTGGCCGCGTGCAGGTCGAGCACGTAGCCATTGCCCACGCGGCGCAATTGCGCATGCAGGCCGGGATCGGGCCACGGCATGTCCTTGGCGGCCTTGAAATACACCACGCCGTGCGACGCCGGCTCGCCTTCGGCCTGCAGGTCGAACACCGCGACGGTGGCCGCCGGATCGGCGTTGCCGAGCAATTCGGCGTCGGCGTAATGGGCCGCCTTGAGCGCCGACAAGGGCGGCAGTTCGACCAGCTGGCGTTCATCGCGCAAGAGCTGGCCGTCGAGGGTCATCAGCCGCAGGCGCAGCTCGCCCCGCACGGCTCGCGTGCGGTCGTTGAGCAGGCTGAGCGAGGTGCGGCCTGCGGCGTCACGCAGCGCGGCAAGCGCGACCGGCGCATAGAAGCGGCGTGCATGGAACTGCAGCGCCTTCCAGCGCCCGAACCAGTCCACACTAGCCCACGACGCGCCCGGCCACACGTCGTTGAGCTGCCAATACAGTGAGCCCATCGTATACGGACGGCTGGCGCGATGGTGCAGCGCGGCCAGTTCGATGCCCTCGGCCTGCATGACCTGGCTCAAATAGGCAAATTCGGCGAAATCCTTGGTGGCGCCGAATTCCTCGTTCACGTACTTCATCAGCCGCTGATTACCTTGACCGGCGAGGAACTTCTGGTGCGCCTCGATCACCGGCGTGTCCAGGCCCTGCTGCTCGCGCTTGGCGAACGCATCGATGGTAGCTTGCACAGGCCATGCCTGCAGACCGTACTCGGACATGAAGCGCGGTGTGATCTGCAAATACTTGCTCACCGGATACGCCGGGTTGCCCCACACTTCCCAGTAATGCATATCGCCGCTGGCCGGCGTGTTGGCCGCTTCAGCCAGGTCGTCGCTGGGCGAACTGGCCCAGTAGGCGATGCCGCCGCCCTCTTCCGCAACCACCTGGCGCAGCTCGGTGCCAAACAAGCGCAGGTAGCCGTTCCAGACTGTGCCGGCGAAGGCTGGATCGGCCGCCATCAGCGCCTTGCCCGGTCCCCAGTACTTCCAGGCGACTTCCTCCTCGTTATTGCCGCACCACAGCGCCAGGCTGGGATGGTTGCGCAGGCGGCGTACCTGGCCGCGCGCCTCGGCGATCACGTTGGCACGGAAGGCGTCGTCATAAGCGGGCGGCATGCCGCCGCCGAACATGAAGTCTTGCCAGACCAGCAGACCAAGTTCGTCGGCCAGGTCGAAGAAGTCGTCGCTCTCGTAATAGCCGCCGCCCCAGCTGCGCAGGAAATTCATGTTCGCGTCGTGCGCCGATTGCAGCACGCGGCGCAATTGCGCCTTGCTCACGCGTGGCTGGAACATGTCGAACGGAATGGTGTTCGCGCCCTTGGCGAACACGGGAATGCCGTTGACGGCAAAATAGAAGCTTCGGCCCTGGTGGTCTGGATCGCGGCGCAACTCGATGCTGCGCAAGCCGGTACGCGCACTGATGCTGGCAATGACGGCCTGGCCGTCGCCGACTTCGAGCTCGTAGCGGTACAGCGCTTGCGCACCGTATCCGTTCGGATACCAGCGTTGCGGGCGATCGACCTGCACGGCAAGTTCGATGCGGTTGCCGCCTGCATGCAATTGGGTGCGCCGTTGCGCAGCCAGCGAGCGCTTGCCGTCCGGCGCGCTCTGCCACAGGCGCAGCTCGAACTCGCCATCGCGCACCGCGTCGGCCGACATGATCGCGACGAGGTCGGCGCGCGCTGCGTCGACGTGATCCTGCCGCAGCTGCAAGTTATCGAGGCGCACCCTGTCCCAGCTCTGCAACACGACCGGCTTCCAGATGCCGGCGCTAACGTAGCGCGGCCCCCAATCCCAGCCGTAGTGGTAAGCGGGCTTGCGCGCAAAGTTGCCGGTCATGGCCTCTGGTGCTTCGTCGCCGTAGGGCGATGGGTAGTTGCCGGCCAGCTTGTGCGGCATCGCCTGCACCCGCGGCAGCAGCTGCGCGATCGGCGAACGCAGCACGATGCGCAGTTCGTTGCCTTTCGCGCGCAGCCGGCCCTGCACCGGCACGCGCCAGGTGCGAAAGGCATTGTCGACGTCGAGCAGCTTGTCGCCGTTGAGCCAGATTTCTGCGTAGGTATCGAGGCCTGCCAGCACCAGGTCGCTGCGCCCGCCTTCCAGTGCAGCGCGCGGCGCGTCGAAGCTGGTGCGGTATTCCCAATCGGCCAGGCCTATCCATTGCAAGCGTGCTTCGGGCGCGCCGATGTAGGGATCGGGGATCAGCCGGTTCGCGAACAGGTCGGTATGCACCGTGCCCGGCACCGTCGCCGCGTGCCATGGCGCCGCTTCGGCATGCGCGGCCAGTTGCGCATTGCCGGGCAGCAGGCGGAACGTCCAACCGTGGTCGATGACGTAGCCTTGCGGCGCGCCCGCCATGGCCGGTGCGGCCGACACCAAGGTAGCGGCAAGGCACAGTCCGAACAGCAGCCGCGCGCACCAGCGCACCAGCGGATGCGCCCTCATGGCGCGCTCGCTTGCCAATATCGCTTGATCCAGTCCTGATGCGTCGGCATGGCTGCGACGGCCTGCGCCAGCAGGATGCGCATGCCGTCGACGTGTTCGATCAGCTTGTCCTCGGGCATCTCATCTACCATCGGGTGGTAACTTTGCGGCACGATGCGCTGGCCCAGCATCACCTGGATCCAGCTCGGCAGCGCGAAGAAATCCTCGCCGTTGCGGAAGTAGCGCCCATCGCTGCGGAACAGCTCGATCGTCTCGCTCAAGCTGTCCGGAATGGACATCGTGCGGCAGTCGTTCCAGAACGGCGTGTCGTCGCGTTCGGTCGCATGGTAGTGCAGGATCAGGAAATCGCGGACCCGCTCGTACTCGAACGCGGATTCGCGGTTGTAGCGTTCGACCAGCAGCGGATTGAACTCGCCCGTGGGGAACAGGCTCAGCAAGCGGGTGATGCCGGACTGGGCCAGATAGATGCTGGTCGACTCCAGCGGTTCGAGAAAGCCGCTGGCCAGTCCCAGCGCCACCACATTCTTGTTCCAGAACTTGCTGCGCATGCCGGTGGTAAAGCGCAGCGGGCGCGGATCGGCCAGCGCCTTGCCGTCCAGATTGGCCAGCAACGTGGCCGCGGCCTCGTCGTCGCTGATGTACTGGCTCGAATACACATAGCCATTGCCGACGCGGTTCTGCAGCGGAATGCGCCACTGCCAGCCCGCCGCGCGCGCGGTGGCGCGCGTATACGGCGTAATCGGATCGACGCTTGCGCTGGGCAGCGCCAGCGCCCGGTCGCACGGCAACCAATGCGACCAGTTCACGTAGCCGGTCTTCAGCGTCTGCTCGATCAGCAGCCCGCGGAAACCCGAGCAATCGATGAATAATTGGCCGCCGACCACTTGGCCGCTTTGCATCGTCACCGATTCGATGAAGCCGTCTTCAGCGCGCTGCTTGACGCCGACGATCTTGCCTTCGATGCGCTGTACGCCGCGGCTTTCCGCCAGTTCGCGCAAATAGCGCGCGTACAGGGTGGCGTCGAAATGATAGGCATAGGCGATGTCGGCCAGCGGCGAATTCGGTGGCGCATTCCGGTCGCCGGGCGCGAACTTGCCCCGTGGCGCCATCACGGTCTGCGGCGAGTAGTCGCCGATCGCCCCCGCGCGTCCAGACTGGAACAGCTTCAGCCAGAATTGGTGGAACGGCAGCGGCCCCAGCGCGCGACCGATGGCGCCGAAGCCGTGCAGGTAACTGTCACCGATGCGGCTCCAGTCGTTAAATTGAATGCCGAGCTTGATCGTGCCCTGGGTGCGCTTGACGAACTCGGCTTCGTCGATGCCGAGCCATAGTCCGTTGAACAGCTTGAGGTGCGGCACACTGGCCTCGCCCACACCGACGATGCCGATCTCCTCGGACTCGATCAGGCGCACCATGGCCCCCTTGCCCAGGTAGGTGGCCACGGCCGCTGCGGCCATCCAGCCCGCGCTGCCCCCACCGACTACGGTGATGCTGCTGATCCGGTTGTGCATATTCATGGCGGCGTCCCAAAAAGACGGCCGTTGCCCGGAGGGCTGGCAACGGCCTGGAAAGACCCTCCCCGGCGCGGCGGCGTGGGGAGGGATGCGGCAGGGTTAGAACTTGTAGTTCAGGCCAAAGTACGCGATGCGGCCGGCGTAGCTGTTGGAGTAGAAGCGATCCGTGGTGTCGTTGCCCAGGTGCGAACGCGTCTCTTCCTTGGTCAGGTTCAGCACCGAAGCGGTCAGGCTCAGCTGCTTGTTGAAGTTGTACGCCACGTTCAGGTCGACCTGGCTGTACGGTTCTTCATAGACGTTCAAGCCGTTGACCAGGCCGTCCACCACTTCGCCGCGACGGTTGTACGATGCGCGCACCAGGAACTTCTCGGTTTCGTAGAACACGGTCAAGTTGGCCTGGTTCTTCGCGCTGCCGACCAGCGGCGACTTGCCGATCGCAGTGCCGTCGCCAAGGGTGATGGCGGCCTGGTTGGTCTTGTTGTAGGTGTAGTTGAACTGGAAGCCGAGGCCCATATCCAGCGTGTGCTGCGCGTACATCTCGACGCCCTGCGACACCCCGTTGCGACCGCCAGCGCTGGTCGAGTAGTTTTGCACCGTCACGGTCTGGCCGGCGACGCTCATCGGCATGTTCAGCACCACCGGCACCGCGAAGTTGCTGACGTTCTTGCGGAACAGGTCGGCACCAAGCACCGAGCCGCGGTGGAAGTACCACTCCAGGCCCAGGTCGAACTGGTTGGCCTTGTACGGTTCCAGACTCTTGTTGCTGCCCGAACCGTACCAGCCCTGCTGGTCTCCGCCACCGATCAAGCGGCGGTCATTGACGTATTGCTGGCTGTAGTACTGCAGGCCACCCGGCGCGGCGATGTCGCCGTAGCTCGGCCGCGAAATCACCTTGGACGCGGCCGCGCGCAGCAGCAGGTCGTGGCTCAGGTCGTAAGCGAGGTTGAAGCTCGGCAGCACGTCGTTGTAGGTGCGATCGAGCGAGCTGACCGCGAACGACTGGGTATGCGCAATGCTGTCCGGCAGCGAGGTGAAGCCGCTGATGCAACCGGAGCCAGCGGGCGCGCCCACGGCCGGCGCACCGCCCGCCTGGCACGGTGCCGGGTTGCCGTCGGCGCCGTGGTAAAAGTAGTCGTTGTAGTTGTCGACCTGATCCGTCGAGTCTGCATGCTGCCTGGTGCGCACCAGGCGCAGGCCGACATTGCCACGCAGGCGGTCGGTCTTGATGTTGGCCTGCAGGTAGGTCGCGGAGATCTTCTCGTCGACGTTGAAGATGAAGTTGTCTTCGTTGCGGGTCTGCATCTTCCCGTAACTCTGGTTCAGGTAAGCGATGTAGGCTGGATAGTTAATCGCCGGGAACGCGCTGGCGTTGATGCCGCCGACGAGCTTGCCCAGAGATTGCCCGTACAGGAACTGCGGCTGGAATTTGTTGGCGCTCGGATCGCAGCCGGCCTGGTAGCGATTGTCGTAGTTGCTCGGATCGGTGCCCGGGCACACCCAGTAGTTGTTGCCGGTGCTGCGGTGGGTGCCGCCGTCACGATACTTCGCGCCGAACTGCAGCGAGTCCAGCCATTTGCTATCGTTGTGCCAGGTGAAATCGGCCTGGGCGTATTTCTGCTGGGTGCTGTTGCTGATCCACGACGACGAGGTCGAGCCGAGGTCGATTTCGCCGATGCCGCTCTGCAGGTTCGACATCAATTGCGGCGAGAACGTCATCGTCGGCGTGCCGACCGTGTTCCATGCGCTGGCGTAGTTGCCGAGGGTCCAGCTGCCGTTCGCGTTTTGCACGCGCGGCTTGATCGGCATGGTCAATTGCAGGTCCGGGCCGCCGCCGGCCCAGGTACGGCCGCCCTTGAACGTGGCGTCCAGCGACTGGCCGTGCCATTCGGCTTCGAGGTCGGCGGTCTGCGACAGGGCGTGTTCGCGGTTGTAGCTGCCGGTGATCTGCGGCGTCGGAATGGTGCAGTCGTCCGGGCCGAAGCCGCCGGTATTGGTCAAGCCGCCCGCCCCCGCCTGGGCGCTGCTGCAATAATAGGGCTTGCCGGGGTGCGCGCTGTATTGCGCGCCGGTGACGATGGTGCCGCTGGGGTCGAAGGTCAGGCCGTCGAGCATGCGCCCGCCAGGCCAGTTGCCGTCGCCGTCATAGCGCGCCAGATTCCATTCCGGAATCTTCAGCGTGTTGGTCTGCGAGTTCTGCGACAGGTCGAAACGGAAGTAGTTGCCCGTCAAGGTCAGGTTGCGGAGCGGCTTCAGCTGCATGGTCAGCTGCCCGCCCTTGCGCTCGCGATCCTCAGTCTTGACGTCGAGGTTGACCGAGGTCGGCATCATGAAATTGGTGTAGTACTTGCCGTTCTGGTCGTGGAAGCCAGACTGACCCCACCAGTAACTGTTCAAGTTGGACGGCTTGCCGTTGACGTCGGTCGCCGGATGCGCAGTGTAATCGTCGCCGTACCACTGCCAGTTTTCGGTGCTGGCGCCCATGGTGCGCGTGGTGCGCTTCTGCTCGGTATAGCCGACCAGGACGCCGAAGCGATTGTCCTCGTCGTGCCAGGCATACTGGCCGGAGAACTGGCCGTCGGTCTTCTTGGTCGTGTCGGCCCAGGTGCCTTCGGCGGAGACAAAGCCGGTGCCGGATTTCACCTCCAGCGGACGGCGCGTGTGCAAGATCACCGTGCCGCCTATGCCGCCTTCGTCGATGCGCGCTTCCGGTGTCTTGAACAGCTCGGCCCTGGACAGCATGTTCGCCGGCATCAGCGTGTAGTTGAACGAGCGCGTCGGATCGCCGTTGGACTCGGCGGTGGCGATGTAGTTGCCGTTCAATTCGGTCAGGGTCAGTTCCGACGACAGGCCGCGGACGCTGACGTTCTTGCCCTCGCCACCACTGCGCTCGATGATCACGCCCGGCACACGCTGCAGCGCGTCGGCCACGTTCTTGTCGGGGAACTTGCCGATATCTTCGGCGGTGACCACATCGATGATCGCGTTGGCATCGCGCTTCTGGTCCAGGCTCTTCTCGATCGCATAGCGGTAGCCGGTCACCACCACCGTATCCGGCTGGTTGGTGTCGGCTTTCTTCTCGGCCGGCTTCTCGACGGACACGGTTTGCGCTTGAGCGGTGGCCAGGGTCAGCAGCGCGGCGCCCACCGCCATGGCGATGGGTGTGGCGCGGCAGCGGCACTGTCGTGAAGCGAGATGGAAGCTGAACGTCATGTAAGTCTCCTCGTTATGCCCAATGGCGGGCTTTGTTATGTGCTCGATGCCAAGCCCGGTGCCGGAACCTCCCTTGGTTCGGCAGACCCGCATCTGCTTGCCTCCCTAAGGTGCGCAGCGCGCGATTTGGGGGGCATCCTGACGATTTACTAAACGACGACGGTCCGACCTGCATCGGCGGACCTCGCGTTTCGCCTAGGAATGTTTATACAAAGGAAACTACAGCAGTTCAATAAAATTTCAAAATTTGCATGAAGTTTAGTGCGCTTAGTAAACTGAGGTCGGATGAGGTTGCGACATGCGCCTGCCGCGCCTCGCCAGGCCCTGGGCTTCGCGCCTGGCCCACCAGCGTCCATGGCGAGCCGCCAGTTTCTAGCGTGGTTGTACGGCTAGCGGTCGGATCAGGGACTCCCCCTGCCCAGGAAATTCAGGCAGCCCTGCTTCGATTGCGGACGGAGTTTGGCCTTCCGGCGTGCCGCAGGCCATGCAGAACAGTCACGGCAACCAGCGCCTCTGTGCGCGGGCCGGATAAGCTGCGCGCACCTAAATCGGGGCCGATGACGGCCCCTTTGTCGTTCTGTGCTTCGGCCGTCAAACCGCCGCCATCCGATGGCGGATTTACTCCGGCGCTCACACCAGGCAAGCCTCGAAATACACAGCCCGTCAATGGCTCAAGGGCAGCTGCACGACTCGTGGCGTTGCACAGCAATGAATCTAGCGGAAGGTTACGGGCCGGTATCGATAGCCGGTGGCCGGGGTGGGGGAATTTCAATGACCGCGCCGGTGGCCGGGGTGGGGGAATTTGGCTCCGGCCCGGTGGTGCCCAGTGCCAGGCGGCCGATGGTTTTGCGGTCTCCCCCGGTCAGCGGCGCTATCTCGCGCTGGCTGGTGCCGGTCGCCAGCAGCGTGGCGATGGTGGTTCGTCTATTTGGTTTGACGAGAAGGCTGGGTTGGAATGTTCTATTCGCGTTGCTGACGTTCTTGCGCGCGAGCAGAAGGCATCGCAGCCGGTTGCGCCATGGCAGAAATTAAGTTTGATCACCAGATTGTCGCAATCGCAAAGTGCAATGGAGCAACTGCGGCTTAAGACGGTCATTCGCCTTGGTGTTTGGCATGGCGCTTGGCTATAGTCGTCACGGTAGCGGCGCCGCTCAAAATTCCTCCCAGTCATCACTACCGGCGGCGTGTACACGTTCAGCACGCTTGACAGCTGGCATCTTGACTAGCGCCGCCTGAGGCTGAACCGTTAATCTTGGCACCGCTGCTGTAGTGCGAGCCGGGGTAGCCGCAGGCTTCGCCGCAGCCGCCCTGGTCACGTGCGCCAAATTGATCTTGAAGGTGCTGACCAAATGCGCCAAGGTGCCAGCCTGTTCTTGAAGCGAGGACGCAGCAGCAGCGGCCTCTTCCACCAGCGCGGCATTCTGTTGTGTAACCGTGTCCATCTGGGTGATGGCTTGATTGATCTGCTCGATCCCAGAGGTCTGCTCCCGGCCGGCAGTCGTAATTTCACTGATAATGCTGCTTACACGTTTGACGCTCGCCACCACCTCATCCATTGTAGCGCCCGCCTGATTCACCAATTTGCTGCCCGCATCAACTTGCTCAACGGAATTGCTGATGAGGGCCTTAATTTCTTTCGCCGCTGCGGCTGAACGTTGCGCTAGGTTGCGTACCTCGCTAGCGACAACCGCGAATCCGCGCCCCTGTTCACCCGCTCGCGCAGCCTCGACTGCAGCGTTCAGGGCCAGGATATTCGTTTGGAAAGCGATGCCATCAATGACACCTATGATATCCACGATTTTTTTCGCAGACTCATCGATGGAGCCCATGGTGTGAATGACCTGGGATACCACCGCGCCCCCCTTGAGAGCAATGTCGGACGCAGACTCTGCCAAATCATTTGCTTGTTGGGCGTTGGCGGCGTTCTGTTTCACGGTGCTGGTCAGTTCCTCCATGGAAGATGCTGTTTCCTCCAACGAACTGGCTTGTTGCTCTGTGCGCGCTGATAAGTCCAAATTACCACTGGCGATTTGCCCTGATGCGGTAGCGATGGTATCCGTCCCAGCCCGGACTTGGCCCACAATGAGCACCAAGCTGTCGTTCATCTCCTTCAACGCCTGCAATAATTGTCCGGTTTCATCCTTGGAACTTGCGACGATGTTGTAAGTTAAATCGCCGGAAGCCACCGTTTGCGCAATCTTCACTGCCTCCATCAGCGAAGTAACCAGTTTTCTGGTAAGCATTAGTCCCATGCCTGCGACTGCGATAATCACCACTGAGGCAATGGTGACGGCCAGCCAGTTGGCGCGAGTTAATATCGTAGCGGCTTCTTCGGCGGCCTTCTTGCCGAGTTCGGCATTGTATTGGCGATGCGCACTAATGACATCAGCAAGCTTAGTACTCACGGCCCGGTTGGCCAGTGCCCAGTCCCGAGCTTCATCCGCTTTATCCTCCTTGGTGAGCGCCTTCAATTTCCCGAGCAGCGAGTCATAGGCTGCCAGTGCGTTACGGTCGGCGGTCAGCAGGGCTTTGTCTTCATCATTGGACAAGTCTTCCTTCTCATATTTGTTGAGCGCCTCGATGATTTTGGCATGCGCCCCGTTCATCGAGTTTTCCACCTCCGCTTTCATGGCGGCGTCTTTCAGCGCAATGTATTGCCATATCTGGACACGGAGTCGCGCAACGGAGTCAAACGCCTCATCCAGAGTCAGCAAGCTGGGCACGGTATTGATGTTGGCGTAGTTGGCGCCCGCGTAGACCTTCGCCATTTGAAAAATGCCCAAGCCGGCCAGACTTACCAAGCCCACCACTACGGCAAAGATCAGTGCATATAAACGTTGTGCAATAGTCATTTCAGCCTCCACGCTTTTATTCTCATAATTCGTCGATGGACTGGCCTCTGTCTCTGCCTCTGTCTTCAGAGAAGACACTTACTTGACTACTGGGGCGGTGACAATGTGTGATTATTCGTCCTGCTTCTAGATTACACCTCGCCGACGTGGATGGTTCGACATTTTTCACATCATGTTGCAAGAAAGACGGCGTTCTCAAAGACCAAGTGCAAGTGCGGCACGAAGTCGCTTGTTGAAGTTGCTCCCACTGCAAAAGGAGGCAACCGCCCGTGTCACCGGGTGAATCTAGGGGCCTGAATAAAGAACGGCCTTGACAACGTAACGCAGCACCGTAAGGCGCCCAGCAGCAGCACTGCCGGCACGGCGTAACACTCTTGCTGCCGACCTAGCTGTCGCTAGGCGAGGTGGGGAATTTCCGCCGACAGCCAGCCGATCGCAAACTTGCCTTGAAGAAATAACAATCAGGCTCAGTCCAAGGGAATGACACGGTCGCCCTCACTCGGCTGGCAATCTGCGGCAACTGGCGTCCAGCCATGGTGGACGACGATCTGCTGGGCGTTGTGGCAGACTTCGACGCGCTCGCTGTCGGGCAGGCGCTGGCGGATGAAGGCTTCCAGCGTCGCCGGCAAGCTGATTTTCAGCTGCATCGCGTACACATCGTCCAGCGGATGATCGTCCTGGTGCAGCAGTGGCACGAATTGGCCCGCGAACATCAGCAGGTGCGAGCCGACATCCACCGGCTCGGGCGCGTAGTTGGCGGCGCGCAGCCAGCGCTGGGCGCGTTCGCGCAGTTCGTCGCCATCTTCCAGGGTGCCCCAGGCGGAGGCGAACATCTCGGCCACCCATTGATTGCAATTCTGGTAGCGCGTGCTGTACGCGTAGGCGTTGGCGCTGTAGGTGGCCGCCAGCAGGCGCAGGCTGCGTGCGCTGTCCAGCGCGGCGCGGCGCAGCGTCTGCCCCGCCTCATCCGGCAGACGCACAATCGAGACATAGCCCAGCGCCGGGTTGTCGATGCCCATGGTGAAGCCAGCCAGGCCCTGGTCGTAGATGCGCGGGCGGCGTTCGTCGCAAGCGTAGTAGAGCTGGCGCGCGGTCCAGGCGCCGCGGTCGCTGCGGGTGGCAATCGCGGCGTGTGAGTAGCGGATATGGAAGCGGTCGAGATCCAGTCCCGAGCGGCTGATCAGCGACGTGCCGCCCATGGCATCAAGCTCGTCGCGAACCACGCCAGCCACACGCAGCAGACGGTCCTGCTGGCCGGCAGTCAGTTCATGGCGCCGGTCGCAAAACGCCGACGAGGCTAAATCGCTGGACGCCGCATGCGCCTGCCCCGCTCCGGCCGCCAGCAACGCAGCGAAAACCAGCGTGCGGCCTGCCTTCAAATACCCACCGGATGGGCTGCGAGGTCTGTATACCAATCGTCGGCCAAAGCCAGGAAGAATGCCTGGCGCGTATCGCTGCGCGCGAACTGGTAGCCGTACACGCGGTTTTCCACATGCACAAAACCGCCGGCATCCAGCTTTTGCTGATCGACGATCTTGCCCGGCACGTCCAGCGTCAGCCGCTCCTGCGGCGCCTCTCCCTGCATGGTGATGCGCGTAAAACCTGCACGCTCCGGCAATTGGGCAATCTGGATGATTTGATAATCGCCATTGGCCACCCTGTGCTTGCCGTTAGAGCTGTTGCTGGAACTGGCAAAGGAGTCTGAAATGCTGCCGCTGGAGGCGGATCCGGCACTGGAGGCCGATGAAGCGAAACTTTCGGCATGCGCCTGCAAAGCGAAACTGATAGCCGCGGCACAGCAGGCCAGGCGCAAGGTCATTGGTAACATCATCGGTACTCCCAGGAAAATGGATAGCCGGCAGCCAGCGCCGCAAGCGCGACGATTATACCGGTGGACAGCACGCCGTCACGGCGCCACAAAAGGACGCCGGCCCGTTTTGGAGGCGGGCCGGCGCTTGCTGCACCAACAATGTTTATTGGACTTTGTCGTTATGCTTTGCCTTGTAGATGGTGCGGCTGTCGCGGTTTTCTTCACGGGTCAGCTTGGCGCGCTCCTTGGGAGTCACCACGCCGTCAGCCTTGGCGGCTTTTTCATCGGCGACCAGCTTGCTTTCGCGCTTTTCCAGGTGCTGGGTTTCTTTCGCAGTCAGCTGGCCGGAGGCGACGCCGTTGGCGATACGCTGTTGCTGTTGGGCCTCACGGGCATCGATACGCGGGGTCGCGGTCTGCGCAAAGACAGGAGCGACCAGAGCGGACAGGATAACGGTCATCAGCAGTTTATTGGTTTTCATGGTGGGTGATCCTTTCTATCGTTGTGAGCCACAGTGCCCATGCTCCTGAAACGGCCTGATCCGCTTCGGCGACGACCATGTTTCTGTAAGCAATGTAAGCAAACGTCACAAACTGGCGGGCTGGCGCGTCTAAGGATGATCGACATCGACCATCGCTCGCCATGACCCACCCAAACGCCGACCTCGCCACCTTCGCCGCCCTGCGGCCGCGCCTGTTTTCTATCGCCTATCGCATGCTGGGCATCCGCGCCGATGCCGAGGACGTGGTGCAAGATGCCTGGCTGCGCTGGCATGGCCACGGGCAGGCGGAACTGCAATCGGCCCAAGCCTGGCTGGTGACGGTCACCACCCGCCTTGCCATCGACCGCCTGCGCAGCCGCAAGTCCGAGCGCGAAGCCTATGTCGGCTGGTGGCTGCCCGAACCGCTGGTGGAGGTGGACCAGCACACGCCGGAGGCGGCGGCCGAACTGGCCAGTGATGTATCGGTCGCCTTTCTGTGGCTGCTGGAGCGCTTGTCGCCCGAGGAGCGCGCCGCCTTCCTGTTGCGCCAGGTGTTCGAGCAGGATTACGCCAATATCGCCGCCATGCTGGAAAAGTCCGAGGCGGCCTGCCGCCAGATGGTGCACCGTGCCCACGGCCGGGTGCAGCAAGAGCAGCCGCGCTTCGAGATCCCGACATCCCAGCATCAGCAATTGCTGCGCCAGTTTATGCAGGCTGCCGCCGGCGGCGACCGCGCCGCGATGAAGGCGCTGCTGGCCGACCATGTGCAACTGGTCGCCGACGGTGGTGGCAAGGTGCCATCGTTCGGCCGCATCCTGCAAGGCGCCGGACGCATCGCGGGCACCTTCTGGTCGGTCGGCCACGCACACCCGGACAAGGTCGACTACCGCCAGGCGTTCATCAACGGCGAACCGGGACTGCTGCGCTATATAGCCGGCAAGGTAGAGTCAGCGCAATCTTTCATCATCGATAACGGCCTGATTGTTGCTGTATTCATCATCCGTAATCCGGACAAGCTGGTCAGCATCGCCCCGCTGTACTGAGGTGCCCTTTCCCCATTCGAGTTATGTATTTTAGTTGATATGGCAGCAACAATCCCTGTGCTAGAGTGTGCTTATGGCGACTGGCAACGATTTCGACTGGAACGATATCCCGCTGATCCTCGCCCTGGCGCGGAACGGCAGCATGAGTGCGACCGCTCGCCTGCTGGGCGTGGACGCGTCCACCATCAGCCGCCGCATCGCCGCCGCAGAGAAAGCGCTGAAGCTGCGCCTGTTCATCCGCGACAACACCGGCTACCAGCTGACCGACGCCGGCCTGGTCTTTGTCGAACACGGCGAGGCAGTCTACGGCAACGTGCTCGGCATGCTTCAGGCGTCGTCGCAGGAGGCCGATGCCACCGCCGGACCGGTACGCCTGACCTCCATCGATTTCCTGTTCGATTACTGGCTGCTCGAACATGTGCCGGCGCTGCATGCCATGCATCCCCATCTGCAGCTGTATCTGCAGGCCGAAAACAGCAACCTGTCCTTCACCCGGCGCGAAGCCGATTTCGCGATCCGCTTGGGCCAGCCCGCCGAGGATGCCGCGCTGCTGATGCGCAAGCTGGGCGGGCTGGCGTTTGCCGTCTATGGCGGCACCCAGTATGCCGGCGTGCCGCGCGAGCGCTGGGGCGAGCAGCCATGGCTGACCTATGACGATAGCTTGTCCGCGCTACCGGAGATGAAATGGGTAGCGCAGCTGGAACCGCCACCGCGCCAGCTACTGCGCCTCAATAGCCTGAGTACCATGGTGCGCGCCTGCCGCGCCAACGCCGGACTGGCGCTGCTGCCCTGTATCATGGGCGAGCCCGATGGCGTGCACCGCCTGAGCCCTTCGATTGAAATCAAGCGTGATCTCTGGCTCCTGAGCCATCGCGATGCCGGCTCCATCGCCCGCTTCCAGGCCGTCGCCGCGTGGCTTACGCAGCTGTATGCCAGCACCCACGACGCCCTGTGCGGCATCTGATTTACACCCCTAATCTGCATTCTGCGCCGCAAAAAGCGCAGTTCATCGCATCCCGATAGATGCGCGGGGAGCCCTTGTCTATAGTTCACTCATCGCAACGAACTTTAACCACCAAGGAGCTCAAAATGAACATCGCTAAAAACATGGAAGCCATCTTCGTCATCGCTGTCGCACTGGCCAGCGTCACCACCTTCGCTACCGCCGCAGCACAAGATGAAGCAGCCATCTCGGCACCAGCCGTCAAGGCCGAGCACAGCAAGATGCAAGTGGTGACGATCAGCGCCAAGCGCTTGAGCGCCGAACAAAAAGCCGCCCTCGGCAACTAAGCACAACCATCGAAACGGAGCGCGACATGAAGCGGATTTTTCAAGCAGCGATACTGGCCACGGCACTGTGCAGCGGAGCGAACCTCGCGCTGGCCGATGATGCCATCAGCAGCAACCGCAGCGTCGATGCGCGCACCGTGAAGGTCAATCTCGATGGCATCATCAGCCTGAAATTGAAGCAAGGCCCGGCAGCATTGACGCTCTACGGCGACCCGCGCTATGTGGAGAAGGTCATCGTCGAACAGAATGGCGACACGCTGCACATCGGCACCGACCTCAAAGGTATCCACATGAGCCGCCACGATCTGCGCGCCGAACTGACGCTGCCGAATCTTCGCGAGCTGGTATCGGGTGGCGTGGGTGCGGCGGAAGTGTCGGGCTTCAGCGGCGACAATCTGCGGCTGGCACTGGAAGGCGCAGGCGCCGTCAAGGTCAACTCGCAATACAAGAATGTCACGCTAAAGCTGGGCGGTGTCGGCTCAATGAACGTAGTACTGGGCGACAGCGACAACGTGGACCTGGCCTTGCGCGGTGCGGGCCACATCGAAATCACCGGACACAGCAAGCTGCTGCATGCGGACCTGGGCGGCGTTGGCAGCCTCGATGCACAGCACCTGCAGGCGGACCAGATCGACGTCAACATGAGCGGCTTGGGCAGCGCCAACCTGTACGCGAAAAACACCGCGAATGTCAAGCTGAGCGGACTCGGTTCGGCCACCGTCTACGGCAAGCCTGCCAACCGCAACGCCAGCGCGCGTGGCTTGGGCAGCGTCAGCTGGCAGTAGCCGCCACAGGAAACACCTGGGTTTATTTTTTTGCCGTCCGAGTCCCCTCGGACGGCTTTTTTCGTTTTCACGGCGCGCCGCCGGCGCGCGCATTTGCCGGCGCCGCGGCGTCAGTAGGCAGCCATGGCCGGCAGCAGTACGCGAAAGATCTGCAAGGCGGCGGGGCCCAGCAGCACCAGCATCAGCGTCGGGAATATGCAACAGACCAGGGGAAACATCAACTTCAGCGCGATCTTGGCCGCGGCTTCCTCGGCCAGCAGGCTGCGCTTGCCGCGCAGATTGTCGGAATGCACTCGCAGCGAATCGCCCATGCTGGTGCCGAAGCGCTCGGACTGGATCAGCATCGCCACCAATGTATCCACGTCTTCCACGCCGCTGCGCAGCGCCAGATTGCGCAAGGCTTTCTCCTTGGTGAAGCCGGCGCGCATTTCCATCAGCACCAGTTGTAGTTCCTGCGCCAGCGCCAGGCTCTTGATATGGATTTCGTCGGCCACCTTGGCCATCGCACGCTCCAGGCTCAGGCCAGCTTCCACGCACACCGTCAGCAAATCCAGCGCATCGGGGAAGTTCTCGAAGATCTCGCGCCGCCGCGATGCGGCTGCCCGCTCCAGCACCACGTTGGGCAAATAGTAGCCGGCGCTGGCGCCCAACAGCAGCAGGCACAGCAGGCCGTTGCCCGGCGCAGCAGCCCGCGACGACGCCAGCAGCAGCGCCAGCACAGCCGGCACGCCTAACGCCAGCATGGTCTTGGCGGCGAAGTACAGCGTGGCAACATGGGCGCTGCGCCAGCCGGCATTCATGAAGCGGGTGCGTAGCGCAGAGCGTTCCCACCCGTCCTCCGGCAGCGACAGGCGCGTGAACGGCTGTGCCACCCGCGCTACCCGCTCAACCCAGCCGCCCGTTTCAGACGTTCGCGATGGCGCCACCGCATCAGGCCCGGACTCATTCAAGCGCTGGCGCAGTGGCGCCGGCGAAAACGCCAGCATCGCCAGCGCTGCCAGCGCGACCACCACCAGGAAGACGATCACCAGAAACAGGATCTGCTGTCCGCTCATGCTGCCTCCCGCCGCTACACGCGAATGTGGATCACGCTGCGCATCCACACCACGCCCGCCACGGCCGCCGCGCCGGCGTACCACAGCAGCTCGATGCCAGTGGGATCACTCCATAGCACGCTGATGTACTGGGGATTGAGCACGGACATCGCCAGCGCAACCACCACCGGCAACAGCCCTAGCACCCAGGCCGACAGGCGGCCTTCCGCCGACATCACCCGCACCTGCCCCAGCAGCTTCAGGCGGGCGCGTATCATGCGGCTGATATTGCCGAGAATTTCAGCCAGGTTGCCGCCCGACTCGCGCTGGATCAGCACCGCGATCACCAGATAGCGCAGGTCGGTCAGCGGGATGCGCAGCGCCAGGTTGTGCAGCGCCTCGTTCATCGGCACGCCGTAGTTGATCTCTTCGTAGGCGGCCTTGAATTCGCCGGCTAGAGGCTCTGGCAATTCATCGCCGACCATCTGCAGTACGTTAGCGAAAGAATGGCCGGCCCGCAGCGCGCGGCCGACAAAATCGGCCGCTTCCGGCAGTTGCTGCTCGATTTTATGCAGCCGCGCACTGCGCCAGCGCAGCAGCGCGCCGCCGGGCAGCAGCAGCGCCGCCAGCAGCGCGGCCAGCACACCCGGCACCGGCCAGCGCCACAACTGCGGCAGCACGACGCCGGCCGCCAGCAATGCCAGCGAGCAACCCAGAAACTGCGCCACCGACCACGGCACGCCAGCTTGCATCAGCAAGCGGTCCAACAGCGCCAATTGCGGCAGCTGGCGCAGGTGGCGCTCCAGCGCAGGCCACTGGCTGTAGCGGCGCTGCTTGAGGATGGTCAGGCGTTCCCCGCCGCCCTCGCCACGCGCCGCCATCAGGCGCAGCCGCCTGGCGATGCGGCGCGCGCCGCTGCCATGCGTGGACGACCACCACAACCAGGCCCCTTCTATCATCAGGATCACGGCGGCAAACAACAGCACGGCAAAGGCGGTGAATGCAGAGTCCATGACGGCCGCCTTATTCGTAGATCTTGTCGGGATCGAACACGCTGTCCGGCACCGCCGCGCCGAACATGCGCAAGCGCTCGGCAAAGCGCGGCCGCACGCCGGTGGCGATGAAGCGGCCCTGCACCACGCCGCTGGCGTCGACGCCGCTCTGCTCGTAGCGGAAGATCTCGTGCATGGCGATGACTTCGCCCTCCATGCCGGTCGCCTCCTGCAGGCTGACCAGCTTGCGGCTGCCATCGGTCAGGCGCGACATCTGCATCACCACCGTCACCGCCGAGCAAATTTGCTGGCGCGTGGCGCGTGGCGTCAGGTTCACGCCGGCCATGCCGACCATGTTTTCCAGCCGCGACAAGGCATCGCGCGGGGAGTTGGCGTGTATGGTGGCCAGCGATCCTTCATGGCCGGTGTTCATCGCCTGCAGCATGTCCAGCGCTTCGGCGCCGCGCACCTCGCCGAGGATGATGCGGTCGGGCCGCATGCGCAGCGCGTTGCGCACCAGCGAGCGCTGATTGATCTCACCCTTGCCTTCGATGTTGGGCGGGCGCGTCTCCAGCCGGACCACGTGCGGCTGACGCATCTGCAGTTCGGCCGCATCCTCGATGGTGACGATGCGTTCGTTGCCGGGAATGAAGCCGGACAGCACGTTCAGCATGGTGGTCTTGCCGCTGCCGGTGCCCCCCGAAATCAAGATATTGATCTTGGCCTGGCCCAGCGCCTGCAACACCTGCACCATTGGCGGTGTCACGCTTTTGTAGGCCAGCAGCTTCTCGATGGTCAGCGGATTGGCGGCGAAGCGGCGGATCGACAGGATGGGGCCATCCACCGCCAGCGGCGGTATGATGGCATTGACCCGCGAGCCATCCGGTAGCCGTGCGTCGACCATCGGGCTGGACTCATCGACCCGGCGCCCGACGCGCGAGACGATTTTTTCGATGATCTTCATCAGGTGCACATTGTCGTTGAAGGTCACGTCGGTCAGCTCCAGACGGCCGCCGCGCTCGATATAGACCTTGGAGCAGGTGTTGACCAGGATGTCCGACACGCCAGGATCGGCCAGCAGCGGTTCCAGCGGTCCGAAACCGAGCATCTCGTGCTGGATGTCGAGCACCAGGCTGTGGCGCTCATGCTGGTTCAATATGATGCGCTCGTCCTCGATGATGCGCTGGACCAGCAGCGCCAGCTCGTGCTTGAACTGCTCCGGCGTCAAGCGCTTCAGGCGCTCCAGGTCTATGCGGTCCAAAATCGCCTGGTGCATGCTGCGCTTCAGTTCCTGGTAGGCGCCGGCTGCCAGGCCCGGCTGGCTGGCGTTGTGGGGCCTGGCCTCGTCGGCCGCGGCCAGGCGTTCGCGTAGGCTCATATGCGCTCCTTGACGTTTTCGCTGTCGCCGCGACCAAACAGTCGCTCGAACAGGCCCTTGCTTTCAGAGACACGGCGCGCCGTCACCAGCTCCACCAGGTCCGACAAGCTGCGCGCCACCGCGCTGCTGCGTGAAAGCTGCAGCACCGGTATGCCCTGGTTGACCGAATCGGTGGCCGACAGGTAGTCGTTGGGCACCGTATGCACCACTTCCGCGCCCAGTGCCTGCTCCAGGTCCGACAGCCGCAGCTTGCCGCCCTTTTCATAGCGGTTGACGATCAGGCGTGTGCGCTCCATCGGATAGCCGAGTGCGCGGAAGATGTCGAGCAGGCGGCGACCGTCGCGGAGGTCGGGCAGCGCCAGCTGCAGCACCGGGTAAATGACGTCGGACTGGTCCAGCGCGCGCAGCGAAATGGCGTCGATCTGTCGCCCCACGTCCAACACGATGTAGTCGTACTGCTGGCGCGCCACGCGCAGGATGGTGTCGATGTGTTCCGGTTTCATGTCGATCGCGTGGGTGGGATCGTCGGCCGCCGCCAGCACGCCGAAGTTGGAAGCCACATGCACCAGGCAGGAATCGAGGAAGGCACCGTCCATGCGGCCGATCTGGGCGCAGATGTCGGACAGCGTCATGCCCGGCTTCTGGTCCGACACATACAGCGTGGCGTCACCGAACTGGCCGTGCAAGTCGATCAGCAGCACCTTCTTCTCGGCCAGCACGGCCAGCGCGTAGCCGAAGTTCGTCGACAGGAAGGTGGCACCGCTGCCACCTTTGCAGGCGATGAAGGCCAGCACCCGGCCGTTGCGCATCTGGGTCACGCCGGTTGCCACTTCGATGCGATCCATCGCCTCGTGGAAGGCGCGATGCACCAGCGGCAGTTGCAGCACTTCGCGCATGCCGGCGCGCATGGCGCGAATCAGCAGCTCCTGCTGCGGTTCGCGCGTTAGCAGCATGAAGCAGGCGCACGGATAGTGCTTGCTGAGGCGCTCCACCAGCTCGCCCTCATCCGGGGTCACGTCGCTGGAATCGAAGATCACCAGTTCCGGCGGCTCCGGCATCAGCCGATCCACCGCGTCGCGCAAGCCGTTGCGCGACGCGACTAACTGCACCGCCGGCATCCGGGCCGAACCCTGCGCCGTCACTTCGGCGTGCAGCAGGCTGTCCCTGCTGATCATCAGCGCTTTCATATCGCTTCCCTGGAGAGACAAATTCGCATCAGCGCCCGCTGCCGATGATCAGCGGCGCCGTTGCTGCGGCCGGTTCGCTGGACGTCTTTTGATAGCGCTCGTAGCTGCCGCGCGCAGCCCGGCCATCCATGCCCGCGACCGGATCGGCATTGCGCGCTGCCTGCGGCCGCGCCACCTGCTGCGCCAGCAAGAGGCGGGTGGTATCGCCGAAGTGCCCATCCCAGTCCGGCGTGGTGTGCACGCAGCCGGCCAGCAGCATGCCGCCAGCCAGCGCGGCCAGCCGTCGCGCATGCCGGCCTATTTGAAGATACGATGTGCTCATGGCTTCCTCCGCTTATTTCAGTTCAAAGCCCGGCTCTGGCGGGCGCGCTGCCGGTGCTGGTGCCGGTGCCGCGGGCTTGCCTTCCATGCGTCCCATCAGGAACAGTTCAGCACGGCCGGGCGGCGTCGTACGGTCGGTCGGCAGCGCGTAATCGGGCGGCAGCGGCTTGACCAGATGCGCCGTCACCACGAACAGCAGTTCGGTGCGGTCTTGCTGGAAGTCCGTGCTGCGCAACAGCGCCCCAAGTACCGGAAGTTCACCCAGCACTGGCAGGCCGTTGATGTTGGTGACCTGGTTGTTCTTGATCAGGCCACCGATGGCGAAGCTCTGGCCGTCCATCAGCTCCACCGTGGTCGAGGCGCGCCGCGTGGTAATCAGCGGCAGCACCGCGCCGCCGGTAAGGCCGCTGGCCGAGATGCCGACACCATCGCGCGCCAGCTCCGAGACTTCCGGCGCCACGCGCAGGTTGATGCGTCCCCCCGCCAGCACCGTCGGCGTGAAGCGCAAGCCAATGCCAAATTCTTTTTCCTCCAGCGTGACCTTGTTGTTATCCTGCGCAACCGGAATGAAAATCTTGCCGCCGGCGAGGAAGCTGCCTTCCTGGCCGCTGATCGCCATCACCGTCGGTTCGGCCAGCAGGCGTATCAGGCCGTCTTGCCGTTCTGCTTCGGCGGTGAACTCGTTGCCGTTCGATTTGCGCGCATCGAACTGGCCGCGCGCGGTGCCGGTCAAAAAATTCGATAGCAAGCTGGTGGCCCAGCTGCCGGACGCGTAGCGCAAGGTGGCACCCGCTTCCAGCTTGTCCAGCAGCGACTTCGAGACCTCGGCGATTTTCACTTCCAACATCACCTGCTGCGGCGCGCTGACCGACAGCAAATTGAGAATGCGCGTGCCGGCAGCGGATAACTGCGGCGCCGGCGCGGCGGCGCCGTCGTCCTTGTGCTGCACCAGCGACTGGGCTGGACGCCGTACGAAAGCTGCCGCCAGATCCAGCACGCGCGCCGCTGTCGGCGCATCGTCCACGCTGCCGCTCAGGACCAGCGCATCGGCCGCCACGCTGACGCGGAGGTTTTTCTGCTCCGGCATCAACGCCGCCAGTGCGGCCTGCAGGCCGGCCGGATCGACGCCGACCATCACTTCGATCACGCTGCAACTGCCGCTCTTGCCCTGCACGATCAGGTTGGTGCTGCCGATGTCGAGGCCGGCCAGGTACAGCGTATCCGGCGCCACCAGCATCGCCTGCACCACCGATGGATTGCCGATGCCGCGACTGTGGATGGGCTCGGGCAGGCGCATCAGCGTCGATTTTCCCAGCTGGAGTTGCAGGCTGCCCGGCGTGGCGGGCTGGCCGCTGCAATGCAGGTCAGCGGCCGGCGGTTCCGCCGCTGCCGCCGCTGCGCCGCACGCCAGCACTAGCAGCGCCGTCAGCGGCGCAGTCACAGGCACTCCTGCTTGATACGCAGGCCGTCGAGCACCGTAATGCAGTAGCGCGGCATCGGTTGCCCGACATCGTGCGCCAGCGGCCGTCCCAGGCTTGCGGCGACCGGCAAAGCCGCCGCCACCGGCATGGGCAGCGCCGCGCTGAGCTGCGCCTTCCTGCCGTCCAGCAGCGAGGCCTTGGTGGCGCCATCGGTCACGCCGGGACGCGGATCGATCTGGTTGCGCAGCGCCAGCGACAGGCTGCCGACGCTGCGCGCCAGGTCCAACTTCTCGGCCTGCTCCGGCGTCACCTCCAGCGTGACGGCGTTGACCACGCGCGGCTTGGTCTCGTCGCGCGCCACTTCCTGCGCCACTGCCAGCACCAGGATCCGCTCCAGCACGATCTTCGATATCGCCTGTCCGCTGCTGCCATCGGCCTGGGTGCAGACGATGATGTCGACGAAATTGCCCGGCAACGCAAAGCCGGCCACGCCTACCACATCATTGACGCGTACCGTGATCGCGCGCTTGCCTTCGGCGATCAGCGCCGACAGCCCGCCCAGCGTGCCGGCCGGCGCCAGCTTGGCTTCGCTCAGAGGCTCGTCGCGCAGCACGCTGGTTTTCAGCACGCGGCCACTGATCTTGAGCGGATCACGCAGCGCGCCGCGCGGCAAGCTGCCCTCCGGCCAGTCGACCAGCTTGAGCATCTCCGGCGCCAGCCGCTGTCCCAGGCTGACATCGGTGCTGGCTACCACCACGCGATGGCCGATGCCCGTCCCCTGGCGCAGCAGCCAGTGCGAGGCCAGCAACACCGCGCCCACTCCCAGCAGCACGGCCACCGCCATCATCATCCATGCGCGCCGGTTCTTCATGCTAGCCTCTCGCAGTTGGCGAACATGCTGAGCCAGGCCTGCTCGAGTGCCGCCACCGTCAGGCGCGGCGGCTCGCCGGCGAAGCCAGCGAAATCGCAGACGCGCCCCAGCAGCTCGCGCGGATAGCTGGCCAGCAGCGGCTGGCCGCTGCCAGCATGCAGCTCTTCGATCAGGTGCCGCAGCGCGGCGTCGTCAAACACCACCCCGGCAGCGCGGCACTGCAGGCGGAACAAGGTACGGTACGCCGCCTCGCCCAGCGCGCCGACCTGGATCTTGTAGCCCAGCCGGCGCAGCGCGGATGCGTCGAACAAGGTGTGCGGCGCCACGCTGGTGGCCAGCACCAGTTGCAAGCGGAACGGCACGTTGAACTTGTGGCCGCCCTGCAGCGACAACCGATCGCGGCCGTGCGCCTGCGGTCCGGCCAGGCGGTTCAGCAGAGCGTCGGCGGCTAGGCGCTGGCGGCCCAGATCGTCGATGATGAAGATGCCATTGTTGGCCTTCATCTGCGGCGGTGCCTGGTAGCAGCCGCTGGCGACATCCGGTTGCAGCTCCAGCATGGCCGCGTCCAGCTCCGCACCGAGCGCCACCAGCGGCCGCTGGCACAGGGTCCAGCGGATGTCGCTGCCGCGCCGTTCTGACGCGGCGCGCAGTTGCTGCGCCTGGCGCGGCGTGGGTGGCTGATGCACGGCGGCGTCATGCAGCTGGATGATTTCCTGGCCCACCACCACCGCGTACGGCACCGCCACCAAGCCTTGCAGCAGCGTGCCCAGCTTGCGCGCCAGCGTGGTCTTGCCGCTGCCCGGCGGCCCGTACAACAAAATCGAACGGCCCGAGTACAGCGCCGCGCCCAGCAAGTCTTGCACCGCCGCTTCCAGCAGCTCGTCGGCGAATTCAGCGGCCAGTTCGGCGGCCTGCAGCGGCGCCGCTTGTTCGGCCTGGCGTTCGACCAGCGCGCGGTAGGCATCGAGCATCACGGGCGCCGGGCCGACATAGGGACTGCGCTCCAGCCAGGCGGCGGCGCGCTGCTTGCCGGACGCGCTCAGCTGGTACTGCACGTCGATGTCGGATGCGCCGCGCCAGCTGACTTCGGCCAGCTGCTCGGCCACCATGAAGTCCAGCACCTCGCGCAGCACATTGATCGACAGGCGCAGCTTGGTGGTCAGCACCGGCAAATGCGTGCGCCCGCCCAGGTATAGCGCCTTGGCGATCAGCTCTAGCACCAGTTGCTGTTCCAGTCCCGTTTCACGCAGCGATTTCGGTTGCGGCGGCAAGGGGCTATCGAGTTCCGCCAGGCTCTGCGGGGCGGGCACGCGCGGCGCGGGGGCCGCCAGATGGGGTGCAAGATCTACCATGGCCGATCTCCTGTGACGTGAAATTGTTACGTGGAGGAATCGATTCTATCCGCGCTAGCCGGGCCGATATTGAGGCGTAGCAAAGTAGCGGCAGGCCGGCTTTCAGCGATGCGCCCACGCCACAACGCCCATGGTGCCCAGCGCAATCGCCAGGCCGTAGGGCAGGCCGCCGACGCTGCGCCTCGGCGCCAGGGACACCGGCTGCAGCGGCATGCCGGCCAGGCGCAGCAGCAGCGGCAGACCGATGGTAGCCAGGTTGCGCCAGCCTTCGCGCCCGCGGCCGTTCCACGCCAGCATGGCCAGCGCCATCACGCCGCCGGCCAGGCAGGCGGCCACGGCAATCTGCAGCGCCGCCACTGGCCCGGTGAAAGCGCCGACCATGGCCATCAGCTTGACGTCGCCGGCTGCCATGCCCTGCGCCAGGTACAGCGGCAGGAAAATAAAAAAGCCGGCCAAACTGCCGGCCAGCCATTGGGAAACGGGCGCCCAGCGCGGCCCGCCCAGCAGGTGCAACACCAGCGCCAGCAACAGGCCGCTGAGTATCAGCACGTTGGGAATCTTGCGCACCGCCAAATCGGTGATGGCGGCTTGCACGACCAGGCATAGCAAGATCAGGTCGATGGCGTGCATCATGATGGTGCTCCGGAATGGCCCTCCGGCCGGTTGCGGCCAGAAGGCCAAGGGCGCTCAGGTGGCAGTGGTGATGCGGCTGGCGATGGCCGCGAAGGCGCTGGTCAACGCCGTCCCGACCCCTCCCACCGCGGCGGCTATCGCCGCCGCCATTACCGCTGCGATCAAGCCATATTCAATGGCCGTGATCCCGCCCTCGTCCGCGGCGAACCGTCTTGCTGTTGCAATCATCGTGTTCATGTTCAGCTCCTTAAGTGTGACGACAAGCTACCCCTGACCGGCTGGCAACCCTTGCTGCGGCTGCCCGCCCGGCCAGTGAAGTCACTATACGGCGGAGCAATTTTCCAGAGTTGACGTGGCGCAAGTTTTCCATGTGGAAATTTCGAACCGCTGCCCTAAAATAAGACAGGAATACACACGCAGCTGCTGGCTTATGTCAAACTGCGACAGTTTCCTGGCTTTACGCTGGAGCAACGGGGAGAGAAGAATGGCGGCTGTCGGAAAAAGGTTGCATACCGTTGGAAGGAATGTTTTTTTTCACACACATGAATTGCCTACTAAGCAAAAAGCTATTATCCTGCTTAGCTGTTCTTTGGAAAGGCCCCATGTTGATGCTGCACTGTGCGCCTTACTATCAAAAATAAAACGAGCATCTAGGTTGATAGGCGTAAACGAAACAAGGCTGGCCACAATGGTTGCGTGATTTAATTTCCAGAGAAGCGAATGGATTCCCTACTGAAACACATGGTGGACATGACTGGCCACCGCGATCACACGATGCTCGACATCTCGGTGATCTCGGCGGTGCAAGAACTTGCCCGTGCCAGTCAAACGCGCGTATTGACGCTGGCCACCGTGCGGGGCCAGATCTTTGTGCGGCCGCGCGCCATCATCACGGCCGGCGAACCGGCACGCATGGTCGACAGCGACCCCAGCAGCCCCGGCGACCCGATCGCCCTGTTCCCGGCCCTGGCCAACTGCATCGCCAAGCATGAATCCGGCGCCGACATCGCCAACGAAGCGGGCGAGCACACCCTGTGGCTGCCGATCTGGCTGGGCGACAAGGCCGACACCTGCCTGGAAATCGTCAATCCGACCCCATACACCAGCGATACCATCCACGTCATCGGCGGCATCGTCAGCGTGTACCGCAACTTTCAGAACCTGCTGGACTACAGCGAGCGCGACTCGCTGACCGGCTTGCTCAACCGCAAGACTTTCGACGACCAGCTGGCCAAGATGCTGGCCGCCAGCACCGAGCAGGATTCCGTTACGCTGCCTGGCGAGCCGGAGCGCCGTTGCCACAGCGAGCAGGAAAAACAATGGCTGGCCGTGGTGGATGTCGACCATTTCAAGCACGTTAACGACAAATTCGGCCATTTGTACGGCGATGAAGTGTTGATACTGATCGCCAACCTGCTCACGTCCTCGTTCCGCGCGCAAGACCGGGTGTTCCGTTTCGGCGGCGAGGAATTCGTCGTGCTGCTGCGCTCCACCACGCTGGACAATGCCAAGAAGATCATCGACCGCTTCCGCGTCAACGTGGAAAGCCATGATTTTCCGCAAGTAGGCAAGGTCACGGTCAGCGTCGGTTTCGTCAGCATCAGCGCTTTCGAAGCGCCGGTAATCATCCTCGGCCGCGCCGACCAGGCGCTGTACTACGCCAAGAGCCACGGGCGTAACCTGGCCTGCCACTACGACGAACTGGTCGAAGGCGGCTTGCTGCAGACTATAGAATCGAACGATACCGCCGAGTTCTTCTAAGCCGGCAGCAAGGCCGGCGTCGGCTCAGGCTTCGGCCAGCGTCAGGAAGCGCATCGGATCGACATTCCACTTGGCAGCCGATTCGTGGCCGACAATCTTGTCGCCGCCGCCGAAACCCAGGCCGCGCGACAAATCCACCGTTTCCGGCTTGATGTACAGATTCTGCTTGGTATTGAAGAAGACGTTGACCTTGGGTGCCAGCAAATTGGTCTCATGCGGCTCGATCACCACGCCCAGGCGACCCGATTCCAGCATCACCATGGTGCCGACCGGATAAATCCCTACGCAGCGCATGAATTCCTGCGCATACGTCGGATTGAAGTGGAATTTGCTCCACTCGTAAATCTTGCGCAGCGCAGCCGCAGCCGACATGCCCTTGTGGTAACAGCGATCTGCCGTGATCGCGTCATAAACGTCGACAATTGCCGCCATCTGCGCCAGTTCGCTGATACCGTCACCGGCTTGCTTGTTGGGATAGCCGCTGCCGTCGCGGCGCTCGTGGTGATGCAGCGTGATGTCGAGTGGAATCGGGCCGATGTCCGGCGATTGCAGCAGGATGTCATAGCCATCCTTGGGGTGGCGCTTGATGATGGCGAATTCTTCGTCCGTCAGCGGCCCCGGCTTGTTCAAGACAGCGTCCGGTACCAGCGCCTTGCCGGTGTCGTGCAGCAAGCCGCCCAGGCCGGCCTGATGGGTGATCGCGGGATCGATGCCGCGCGAGCGGCAGAACGCCACCAGCAACGTACACACGCTCACTGAGTGCAAAAAGGTGTAATCGTCCTTGGTTTTGATGCGCAGCAAGCCAATCAGCGCGCCCGGATTACGCAAAATGGATTCGGTAATGTTTTGCACCACCGGCTGCACCATGTCCAGCTCTATGGCCTTGCCGAGGCGGGCGTCGCGCATGACGGTGCGCACCAGGGTTGACGCCTGGTGGCGGATCTGCGCGGCGCGGTTCATTTCCTCGCCCAGCGACACGCGGGTGACCACCACCGGCTTGGCGGCAATCTCGGCCAGCTCACGCTCGGTCTCCGCCTGCGCTTCGGCCAAAGTCGGTGCATCCTGCACATCCAAGCCTTTTTCGTTGTCGATCACGACATCGTGGATACCGGCCTGGATGATCTTGCGGATCTCGTCTTCGCTGGAAATCAGGAAGCGGTTGCGTACGAAGGGGTGGGTCATCCAGTCGCAACTCAAGTCCTGGATGTACATGCCTACCTTCAGTTGTGAGGAATCGACTTTCTTGAACATGCTGGAACCCACAAATAAAGGCTATCAAGGCGGAACGCGTTAAAATAAGTATAGCAAACTGTTTCCTACAAGGACTATCTTTTGCTAAGCCGGCAGCGCAGCGTTGTCGCTTCCATCCTATCACTGTCGAGCCGCCGCGCAACAACGCCGCTGTCTTTTTCCATGGAATTACGCCAACTCCGTTACTTTGTTGCCATCGTCGACCACGGCTCGCTGTCGCGCGCGGCACTGGTGTTGCACGTGGCGCAACCAGCATTGACGCAGCAGCTGCGCCAGCTGGAACAAGAGCTGGGCACGCAGCTGCTGCACCGTTCGGCGCAAGGCGTGCTGAGCACCGATGCGGGCAAGGTGTTTTACGAGCATGCGCAAGCGATCTTGAAGCAGGTGGCCGACGCCAAATCGGCCGTCACCCAGTCGGCCGAACGGCCGTCCGGCAGCGTCACGCTGGGCCTGCCGCACAGCATTTCCGGCGCGCTGGCGCTGCCGCTGCTGGAGGCGGCGCGCGCTCAATATCCTGAAATTACGCTGCAGTTGACCGAAGAACTGACTGGTAATCTGGCAGAACAGCTCAAATCGGGCCGCGTCAACCTGGCCGTGCTGTTTGACGACGGCCAGCTGATGCCCTTCGCCTGTACTGCGCTGGCGGAGGAGGAAATGCGCTTCATCTGCCGCGCCGATGCCCCGTTTGCCCTGGACGAAACCAGTTTGACCTTGGCCCGCGTGCTGCAGACCACGCTGATCCTGCCCGGCCTGCAACATGGCGTGCGGCCCCGCATGGAAAGCGTAGCACGTGCGGCCGGACTGGCCATTGAAAACGTGATCGAGATCAATTCCATCGCCATTTTGAAGTCCGCCATCCTGGCCGGCATGGGCGCCACCATCTTGCCGGTGGCGCCGCTACAGGCCGAACTGGAGCGCGGCGCGATGCGCTCCCATGCGATCCACAGCCCGGCAATTTCGCGCACCGTGGTACTGTGTACTTCACGCAACATCCCGCTGACCAACGCCGCCGCCGCCGTGGCACGGCTGGTCGAACAGGTAGCGGCCCGGCTGTGCGCCGACGGCAGCTGGCAGGGCGCGACGCTGCTGGCCGGCTAGCCATCACTTTTTCTTATACCCCCATCCCAAAACCCTATTTCCGTATACGGAAAGCAGGCTTCATACTGCGCCACAAAGCAGATTTTTTAGGCCTAAAATATCTGTACCGCCACTAACCATGCGGCCCATGGCCTGATCCTGGCCCGCCTACCCGGCGTCCTCCAGTTCAGGCGCGATCTGACACCACGGAGACACCATCATGCCCGATACCACGGCCAACGAGCAGCACTCGTCCGCAGCAGACCTATCCACGCGCCTGACCACGGTCAGCCTCGACGACAAATACACGGCCACCACGGGCGACATCTTCCTGTCCGGTATCCAGGCGCTGGTGCGCCTGCCGATGATGCAGCACCTGCGCGACCAGGCTGCCGGCCTGAACACCGCCGGCTTCATTTCCGGCTACCGCGGCTCGCCGCTGGGCGGCCTGGATGAAAACCTGTGGAAGGCCAAGCAGCACCTGGAAGCCCATCACGTGCAGTTTGTCCCGGGCGTCAACGAAGATCTGGCGGCGACCGCGGTGTGGGGTTCGCAGCAGGTGGACCTGATCGGCGAAGCCAAGTACGACGGCGTGTTCGCCATGTGGTACGGCAAAGGCCCGGGTGTCGACCGCTGCGGCGACGTCTTCAAGCACATGAACCACGCCGGCACCGCCAAGCACGGCGGCGTGCTGCTGGTGGCCGGCGACGACCATGGCGCGTATTCGTCCACGCTGCCGCACCAGTCTGACCACCTGTTCTCGGCCTCGATGATACCGGTCCTGTATCCCTGCAATGTGCAGGAATACCTGGACCTGGGCATACATGGCTGGGCCATGTCGCGCTTCTCCGGCTGCACCGTGGCGTTCAAGGCACTGGCCGATACGGTGGAGTCGTCCGCCTCGGTGGACGCCGATCCGTTCCGCGTCGACATCAAGATCCCGCAGGATTTCGTGATGCCGGAAGGCGGCCTGAATGCACGCCTGTCCAGCATCCCGCTGGGCCAGCAGGCGCGCAATCAGGAAGCGCTGATGCAGGACTACAAAATCTACGCCGCGCTGGCCTATGCGCGCGAGAACAAGCTCAATCACACCACCATTACCAGCCCGAACGCCAAGCTGGGCATCATCGCTTCCGGTAAGTCCTACCTGGACGTGCTGGAAGCGCTGGAAGAACTGGGCATCGACGAGAAGATGGCGGCCGAAGTCGGCCTGCGCCTGTTCAAAGTGGCGATGCCATGGCCGCTGGAACCGGACAGCGTGCGCGAATTTGCGCAGGGCCTGGACGAAATCCTGGTGGTGGAAGAAAAGCGCCAGATCGTCGAGTACCAGCTGAAGGAACAGCTGTACAACTGGCGCGACGACGTGCGTCCGCGCGTGATCGGCAAGTTCGATGAAAAAGGCGAATGGGTGGCGCCGCGCGGCGAATGGCTGCTGACCTCCAAGGCCGACTTCTCGGTGTCGCAAGTGGCGCGCGTGATCGCCAGCCGCGTGGCGCGCCTGATTTCGGATCCGGTCACCTGCGACCATATCAAAGCCCGCCTGAGCTTCCTCGACGCGAAGGACGCGGTGCTGAAGAAGGCCATCAACACGCCATTCCGTCCGGCCTTCTACTGCTCCGGCTGTCCGCACAATACCTCGACCAAGGTACCGGAGGGCAGCCTGGCATTGGCCGGTATCGGCTGCCACGTAATGGCGACCTCGATCTACCCCGAGTTCAACAAGCTGACCACCCACATGGGCGGCGAAGGCGCGCCGTGGATCGGCCAGGCCGCGTTCTCCAAGCTCCCGCATGTGTTCCAGAACCTGGGCGACGGCACCTACTTCCACTCCGGTTACCTGGCGATCCGCGCCGCGGTTGCCGCCAAGGTCAACATGACCTACAAGATTTTGTACAACGACGCGGTGGCGATGACCGGCGGCCAGCCAGTCGACGGCATCACCTCGGTGCCGATGATCGCGCAGCAGATGGCCGCGGAAGGCGTCAAGCGCATTGCGCTGGTCACTGAAGAGCTGAACCGCTACACCGACCGCAGCGCGCTGCCTTCCATCGTCAGCCTGCACGACCGCAAGGACATGGACGCGGTGCAGCGCGAGCTGCGCGAAGTCGAAGGCGTATCGGTCCTGATCTACGACCAGACTTGCGCCGCCGAGAAGCGCCGCCGCCGCAAGAAAGGCGAGTTCCCCGACCCTGCCAAGCGCATGGTCATCAACGAAGCCGTTTGCGAAGGCTGCGGCGACTGCGGCGTGCAATCGAACTGCACCTCCATCTTGCCGAAGGAAACGGAATTCGGCCGCAAGCGCACCATCGACCAGTCGTCCTGCAACAAGGACTACTCGTGCGTGAAGGGCTTCTGCCCGAGCTTCGTCA
>FSZM01000166.1_pt1 | contig 51990 bp, 44 predicted proteins | sample 1638831 | NCBI WGS metagenome assembly FSZM01 (sample SAMEA3914813, study PRJEB12502) | metagenome | biome: forest; material: soil | place: Canada | collected 2011-07-07 | depth 0.3 m
ATCGATCACGCCGTCGCCGTTGGTATCGAGCTCAGCCAGTGCCTGGTAGCCGGTGACGGCCTTCTGGCCATTGGCCAGCGTGGTGCCGGAACCGAACAGTTCGCTACCATCGTTGATGGTGCCGTCGCCGTTGCGGTCCAGAACCAGCAGACCGTTACCGCTGCCCACCCAGCCAGTGGCCCGCTTGACGCCGCTCGCATTGACGTCGAACTGCACGCCAGCGGCCAGTCCCACGGTGTTGATGCCGTTGCCGGTCAGATCGAGCACCAGCGGGGTAGCGTAGTTGGTCGACGCTGGGTTGAAGGCCATGGTCTGGACGGTCGACATGGCCGCGATCTGGGCGGCGGTGAAGGCGTTTGCCTGCGATGCCGACAGCGCCGCCAGGCCGGCGGTGGCCAGCGATGGTGTCTGGCTGGCGGTGAACGCTTGCAGCTGGGTATTGCTGAAGCTAATCAGCTGGCTGGTCTTCAGGCCGTTGACCTGGGCGTTGGTCAGGGCGGCGATCTGCGTGGTCGACAGATAGCTGATCTGGCTGGAGCTCAGCGTGCCCAGCTGGCTGGTATTGAGCGCGATGATCTGGCTGGTGGTGATGGCGTTGATCTGGTCCACCGTCAGCACGGCAATCTGGCTGTTTTTCAGCGCCGCCATCTGGGTGGTGGTCAGCACGCTGGCCTGGGTGCCGGTCAGCGCTTGCAGCTGGGTGCTGGTCAGCGTCTGGATCTGCGCCGTGGTCAGCGCGTCCAGCTGGTCGCTGCCGAAGGCGTTGACCTGGTCCACCGTCAGCACCGGCACCTGGCTCAGCTTGATCGATGCCACCTGGGCCGTGGTGAAGGCCTGGATCTGGCTGTTGGACAGCGCAGCGAGCTGCGCCGTGCTCAGGTAGCCGATCTGCGTGGTACGCAGTGCAGCGATCTGGCTGTTGCTGAGGTTGAACAACTGGTCGGCCGTCAGCGCGCCGAGCTGGGTGCTGGTCAGCGCCTGCATCTGGGCCGAGTTCAGGCCCGGCAGCTGGCTCAGGCCCAGGCTGGAGACCTGCAGCGTGGTCAGTGCGCCGATGTCGGCGGTGACCAGCGAGCTGAGCTGGTCGGTGGTCAGCGCCGCCAGGGTGCCGGCGTCCAGCGCCGCCGCTTGCGTGCTGCTCAGCGCGACCAGCTGGTCGGTGTTGAAGGCGCCGATCTGGCTGGCGCCGATGGCATTGACTTGCGCAGTACGCAGCGCGTGCACCTGGTTGGTGGTCAGCGCCGCCAGTTGCGCCGTGCTGAAGCCGCCGAACTGCGTGGCGGTCAGCGCGGCCAGGTCCTGGGTGCTCAGGTTGAGCACTTGCGCGGTGCCCAGCGCAGCCAATTGGTCAGACGACAGCACCGGCATTTGTGCGGTGTTCAAGCCGATGACCTGCTCGGTGCCGAAGGCCGCGATCTGGTCGGTGCGCAGGCTGGCAATCTGGGCCGTGCCGAAGGCGTTGAGCTGTGCAGTGCGCAGCGCGTGCAGCTGGTCGCTGCTCAGCGCCTGCAGGTCGTCGGTGCTCAAGCCGTAGAGGATCTGGGCGGTGGTCAGTGCCGATACATGGGCGCTATCGAGCGCGGCGATCTGTTGCGTAGCCAGGCCGTACAGTAGCTGGCGGGTGCTCAGCGCCACCAGCTGGCTGGTGGCCAGCGCGTTGAGCTGATCGCTGCCCAGTGCGCCGGTCTGGTCGGTGGTCAGTGCCACAAGCTGGCGCGTGCCCAGCAGCGACAGGTCCAGCGTTGCCAGCGCGGCCACCTGGTCGGTGGTCAGCGCGGCGATTTGCGCGGTCGACAGCGAGGTGGCCTGGGCCGTGGTCAGCGCGACGATCTGGTTGGTGGTCAGTGACTGCACCACGCTGGTGGACAGGGCTGCCAGCTGGCTGGTGCTCAGCGCATCGAACTGGTCGGTGCTCAGCGCGCCGGCCTGGGCGCTGCTCAGGGCGGCGATCTGGCTGGTCTTCAGCGCAAGCAGGTCGGCCGTTGCCAGCGCCGTGATCTGGTTGCTGGTCAGCGCCGCGATCTGGCGGGTGGCCAGCGCGGCCGCTTGCGCGGTGGTCAGCGCGACGATCTGGTCGGTGCTCAGGCCGCTGCTGATCTGGTCGGTGCTCAGCGAACTCAGCTGCGCAGTGCTCAGCGTGGCGAACTGGGCAGTTTGCAGGGCCAGCAGCTGGTCGCTGCTGAGTACCGCCATTTGCAGCGTGCTCAGCGCGGCCAGATCGACCGTTGCCAGCGCCGCCATCTGGTTGGAGGTCAGCGCGCCGATCTGCACGCTGCTCAGCGCGTGCGCTTGTTTGGTGCTGAGCGCAACGATCTGGTCGGTGCTCAGGCTGGCGAACTGGTCGCTGCCCAGGCTGTCCAGCGCGGCGGTGGTCAGCGCGGCAAACTGGTCGGTGTTGAGCGCGCCCAGCTGGCCGCTGTTGAGTGCCGGCAGTTGCAGCGAAGTCAAGCCCGCCACCTGGGCGGTGGCCAGCGTGGCGATCTGGGCCGTGGTCAGCGAGGCCACCATCTGCGAAGCCAGGCCGCTGAAGGCGCTGCTGCTCAGGGCGTTCAACTGGGCGGAGGTCAGCGCGCCAAACTGGTCGGAGCTCAGTACCGCCAGCTGGTTGCTGCGCAGGGCGTTCAGGTCGGCCGTTGCCAGCGCGGCGATCTGGTTGGTGGTGAAGGCCGCGATCTGCGCCGTGCTGAGCGCGCCCATCTGGGCGGTCTGCAGTGCGACGATCTGGTCGGTGGTCAGCAGCGCGATCTGGTCGCTGCCCAGGCCGCCCAGCTGGCTGCTGGCCAGCTGCGCCAGCAAGGCCGTGTTCAGCGCGGCGATATTGGCGCCTATGGCGTTGATCTGCGCCGATTTAAGCGCGGCAAAGTCAGCCGTTGTTATTGCATTGAGCTGGTTGGTGCTCAGCGCGGCCACTTCGGCCGTGGTCAGCGCGCCCACCTGCATGCTGCTCAGCGCGACGATCTGGTCGGTCGTGATGGCGGCAAACTGGCTTGCGTTGAGCGCGCCTATCTGCAGGCTGGACAGCACGCTGATGCCGTCCGTGTTCAGTGCCATGATCTGGCCGCTGCTCAGGGCGGCGATCTGCAGCGTGGCCAGGTTGGCCATTTGCACCGTGTTCAGCGCCATCACCTGGTCGGTACTGAGCGCGCCCACTTGCTGCGAGCTCAGCGCATCGAGCTGGGCGGTGCCCAGGTTCTGCATCTGGCCCAGCGTCAGCGCGGCGATCTGGTTGGTGCTCAGCGCGGCCATCTGGGCCGTCCTGAGTGCCGCCACGTCGCCGGTACCCATGGCTTGCAACTGGTCGGTGCTCAGCGCCACGATCTGGGCGGTGGACAGCGCGGCAGCCTGCAGCGTGGTCAGTGCGCCGATCTGCGTCAGGCTCAGCAGCACGACCTGGTTGGTGGCGAAGGCGGCGATCTGGTTGGCGGTCAGCGCGGCCAGGTCGTCCAGCTGCAGCACGGCCAGCTGGTCGGTGGTCAGCTCGGTCAGCTGGGCGGTGGTCAGGCTGGCCGCTTGCAGCGTGGTCAGTTCGATGATTTCATCGGTGGTCAGCGCCTGCAGCTGATTGCTGCTCAGCGAAGCGATCTGCGCGGTGTTCAGGTTGGGCACCTGGTCCGGCGTCAGCGCGGCAATCTGGTTGGTGCTCAGCGCGGCGATCTGGCTGGTCTTCAGCGCGGCCAGGTCGTCCGTGCCCAGCGAGCGGATCTGGTCCGAGCTGAACGCCAGTAGCTGGGCGCTGCTGAGCGCCTGTACCTGGGCCGTGCTCAGCGTGGCGATGCGGTCCAGCGCCAGAGCCTGGATCTGGGCGGTGCTGAAGGCCACCATCTGCGACGCTTTCAGCGCCACCAGGTTGTCCAGGTTCAGCACGGCCATCTGGCTGGTGGTCAGCGCGGCCAGCTGGGCGGTGCCCATCTGCGAAAACTGCAGCGTGGTCAGGTTGTTGGTCTGGTCGGTGCTGAGGGCCTGGATCTGGCTGCTGCTGAGCGCGTTTACTTGCGCCGTGCCCAGGCTTTGCAGCTGGTTGAAGCTCAGCGCGGCGACCTGGCCGCTACCCAGCGCGACCAGCTGGCCGGCGTTCAGCGTATCCAGCTCGTCCACGCCGATGGCCTGGATTTGCGCCGTGTTCAGCGCGGCCAGCAAGCTGGTCGACAGGCCGCTGGCTTGCACGGTGGTCAGCGCATTGATCTGGTCAGTGCTGAGCACGCCGACCTGGTTGCTGTTGAGCGCGTTCAACTGGTTGATTTTCAGCGCGGCCAGGTCAGCCAGGTTGATGACGCGCAGCTGGTCGGTGGTCAGCGCCGTCATTTGCGCCGTGTTCAGGCTGACGATCTGGCGGGTGGTCAGCGCGCCAACCTGGTCGGTATTGAGCGACTGCACCTGGCCCGTCGACAGCGAGGCGATCTGCTGCGTGGTCAGCGCCTGGATTTGGTCGGTGGTCATCTGCGCCAGCAGGCTGCTGCCCAGCGCGGCCAGCTGCGTGACCGACATCACGGCAAAGTCAGCCGTGCCCAGCGCGGCGATCTGCGCGGAGGTCAGCGCGGCCAGCTGGCGGGTCGCCAGGCCGGCCACCTGCAGCGTGGTCAGCGCGGCGATCTGGCCAGTGCTGAGCAGCACCACTTGCGCCGTGCCCATGGCATTGAGCTGGGTGGTGCGCAGCGCGGCGATATCGTCGCTATACAGCGCGCCAAGCTGGGCCGCGTTGAGGCTGAAGATTTCCGCGGTGCTCAGGTTGTTGACCTGGGCGGTGCTGAGCGCGCCGATCTGGTTGCTGTTGAAGGCCAGGAACTGGTTGCTTGACAGCGACGCCAGCTGGGCCGTGGTCAGCGCCTGCAGCTCGTTGCTGGCCAGCGCGGCCAGCTGGTCGGTGCTCAGCGCCTGCAACTGCGCCGTTTTCAGCGCGGCCAGGTCTTGCGTAGGCATGGCGTTCAGCTGGGCGCTGCCCAGCGCGGCGATCTGGCGCGTGGCCAGGTTGGCCACTTGCAGCGTGGTCAGGGCGGCGATCTGGTCGCTGTTGAGCAGTGCGATCTGGGCCGTGCTGAGAGCACTGGTCTGCGCGGTCTTCATCGCCGCCAGGTCGCGCGTTGCCAGCGCGGCCAGCTGGAGCGCGGTCAGCGCCAGCACCTGGTTGGTGCTCAGGTTGGCTGCCTGCGCGGTGGTCAGCGCAACGATGTGGTTGCTATCGAGCGCCTGGAACTGGGCGGTGCTCAGCGCCAGCAACTGGGCCGTGGACAGCAGTTGCAGCTGATCGGTGCCCAGCGCGTTCAGCTGGTCGGTGCTCAGCGCCAGGATTTGCGCGGTTTTCAGCGCCGCCAGGTCGGCGGTCGCTAGTGCGGCCAGCTGGGCCGTGGCCAGCGCGGCCACCTGGCGCGTGCTCAGGTTGGCAATTTGCAGCGTGGTCAGCGCGCCGACCTGCAGCGACCCCAGGTTGGCGATCTGGTCGCTAGAGAGCGCGGCGATCTGCACGGTTTTCAACGCGGCAAAGTCGGCCGTTTGCATCGCGGCCAGCTGGTCGCTGCTCAGGGTGGCCACTTGCGCGGTGGTCAGGTTGCTCACTTGCAGCGTCGTCAGCGTAGCGATCTGGCTGCTGTCGAAGGCGGCGATCTGGGCCGTCTTCAGCGCGGCGATTTGCGAGGTTTTCATGATGGCCAGGTCGGCCGTGCCCAGCGCGGCGATCTGGTCGCTCGACAGCTGCTGCACCTGGGCGGTGCCGAGGTTGGCCACTTGTAGCGTGGTCAGTGCCGCCAGTTGCGTGCTCGACAGCGATTGCAGCTGGCTGCTGTTGAGGGCCAGCAGCTGGGCCGTGGTCAAGGCCTGCAGCTGGCCGTTGCCCAGCGCGTTCAGGGCGTCGCTGCCGAGGGCGGCGATCTGGTTGCTCTTGAGCGCGACCAGGTCCACCGTTGTAATTGCGCGCACCTGGTCGGTGGTCAGCGCGGCGATCTGGCGCGTGGCCAGGTTGGCCACTTGCAGCGTGCCCAGCGCGCCGATCTGGTCGGTGGTCAGCGCGGTGATCTGCGCCGTGCCCAGTGCGGCCAGTTGCGCCGTCTTCAGCGCGGCCAGGTCTTGCGTGCCCAGCGCCTGCAAGGCGGCGCTGCCCAGCGACGCCACTTGGGCGGTGGTCAGGTTGGATGCCTGCAAGGTGGTCAGCACGGCGATGTGGTCGGTGTCCAGCGCGGCTAGCTGGGCCGTGGTGAGGGCGCTGGTTTGCTGCGTCTTCATGGCCTGCAGCTGGGCCGTGCCGATGGCGGCCACGGCATTGGTGCTGAGCGCCTGGATCTGGTTGCTTTTCAGCGCGGTCAGGTCGGCCGTGCCCAGCGCGACCAGCTGGTCGCTCGACAGCAGCGCGATCTGCTGGGTGGACAGGGCGCCGGCCTGGTTGCTGGTCAGCGCGACGATCTGCGCGGTGGTGACGGCGGCCAGCTGGTTCGACGTCAGCGCGTTCAGCTGGCTCGATTTCAGGCTGGCCCAGTCGAGCGTGCCCAGCGACGGGATTTGCGCGGTGGTGAACCAGCCGATCTGCTGGGTGCTCAGTGCGTTCATTTGCAGCGTGGTCAGCGCCGCCAGTTGCAGCGAATTGAGTACCGCGATCTGGGACGAGCTCAGCTGTGCGATCTGGTTGGTGGCCAGCGCGCCCACCTGGCCCGGCGTCAGCGAGGCCACCGCGTTGGTGCCCAGGCCGACCAGCTGGCTGGTTTTCAGCGCGGCGAAGTCGGCCGTTGGCATGGCATTCAACTGGTCGCTGCTGAGGGCGGCCAGCTGGGTCGGCGTCAGTGCCCCGGCCTGAGCGGTGGTGAGGGCGACGATCAAATTGGTGCTCAGCGCGGCGATCTGGGCCGTGGTGAGGGCGGCGATTTGCTGCGTCTTCAGGGCGGCGAAATCGGCGGTTTGCAGCGCATCGACCTGGGTGGTCGACAGCGCGACGATCTGACGCGTGCCCAATGCACCGGCCTGTTGTGTGGTCAGCGCGACGATCTGGTCGGTGCTCAGCGCGGCAATTTGCGCCGAGGTCAGCGCGCCCAGTTGCAGCGTTGCCAGCGAAGCGAGCTGCGCGGTGGTGAGGGCGGCCACGCCGTTGCTGCTGAGGATGGCGATTTGCTGCGACTTGAGCGCCTGCAGGTCGGCCGTGGTCAGCGCCTGCACCTGGTCGGTGCCCAGTGCCGCCAGTTGCAAGCTGGTGAAGCCGATCATTTGCGCGGTCTTCAGCGCGCCGATCTGGTCGGTGGTGATGGCGCCCAGCTGGGTCGTGCCGATGGCGGCCAGCTGCTGGGTTTTCAGTGCGGCCCAGTCGGCCGTGCCGATGGCGGCCAGCTGGCTGGTCGACAGTGCGGCCACCTGGCGCGTGGCCAGGTTGCTCGCTTGCGCGGTGGACAGCGCGGCGACCTGGTCGCTGCTCAGGGCGGCGATCTGGCCGGTGCTCAGCGTGGCCAGCTGGGCCGTGGTGAGCGCGCCCACCTGGTCGCTGCCCAGGGCGGCGATGCCGTTGGTGCTCAGGCCGCCCAGCTGCAAGGTTTTCAGTGCGGCCAGGTCGGCCGTGGCCAGCGCGGCCAGCTGGGCCGTGGCCAGCGCGGCCAGCTGCTGCGAGCTAAGCATGCTCGCTTGCGCGGTTTTCAGCGCGGCGATCTGGTCGGTGCTCAGTGCCGCCACTTGCGCCGTGCTCAGCGCGACGATTTGCGACGTCTTCAGGGCGGCGAAATCGGCCGTGCCCAGCGCCTGCAACTGCTGGGTCGACAGCAGGGCGGTCTGCTGGGTGGTCAGCGCCGACGCCTGGTTGCTGTTTAGCGCGGCGACCTGGGTGGTCGTCAGCGCGGCGATCTGCTGGTTTTTCAGTGCGGCCAGCTGGGTCGTGGTCAGCGCGCCGATCTGGTCGGTGCTGAGCTGGGCGATGCCGTTGCTGGCCAGCGCGGCAACTTGCTGGGTGCGCAGCGCGGCCAGGTCGGCGGTCGACAGCACCGCCACTTGCGCGGTGGTCATCGCCGCCAGTTGCAAGGTGGTCAGGGAGGCGCTCTGCGCCGTGGTCAGCGCGCCGATCTGGTCGCTGCCCAGGGTGGCGAACTGGCGGGTGCCGATGGCGGCGATCTGGGTGGTCTTTAGCGTGGCGAAATTGGCGGTGTCGAGCGCGGCCAGCTGGTCGCTGCCGAGCGCGGCGATCTGCAAGGTGGACAGGTTGGCGCTCTGGATGGTGGTCAGCTGTGCGATCTGGCTGGTGGCCAGCGCGGCCACTTGCAGCGTACTGAGCCCGTTCAGCTGGGCGGTGGTCAGCGCCACCAGGTCGGCCGTTGCCATGCTGTCGAGCTGGCTGGTGGTCAGCGCCGCCAGCTGGCGGGTTTGCAGCGCGGCGGCCTGGGTCGAAGTCAGGGCGACGATGTCGTCGCTGCTCAGCGCGCGCAGCTGGTTGGTGCTGAGGGAGGCAATCTGGGCCGTGCTCATGGCCGCGATGTCGGCGGTGCCGACCAGGCTGATCTGGGTCGTCGTCAGGGCGCCGATCTGGGCCGTGGCGAACATGGCGAACTGGTCGCTGGTCAAGCCGTACACCAGCTGGCTGGTGCTGAGGTTGGGCAACTGGCTTGAGCTGAGCGCCTGGATCTGCAGCGAAGTAAAGCCGTTGCTGAGCTGGCTGGTGCTAAGTGCCTGCAAGTTCTGAGTCGACAAAGCGCGTATCTGCGCGCTCGACATCACCGCCAAGTGATCGGTGCGCAGCGCAGCCATCTGCTGCGTGTTCAGCGCAATGATATCGGCTGTCGTCAGCGTGCTGATCTGGCTGGTCAGCAGATTGGCGATTTGGTCGGTACTTAAACTCGGAACTAGTGATGGCATAGTAAATATCTCCTTACGGAAATATATAGTAACTCCATTCGTTCCATTTTTGAGAGTAGGTAGCGAAAAGTGGCTTAAATCTTGGTATGGAAACAATGACTTACATGAATTTTATAGGCGAAGAAATAAGACTTTTAGAAAGCCTGTAAGATTATGTCATCGATTTTTTTTAAATATGACGCTTATGTTACAGACTCCGCCCGCATTTATTCCGCTGATTCAAGCGCCCGATGATATAAAACCGCAAACATTCGTCGTGCATCGCAATCAGTTGCTTTTGCGCAACACCTCGCTGGCCTTGCCGGACGCCGCGGCGGTGGCGCAATTGCCGGCGCCGCCGGAGCGGCTGCATGCGCTGGGCCTGTGGGACGGGCGCTATTACCAGATGCTGTGGCTGGACCAGGCCGTCGAGTTGGGGGCCGATTACAGCTACCACCCGCTGCGCTCCTTGTTTGGCCTGGTGGACGACCATTTCCTCGGCCTGGCCAGCCGTGCCTGCCAGCTGGCAGAGTGGGCACGCACCCATCGCTATTGCGGCGTCTGCGCCACGCCGATGACGCGCGCGCCGGGCGAGCGCTGCTACAGCTGCCCCAATTGCGGCATGAGCGCCTATCCGCGCATCTCGCCGGCCATGATGGTGCTGATCCGCAAGGGCGATGCGGTGCTGATGGCCATGCACAGCCAGTCGCCGTACCAGCGCTACACGGCGCTGGCCGGTTTTTTGGAAGCGGGCGAGACGATCGAGGAAGCCATCCACCGCGAGGTGTATGAGGAAGTCGGGCTGCAGGTCCACAATCTGCAGTACTTCGGCAGCCAGTCCTGGCCCTTCCCCCATGCGCTGATGATTGCCTTCACGGCCGACTACCTGAGCGGCGACATCCGCATCGACCAGCATGAAATCGCCGACGCCCGCTGGTTCGGGCCGGGCGACGACTGGCCGGACATGCCGCTGACGGTGTCGATCGCGGCCAAGCTGGTCAACGCGCACCGGCCTGCCCAAGCATAGGCTTGCCGGGTAGGCATGGCGCATTTTCTATATACTGTCGGCACTCCCAATTTTATGGTGCTGCATCATGTCCAAAGAAGAATTCACGGAAGCCGACTGGCGCCGCCTGCTGACCAGCCTGGGCGAGGACCCTGAGCGTCCCGGCCTGATCGAAACTCCCCATCGCGTGGCCAAGGCCTGGAAACACTGGACTTCGGGCTACCAACAGGACCCGGTCGAGCTGCTGAAGGCTTTCGAAGACGGCGCCGAGCAGTACAACGAGCTGATCGTGGTGCGCGGCATTCCGGTCTATTCCCATTGCGAACACCACCTGGCGCCGTTCTTCGGCAAGGCCACGGTTGGTTATGTCCCGAATGGCAAAATCGTCGGCCTGTCCAAGCTGACCCGCCTGGTTGACTGCTTTGCCAAGCGCCTGCAAGTGCAGGAACGCCTGACCATGCAGATCGCCAACGCGCTGATGGAAGTGCTGGAGCCGAAGGCGGTCGGCGTGGTGGTGAAATGCCGCCACCTGTGCATGGAAAGCCGCGGCATCCGCACGCCGGGCGAAGAGACGGTCACCTCGGCCATGCTGGGCGAGTTGCAGCCCAACCTGGCGATGCGCACCGAGTTCCTGGCGCTGGCACGCGAGCAATAAGCACGATGGCGGCGATCGAGTGGCATAGCGGCAGCCTGGATGCCGCCTTCGCGTTGGCGTCTGCGCAGCAGCGTCCCGTGTTCCTGTACTGGGGCGCCGGGTGGTGCCCGCCGTGCAACCGGGTCAAGTCCGAGATTTTTGCCCGCGACCAGTTCCAGCAGCGCATGGCGCAGCTGCTGCCGTATCACCTCGATGGCGATAGCGCCGGTGCGCAAGCCCTGGCCGCGCGCTACCAGCTGCGCAGCTATCCGACGCTGGTGTTGTTCGCGCCGGACGGCCGCGAAATCACACGTCTGCCTTGCGAGCTCGACGGTGAGCTGTTTACCGCCGCGCTCGATGGCGCACTGAGCGTGTGGCGCGCTGCTTCATCGGCGGCGCAGGCGCTAGAGGCGGCGCTGACCGGCAGCCGGGCGCTGAGCCACGCCGAATGGTCGCTGCTGAGCCACTATTCGTGGGACACCGATGAAACCGCGCTGCTGGGCGGGCGCGATCTGTCGGCGACCCTGGCGGCGCTGGCTGCCCGCGCTGCCGCCGCCGGTGCATCCGCCGCCGCCGCCCGTCTCGGCCTGGGCGCGCAACTGGCCGCCGGCACCCATGGCGAGGCCGCCAGCAACGCCGCCGCCCTGCTGGCGGTGTGCGGCGACGCCCGCATGGCGCGCGCCAACCTGGATATCCTGACCAACAGCGGCATCAACCTGATCAAATTCGCCACCCGCCGCGAAGAGCTGGTGGCCGCGCTGCACCGCGTCGCTGCAGCGTGGGCCGACGATTTCTGGCTGAGCGCTCCCGACCGTCTGATGGCCCTGCGCCTGCAAATGCGCCTGACCCGCCTGGTTGTCGCGACCACAGGCTTGCAAGAGCAATGGCGCGTGCGCGTAGAAGAAGCGCTGGCCGCATCGAGCGATCCTTATGAGCGTCACACCCTGGTCAACACCGCGGTCAGCGCCCTGAACGATGCCGGCCTGCCGCAGCTGGCCGAGCAGGTATTGCAAGCCGAGCTGCGCCGTTCGCACTCACCCTACTACTTCATGCTGAGTTTGGCGGCAGCGGCCAAGCGCCGTGGCGACAGCGCAGGCGTGCTGAACTGGTATGAGCAAGCGGCGGCGGCTGCGGTCGGCCCCGCAACGCGCATCCAATGGAGCGCGACCTGCTTGAGTAGCCTGCTGGACTTGTCCCCACAAGACGCCCCCCGCATCGAGCGCGCCGCGCAAGTGCTGCTGGCCGACATCAGCGCCACGGCCGACGCCTTTTTCCAACGCAATCTGAGCCAACTCCAAAAACTCGCCCCCAAGCTGAGCGCGCAAGCCCCCGGCGAGCACTCGCGCGCATTGCTGCAAGCGATCCAAGGCGCGCACTGAGTCCGCAGCTCACTGCAGTGGCGATCGCGCCGGTGACGGCGAGCATGGCGGCGCTGTGGAGCGCCACGGCGGCCAGCCCCAGCAGCAGCGAACCGGAGGCGCTGATGTCGCTAGCCGGCGTGCCGGAGCTGCAGAGCGGGATGAAGGCGGGCACCAGCATCATGCCGGCGCCGTGCGCGGTGGACATCATGCAGGACCACAGCATCAGCCCGGTTTGCGTCTTTGCCGGCTGGCGCGCGCGTCGCCACAGCTGATGCAACACGATGCCGGCCAGCAGTGCACCAGCGGCAACTTGCAGCACCATCCTATCCACCGTCCACGCCAGCGCCACGGCGGCCGCCACCAGCGCGACCGATGCCGCGTGCCCTAGCGCGATCGGCAGCAATGCCTGCAGCGCCTGCCTGCTATCGCGCGAGCGCACGCCGCGGGCGGCGGCAAACATCCAGCCGGTGGCGGGGTTCAGCCCGTGCAGGGCGCCGACTCCCGCCACCGCCAGCCATGGCCCTATGCTCGACATGACAGGCTCACAGGTCAGGCGTGCTGGTGGCAGCACGCGGCGGCCGCTGGCGCCAGGTCGTAGCGGTCGTGGTAACGCACCCAGCTCATCGGATGCGCCAAGCCCTCTTCATCGCGGCCCTTGGGCGTCAGGTCGAGCAAGTGATAGGTGTGCATCATCACTTCCACGCCCCGCCCATAAGTCGAATAGCTGTGATACAGCTGCCCCGTCTCATCCTGGTAGAACACGCTGATGCCGGGCGCGTCCGGATGGGGGAAAGCTTGTTTGCCGTAGTTGTAATCGACCTCGCCCTGGGCCATCTGCGCCGCCGTGAAGCTGACCTGGAAATCGTAGTTGAAATCGCTGTCGCCCGAGGAAACCCACTGGAACTGCCAGCCCAGCCGCTTGCGCATGCGCTCGATGTCGGCCAGCGGCGCGCGCGAGACGGCCAGCAGTGTGGTGTCGCGCTGTGCCAGATGTGGCACGGCGCCATCGGTATGGTCCGCCATGTACGAGCAGCTAGGGCAGCCTTGCTGCGCACCCGGCGTGAACATGAAGTGCTGCACGATCAGCTGGCTGCGGCCGCCAAACAGCTCGGCCAGCGAGCGCTGCCCGTGCGGTGTATCGAACACATAGTTCTTCTCGATGCGCACCCAAGGCAGCGCACGGCGTTCGCGCGCGATCTGGTCCTTCAGCTGCGTCAGCTCCTTTTCGCGTGCCAGGAGTGCCTTGCGTTCAGCTAGCCAGCGGTCGCTGGAAACAATGGGATGGTTCATGCTCTGCTCCGGTCAAGTCAATGTTGGGGACGCCGCACGGCGCGCACCTTGCCGCTGTTGCCGCCGCCGCAGTAAAACAGGGCGCCGCCGTCGGATTCGAGCCCACTGATGCCGACGCCGGGCGGCATCTCCAGCCGCTCCAGCACGGCGCCGCTGTGCGGGTCGATGTGGCGCAGTTCGCTTTCCTCGCCTTCCCAGGTGCCATGCCATAGCTCGCCGTCGACCCAGGTCACGCCGGTGACGAAGCGGTTGGAATGGATGGTGCGGATGATTTTGCCGCTGGCCGGATCGATCTGGTGGATCTTGCGGTCGCGGTGCTGGCCCACCCACAGGCTGCCTTCGGCCCAGGCCATGCCCGAGTCGCTGCCGTGGCCGGGCGCCGGGATCGAGGCCAGCACTTTGCCGCTGGCCGGATCGATCTTGTCGATGCGCTCCTCGGCGATCTGGTACAGATAGGTGCCGTCGAAGGCGGTGCCGGCGTCGCAGGCGTGATCGAGCGTGCGGACGGTGTCGCCGCTGGCGGGATCGAAGGCGATCAGCCGCGTGCCGGTGGCGGCCCAGACGCGCTGGCCGTCATGGGTCACGCCGGCCACTTTGTCGGCCAGGGGGCCATATTCGCGCACGATCTCGGCTGGACGTGGCGGGCTGTCGTTGCTGGTCTTGCGTGTCATCGTTGTCTCCGGTTGGCGCGCCGCGGATCGGCGCCGCAACACAACTTTATGCCATCTGCAGGGCGGCGGGGAGTAACAAGATTGTCGTGTATCCGGCCAGCGGCGGCGCCAGCCAGCGCTGCGTGCGGGCGCGGCCGATGGAACGCACCCGTCCGGCCGACTCCAGCTCGGCCAGCGCGCGCTGCACGGTGCGCTGGCTGGCGCCCACGGCCAGCGCCAGGGCCGAGGTCGACCAGGGCGCGCCATCGGACAGCAAGGCCACCAGCGAGGCTGCTTCGCCAGCGATGGGCGGGGCCAGCACGGCCACGGCGCGTCCGGCCAGCGGGCGCAGCGCGAAGCCGCGCGTCGTGGCTTCGATCTGCGCCAGCGGTTTGAGCAGCGCGCGCAGGCGGCCGATCTCCACTCGCAGGCGCGCCCGCAGCGTTGCGTCGGCATGTGCGGTGTTGAAGGCGCTGGCGATCAGGCTTGCGCGCTCAACATCAGCGGGCCAGGCTTCGGCCAGCGCGCGCGCCAGCGCGAACAGCACGGGACGGCGTGCCAACGCTTGCCACTTTTCGCCGCTGCCCAGGCCACGGCGGCAGGCGTCGACCACCAGCATGTCGGAATCGAGCAGCGCTGCGACTTCATCGAGACGCAAGGCTTGCTCGCCGCCGGGGAACAGGCGGCGGGCTGCCGGGCGATCCAGCGCGGCTCGCGCTTCAAGGACTTCAGCGAGCAGCGCCGGCACCTGCGCACGCGTGGCGGCGCGATGCGCGCGGGCCAGCGCTTGCCGCGCCGGCGCGACCTGCAGCGTACGCATCGCCAGCTCGGCCGACGCCAGTTCCGCGATCGCCGCCAGCGCCGGCGACAGCGCGCGTCCGTTAAGCTGCTTCAGCTCCGTCTCGGCTGCGCGCAGTCGTCCAAGCAGCAACAGCCTACGGGTGGTGATGAGCCGCGCCTGCAGCGCGTTGGCGTGATCGGCGTGCTTTTCCAGCGCAGCCTGGGCCGCCATCAGCGCGCGCGGCGAAGCGCTGAAATCGCGCACCGCCAGCGCTACTTCCGCTTCGGCGACGACACAACGGGCGCGCGCCCATTCCTCGTGCGAGCCGAAGCCTCGCGCAGCCTTGCGCAGCAACTCGCGCGCACGCCCATGCTCGCCCAGCTGGGCCATGGCAATGCCGCGCAACGCCAGCGCCGGCGGGTCGTCGCGCAGAGCGACCCGCTTGAGCGCGCCGAGGGCGTCGCCAGCAGCAAGAGCACGCGCGGAGGCGGCGATCAGGGAATCCATGCCGACAGCATACACTGCGGCGCTGTCGGGGCTGGGCCGCCGGCACGCATCAAGCTCAGCGCGGCCATGCCTTGCGCACGATAGCCTTGCCCGCCGGAGCATACAGGCGCTCGCGCTGGAAGGCCTCGATAGGCTGGCCGTCTAGCATCTGCGGCAAGACTGTGACATTGCAGGGATGAATTGCAGGGATGAGGCTGGCGCTCCAGCGCGCGCAGCGCCAGCTCCAGCGCGATGCGCGCTGGCAGCACCGGATTGCTGGACGCCGTCGCCATGATTTCGCCACGCCTGATGTCGTCCAGCACTGCTGCATGGGAAACCGGCTACCGCTTGGCCGCGACCACGGCAGGCGCCGCCAGCGGCGCGCTCAGGAAGGGCGGTAACGGTGCATATGCATGCTTACTTCGGTGCTTACTTCGTCGCGGCGCTCAGCGCCGTGTCGCGGATGGCCTTGAATTCGGCGCCGGGTTTCCATTGCGGGTAATCGGCGCCTTGCGCGATCTGGTAGCCGACCTGGAATAGCAGGCCGATGTCTTCCACCGCGCCCGCCAGGTCCCAGTCCGGCTGCACCACGTCGCTGACCTTGTGGTAGCGGTGCGCCACGTAGTCCTGCACCTTGTCGCGCGCGTAGTTGCGGGGCTTGCCGATGAAATCGCCGCTCGGGCGCAGGTACAGCACCGGCACGCCGGCCTTGGCGAACTCGAACTGGTCGCCGCGGAAGAAGCTGCCGAATTCGGCATGGCTGTCCACCCGCACCGTGCGCCCTTGCGTCTTGGCCACGGCCGTGACGATGTCATCCACAGTCGATTTGCCCATGCCGCTCAGCTCGACATTGCGGGTGCGGCCCCACAAATTCAGGCCGTCGACGTTGATGTCCACCAGCGTCTTCTGCAGCGGGTACAGCGGATACTTGGCGTAGTATTGCGCGCCCAGCAGGCCGCGCTCTTCGGCCGTGGTCAGCACGAACAGGATGCTGCGCTTGGGCGCTGCCGGCAGCGCCTTGTAGGCCTTGGCCACTTCCAGCAGCGCCGCCACGCCGGACGCGTTGTCCATCGCGCCGTGGAAGATCTGCTGCGTGCGCGGGCCGGGCAGGGTTTCATCCAGCCCGAAATGGTCCCAGTGCGCGCTGTAGATGATGGTTTCGTTCTTCAGCTTGGGATCGGAGCCGGGAATGCGCGCCACCACATTGTTCGAGGCCACATTGCGCCAGCTGTTGCGCTGGTCGATGCTGATGGTCACGCCCAGCGGCACCGGCTTGAACTGGCGCGACCGGGCGGCCTTTTTCAGCGCATCGAAATCCTGGCCACCGGCCTTCAAGATTTCCCTGGCCTGGTCCAGTTGTATCCAGCCCGGCACGGCCGGAAAATCGGGATTCGGGCCCTTGGTCTGGATGGTAAAATTCTCGCGTCCCCAGCTGTTGCGCACCACTTCGAAGGGATACGCGGCCGGTTTGGTCTCATGCACGATCAGCGCCGCTGCCGCGCCCAGCTTGGCCGCCATCTCGAACTTGTAGGTCCAGCGGCCGTAATAGGTCATGGCCTTGCCGTCGAAGACCTTGGGATCGAGCGCTTGCGGATGCTTGGGATCGGGCACCGGCGGATCGTTGATCAGCATGAGCAGCGTCTTGCCCTTCAAATCCATGCCCTTGTAGTCGTCCCAGTTGAACTCGGGCGCCTGCACGCCGTAGCCGACAAACACCAGTTCGGAATCGGCCACCTGGATGCTCTTTTCCGTGCGCGCGCTCCAGGCCACGTAATCGTCGAGGAATTTCAGCGCAGTGCGCTCGCCCTTGACCGTGTAACTGAGCATCGGATGGCTGGACACGCTGACCAGCGGCACCGCCTGCACATAGGTGCCGTCCGGATTGCCCGGTTCCAGGCCCAGCTTCTTGAACTGCTGCTGCAGATAGTCGACGGTCAGCGCTTCGCCATGGGTGCCGGGCGCGCGGCCTTCGAATTCGTCCGAGGCCAGCGCGGTGATGTGCTCGAGCACGCTGTCGGCGTCGATTTTTTGCAGCGCCGTGTTGAGGGGTTGGGCCAGCGCCGGCAGCGCGCACAGGCACAGGGCCAGCGCCGCCGGCAGCGCCGGGGACAGTTGCAATTTCATGGGGTAGATGGGAAGGAAGAAGGCCTTATTTTGACACAGTTCGTTCCGTCAGCACACCGGCCAGCCAGTCGACGAACACCCGCACCCGCGGCGACAGGTGGCGGTTGTGCGAGTAGACGATGGACAGCGGCAGCGGCGGCGGCCGCCATTGCGGCAGCACTTCGACCAGCTCGCCCGTCTCCAGCAGCGGCGTCATGCCCATGCGCGGCGACTGGATCAGGCCCAGCCCGGCCCGGCAGCTTTCCAGATAAGCTTCGGTGCCGCTGACCGATACCTGGCTGCGCAGGGTGAGGGTGCGCAGCGTACCGTCGGCGTCCAGGTATTCCCAGTCGAGGTCGCGCCCGGTGGCGCTGGAAAAGAAATTGACGGCCAGGTGATGGCGCAGATCGTCCAGCGTCTGCGGCATGCCGTACTCGGCCAGGTAGCCGCGCGAGGCGACGTTGATCTGCTCGAGCGCGCCGACGCGCCGCGCCACCAGGCTGGAATCGCGCAAGGTGCCGCCGCGCACCGCGCAATCGATGCCCTCGCCGACCAGGTCGGCAAAACGGTCGTTCGAGCCCAGCTTGACCTGGATCTGCGGATAGCGGCGGAAGAAATCCGGCAACGCCGGGATCAACACCAGATGCGCCAGCCGCTCCGGCAGCTCGACCCGGATGGTGCCGCTCAGCAGCCGGCCATCGCCGATGAACAGGCCGTTGAGGTCGTCCAGGTCGTTCAGCAGTGCGGTGCAGCGCTCCAGGTACAGCGCGCCTTCGACCGTCAGGCTGACCTTGCGCGTGGTGCGCTGGAGCAGGCGCACGCCCAGCTGTTGCTCGATGGCCTGCACGGCGTTGGTGACGGTGGGCCTGGGCAAGTCCAGCTGCTCGGCGGCCTGCGTGAAGCTGTTGCAGTCGGCCACGGCCTTGAAGATCTGCATCGCCTTCAGCTGGTCCATTGTTAGCAATACTCGAATAAACAAATAATAAATACTGTATTTATTACTGATTTCGATAATAGCATACTGATCCCACTTCCCACCCCCTTGGAGCATCATCATGCAAACCCGCAAACTTGGCAGCACCGGTCCGCAAGTCGCCCAACTCGGCCTGGGCCTGATGGGCATGTCCGACTTGTACGGCCCGGCCGACCGTGCCGAAAGCCTGGCCACCATCCACGCCGCGCTGGAGGCCGGCGTCACCCTGCTCGACACGGGCGATTTCTACGGCATGGGCCACAACGAGCTGCTGCTGCGCGAAGCGCTGGCCGGCGGCGGCCGTGAGCAGGTGCAGATCAGCGTCAAGTTCGGCGCGCTGCGCGGCCCGGGCGGCAGCTGGGGCGGCATCGACAACCGCCCGGTAGCGTTGCGCAACTACCTGGCCTATTCGCTGCAGCGGCTCGGTGTCGAGCACATCGACCTCTACCGTCCGGCGCGGCTGGACCCGAACGTGCCGATCGAGGATACCATCGGCGCCCTGGCCGAGCTGGTCCAGGCCGGCTACATCAAGCACATCGGCCTGTCCGAAGTCGGTAGCGCAAGCTTGCGCCGCGCCCATGCCGTGCATCCAATTGCCGACCTGCAGATCGAATATTCGATGATTTCACGCGGCATCGAGAGCGGCATCCTGCAAACCTGCCGCGAACTGGGCATCGGCATCACCGCCTACGGCGTGCTGTCGCGCGGCCTGATCAGCGGCCACTGGCACAGCCAGCGTGCCGGCGAGGCGGACTTCCGCGGCGCCAGCCCGCGTTTCCAAGGCGAGAACTTGCAGCACAACCTGGCGCTGGTGGAAAAAGTGCGCGCCATCGCTGCCGAGCTGGGCGTGTCGGTGGCGCAGCTGGCGATCGCCTGGGTGGCGGCGCAGGGCCAGGACATCGTGCCGCTGGTCGGTGCCCGCACCCCGGCTCGCCTGGAAGAGGCACTGGCCTCGACCAAGCTCACGCTGTCGCCGTCCGACCTGGCGCGGCTGGAGCAGGCGCTGCCGGCCGGCGCCGCTGCCGGCGAGCGCTATAACGCCCATGGGGCCGCCACGCTGGACAGCGAAAAGCGCTGATTTTCATCCGGGCGAGGATGGATGTATCGGATAAGCGAATGAAATTGAGCAAAAAATCGCGCTTTTTTATCATTTAATTCGATACTAAGATGACTCCATCGACACACAACATCTGACTAGGAGTATCAAAATGAACGCCAAAACCATCATCGCCTCGGTTTCCCTGCTGTTTGCTGCTGGTGCCGCCATGGCAGATACCGGTCTGACCCGCGAGCAAGTGCAACAACAAACCCTGGCCGCCATCCAAGCCGGTCAACTGGAACGTAGTGAAGCCGCTCTCGACAACGTGCAACTGAGCGCCAGCGCCGTGAGCCGCGCACAAGTCAAAGCCGACACCCTGGCGGCCATCGCCGCCGGCCAACTGGAGCACAGCGAAGCGCGTGACTCGCAAAGCTATATGGTGCCGCTGGTCAAAACCGCCGACGTGACAGCCCAACTGGCCGCCTATGCTGCCAAGCAGTATCAACAGTAATACCAGTCATGCCAGCATGTCCCGCGCGGCCCTGCGCCGCCTTCGATGGCCTGATGGCCGTCAGTAACAGTTCTGGCAAGCGGACGCAGCGGTGAAGATCGCAGCGTCCGTTTTGCTTTGTGGCGTAGCCGCTGCAAGTGACTTGAACGAATTGTCAGCTAGCAATATAGAGCGTATTCTGGTTCGTACAACCTAGGAGACTGCCGTGCAAAAACTGACCTTCCAGCAGAAGTTGTGGGTGCCGTTGATCTGCAGCTTGTTGTGCATTAGCGCCATTTTCATTTTCGACGCCGTGCAGACGCGCAACGTGCGCATCGAAGAGCGCAGCAGCGACCTGCGCAACATCATCGATGCCGGACTGAGCCTGGTGAAAGAGTATGGCGACAAGGCCCAGGCCGGCACGCTGTCCAAGGATGAGGCGCAGAAGCAGGCGCTGGCCATGGTCAAGGGCTTGCGCTATGGCAAGGACGGCTACCTCACCATCAGCCAGGGCACTGTCTCGCTGATGCACCCCTTCAAGCCGGAAAATGACGGCAAGGACATGGCCGACTTCAAGGATCCGAACGGCGTCTATGTGTACCGCGTGTTGCAGGCGGCCGGCAACAGCCCGGACGGCGGTGGCTTCGCCAGCTATCACTGGTCACGGCCAGGTTCCAGTGCACCGGTGCCCAAGCTGAGCCGGGTCGGCCGTTACGCGCCGTGGGACTGGCAACTGGTCACCGGGGTCTACATGGATGACATCGACGATGCCTTCCGCGATTCCCTGCTCAAGTCGGGCGGCGTGCTGATCGGCGTGTGCATCGTGCTGGCGCTCATTGTCAGCACCGTCAACCGCAGCGTGCGCCATACGATAGGCGGCGACCCCGAGTATGCGGGCGAGGTGGCCAAGCGCATCGCCGGCGGCGATCTCAGCATGGAAGTGAAAACCCATGCGTCCGACCATGCCAGCATCCTGTTTGGCATGAAGACCATGCAGCAGCGCTTGGCCGACACCATAGGCGAGATCCGCCGCAGCGCCGACACCATTGCCACTGCCTCGGCCGAGATCGCGTCGGGCAATATGGATTTGTCGGGCCGCACCGAGTCGCAGGCCAGCTCGCTGGAAGAGACGGCCGCTTCGATGGAACAGCTCACGTCCACCGTCACGCAGAATGCCGACAATGCCGTGCAGGCGAATCAGCTGGTGATGTCGGCGTCGGCGGTGGCGGAACAGGGCGGCCAGGTGGTGTCGAAGGTGGTGCAGACGATGGACACCATCAATGCTTCGGCGACGCGGATTGTCGACATCATCAGCGTGATCGACGGCATTGCCTTCCAGACCAATATCCTGGCCCTGAATGCGGCGGTGGAAGCGGCCCGTGCCGGCGAGCAGGGACGCGGGTTTGCGGTGGTGGCTTCGGAAGTGCGCAACCTGGCGCAGCGCTCGGCCGGTGCGGCCAAGGAAATCAAGGAACTGATCAACGCCTCGGTGGACAGCATCAACGCCGGCAGCGCGCTGGTGGCCGAGGCCGGTGCGACGATGGACAAGGTGGTCGAGAGCGTGTCGCGGGTCACGCAGATCATGGGCGCGATCACCGAAGCGTCGGGCGAACAGAGCACGGGCATCGGCCACGTCAACCAGGCGATCACCGAGATGGATGCGGTGACGCAGCAGAACGCGGCCCTGGTCGAACAGGCGGCCGCGGCAGCCGGCAGCATGCAAGAGCAGGCGGCGCACCTGGCCCAGCTGGTCGCCCGCTTCAAGCTGGCCGGCGACAGCAGCGCCGCCGCGCCTGCGCCGCGCGCAAGCCGCCCGGCGCTGTCGGCAAGCCGCCAAGTCGCGCTGGCGGGCTAGCCAACCGGAAATTTATGCAGTACGCGGCGTGAGCGGGGGTATCCGCTTCCTGATGGCGGGCAGCAGCTCGTGCCCGGCCACGCGCGGGCCGCATTGTGCTGGCAGCGTGAGCCAGCAGCGCGGGGCGAGGTTGAAAGACCATCCCAGGCGGATGGCCGTAGCCACAGTGATCGGCCGCATGCGACGGTCTTGCTCATGTTGAGCCAGCCTGATCCGCAATTAAGATTGCGTCCGGTGCAATCTTAATTGCCGCCTCATGCTCGCTTATTGAGCCGGCGCAGCGCCGGCTGTGCTTGCTGCTCCGGCTGCCGGTGCCGCTGGCGCGGCATCTTGTGCCTGTGCCGGCACTGCCACGGCCGGCGCTTCGGTGCCGCCGGGGGGCGTGGCCGGACCAGCCGGGACCGCGACTGCGGCGGCGAAGGTCAGCTTGCCGCCTTCGTCGCGGAACACGCCAACCAACTCGCCCGGCTCGCCCTTGGCTTCCGCAAACTGGGTGCAGGTCTGCGTCTCGACCTGCCACGTCTGCTTGCCGGAACGTAGCGTCCACACGTCGTCGCCGCTGGAATACAGCTCGATCTCCACATCCTCGGCCGGCATTTGCTCCAGCACCAGGCGGCGCTGGCAGTCCGGCAGGTGCGACAGGATCAGCTCGACACGGACTGCATCGCTCCAGAAGTGCTCTTGCGTCCGGTGCACGCTCAGCGCGTGGGTGCTGGGGCCGTTGTCCACAGAATAGGAGGCGGAATCGTCCACGCAAGCCGTCAACAGCAGGGGCAACAACAGGATCAGGTACTTGCGCATGGGTGGACTTCCGTGAAGTGAAGTGCTATCGGTTTCGCAACATTATAGCGGTCCCAGGCGCGAATGCCGCAGCACCTGTGCTGCGCTCAGCCGAACTTGACCAGGTTGAGCACCGCCAGCGGGCCGCCGGGGATTTGCGACAGCAGTCCACCGCCATCGAGCGTACCGAGATCGATCGCGGCAAAACCGAGTCGCTCGATCAGTTGCCGCAGTTCGGTCCTGGCCGGCGCATCGTCGCCCGCCACGAATAGCACGCGGCGCCCGCCTTCGTCATCCGGACTAGCTGCCAGCAGGGCCGCTGGCAGATGGTTGAAGGCCTTGACCACGCGCGCACCCGGCACCAGTTCCGCGATCACGCTGCTGGAAGTACGTCCGCCCAGGTCCACCGGCTTGAACAGCGGCGCCTCGATTGGATTGTTGGCATCGACGACGATGCGGCCGTTCCACGGACCCAGCTGGCGCACGGCGGCCGGGATCTTTGACCACGGCATAGCCAGGAACACCACGTCGGCCAGCGCCGCTTGCTTGATGTCGACCGGCGTAATGTGCGGAGCGAGTTCCTCGCCCAGGGCCGCCAGCGTAGCCGGTCCACGGCTGTTGGCGATGGATGCCGGAATGCCGGCGGCAGCAAGCCTGCGGGCGATGGCCGAGCCGATGGCGCCGGCGCCGATGATGGCGAAGCTGCTTTGCAGGGTAGTGGTCATGAGATTGCCTTTCATAGGGAGTGGTGATGCAGCCAGTATGGCCGTGCCGCTACCCTATCGGTAGTCGTGACTGGCTATAATCTGCTTCAAGCAAACGTTGAAAGCGAGACCGCCGTGGAAACCCTGTCCAACCTCGAATCCTTCGTCCGCAGCGCCGAATCGGCCAGCTTTTCGGCCGCCGCGCGCCGGCTGGCGTTGACCCCGGCCGCCGTCAGCCGCAATGTGGCCCAGCTGGAGCGCAACCTGGGCATGCGCCTGTTCCAGCGCAGCACGCGCGGGCTGACGCTGACCGAGGCCGGCGCGCGGTTCCTGCAGTCGGTCAGCGCCGGGCTCGATAGCATCCAGGGCGCCATCGCCGAGGTCACGTCCAAGGCGGGCGAGCCGGCCGGGATGCTCAAGCTCAGTGTCGCGCCCAGCTTCGGCCGGCGCCACGTGCTGCCGCTGCTGCCGGCGTTCATGGCGCGCTATCCGGCGGTGCTGCCCGACTGGAGCTTCGACAACCGCCCGGTCGACCTGATCGGCGGCGGCTACGATGCGGCCATCGGCGGCGGCTTTGAGCTGACGCCTGGCGTGGTGGCGCGCGAACTGGCGCGCGCGCATGTGGTGGCAGTGGCCGCGCCGTCCTATCTGCAGGGCCGCAAGTTGCCGACCACGCCGCAGGCATTGGCGGCGCTCGATGGGGTGGCGATGCGCTCGCCGCAGCACAACCGTGTGCGGGTCTGGACCTTGCGTAACCGGCAGGGCGTGGAGATGGTGGCTGAACTGCAGCCGCGCGTGCTGCTCAACGAGCCGGACGCGATCTGCAGCGCCGCGCTGATGGGCATGGGCGTGGCGCTGCTGGCGCTGGCCGACGTGGCGGAGCACATCGAAAGCGGCGCGTTGAAGCGGGTGCTGCCGGACTGGCATGCCGATGCAGGGGCGATTTCGCTGTATTTCGCCAGCCAGAAACTGCTGCCGGCCAAGACCCGGGTCTTCATCGATTTCGTCACCGAAGCGTTCCGCACACAGCGCCTGGCACAGCGCTTTTCGGCGCTGTAATCGGCCGCAAATCGTGGAATAATGGAGCGGCGCGCCCCGCCATGAAGGGCGCCATGTTCAGGGGGGCATATGCCGCGCGACTGGCATCAGGAACAGCGTATCTGGCTGCTGCAGCGGCAATGCGCGCTGTCGCCGCGCCAGCTGGTGCTCGCTTACGGCGTGCTGTGCGTGTTCTCGTTTACCGTCGCCACGGCCTTGGTGGTGATGGGAGTGTGGCAGATCCTGTGCTTCACCGCGCTGGAAATGACGGCCGTCGCTTGTGCCTTCCTGTACCAGACGCGCCATGCGAGCGACCAGCAGCGCATCGTGCTCACCGCCGAGTGCCTGATGGTGGAAACCTTGATCGCCGGGTGCCCGGTCCGGATCCGCCTCGACCCCTTGCTTACCCGCGTGGAGGAGCCGCCGCACGGCCGCGGCACCATCGTTCTGAAAGCGGGCCGGCAGCGCATCCTGATCGGCGGCATGGTCAGCGAGCAGCGCCGCCGCCAGTGCGCGCAGGAGTTGCGCGAGGCGCTCAATGCTCCGCCAAAGAACTTTTAAGCATGGCGTTGAAAATATTTTCACGACCGGTGTAAGTAATCCGTGCGCCGCGCCGACTGAAGCTTCAAGTCACGGCCGTGGCGGATCACTCAATCAACTACACTCATTTTGGAGAATCTGATGAACGCATCGATGAAATCCTTTGCCGCACTGGCCGCCACCGTCGCCACCATGGCCCTGTCCGGAGCGGCGAGCGCCGCCACCAGCAGCATCAGCGCCGACGACACCGTGCACTGCGCCGGCATCAACAGCTGCAAAGGCCAGAGCGACTGCGCCAGCGCGGAAAATGCCTGCAAGGGCCAGAACAGCTGCAAGGGCCACGGCTTCAAGGCCACCAAGGCCGGCGCCTGCTTCGCTGCCAAGGGCAAGATCGTCGACCTGGACAAATAAGCCGATAAGCCGATAAGCCGATTTACCGCTAGTACCCTGCGCGCCGGGCTGGTCCCGGCGCACTTTTATCGACTATAAGGCGCGCCATGCCTGATTGCTTGCTTTTGCCCTCACCCGGCTTCGGCCTGGGCCTGCGGCCCTCGCACTACAACGAAATCGTCGGCACCACGCCCGCCACCTCGGGCATCGACTGGTTTGAGGTGCTGTCCGAAAATTACCTGGTCCCGGGCGGCAAGCCGCTGGCCATGCTGGAGCGCATCCGCCAGGATTATCCGCTGGTGATGCATGGCGTCTCGATGTCGATAGGCACGCCGCAGGGACCGTCGGACGAGTATCTGCGGGCGCTGAAAAAGCTGATGGAGCGGGTGCAGCCGCTATGGGTATCCGACCATCTGTGCTGGACCGGCGTGCATGGCAAGAACATGCACGACCTGCTGCCGCTGCCGTACACCGAGCAAGCGGTGGCCACTGTCGTGCGCAATGTGCGGCGCGTGCAAGACTACCTGGAACGCCCGCTGCTGCTGGAGAATGTCTCCAGCTATTTGTCCTTTGCAGCCGATAGCTTCCAGGAATGGGATTTCGTGGCCGCAGTGGCCGAGGAATCTGACAGCCTGCTGCTGCTCGACGTGAACAACATCTATGTGAGCAGCGTCAATCATGGTTACGATCCGCAAGCCTATCTGCGCGCGATGCCGGCGCGGCGGGTGCAGCAGATCCACCTGGCGGGACACAGCGTGCAACAGGGCTGCATTATCGACACGCACGACCAGCAGGTGGCCGATCCGGTATGGGCGCTGTATGCGGACGCGTTGCGCCGCTTCGGTCCCGTCGCGACCATGATAGAGCGCGACGACAATATCCCGCCATTGCCGGAACTGGCGGCCGAGCTGCGGCAAGCGCGTGGGCTGGCCGCCGCCGTGCATGCGCAACGGCAGGCCGCATGAACACGCTGCCGCAAATCCAGCAGGCGTTCCAGGACTACCTCCTGGGCGCGCTGCCAGCCCAGGCGCCGTCCATCGCCGCCGCCGTGCGCGAGCAGTTCGGCCTGGGCGCCGCCGAACGGTTGGCGATCTACCACCGCGCCTATCGCGCCCGCCTGCGCGAAGCGCTGTGCGAGGCTTACGATAAAACCTGGTCCTACATCGGCGACGAGATGTTTGCCGAACTGCTTGACAGCTATGTGGCCGCGCATCCGTCCCAGCACAGCAACCTGCGTTGGTATGGCAGCGACCTGGCCAGCCACGCCTTGCACGTATTTCCGCACTATCCCTTCATCGCCGAACTGGCGCGGCTGGAGTGGACGCTGGGCCTGGCCTTCGATGCCGAGGATGCCATGGCGCTAAGGCGCGCCGATCTGGCCGCGGTGGCGCCGGAAGCCTGGGGAGATCTGGTATTTGCGCTGCACCCATCGGTGCACATCCTGGCGATGGACTGGAACACGGTGGCGCTGTGGCAAGCCATGGCCGCTGAGCAAGAAGCGCCCGAGCCCGAGCAGAGTGCCGTGCCGGCGCACTGGCTGCTCTGGCGCCAATCCGGCCAGCCGCATTTCCGCTCCTTGCCGGCGCTGGAATCGCAAGCGCTGCAGGGCATCGCCGCCGGCCGCTCCTTCGGCGCCACCTGCGGCGCCGCGTGCGAACAATCCGTCGATGCCGACGCCACCATGCTGGCGCTGGCCGGCCACCTGCAGCACTGGCTGGTGCAGGAAATACTGATACTGCCCTGATACATGCCGTCCCGTGCAAAGTTCCGGTCAGCGGTGTAGTATCACCAGCTGCCGATCGGATAACCTTACATGGGAGACAAGCATGGCGAAGCTGAACGTCAACGGAAGCGTACATGAATACGAGGCGCAGGACGATACGCCGCTGCTGTGGGTCTTGCGTGAACAACTGGGGCTGACCGGTACCAAATACGGCTGCGGCATCGCGCAGTGCGGCGCCTGCACGGTGCACATCGACGGCCAGCCGACGCGCAGCTGCGTGTACCCGGCCGCCGCCGTCACCGCCAAGCAGAAAGTCACCACCATCGAGGGCTTGTCCAAGGACGGCTCGCATCCGGTGCAGAAGGCCTGGGCCGCGCTGGACGTGCCGCAATGCGGCTTCTGCCAGTCCGGCATGATCATGGCCGCCGCCGCGCTGCTCAAGGAAAAGCCCAAAGTCACCGATGCCGACATCGACGCGGCCATGACCAACATCTGCCGATGTGGCACCTACAACCGGGTGCGCGCCGCGATCCACGTGATCGCGCGCGGCGGCGATCCGAAATCCGCCGGCCTGGCAATCGAGCACGCCGCAGGGAGCAAGGCATGAACCGCCTCCCTGATCAGCCAGCGTCGCAGCCAGCGTCGCAGCCAGCGTCGCAGCCAGCGTCGCAGCCAGCATCGCAGCCGGCATCGGCCTCGCGCCGCGGCTTCCTGAAAGCCTCCGGCGCCGCAATGGGCGGCCTGATGGTGGCCTTCCATATTCCCTTCGATGCCCAGGCGCAGACCGCCACCGCGTCGGTGCCGCCGGAAGTGAACGCATGGGTCGTGGTCAAGCCCGACGACACCATCGTGATCCGCATCGCCCGCTCCGAAATGGGCCAGGGCACGCTGACCGGCCTGGCCCAGCTGGTGGCCGAGGAACTCGATGCCAACTGGAGCAAGGTCACTACCGAATATCCGTCGCCCGGCACCAACCTGGCGCGCAAGCGCGTCTGGGGCAGCTATTCCACCGGCGGCAGCCGCGGCATCCGCGAATCGAACGACTACGTGCGCAAGGGGGGCGCCGCCGCCCGCATGATGCTGGTGCAGGCCGCCGCCGACGCGTGGCAAGTGCCGGCCGCCGAATGCCGGGCCGCCGACAGCATCATTACGCATACCCCAAGCGGGCGCACCGTCAGCTATGGCAAGGTGGCCGACGCCGCCGGCAAGCTGGCAGCGCCGACCGAAGTGGCGTTGAAGGATCCCAAGGACTGGAAGCTGGCCGGCAAGCGCCTGGCGCGGCTGGACACGGTGGACAAGACCACCGGCAAGCAGGTCTACGGCATGGACATCAAGATGCCCGGCATGCTGAATGCGGCGATCAAGGATTGCCCTGTGTTCGGCGGCAAGGTGAAGAGTTTCGACGCTACCGAAGTGCTGAAACGGCCCGGCATCAAGAAGGTGCTGCAGGTCGGCGACAGCGCAGTGGCCGTGGTGGCCGATAGCTGGTGGCGCGCCAAGACCGCGCTGGAAGCGCTGCCCATAGAATGGGACAACGGCCCGAACGCGCACCTGAGCAGCGCCGACATCGCCGCCATGCTCAAGGAAGGGCTGGACGCCAAGGAAGCCATCGTCGGCAATGCCAACGGCGACGTGCACGCGGCACTGGCCAGCGCTACGCGCAAGGTGGAGGCGGTGTATTCCTTCCCGTTCCAGAACCACGCGACCATGGAAGTGATGAACGCCACCGCCAAGTGGACGCCGGAGCGTTGCGAAGTCTGGACGCCGACCCAGAACGGCGAGGCCGCGCTGGCCGCCACCGCCGAGGCGGCCGGCTTGCCGGCGACGCAGTGCGACGTCTACAAGATGCATCTGGGCGGCGGTTTCGGCCGGCGCGGTGCCACCCATGACTGGGTACGCCAGGCGGTGTTGATCGCCAGGGAGATGCCGGGCACGCCGGTCAAGCTGTTGTGGACCCGCGAAGAAGACATGCTGCATGGCCGCTATCACCCCATCACGCAGTGCAAGCTGAGCGCTGGCCTGGATGAGCAGGGCAATGTCACCGCGCTCCATATGCGCTTGTCGGGGCAATCGATCCTGGCATCGCTCGGGCAGACGCTCAAGGATGGCAAGGACCCGGTGGTGTTCCAGGGCCTGAATGCGCCGGGACCGGAAGCGTCGATAGGCTACAGCTTCCCCAACCTGCTGGTCGACCATGCGATGCGCAACCCGCCGGTACCGGCCGGTTTCTGGCGCGGCGTGAACCTGAACCAGAACACGCTTTATCTCGAATGCTTCATGGACGAGATAGCGCATGCAACCGAGCAAGATCCACTGGCGCTGCGCCGCAAGCTGATGGCCGATCATCCCAAGCATCTGGCGGTGCTGAACGCCGTGGCCGAAAAGGCCGGCTGGGGCAAGCCGGCCAAGAAGGGCGTATATCGCGGGCTGGCGCAGACCATGGGCTTTGGCAGCTATGTGGCGGCATGTGCCGAGGTTTCCGTGGACAAGGACGGCAAGGTCAAGGTCCACCGCATCGTGGCGGCCACCGATCCGGGCTACGCGGTCAATCCGCAGCAGATCGAGGCGCAGATTGAAGGTTCGTTTGTGTACGGGCTGTCGGCATCGCTGTATGGCGAGTGCACGCTGAAGGATGGGCATATGGAGCAGCAGAATTTCGACACCTACCGGGTGCTGAAGATGGATGAGATGCCGAAGGTGGAGTCGATTGTCATGCCGTCCGGCGGCTTCTGGGGCGGCGTCGGTGAGCCGACGATTGCGGTGGCCGCACCGGCGGTGCTGAACGCGATCTTCGCCGCCACCGGCAAGCGGGTGCGCGATCTGCCGCTGAAGAACCACAGCCTGAAAAAGGCTTAGCAGGAAAAGGGGGGGAGGATGCCTGTCCTGCGATGCGCAGTGATGGTGCTGACGCTGTGCTGCGCGGCGGTGCAAGCTGCGCCGCCATGCCGGGGCCAAGCTGATGGCATCCCCGCAGCGCTGACGCAGCAGTCCGGCGACGTGGCGCGCGGCCGCGCCATCGTCGCCAACCGCCAGCTTGGCCTGTGCCTGCTATGCCATGCCGGCCCGATCGCCGAGGAGCGCTTCCAAGGCAACCTGGCGCCCGACCTTGACGGCGCCGGCCAACGCTGGAGCGCTGCACAACTGCGCCTGCGCCTGGTCGACCCCAGCTGCTTCAACCCGGACACCATCATGCCGGCCTACTTTAAAACTGATGGCCTGCAGCGCGTGGCGCCAGCCCAGCAAGGCAAGACCATCCTCGATGCACAGCAGATCGAGGACGTGGTGGCGTGGCTGGAAACGCTGCGCGGCCGCCAGCAGGAGCATGCGCCATGAGCGACGCCAAACGCCGCAAGCTGCTGGCCGCCGGCGCCGGCCTCGGGCTGGGTGCCCTGTCGCTGTCGGTGCTGCCGCCCGCCTTCGCCACGCCGCAGGAAATGGCCGCCGCAATCGACAAATTCACCGGCGGCGTGCCCCACAAAACCGGCAAGGTCAAGTTCGACATCGCACAGCTGGTCGACAACGGCAACGCGGTGCCGATCACGGTCAGCGTCGACAGTCCGATGACGGCGGCCGACCATGTCAGCGCCATCGGCGTGTTCAACGAACGCAATCCCAACACCGACGTCGCCGTCTTCACCCTCGGCCCGCGCGCGGGCAAGGCGCAGGTGTCCACGCGCATCCGGCTGGCGACTTCGCAGCGGCTGATCGCGGTGGCGCAGCTCGGCGACGGCAGCTTCTGGTCGCATTCGGTCGACGTGATCGTCACGTTGGCCGCCTGCATCGAAGGCGAGGCGCCCTGATGGCCCGCGCATTGATCCACATGCCGCAGACGGCGCAACCGGGCCAGGTGATCGAGATCCGCGCGCTGGTCAGCCATCCGATGGAAACCGGCTACCGCCCCGGCCCGGACGGTAAGGTGGTCCCGCGCGACATCATCCGGCGCTTCTCCTGCCGCTACAACGGTGAGCAGGTTTTCGGCGCGCAGCTGCATCAGGCGATTTCGGCCAATCCCTACATCGGCTTCTTCACCGTCGCCACAGAGAGCGGCACGCTGGAATTTAGCTGGGAGGGCGATAACGGCTTTGCGCAGACCGAGAAGATGGCCATCACGGTGGGCGCATCATGAAGCGCGCTGCTGCCACTTTGATTGCGCTGCTGGCGCTGGCGCTGGCTGGCGCCGCTCACGCTGCGGGCGACGAGCGCAAATCCGGCACGCAATTCATGAGCCCCTCCACGCAGGCAATGCAGCGCGACGACACGCTCAATCCCGGTATGCTGTGGGTCAGCACCGGTGAATCGCTGTGGAACAGCGCCGCCGGCAGCAGCGGCAAGTCCTGCGCCAGCTGCCACGGCGAGGCGCGCAGCAGCATGCGCGGCGTGGCGGCGCGCTTTCCGGCCTTTGATGCGCTGGGCAAGATGGCGATCAATCTGGCCCAGCGCATCAACCGGTGCCGCGAGCGCAAGCAGCAGGCGCCGCCCCTGCGCGCCGAAAGCGAGCAGTTGCTGGGACTGGAGAGTTATCTGGCGCTGCAGTCGCGCGGCATGCCGGTCGCGCCGCCGAACGATGCGGGGTTGGCTGCGGCTGCGGAGCGGGGCCGCAAGCTGTATTTCCAGCGCATCGGGCAGTTGAACCTGTCGTGCGCGAATTGCCACGACCAGCGCTGGGGCCGGCGGCTGGCCGGCAGCACCATCCCGCAGGCTCACGCCGCGGCGTATCCGATCTACCGGCTGGAGTGGCAGGCAATGGGATCGCTGCAACGCCGCCTGCGCAACTGCATGAGCGGTGTGCGGGCCGAGCTGCCCCCTTACGGCGCACCGGAGTTGGTGGAACTGGAAGCGTATCTGGCCTTGCGCGACAAGGGCATGGCAATCGAGACACCGGGCGTGCGGCCCTGACCGCACGGCCATTTGCAACCAGGAGACTCCTATGAAGCGATGCGTCTTACGTCCCGCGCTGCTGGCCGGGCTGATACTGGGCTCTCTGGCGGCCTCTTCGGCTCTAGCGGCCGCAGCGTCGACCATGCCGATTTCCGCCGGTGCGCGACTGGCTGCCACTTGCGCCGCCTGTCACGGCACGGCAGGCGCCACGGCCGGGCGCGCTGGCGGCGCTGGCGGCCCGATTGCCACTCTGGCGGGCCAGTCGCGCGAAGCGCTTTCCTCTAGCCTGCGCGCTTTCAAGGCCGGCACACGCCAGTCGACCATCATGACGCAGATCGCCAAGGGCTACACCGACGAACAGATCGAATTGCTGTCGGCCTACTTCGCCGCGCAGAAGAAAGGACGCTGACATGAAACGCCGTCACTTCATCCAGGCTGCTGGCGCGGGCGCCGTGCTGGCATCGACCGTGGGCTGCGCCAGCATAGGCGGGGCCGCACGGCCGCAAGTCGTGGTGGTCGGCGGCGGGTATGGAGGCGCCACCGCCGCGCGCTACATCCGTATCTGGAGCGAAGGCGCCATCGACGTCACGCTGATCGAGCCCAATGGCGGCTTCATCTCCTGCCCGCTCTCGAATCTGGTGCTGGGCGGGTCGATGCAGATCGCCGACCTGACCATGGGTTACGAAGATCTGGCCAGCCGCCACGGCGTGCGCATCGTGCATGACACGGTGGCTGCCATCGATGCCGACAAGCGCACCGTCGCGCTGGCGGGCGGGCAGACGCTGGCCTACGAGCGGCTGATCGTCTCGCCCGGCGTGGACTTCCTATGGGATCTGCTGCCCGGCATGCGCCGCCCTGGCGCGCAGGATGCGGTGCTGCATGCGTGGAAGGCCGGTGCGCAAACCGTGGCCCTGCGCGCGCAGCTGGAGGCGATGCCCGATGGCGGCGTGTTCGTGCTGACAATACCGCCGGCGCCATACCGCTGCCCGCCCGGCCCGTATGAACGCGCATCGCAGGTCGCGTATTACTTCAGCCGCGCCAAGCCGAAATCGAAGGTGCTGGTGCTCGATGCGAACGAGGATGTGGTCTCCAAGGGCGTGCTGTTCAAGCGGATCTGGAAGGAGCGCTATCCGCAGATGATCGAATACCGCCCGGGCTTCCTGGCCGCCGACGTGGATGCGGGCACGCGCACCGTGATGTCGGAGCTGGGCGACCAGGTCAAGGCCGATGTGCTGAACGTGATACCGCCGCAGCGGGCCGGCAGCATTGCGCTGCAGAGTGGCTTGGCCAACGTCAACGGGCGCTGGTGCGGGGTGGATTTTTTGACCTTCGAATCGACGCAGGCAAAAAACATTCATGTGCTGGGCGACGCGATCCAGAGCGCGCCGCTGATGCCGAAGTCGGCGCACATGGCCAACCAGCACGCCAAGGTGTGCGCCGCGGCGGTGGTCGACCTGCTCAGCGGCCGCGCGCCGGATGCCAAGCCGATGCTGACCAATACCTGCTACAGCTTTGTGTCGGACCAGGATGTGATACACGTCGCGTCGGTGCATGCGTATGACGCGGACAAGAAGACGCTGCTGGTGGTGCCCGGCTCCGGCGGACTGTCGCCGGGACCGAGTACGCTGGAGGGGGAGTATGCGCTGAACTGGGCGCGCAACATCTGGGCCGATACGCTGCGCTAGGTCTTACCAGCCGCCGCCAGCGGCGCGGAAGGTCGCCACAGCGGCGCGCGCATTGTCGGTGCGCACGCGCGCCATCTGGTCGCTGGACGCCAGCAGCTGGCGTTGTTCTTCCAGCACTTCGTACAGGCTGACCGCGCCACCCTTGTAGGCCAGCTCGGAGGCGTCGCGTGCGCGGGTGTTGGCATCGACCTCGTCCTTCAATTGGCCGTGCTGCGCTTCCAGCTGCGTCAACGTGACGATGGCATTTTCCACATCTTCCGCCGCGCGCAGCACCGCTTTGCGATAGGCCGCCAGCGCTTCTGCATTGGCGCCCTTGGCGCGCGCCACTTCGGCGTCGACGCGGCCGAAGTCGAACAAACGCCAGCGCAAGCCGGCACCGGCCTGCGGCTGCAGCGCGGCCGACGTCAGCAAGCCGCTGCTACCCAGGCTGCTCAGGCCCAGCAGCGCCGACAGCGTCACCTTGGGATAGTACTCGGCCATCGCCACGCCAATCTGCGCGTTGGACGCTGCCAGGCGGCGCTCCGCGGCAATCACGTCCGGACGGCGGCGCAGCAGATCCGCAGGACCTTGCGAGAGCTCGATTGCCGGCACCTGCGTGCGGTCTTCCACCGTGCCCGACGCCGCCAGCTGCGCCGCATAGGTGCCGGGGGCGGCGCCCATCAGCACATCCAGGCGATTGAGCTGCGTTTCCAGTTCAATCTTCAGCGGCGGCACGGTGGCGCGGGACTGCGCCAGCAGTGCCTCGGCCTGCGCCGCCTCGCGGGTGGCGGCCAGACCATCGGCCAGGCGCAGGCGCACCAGTTCCAGCAGGCGCGAACTGGTGGCGATCTGCTGCTGCGCCAGCGCGATGCGGCGCTGCGCGCCACGCACGCGGAAGTAGGCATCGGCCGCTTCTGCCGTCACCGACACGCGCACGCCCAGGCGCTCCGCCTCGGCAGCCTGGGCTTCCGCACTGGCGGCCTGGGTGGCGCGTTTCAGGCCGCCGGCCACGTCCAGCTCCCAACTGGCGCCGGCGCCGATGTCGTACAGCGATTGCTCGCGGTTGTAGCCCGGCCTGCCGCTGGCCAGCCGTCCGGCGGGGCTGTTCAGTGACTGCCGCTGGTGCACCGCGCTGGCGTTTAGTTCGCCGCTGGGCAGCAGTTGCGCATCGGCCAGGCGCGACGCGGCGCGCGCCTGCTCGACCCGCGCCATCGACGCCGCCAGGTCCAGATTCTGTTCCAGCACCCGCGCCACTATGCGTTGCAGGTCCGGGTCGTTAAAGCCGTTCCACCACGTGTCAAGCTGCGGCGCAGGCAATTCGCCCTGGCGCGCGGCCAGGGCGCCGGCGTTGTGATAGCCGGCCGCCAGCGGCGCTGCCGGCTGTTGGTATTGCGGGCCGACGGCGCAGCCGCTGAGCAGCGCCACTGCGCTCAGCACGGCCGCGCCTAGCCACGCCAGGCGCGGCAATTGCTGGAAACGAGCATTGTGAATCGGGTCCATGTCACTCTCCTGAAAAAGTTACTTGCAAGTTGATAGTAACAAGTATATGCTCATATTCATTGTAACCGCAACCAATAAATTCAAATGGAGTAAATTCATGCAAAAGAAGGACTTAGGTAGCATGGTTTGCCCGGTCGCTCGCAGCCTGGACAAGGTGGGCGAGTGGTGGAGCATCATGATCCTGCGGGATTGTTTCTACGGGGAAACTCGTTTTGACGGCTTTCTGAAAAGCCTGGGCATCGCCCCCAACATGCTGACGCGCCGCCTGAACGAGCTGGTGGAAGCTGGCCTGCTGGAGCGCCGCCAGTATTGCGCGCGCCCGCCCCGCTATGAATATGTGCTGACCGAGGCTGGCCGCGATTTCCGCCCGGTGCTGCTGATGCTGCACGCCTGGGGCAATAAGCACTTTGCGCCGGAAGGCAGGGCAGTGGTGCTGCGCGACGACTTGAGCGGCGCCGATGTGCAGCTGGCGCTGGTGGACAGCGTTACCGGCGACGAGATCGACCTGCGGCGCCATGGCATGGCGGCCAGCCCGGCCGCGCCCGAATCGACGCAGAAGCGCCTGCGGCTGGCGGCAGAACGCCGCGTCGCCGAGCGCGCCGCAGCCAGCCGCAGCCACTGATATCCACACATCGATTTCAAATCCCCACTATCCAAGGAGCCAGCATGAGCACCACCGCAACCACGGCCGATAACGGCCAAATCATCACCCTGTCCGCCCCGCGCAGCCGCAAGCGCGCCATCGTCAGCGCCGTGCTGGCCGCCGTTGGCCTGGGCCTGGCCGGTTTCGGCTACCACTGGTGGACCGAAGGCCGCTTCATCGAAGACACCGACGACGCCTACGTCGGCGGCAACGTCACGGTGATCGCTCCCAAGGTCGCCGGCTATCTGGCCAGGGTCGAGGTGACCGACAACCAGCAGGTGCATGCCGGCGACGTGCTGGCCACCATCGACGACCGCGATTACCGCGCCGCGCTGGCCAAGGCCGAAGGTGCGGTGGCCGCAGCGCAAGCGGCGCTGGCCAACCTGGACGCCACCCGCGATCTGCAGGACGCGGTGATCAACCAGGCCCGCGCCGGCATCACCGCCAGCAATGCCGAAACGGCGCGTGCCCGCGACGATCAGGCGCGTTACCAGAACCTGTCGGCCAAGGCGGCGGTATCGATTCAAAGTTCGCAGAAGGCCGATGCCGAATACAAACAGGCCATGGCCAACGACCAGAAGGCGCAGGCGCAACTGGCTGCCGCGCAGCGTGAGCTGGACGTGATCGCCACCCGCAAGCAGCAGGCCCAGGCCGCGCTGGCGCAGGCCGTGGCCGAACGCGACCTGGCCAAATTGAATCTGGAATACACGGTGCTGCGCGCGCCGATCGACGGCACCATCGGCAATCGCCGCGCCCGCACCGGTGCGTATGCGACCGTCGGCAACCAGCTGCTGTCCATCGTGCCGGCGCACGGGCTGTGGGTCGACGCCAACTTCAAGGAAGGCCAGTTGGCGCACTTCCGTCCGGGCCTGCGCGCCAGCATCGCAGCTGACGTCATGCCGGGCCATGTATTGCATGGTACGGTGGCCAGCCTGGCGCCGGCCACCGGTGCGCAATTTAGCGTACTGCCGCCGGAGAACGCAACCGGCAACTTCACCAAGATCGTCCAGCGTGTGCCGGTGCGTATCCTGCTCGACGAGAAGGATGGTACTTTGGGCACGCTGCGTCCCGGCCTGTCGGTGACGGCTGAAGTGGACGTGCGCGACGAAGGCAAGGCCCAGCCATGAGCGCGGCCAGCCAAGGTACGGCCGGCGCCGTGAACGCCGCCGCGAGCCCGGCGCCAGCCGCAGCGCCGGCCTGGGCGCCGCCGGTGCTGACCCAGGCGCAGAAGGTGCTGGCCTTCGCGACCATGTGCGTCGGCATGTTCATCGCGCTGCTCGACATCCAGATCGTGTCGGCTTCGCTGCGCGATATCGGTGGCGGTCTGTCGGCCGGCGCCGACGAAACGGTGTGGGTGCAGACCAGCTACCTGATCGCCGAAATCATCGTCATCCCGATGTCGGGCTGGCTGTCGCGCGTGTTCTCCACGCGCTGGTTGTTCGCCGGCTCGGCGCTGGGCTTCACCATCGCCAGCATGCTGTGCGGCGTGGCGTGGGACATCAACAGCATGATCGCCTTCCGTGCGCTGCAAGGTTTCATCGGCGGCTCGATGATACCGATGGTGTTTACCACCTCGTTCGTGTTCTTCGAAGGGAAGAAACGTGTGGTTGCCGCCGCCACGGTGGGCGCCCTGGCGTCGCTGGCGCCGACGCTGGGGCCGACGGTCGGCGGCTGGATCACCGACCACTTCAACTGGCACTGGCTGTTCTTCATCAATCTGGTCCCAGGCCTGTTCGTCGCCTTCGTGGTGCCGATGCTGGTCAAGATCGACCGTCCCAACCTGGCGCTGGTGCGCGACGCCGACTATCTCGGCATCGTGCTGATGGCGCTGTTCCTCGGCTGCCTGGAATACACGCTGGAAGAAGGCCCGCGCCTGGACTGGTTGGGCGACCACACCATCCTGACCACGGCCTGGATCTCCGGGCTGTCGGCGATGGGCTTCATCTGGCGCAGCCTGGTGTACGAGCATCCGATTGTCGACCTGCGCGCGCTGAAGGACCTCAATTTTGCGCTGGGCTGTTTCTTCTCCTTCGTCACCGGTATCGGCATCTTCGCCACCATCTACCTGACGCCGCTGTTCCTGGGCCGGGTGCGCGGCTTTAGCGCGCTCGATATCGGGCTGGCGGTGTTTTCGACCGGCGTGTTCCAGATCCTGTCGATTCCGCTTTACTCCTACCTCGCCAATCGGGTCGACCTGCGCTGGATCATGATGGTCGGGCTGGCGCTGTTTGCGGTCTCGATGTGGAATTTCGCACCGATCACGCACGACTGGGGTGCGCAGCAGCTGCTGCTGCCGCAGGCGTTGCGTGGCATGGGCCAACAGTTCGCAGTGGCGCCGACGGTGACGCTGACCTTGGGCGCACTGGCGCCGGAGCGCTTGAAGCTCGCGTCCGGCCTGTTCAACCTGATGCGCAACCTGGGGGGCGCGATCGGCATCGCGGCCTGCGCGACCATCATCAACGACCGCACCAATATGCACTTCCTGCGGCTGGCCGAGCATCTGAACAGCAGCAATGAAGCGATGGGGCAGGTATTGAGCACGGTCGGCGGTAATTTGATGGCCTGGGGCCAGGACGCCGCCAGCGCGCAAGCGGGAGCGCTGAAGCAGCTATCGGTTCTGGCCTTGCGGGAAGCGCAGACGCAGACCTTCAGCGATACCTTCCTGTGCGTGGGCGTTTGCTTCGCCATCGCCACCGCCATGGTGCCGTTGATGCGCAAAGTCGCCCCGCCCAAAGGACCGTCGGCCGACGCGCACTAAGCCCTCATGCAGCGCTGGCCAGGCGCACGCGCAGCGCGCAATACTGGCCGCCGCAACGGGCTCGCTTGACGTAGGTGTGCATCAGGACGACCGTGCCCAGTTCGGCCAGTTGCGGCGCGGGCGATTCCGCCCCGCGTACTTCGCGCGGCTGGCCGCCCTCGTCCACCAGCACATCCAGGGCCAGCACGGCGCCGATGCCGGCTTGCGGCGGAAACGGCGTCGTGTCGCTGAAGCTGCGCTGCAGCTGGTGGCCGTCCGGGTAGATCAGCGCGCCGTCGCCGTCGCGGCGAGCCATGGTTGCCCTGATAGCTGCCGCCCAGCGCGTACTGCATGTGGCCTAGGCCATCCGGCTGGCCACTGCGCCAACTGCCGCGGTAGAGACCGCCGCGGGCGTAGGACATAGTGCCCCTGCCTGCCTGCCTGCCACGCTTCAAGGCGCCCCGATCGCGGCTGCTTTGGCGCCGGCCGGCGAAGCACGGCAGCAAGCCGTATAGTGCCGGCAGCCGCGATAGTCAGCCAGCGGTGGAGTCGGCCAGGATGCCGGTGCGCTGGAGATCTGCGGCCGGTACGCTCTATCTGGCTTGATCGCGCAGCCATGGCGCGCACTTCTGCCACTGCGCGTGCGTCAGCGCGGTCATGCCGGCGGCAGCATCGAGCATAGTCTGCACCCAGTCGTCGCGCTGGGCGAATTCGATCAGCGCGTCGGCATTCGCGGCGCCGCCGCGGCCGGAGGCGCGCAGCTGGTCCCACGCCAGGCTGCAGCCCATGGTGCTGACCACCTCCGCCAGGCGGCTCAGCTTCTTGCCCCAGCTGCTGATATCGACCTTGTCTTCCGATGCCTGCAATCCCTTCAGCGTGCACGCCCGCCCGGCCAGCTTGACCGCGTGCAGGAAGTTGTGATCGACCGCCTGCATGTGCTGCTGGATGGTTTGCACCCGCACCGCTTCATCTGGCCAGCGGGGCTGCGGGATGCCCAGCGCGGCCAGCCGTGGCAGCAGCGCCGAGGACTGCGCCTGCTTGATGTCGAGCAGGTAGTTACCGTCCGGGGAGCCCTTGCCCTCGACCAGCACCATAAAGCGCATCAATCCCAGGCTGCCGGTGCCGGCGATGCGCAGCGCCACGTCGCGCACCGTGTAGAAGGCGGGATCGGGCTGGCTGAGCGCAAACGTCGCCATGAAGGCGGTTACCGCCAGCCGCTGCTCGGCGCTGGCCGGCAGCGCCTTGCCGTTGTCGTAGCGGATGGCGCGCAACTGGCCTTTGCGCACGGTGCGCTTGTCGAGGAAGCTGGCGCGGTCGCGTACGCGCAGGCCGCTCAGCAGATCGTTGACCAGGCCGGTGCTGGTCTCGCGCTCGACCCACAGCGGCTTGCCGGCCGCCAGCGCCTTGCGGTAAGCGTCCAGGCAGCTGCGGCTGACGTCGCGCGCCTGCTCGGGCGTGGCGCGCAGCGTGTCGGCACCGCACTGGATGCTCGACAGCAGCCGCACCATGTCCCAGCTGGCCGGCGCCAATGCGGCTTCGTCGAAGTCGTTGATGTCGAAATACACCTGGCGGTTGTCGCCCTTATAGCTGCCGAAGTTTTCAAGGTGCAGATCGCCGCAGCTCCAGGCCAGCGGCGCGGCGCGGAACAGCGGCAGGTCGGGCAAGGCGTCATAGAACAGGTGGTCGGCGCCGCGCGTGAACAGGAACGCGTCTTGCGCCATCTTGCCGTATTTGAGGGCCAGCAGTTGCGGATGGCGGCCGGCGTTGTGACGCTGTAGTGCGCTGATCAGGTCGTCGGTGTTGGACATGCGGGTCTCCGTGGGGGATGGCTGCTGATTGGCTGCTGATGTTACGCCGAAGTGCCCAGTGGCGGCGCGCCGTCAGCGGTAGCGGGCGAGAATCTGGTCCACGCTGCCATCCTGCAGCAGTGCATCGATGGCGCGGTTGAACTCCTTTGCGTCCACCGCCGACTTGCGCGACAGCGCGCACGGCGCTTTGTAGCTGGAAAATACCAGATCCACCCGTAGCTTCTGGCCGGGATGGATGTGCTGGAGGTAGGCCAGCGTGCTCTCGCTGATGATGGTGTAGTCGGTCTTGCCGCCGGTGAGCAGCTGCAGGCTCTTTTCAATGCTGTCGGCTTCGACGCGCTTGAAGCGCTGGCCCAGCACCTGCTCCATGCGCGGATAGCGGTAGCCGCTGACGGTACCGACCGGCTTGTCGCGCAAGTCCTTCAGCGAGCGGACTACCGGCGCGGCGGGGCGCGCGACCACCATCTCGGCATCGGGGATGAGCGGGCTGCTCCACAGGTAGTCGCCGTCGATCCAGAACGGCATGACGTAGCACATGGCGTCGGCGCGGCCGGAGCTCAACGCCGGCTTCACGCCCGGCACGTCGGCATTCAGGTAGACCGCACGCCGGCCCATGCGCTGGGCGATGGCGTCGCCCAGGTCTTTGACGATGCCGCCGGTCAGCCGCCCATCCTGGAAGCGCACGATGGGCATGGTCTGGTCGATCGGCGCCAGCATCACCAGATCCGCCGCCCACGCCGGCGCGGCCAGGCATGGCAGCACGGCGAAGAACTGGCGCAGCAGAGGACTGGACGAAAGCATATAGGAGGCGAATTTTTCTGTCGTTTAGGCCAGCTTGATGGCTGGCTGTGAGGCTGGTTCCAGTTGCGCTGGCGTCACGAATTTGAGGAGACGATTTTTCCGCATGACCCATGCCGTTCCCGTGGCATGCGCCATATCTCTGGCGCGCGACGCTGGGCGTTGCCTAGCCACCATGGAAAAACGCCTCTCCTCATCATGCGCTGCCTCAATCGGGGGACACGCATGATTGCTCTCCCCATGCCCGCAGAACCGGTGGTGGGCCGCTGTTATTGCGCTGTTATTGTGCTGTTATTGTGTTATTGCGTTGTTATTGTATAACGCCCAAGCCTCGACTAGCGCTAGGTAAAATTTCTCGACGGTGCAAGTAGCGTGGTGTCGCAGGCAAAGCTAGCCGCGGTGCAGAGCCAAGCGCACATGGCGGCCAAGTCCTTGGCAGCAGCGTCGGCCACTGCACGGTTAGCAGCAAACCCGTTGTCGTGGTCGGCGATCAATGCATGTGGGCAAGGTACGGCCATCCAAACCGTACAGTGGCCAGCGGCAACCCGACGCACCCAGTCAACGGCAAGGCAGTCGCCTACGACGGTGAGCGAACTCCTTGCGCAGCGCCCTTCACCGCAACGCTAGAGACATGCTTGATCAGCTCAACATCGGTTGCTATCAGATGGCAGCCCAAAGATTGGTGCTCGCCATCATGCAAGCGACTAATGCACCCCATCCATCCTCTTTTCCCACCGGCAAACGAGCGCTGGCCCGCTGCCTAACCACGTAGACTGGTTTCTCGATAGAACCAGCGTCTACACAAGGGAGTCCACCATGACACACACACTGGCAGCCGTATTCGACAACCGCCCCGACGCCGAGCGCGCGCAGGAAGAACTGATCAAGGCCGGCTTCGGCAGCGGTACCATCGGGTTGAACGACGCCGCCACCGCGGCCGGCGCCATCAGCTCCGACGATGACGACGATTCCATCCTCGGCAGCATCAAACACTTCTTCACGGGCCTGCTGGGCCGCGAGCACGGCGACCCGCACGTCTACGCCGAAGCCGTGCACCGCGGCCACATCGTGCTCACGCTGGAAGCGCCCAGCCACGACGAAGCCGAGCGCGCCGCCGACATCATCGAAGCCTTCAGCCCGCTCGACATCGACGCCCACGAAAGCGTCTGGCGCGCCGGCGGCTGGACCGGCGCCGAGGCTATGCGCAGCGGCATGGGCATGCAGCAGAGCAACATGGGCGCGCAGCAAAGCGGCAGCGTGCAGTCGGCGCAACAGGCCAGCGAACTAGCGTCGCAGCGCCAAGAGATGCCGCAGCCAGCGTCGCTGAGCCCGCAACAAATCCAGCCGGCGCAGTCGCAGCAGGGCGGTCAGGGGCAAGCTGCGCAGCAGCGCGCCGAGCCCGAGCCGGGCACGCGTGCCGGCGAACGCAAGCCGCTGGGCGGTGAGCAGCGTCCGCTGCAGCGCGGCGGCATGCGCATCTACCCGCGCGGCCAGGCCGGCATGCCCAACGAAGACACGCTGAGCATCTTGCGCGGCGACGACATGGGCGAGCGCGACGACCTCTACTTCCGCTCGCACTGGCAGGACACTTATGCCTACACCGGCGGCACCTTCCAGGAATACGAGCCTGCCTACCGTTACGGCCTGACGATGGCCGGCAGTACGCTCTACCATAGCCGCCCGTGGGAAGAGGTCGAGACTGAACTGCGCGAGACCTGGCAACATAGTTATCCGGAATCGGCGTGGGATAAGTTCAGGGATGCGGTGCGCGAGGGCTGGCATCGGGTGACGACGTGAGCGGCAAGGCCGCCACCAGACTGGACCACGCCACATCCCAGCTGATGCGCTCCTGCTCCAGCCGCAGCGATTGTCCCCAGGTGTTGTTGCACAGCGCGTCGTAGACGCAACGCTCCGCCGGCGTAAGCGTGGCCAATTCGCTGGCGGCCAGCTGCGAGCGCTCTTCGGTCCAGAGCGTCGGGAAGCGCCGCAGCGTCGCCTCGTCCATCATCAGCGACGCCAGGTGCGGGAAGATACTGCGCGCCCGATGCAGGATCGCGTAACCATGGGTATCGATATCGCCCCAGTACAGGCAGGCCGCCGGCATAATCCAGGGCACGGCCGCCAGCAGGTCGACGGCATATCCGAGCCCCATGAACGCCACGGTGTCGGGCAAGTCTTGCAATGCCAGGCCGGTCTGCAGATTTTCCACGATGATGACGTTGGACGGCTGCCAGGAAAGAGCGGCCAGCGCGTCGACCGATGCGCTGATGTCGTCCAGGCCGTCGAGCATGGCGCGCAATGCCGGATCCAGCACACGCATGCGTATCAGCGCCGGCGGGCGCCTTAGCCCGCACAGCTGGTAGAAATCCTGCCCGGCGGCCGTGACATCGCGTAGCGCTGCCATCAGTTCCGCCACAATGTTCTTGCGCGGCTCCAGCCACTTGCTGTCCATGCCGGCCAGCGGCAACTGGCGCGGATACAGTCCGCAGTCCAGATGCTCGATCAGCCACGCCAGCAGCGCCTGCAGGCGCTGGAAATCGGGATCGGCGTAATCGGCTAGCACATCAAACAGCCGTGGCAGGCGCGGCGCCAGCGCCGGCCAGCGCGCCGTCATGTGCGTGTAGCGCGCGCCGGCGCGCTGCCACCGATCCAGCTCGCCGATCCACGCTGCCGCCTGTTCTGGATCATGCAGCAACAATGCCTCGGGCAGGGTTTGCACGCCGAGCACTTTCCAGCGCCGCTCCACCCAGCGCAGCTCGCCCGCACCGCGCCAGGCGCGCCAGCGCTCGGCCCAGGCTCGCACCGCGTCCGGCTGGCGCAGCGCCGCCGCTTCGGTAGGCAGTCCCAGCGCAATGGTCAGCGGCCAGTGCTGCCCGGGTTCGCCCGCCGCCAGCCAGCCGCGATGCTGGCTGCTGTAGCGGCGCGCCAGCCACTGGCGCACCTCATCGGGCAGCTTCAAGCGTTGCCTCCGGGTGGGCTTGTTCCGGCAGCTTGAGCCGCTGACGCGCATCGTCGTATTCGATCATCAGCACGCCGGATATCTTGCGCTCGCGGATGTCGACAAAGCAGGCGCCGCCAATGAACGGTTCCAGCGTCATCACCGATTTGAGCGGGGTGGCGACGATCATCTGGAAGCCGAAATTGGCGAAGATATTCATGGCCAGCGCGGTGAATTCGTTGTCGGCCTTGTCAAAGGCTTCGTCCAGCACTACCGGCGCATACACCGGCAAGGCATGGTCGCTGCCACCCAGTTTGTAGCGCAGCGCTGCCGCCAGGCAGGTGGTGGCCAGCTTCTGGCGCTGGCCGCCGGACTTGCCGGCGCCGCTTTGATAGACCTCGACCTCGGTGCCCTCGGTATCGATCTCCTTGCCGATGAATTCCACATGCAGCCGCACGTCGAGCACTGCTTCGCGCCAGCGCCGCTTGTCCGGCTCCTGGCTGGCCAGGTCGTCCACCAGGCGGCGCAGCGCGACGAAGCGGGCCTCGGCCGACTCCCGGTCCTCGCTCCAGGCGTTGCTCAGGGCGCGCTGGATATCTTGCTTGAAGTCGCGCACCTCCGGCAATTGCCGGTCACTGGGCTGGATGTGCAAGTAAGTGCTCAGCTCGGCTGTCTGGTTGAAGGGCACCTGGCGCAAGCTGGCGTTGACCAGCTCCATGCGCTCCAGGATGGCCTTGCGGGCGTCGTTCAAATAAGTCGACAGCGCCGCCAGGTTCTGGTTGCTTTGGTTATGCAGCAGTTCAAAGAAGCGCTGCTCGTGCGCAGGCAAGCCATCCGTTTCCAGCCGCGCCAGTTTGGCGAAGAAATCCGAGGCGGCCGCCAGCGTGGCATCGAGCCCGTCCGAGTCGGCCTTCCATTCGCGGATGAAGTCGGCGAATCGGGTTTCGATGTCGCGTTCGCACAGCATGATGTCGCGATCGAGCGCCTCGATCTTGGCGCCGATGACTCTACCAACGCTACGGTCGGCATGATCGACCTTACCCAGCGTGACCGGATCGGGTAGCTCGGCATACAGCTGATCGAGGCCTTGCTGCTGGTGCGGCGTCAGCGCCACCAGCGACGGGTCGCCCTGCAAGGCCTGTAGTTGCTGCTGGTGCTCGCCGATCTTGCCCAGGCAGGTGCGATGCTTGACGTCGCTATCGCGCAAGCTATGTTCTGCCGCCTTCACCAGCGCCGCCTGCTCGCGCAACAGATCGTCGATTTCCTGCAGCGCGGCGTTGCCCTCGCGCAGCGCGCGCAGTTGTCGGTCGATGGCGGCGATGCGCTCGGTCGGCGGCAGCGCGTCGATTTCCTGCCATTGCAGGTTGATCAAGGTATTGCAAAACATCAGCCGCTCGGCGCCGCTCTGCATCTGCCGGCGCAAGCGGTCCAGCTCGCCGTCCAGTTGTGCGATACGCTGCTGCAGCTCGCGCTGCTGTAGTTCGTACAGCGCCAGTTTTTCGCGGTTATCGAATCCCAGCACCCAGTGGCGGCGGTCGTCGACACTGTTGCGGTCGTCTTTCTCATGGCGAGTGCGGCTATGCTTGATCTGGCCTTCCCGGGTCAGAGCCCGTTCCGGTGCGGCACGGAAGGCGCGCAGCGTATCCACGCAGTCATAGTCATAGCGCTGGCGCAGCTCCGCCTTGAGCCAGCCGGCATGGCTGCAGTCCTTGACGTTGAGCTTGAGCACCAGCGAGCCCGGTTTCAATACCTTGGGCGCGCCGGCCTCGGTGCTGCCGGTGCGGTAGTAGACCAGCCGGCGGCCCAGGTTGACCTCGTTCAGGTGCTGGGTCAACGCGTTGTAGTGCTCGTTGTCGACCAGGATGGACAGCGCGAAGCCGTGCAGCACGCGCTCGGCCGCGCCGCGCCATGGCGCCTCGTCCGGCTTGACCTCGACCAGTTCGCCCACAAACGGCAGCGCCGCCTCGGCCACGCCGATGGCGGCGGCGATGGCGCGGCGCAGTTCCAGCATGGGGGCGGGGATGTTGGAAGGCTGGCGGCGCAACGACATGGTTTCCTGGCTCACGCCGGCCAGTTTCGCGCTTGCCTCGGTCCGCTCGCGGTCCAGCACCAGCGCCGGTTCCTGGTTGGCACCGACGGCTTGCCAGTTGTCGATTTCCTGGCGCGCTTGCCCGAGCAATTCGGCAAAGCCTTGCGGGCTGCCCGGCAGCACCCAGCCCAGCTTGTCGCAGGCATCCTTGGCCTGCTTGCGGCGCCGCAGACGCTCGGCGCGCTGCACCTCCAGCGTTGCCCGTTCGCTGTCCAGATGTTCGATCTGGTCGCCGCCGGCCGCGCGGCGCCGGCTTTCCAGGTCGCGCAGCGCTGCGCTGCGGTTGTCCAGCACATCCTGCTGGCGTTGCAGCTGGCCGGCGTAACCCTCGGCTTCGACGTTCAGTGTGGCCAGGTAAGCGGTGAGCAAGCCGATGCGCAAGCGTTCGCGGTAGCTGTGCATGCCGGCGCGCAGCTCTTCCAGGCCGGCGCGCTCCAACCGCAGGCGCCGCATGTCCTCATGGCGGGCGCGGGCCGGTGCCAGCGTCTGCACCTGGCGTCGCGCCGTGACCACGGCCTGGTGCGCCGCGTTCAGCTCGCCGAATTCGCTGACCAAGCGGTCGGCCACGGCGAAGGTTTCCGGTTTGTCCAGCATGAAGTCGCGCAGGAAGGCATTCAGGTCGCCCAAGTTCTTGGCCGACTGTGTCTTGTGCAGCAAGCGCAGCGCCATGTCGCTGTCGATGCCCAGCAGGCGCATGAAGCGTTCGCAGTAGGGCCGGAACTCGTCGCGTGCATGGGCGTCCGGGAAGGCTTGCTTCAACTTGCGAACATCGAAATTATTGCTGCCGAAGTCGCCCAGGTCGCGCAGGTCGAAGGGGCGCTCCAGTATCAGGTAGTAGCGCTTGACGTCGGTGTTGCCGTTGGCATTGCCGCGCAACCAGAATAGCTGCACCAGCACCACCTCCTGTCCCAGCCCATTGCGATAGTGCAGCGCCAGTGCCGACCAGGTGGTCCCCTCGCGCAGGTAGCGGGTGGCGTATTCGCCGGAAGTGGCGTCACTCTGCGCGGCCCAGGCGCCGCGGATGTAGCTGACCAGGTTGCGGTCGCGTCCGGCCCGGTCGGCTTCGCGCGCGGCGGCGTTGAAGTCGATCCAGCGCGGCGGCACCAGCAGCGCCGAAAAGGCATCGAGCAGGGTCGATTTGCCGGCGCCGGAGCGGCCGACGATCAGGAAGCCGCGCTCGCTGATCGGAACTTCGTGCAAACCGCTGAAGGTGCCCCAGTTGTAGACCTGCAGGCGGCACATGCGAAATTGCTCGCGCCCGATCAGCGCGGCCGGACGGATTTCAGCGTTCATGCCTCGTCCTCGTCATCGTCGTCCAGCGGCTGCTTGCCGATCACCGCTGTTTCGCCGGCGGCCATGCGCAGGTAGAGCGCGGTCAGGGTCTGGATTTCCTCGGCAGAGAACAGCAGCTTGAGCGTGGGCGAGATTTCGTAGCGGTCCTCGCTGCCGCGAATTTTCTGCAGGATGTTGTGCTTCTTGACCTTTTCCACTGACGCGTGCACGCGCCTGGCGAAGCCGGCCCGGTCGGTACTGGCGGCCCGTTCGTACAGGGTCAGGTTCTCCACCATTTCCTCGGTCGAGACCACGGCCCGTTCGCCGTGCGCGTCGGCCTGGGTCAGGCGCTGGCGCAGGTACAGCACCAGCACCGAGTCGATGAAAGTGAGCTGGGCGCGGCGCAACAGCAAGGGTACTTCCAGGTCGCCCGTGTCGGCCTGGCGCGTGAAGGCCACCTGCATGTCGCGGTCGATCACCAGCTCGAGGAACAATTCGGCCAGGCGTCGCCGTACGGTCAGTTCGTCGCGCAACAGCACCGGCCACAGCCTGGCGTGACGGCGGCCATCGAGCGCCGGACCGGACAACAGCTGCACCAGCGCGCGGCGGGTATCGAGTGCCAGTTCGCCGCTGTCGCCGCTAAACAGCGCGGTCGATGGCGGTGCGCCCTCGCCGGCGGCAACGATGGCGTCCGACGGCGGCGCGAGGTCGTCCTGTTCAGGCAAGTTCATAGGCGCGTTCTTTCACAAAATAGATCACCGGGATGTGCGCGCTGCGCTGTTGCTGGTCGCCGCCGGTCCAGCTGACGGTCTCGCTGTGGGCCGCGACGATGCCGTGCCGGCTGCCCAGAGCCAGCAAGCCCAGCACGCTGCCCAGGCCCTGCGCGGCAGGGTAGGCGCGCAGCACGTCCGCTACCGAAGCCTGCGACTGCAAGTCCAGCACCGCCAGCACATGGCGTTTCAGCGTGCGGAAGTCGATTTCCGATTGCGCCACCAGGTCGCTGACCGAATCGAGATCGATGGGGGCCGGCTCGCCGTCCAGCATGGCGCCCGGCAGCGCCTGCAAGGCGGGATCGTGCAGCAGCCATTGCGACAGCGATGCCAGCTTGCTGCTGGTCAGGGCCAGCGTGTAGTGCAGCGTGTCGGTGGCCTTGACCTCGTCCTTGAGCGCCAGCGCGGCTAGCTGGGCCTGGCGCAGCAGGGTGTTCAGGCGGCGCTGTTCGAGAAATTCCCGGCTTTGCACAAAATTCTTCAGGCTGCGCGCGAACGACTGTAGCACATCGTGCACCATGCCGCCTTGCTCGAGCAGGGTGCGGGTCAGGCGCAGCAGGAATTTGCGCTCCGGCATGTCCAGGCTGGCGACAAAGTCGCGTGTCATCAGCTGGTCTAGGGCTTGCTCCAGTGTGGCCGACTGCTCGGGATCGGTCAGCAGGCGCCAGAAGGCGGAAAAGGTACGGCCCGCCTCGCTGTCGGTGATCAGGTCGATGCCGGCGAACAGGGAGTCGAGCACGTCACCGCGGTTGCCGTCGTTTTCCATGATGCGCGTGCGCAGGTCGCGGTTGAGCTGCTCAAACTGGTCACGCACGCGGCGAAAGTCGCCGGCCAGGCTGTCGGCCAGGGTGATGATTTCGCGCGTGCGCTCCAGCGCGGCGGCCTCAGGCAGGACGTGCAGCACGCCCTGTTCGATGGCGGCGATCTCGCGCTCGATGCGCTCCTGCTCGGCGCGCAGGCGGGCGATGCGGCGGGTCTTGTCGCTGTCGCTGTCCTCGGCCAGCCGCGCCAGCGCGTCGATCACCAGGCCCAGGCGGCTTTCGGTGGCAGCCGAATGGGGCTTGATCTGGCCGGAGACAAAGCGGATCGCTTCGATGGTCGAGGTCGATAATTCGTATTCCTCCTCCGACGCACCGGCCGGAAAGCGCCGCTCCAGGTAGCCTTCCGACAGCCAGGCGGCGACGTAGGCTTGCGCGGTTTGCGGCCAATCCTCGCCCAGGGCGCGCAGCTGCTCCAGTTCGCGCGCGATGCGCTCGTGGAAAATCGACGCCGGCAAGCTGCGCTCGCTGTCGTACAGGTGAATCTGCATCAACGCCAGCGCTTGCGGGCCGCTGGTTGCGGCCAGCAAGCGCCACAAGGGCTGCTGGCGCAGGCGGCGGTTGGTGGCGAGGGCTTTGTCGGCTTTCATGGCACCATTTTAAGGTATCCGACCAGCGCCACCTACGACGGCGCTCTGGATTACATGGCATTAACCTATTTGCTAAATTTAACCCAATAGGTTATTGTGTCCCTCATGAGATATCGGCAGCCAACTCATGACCAATTACAACAATCCTACCCACGACTTGGGGCACATAATTGCGCTAGTAAAGCAGGGCCGATATAGGGTTACAACGGTTGCGCTGAAAGGCGCGGCAGCGTTAGGACTCGACCTCGATGGCATGCTCGCCACGGTGCTCGCTCTTCCGAGCGAGGGGAAATTCTACAAGACGATGGAGTCGAACCAGAGTCCCGGGAATTGGATGGACGTTTATCACACACGCACGCCGACCGGCGACGATGTGTATTTAAAACTGATGCTACAAAACGGCGTGCTGATTGTATCGTTCAAGGAGTTATAGTCATGAGATGCGAGCACTGCGGTGCGGCCGAACTTATCCACGATGTTCGGGACATACCGTACACCTACAAGGGCGAGACGACCGTTTTGCCGCATGTGGAGGGTGATTTCTGCCCAGCCTGCGACGAGGCCGAATTAGGGCCTGAGGAGTCGCGTCGCACCATAGACTTGATGTTGGCCTTCAACAAGCAGATCAATAGCGCTGCGGTGGACCCACAGTTCATCATTGCAGTCCGTAAGAAACTATCTCTGGACCAGCGCCAAGCCGCTGAGATTTTCGGTGGCGGCGTCAACGCATTTTCGCGCTACGAGAATGGGAAAACGAAACCGCCATTGGCGACCGTTAAATTATTGAAACTGCTCGACAAGCACCCGGAGCTATTGGCGGAAGTAATGGCCGCGTAAGGCCAGACCGGCCGCTACAGGTACTCCCCCTTTCGCTCGATGATCTGCGCCGCGATCTGCGTCTGATAGCCGTGGTGAACGGCGACCTGAAAATGCGAGAAATGCCTGAACCGCGACGAACCCGGTCAAAGCAAGAATCTGACGATCGCTGTCAACATGCTGCCTGGCGCAGCACCCAGTGTTAACTGCTCTCAATGAATGGCCCAAGTGGCGCCATTACGCCAAAAACAGGTAACGCCAAAGCGCCGACGATTGACACCAAGCCAATGTCGAATTTCTTTACATGTGGCATCAGTAGATAAAAAAAAGAATTAAAAAATCAAAGACTTAGGAAGAAGGCACGGGAGTTGCTTCCATTTTGCTATCGCAACGGCTTGATTCTCAACAATGGGAGGGGAGTGCCATGAAAGTCTTGACGAAATTCGCTTTAGCTTGCTTGGCGGTGGCTGCGCTGCCGATGTCGGCGATGGCCAACACGTACCAAGTCTACGTGGGGTATGCGGACTCGCTTAGAGCGGCTCCGGATTTCCCCAATCCATTTGCCGTGGGGGAAATGTTGGGTGCTGCCACGGTCTCAAATGTCTTTGGTGTCTGTTCCGGTGGCGGCTGCGACAGTGGCGCGGTGATGATTGTCAACAACGGTGTTGGTAATATTCCATCACCAACCTTTCCGTGAATGATCGCGCCAACGGTAGCATTTACGCTATCTGGGGCGGCTCGGTCAATGCCGGCACGCCTCTGACGCTCGCGCCCAATACTGCTGCGATTTTCCTGGAAAACTCTGGCAATAATTTCGATGCCAGCGACTATGGTGGCAACACGAATATTACCGGCATAAGCGGCTTTAATCCGAATTCGAACAATTGCAGCACTGGCCCGATTGCCGCCTTGGCCCAATGCGTCAACAATTCCCCGATCGTGACGTTCACGGTCGACAGCACCGCGACCGACCTTGTCGACGCGGCTCACGTCCTCGATACCGGGGGATTCGATAGTGCCGGCTACGTTCACCATCACTCGAATGGGACTGATAGCCTGAACGAATCGCTGCAGTGGCGTTTGATCGGAACGACTGGCATCAACGACCCGGGCGGCAACAGCAACGTGCCTGAGCCGGGATCAATGATGTTGACGGGTTTGGCCCTGGCGGGCCTGATGTTTGCTCGTCGGCGCGCCAAGTAAGCATGCGTGCACTGGTGGCGGTATGCGAGGTTCTTTCGATTCCTGCGCCAATTGCCTGATCCAGCTCGCCGACTTGCTTGCCGATTCGATCTTTCGCCACGTTGAATATGGCGATTCGAAGTTTTGCGATGTCATCAAAGATCGGTTGGACGAACAGGGCGGCGGAGGGCAGTTAAAACTGGAGGCAGCAGCGCTAGGCAACATGTTGACAGCGATCGTCAGATTCTTGCTTTGACCGGGCTCGTCGCGGCTCAGGCATTTCTCGCATTTTCAGGTCGCCGTTCAGCACGGCTAGGGGGAGATTTTAAGCGAAGTGTTAGTGCTGATGCCTGTGGCGGACCGGGGAAATAGACCGGGCACGAGGACTGCGAATCCCAGAAACAACAACGCCCACTTGCATGAGTGGGCGTTGCGTGAGGTATGTTCTTGGTGGCCCGGGGCGGAATAGAACCACCGACACAAGGATTTTCAATCCTCATGTCATCAGTTATTCACTAACTTGGCACGGCGTTCACATCCCAAGTTAGCGAAAACAATAGGTCAGTTGCAATAACTAGAGGTTTCTATGTTGATTTGCAGCGAAATCTGACCCATTTTGCCGCATAATTTGCACACGAAACTGACTCACGTTTAGGACACAATCCTGCTCATGATATTGAGTGGGGAATTGGAGTGATCGACGTGGCATTACTAGGTATTATTCGACGCTGGCACATTCGCGACCAGGTCCCATTGAGAGCATAGGATTACACACAAGTCACTCGGCTTCCTCGCGTAATGCCTGAATCGTCAATGCGGCCACCCGTACTTCCTGAATTCCCTGCCAGATTGTTTTG
>FSZM01000104.1_pt1 | contig 51848 bp, 45 predicted proteins | sample 1638831 | NCBI WGS metagenome assembly FSZM01 (sample SAMEA3914813, study PRJEB12502) | metagenome | biome: forest; material: soil | place: Canada | collected 2011-07-07 | depth 0.3 m
CGGTGGTTGCGGACATCGAGTTGTGCATCGACGGGCATGCCGTGCCGATAGCGGCGGGGGAGTCGTATACCTCTCGGGCCACAGCACCCATCGACGTCGAACTGCCCGGTGTGCTCTCCATGCGGATCGTCCCCGGAACCCAGGCGTCAGACAACCAAGCGAAACTGGCTGCCGTAAAACCGGAGACCAGAAAAACCGAGCCCGACCCGGGACTGGCTAGCCAGTCGCCCGCCAAACCGGCCGACGTGGCGCTGGCACCGGCCGCGCCGGACGGCGCCTTCGCCAGCCTGAAAGGCCAGTTGCGTCCCCCGGTGACGGGCAGGCTGGCCGCCAAGTTCGGCGCCAAGCGCGGCGACGGCCCAAGCTGGAAGGGCGTATTCATCCGCGCCAGCGAGGGCGCCGATGTACGCACCATCGCCGGCGGTCGGGTGGTGTTTGCCGAATGGCTGCGCGGCTTCGGCAACCTGATCATCGTCGACCATGGCGGCCAGTACATGAGTATCTACGGCAATAACCAGTCGCTGCTGAAACGGGCCGGCGACATCGTCAAGGCCGGCGACACCATCGCCAGCGCCGGAAACAGCGGCGGTAACGAAGAATCAGGGCTATACTTCGAACTTCGCCATCAGGGCCGGGCGTTCGACCCCGCCACTTGGGTCAAGTTCTAAGGTTCGCGAGCAAAACATGGGCAACAAAGTCAACAGTATCGGCCTGATCGGCCTGGGCATGGTGGCCGGTATCGCGGCTTCCTTGCAATTTTCCGCGATCGCGCAGAAGGTTACCGGTGCGCCGCTGCCGCTGGAGGAACTGCGCCAGCTGTCGGACGTGTTCGGCCTGATCAAGTCCGATTACGTGGAAGACGTGGACGACAAAAAGCTGCTGACGGAAGCCATTTCCGGCATGGTGTCGTCGCTGGACCCGCACTCGGTCTACCTGGATAAGAAAGCCTTCCGCGAAATGCGCGAGACCGTGGCCGGCAAGTTCGTCGGCATCGGCATCGAAGTGGGCATGGAAGACGGTTACATCAAGGTAGTCTCGCCGATCGAGGATTCGCCTGCCTTCAAGGCCGGCATCAAGGCGGGCGACCTGATTACCCGCATCGACGGCACCGCCATCAAGGGCCTGACGCTGGATGAAGCGGTCAAGAAGATGCGCGGCGAGCCGCATTCCAAGGTCACGCTCAATATCACCCGTAAGGATGAGGACAAGCCGATCACGCTGACCATCGCGCGCGAAGAGATCCGGGTGCAGAGCGTGAAAGCGAAGATCATCGAACCGGGCTATGCCTGGCTGCGCATCGCGCAGTTCCAGGAGCCGACCGTCGAAGACATGGCTCGCAAGCTGAACGCGCTGTACGCCCAAGACCCGCACATCCAAGGCTTGGTGCTGGACCTGCGCAACGATCCGGGCGGTGTGGTGCCGGGCGCGATCGGCGTGTCGGCCGCCTTCCTGCCGAAGGATGCCGTGATCGTCTCGACCAATGGCCAGCTGATCGACTCCAAGCAGACCTTCTACGGCCGCCGCGAATTCTATGCGCCGCGTGGCAGCAGCGACCCGCTGGCCAAGCTGCCGGCCGCGCTCAAGGATGTGCCGATGGTGGTGCTGGTGAATGCCGGTTCCGCCTCGGCGTCGGAAATCGTGGCCGGCGCGCTGCAGGACTACAAGCGCGCCATCATCATGGGCAGCCAGACCTTCGGCAAGGGGTCGGTGCAGACGTTGCGCCAGCTGACCGCCGATACTGCCGTCAAGCTGACCACCGCGCGCTACTACACGCCGCACAACCGCTCGATCCAGGCCAAGGGCATCGTGCCGGACATGCTGGTCGATGAAACGCCGGAAGGCGACGGCTTGAATAGTCTGCGCGTGCGCGAATCCGATCTGCACAAACACCTGGGCAACGACCTGGAAGGCGCGGCCGATACCGGGCAGGCCGCCGGCGCCGCCAAGCGCGACGAACTGGAAGAGCAGCAGCGCATCGTGGCGCTGGCCAAGAAGCAAAAGCCCTTTGAATTCGGTTCCAAGGACGACTTCCAGCTGGTGCAGGCGCTGAATCACTTCAAGGGTTTGCCGGTCAAGCTGTCGAACGCCAAGGCCAGCGCGCTGGCCGGCAGCGAAGTGGGGGAGATCAAGTCGGACAGCAAGGCCGGTGTGAATAGCGACGCCAAGCTGGAGAGCGCGCCAGCGCTGGCACCGGCCGCCAGGCCAGCCAAGTCGGAAAAGAAGATGCGCAAGCCGGCCGCGCCGGCTGCATCGGCGCCGGCTCCCGTTCCGGCGCCTGCGCAATAACACCGTGAACCGCAGCGCCGGCCCGCATCGATGAACGACTCGCAACTGCTGCGCTATTCGCGCCACATTCTGCTCGACGAAATCGGCATCGAAGGCCAGGAAAAGCTGCTGGCCGCGCACGCGCTGCTGATCGGCGCCGGCGGCCTCGGTTCGCCGGCCGCGATGTACCTGGCCTCGGCCGGCATCGGCAAGCTGACGCTGGTGGACGACGACACCGTCGACCTGACCAACCTGCAGCGCCAGATCGCCCACACCACCGAACGCGTGGGCCAGCCCAAGGCGGAGTCGGCGCGCAGCACGCTGCAGCAAATCAATCCCGACATCACCATCGAAACGGTGCGGGAACGGGTCGCCGACGCGCGCCTGCTGGAACTGGTGGCGGCCGCCGACGTGGTGCTGGACTGCAGCGACAACTTCGCCACCCGCCACGCCGTCAACCGCGCCTGCGTGGCCCAGCGCAAGCCGCTGGTGTCGGGCGCGGTGATACGTTTCGACGGCCAGATCAGCGTATTCGACGGGCGCGGCGGCGAGCTGCCGTGCTATTCCTGCCTGTTCCCGCAAGACCAGAAGTTCGAGGACGTGGCTTGTTCCACCATGGGCGTGTTTGCGCCGCTGGTGGGCGTGGTTGGCGCCATGCAGGCAGCCGAGGCGCTGAAACTGGTGATGGGCATAGGCGAATCGCTGGCGGGGCGCCTGATGATGCTCGACGGCCTGCGCATGGAATGGACCAGTATCGGCATCGCTCGGCACGACGAGTGCCCGGTCTGCGGCATAAAAAAATAACCCAACTTGAAGGAGATGACCTTGCTGTTGAAACGACTACCCATTCTCGCCGTGTCCCTGGCCGTCGCCGCAGCATTCAGCGCGCCGGCCCACGCCGCCAGCACCTTCAAATATCTGATCATCTCCGAGAACGGCAGGCAGCTCGGCGAACAGGTCGTCGAGCTGCAGGACGACGGCCTGACCAGGGTACGCATGGCTTACAAGGATAACGGCCGCGGCCCGGAGCTGACGGAACAGTTCCGCATCGGCGCCGACGGCACCATGACCGAATACACGGTCAAGGGCAATTCCACCTATGGCGCCGTGGTTGACGAACACTTCGAGCGCAAGGGTGATCAGGCCGAGTGGCATTCGACTTCCGAAAAAGGCGGCAAGGCCGTCAGCGGTGCGGCGGCCTATTTGCCGCTGAACGGCACCTTTGAAGTGGTGTCGGCGGCGATCAGCGCGCTGGCCACCCATCCAGACGGCAAGCTGCCGCTGCTGCCATCGGGTACCTTGTCGCAGCGCGTGCTCGACACCGTGCAGATTACCGCCAACGGCCAGACGCAGAACGTGGCGCTGGTGGCGCAGACCGGCGTCGGCCTGTCGCCTGCCTTCTACTGGGCCACCACCGACGCCAAGCCGCGCCTGTTCGGCGTCATCATCCCGGGCTTTGCCAACATGCTGCCGGAAGGCTGGCAGTCCAGCGCCGCCGTGCTGGGCGAGCACCAGAAAGCGGCTGCCTCCAAGATGCTGCAGGACGCGGCGACCCAATTGCAGCACCCGCTGGAAGGCCTGACCGTGGTGCGCAACGCGCGCGTGTTCGACAGCGACAAGGCCAGCGTCGGTGCACCATCGGACGTCTATGTGCTGCGCGGGCGCATCACTGCGGTGCTGCCGGCCGGTTCGCCGGTGCGCGGCGCGAACCAGGAAATCGACGCCGCCGGCCGCATCATGCTGCCTGGCCTGTTCGACCTGCACGGACACGTCGACCGCTGGGGCGGTGCGCTGAACATGTCCACCGGCGTGACCAGCGTCCGCGACATGGGCAACGACAACGCCCAGCTGCAGCTGATGCTGGACGAAACCGCCGCCGGCAAGCTGCTGGCGCCGCAAGTGGTGCCGGCCGGCTTCCTGGAAGGCGAGAGCCCGTTCAGCGCCAACAACGGCTTCGTCATCAAGGACCTGGCGCAGGCCAAGAACGCGGTCGACTGGTACGCCGAGCATGGCTATCCGCAACTCAAGATCTACAACTCCTTCCCGAAAGCGATCTTGAAGGACACTGTGGCCTATGCCCACAGCCGCGGCATGCGCGTGTCCGGCCACATCCCGGCGGGCTTGCGCGCGCAGGAAGCGCTGGACGCCGGCTACGACGAGATCCAGCACATCAACCAGGTGCTGCTGAACTTCCTGGTCAAGCCGGACACCGAAACCCGTAACCTGAACCGCTTCATCCTGCCTGCCGAAAAAGTGGCGGACCTGGACTTCAACTCCAAGCCGGTCAAGGACTTCGTGGCCGGCCTGGTGAAAAAGCAGATCTCCATCGATCCGACCATGGCCACCTTCGCCTTTCTGAAGCAGAGGGACGGCGACATGAACGAGCCGTATGCGGCCTTCGCGCCCAACATGCCGCCGGACGTGGCGCGCGGCCTGTCGGTCGGCACCATGAAGATCGACGGCGAGGCCACGCTCAAGCGCTATGAAAAATCCTACGCCAAGATGGTGCAGTTCGTCGGCATCATGTACAAAGCCGGCGTGCCTATCGTGGCCGGCACCGACGACATCCCCGGCTTCACGCTGCATTCGGAGCTGGCGCTGCTGGTCAAGGCCGGCCTGACGCCGTCGCAGGCGATCCAGATCGCTACCCGCAACGGCGCGCGCTACACCCGCACCAGCAATGAGCGCGGCAGCATCGTGCCGGGCAAGCTGGCCGACCTGGTGCTGGTGGACGGCGATCCGACCAGCAATATCGACGACATCCGCAAGGTGTCGGCGGTGATCACGCGCGGCTACCTGATCTATCCGCAGGAAATCGATGCGGCGCTGGGCATCGCGCCGTTCGTCAAGGATGCGCCGCAGCTGCATGCGCTGGCGCCGGTATCGAGCAATCACGCGGCGGCCGGCAACGACGGTGCCATGCAGCGCGCCGAAGCGTCGGCCCGCAAGCGCGACTAAGCGCTTGTGACAAACGCATGAGCGGCGCGTGACGGAAAAAGGGGTTTAAGCTGCCTTTAAGCTGTCCCGCGCCAAATAAACCGCCGCGGCTCTGTTGGCGCGGCGAAACGGCCTTATACTCTGCTGCACTTATTTATTACTGTTGTCATCTATGAAAACTCCTACCGTTTCCCGCCGCCGCTCCCGCGGTTTCACGCTGATCGAAATCATGGTGGTCGTGGTCATCATGGGTGTGCTGGCGGCGCTGGTGGTTCCCAAGCTGCTCAGCCGCACGGGCGAATCCAAGGTGGCCGCCGCCAGGGTCGACATCGCCACCGTGATGCAGGCCCTGAAGCTGTACAAGCTGGATAACCAGCGCTACCCGACCACCGAGCAGGGCCTGCAGGCGCTGCTGACCAAGCCGACCACCGGCCCGGCCGCGAATGGCTGGAAGGCCGGCGGCTATCTGGAAAAGATGCCTAAGGACCCATGGGGTAATCCATACCAGTTCCTGTCCCCAGGCCTGCACGGCGAAGTGGACGTGTTCTCCTTCGGCGCCGACGGCGCACCGGGCGGGACCGGCGACGATGCCGACATCGGTTCGTGGGAAAACTAAATACTGCCTGCCCGGGACGACCTGTCATGCGCGCCCGCCGCGAGCGTGGCTTCACGCTGATCGAACTGCTGGTGGTGATGGTCATCATCGGCATCACGCTGGGGCTGGTGACGCTGAACGCCTTGCCCAGCCAGCAACAGTCCTTGCAGCAGGAAGCGCAGCGCATCGCCTTGCTGCTGCAACTGGCACGTGACGAGGCGATCGTGCGCAACCAGCAGATCGCCTTTGAAGCGGGGCAGGAGAGCTATCGCTTCCTGGTTCGCAACGAGCGCCAGTGGGATCTGATCACGCAGGACGACCTGCTGCGCGAGCGCGCATTCAAGCGCAGCCCGGTCACGCTGCTGCTGGAGCCGGCGTCCTCGGTGCCGGGACCGACCTTGCGCATCATCTTCGGCCGCGAACCGGTCGACAAACCCTTTGTGCTGACCATGGCCAGCGGCGACAGCAACGTCGCCATCCGCGCCGACGGCATCGGCCACTTCACGGTGGACTGACATGGCGCACGCTCGAATGTTCCGTAAAATGCGCGGCTTCACGCTGCTGGAAGTGCTGGTGGCGCTGATCATCGTGGTGACGGCGCTGGGCGCCTCGCTGCGCGCGGTCGGCAGCTTGACGAAGAACAGCGACGGCCTGCGCAGCGCCATGATGGCCACCTGGTCGGCCGAGAACCGGCTGGTCGAACTGCGCCTGACCACGACCTTTCCGGCCGTCGGCAAGCAAAGCTTTCCTTGCCCACAGGGCAACATGAAACTGGTGTGCGAAGAAGAGGTCATTGCCAGCCCGAATCCGCGCCTGCGCCGGGTCGAGGTCAGCGTATTCGATGAAGACAATCCCGAACGCCGCATCATCAAGCTGGTGCAACTGGTGCTGAACCAATGAACGCGCGCGTCATGGGCAAACAGCGCAACAGGGGTTTCACGCTGGTCGAGCTGCTGGTGGCGATCGCCATACTGGCCATCGTCGCGGTGCTGGGCTGGCGCGGCTTGGACGGCATTATCCGTTCGCGCCAGACGCTGACGGCGACCATGGAGCAGACGCGCGGCCTGCAGCTGGCCTTCGCGCAGATGCAGAGCGATTGCGAGCATCTGGTGCCGGATACCTCGCTGCGCAACCGGCCCAACCTGCTGGCCGAGAATGACCGCCTGACCCTGGTGCGCACCGTGTTCGTGGAAAACGAGCCGTCGCGCCTGCAGGTGGTGTCGTACCGCGTACGCGACGGCGTGCTGACGCGACGCGAATCGAGCGCCACCCGCGACCTGCAGCAGCTCGATGCGCTGTGGCAGGCCGCCCGCAGCGATACCGACACGACGCCGCTGGTGACTATGCAGACCGGCGTGGCGGCGATGACGATGCGGCTGTGGCAGAACAATACCTGGCAGTCCACCACCACCGGCGCGGCCCAGCAGGCATCGCAGGCGCCGCAGGCGGTGGCACCGCCCCTGGCGCTGCCGGTCAGCACCGCGCCGACCGGGCTGGAAGTGGCGTTGCAACTGGACGGCCAGGAGATCGCGCTGATCAAGATCTTCCTGCTGGGAGCCGTGTGATGGCTGCCTTCGGAACTACCCGGCGCCGCCAGCGCGGCGTCGCCATCATCACCGCGCTGCTGCTGACCACCTTGGCGGTGACCATTGTCACCAGCCTGTTCTGGCAGCAGCAGGTGCAGGTGCGCTCGATGGAAAACCAGCGCCTGCAACTGCAAACTCGCTGGATCCTGCGCGGCGCGCTGGACTGGTCGCGGCTGATCCTGCGCCAGGACGGTGCCGACCGTCCCAACCAGACCACGCTCGATGGCGTATGGGCCACGCCGCTGGCCGAAACACGGCTGGATCAGTACATCGAGCGTGAACGCGCCGAGAACGAAAAATTCGATGCCACGCTGTCCGGCCAGATTACCGACGCACAGGCGCGCTACAATCTCGCCAACTTGGCGTACCAGCGCAAGCCGGTGCCTGCGCAGCTGACCATCTTCGGGCGCTTGCTGAGCAATTTACAGCTCGATCCATCGCTGGCGCAGCGGGTGGCGCAGCAGGTGGCCAACAGCCAGCCCATGGTGGTGGCGCCGGCAGCTGGCGCAGGTACCGGCCCGGCTACCCAACCTGGGGGCGCCTCCCCCGGAACGGGCGGCCAGCAGCAAGGCGCCCAGCCTGGCGCGCCCGCCAGCAACAGCGGCGGCGAGCAGATGGAACTGATGCGGGTGGAAGACTTGCTGGCCGTCAGCGGCTTCACGCCGCAAGCCATTGAGCGCCTGCGCGACTTCGTCATCGTGCTGCCCGAGCGCACGCCGGTCAACTTGAATACGGCCGCGCCGGAGGTCCTGGCGGCGCTGGTGGACGGGCTGTCGGTATCGGAGGCGAGTTCCATGGCCAGCGCCCGCCAACGGACGCCTTATGTAAACCTTGGCAACTTTAGCAATCTGTTGAACGGCCGCGCGCTAACCGACGCTACGCCGACCGCGGTATCGGTCAACAGCGGCTACTTCCTGGTCCTGAGCCGGGTCAAGCTGGACCGGGCGACGCTGAACTCCCAGTCGCTGATCCGCCGGGAGCAGAACAATAATTTTCGCACCACGGTGGTCTGGATACGAGACAATTAGCATGCAATACCGAATGCAGGAAAATACGCACGAAAGCGAGCCCCTTTGACTACATTATTTATCCGCTATCCCGCCAAGGCCGGCGTCGACAGCGGCGCGGCCCAGACCTGCCCGTACGCGCTGGCCGGCGACGGCGGCCAATTGCTGCAGCAGGGCGCCGCCGCGCTGGGCAATCTGGCGGACTTGGTGGCGTCGGCACGGCGCGTGGTACTGCTGCTGGCCGCGTCCGACGTGACGCTGCTGCGGGTGGCCGTGCCGCCGCTGTCCGTGTCCAGGCTGAAAGCAGCCTTGCCTGGCCTGGTGGAAGACCAGATCCTCGGCGACCCGGCCGATTGCGTGCTGGCCGCCGGTCCTGCTGACGGGGAAGGTCAGCGCAGTATCGCCGTGGTGCAACGCGCCTGGCTGGAAGTGCTGGTCAAGGCGCTGGTGGCGCAGGGCGCGCACAGCGTCGCTGCGGTACCGGCCCAGTTATGCCTGCCGTACCAGCCGGGCGCCGTGTCGGCCGCGCTGGAGGCCAACGACGTCGGCCTGGAGCTGACGCTGCGTCGTTCGCAGCAAGTAGGGCTGGGCCTGGCGTTGGCCGCCGATCCCGAATCCGCGCTGTTCACCTTGCGCGCGCTGGCGGGCGAGGAGCCGGTCAGCCTGTATCTGTCCCAGGCGCAAGCCAAGACCACCGCGCCGGTGCTGGCGCGCCTGACCGGCGCCGGCAGCATCAGCGGTGTCGCCGTGACGCAAGATCACTGGGCGCATTGGATCGCCGGCGCCCGTTCGGCCGGCCTGGATCTGGCGCAAGGACTGGGTGCCAGCGGCGCTGCTGCGCGCCAGTGGCAACGCTGGCGCTGGCCGGTACGCTTTGCCGTGGCGCTACTGCTGGTCAATGTGGCTGGCATCAATATCGAGTGGCTGCGCCTGAAGAAGGAAGCCGACAATGTGCGGCAATCGATGACGCAAACCTTCAAGGCCGCCTATCCGAACGAAGCCGCGATCTATCCGGCCGAGCAGATGCGCCGCAATATCGCGCAAGCGAAGATCGATAATGGCCAGATGTCGCACGACGAATTCATCGCCCTGAGCGCGGCCTTTGCCGAAGCGCTGTCGGCGCTGCCGCGCAAGGACATCATCGCTTCGCTGGAATACCGCGACCGTGCGCTGCTGGTCAAGGTCAAGCCGAATACGGTGGATGGCCCGGCGGTGGGACAAATCAAGGCGGCGCTGGCCGCCCGCAAGCTGGAACTGTCGGAAACCACGCCGGGCGCGTGGCAGATCCGTTTGGCCAGCGCTGGAGGAAAAGCATGAGCCAGGTAGCGCAGACAATACACCGCTACCGCGATGCGGCGGCGGCATTCTGGCAGGCGCGCACCGAGCAGGAACGCAAGTTCCTCAGCGTCGGCGGCGCGGTACTGGGTTTAGCGCTGTTCTACGCGCTGCTGATTTCGCCGGCGCTGGACGGGCGCAGCAAGCTGCGCAAGGAACTGCCGCAGCTGCATCAGCAGGCCGCCGAACTGCAGGCGCTGGCACTGGAAGCGGCCGCGCTGAAAGGCGTGTCCGTCGGCGCACCGCCGCCAATGACGCGCGACATGCTGTCGGCCAGCCTGGCCGCGCGCAGCCTGAGCGCACAATCGATCGCCATCACCGGTGAATATGCCAAGCTGCAGCTGAACGGTGTGCAGTTCGCCGGCTTGATGGACTGGCTGGACGCGCAGCGCCGCGACAGCCGCGTCAGCGTGCAGGACGCCAGCATCAGCGCCAGGGAGCCGGCCGGTACGGTGGACGCCGTGCTGACGCTGCACCAGGGCCAGGGGCAAGGTGGTACCCGATGATGGCAAAGGCCGCCCGATGAAGCGCACCGTGCTATGGTTGCTGATCATTGCGCTGAGCGCCGTGGTCACGCTGCTGGCGTTTTTCCCGGCCACCTGGCTGGCGGCGCTGGTGGAGCAGCAGACCGGCGGTCGTTTGACGCTGGGGGACGCGCAGGGTACGCTGTGGCGCGGTTCAGCTTTTGTCGGCGGCGCAGCCAGCGGCAACGGGCCGGTAACGCCGCTGCTGCCGGGCCGTTTCAGCTGGAAGATATCGCCGCTGGCGGCCATCGGCATGGTCAATCTGCAGCTCGATAACAGCGAAGCGTTGGTCCAGCCGGTCGAATTCAAGGGTAGCTGGACTCAATGGCAACTGAGTCCGTCGGCGCTGCTGCTGCCGGCCGATGGACTGGCCGGTTTGGGCGCGCCGCTGAACACCGTGGCGCCCAGCGGCACCCTGCGCTTGTCGTGGAGCGCGCTGGAACTGGCGCTGGTGAACCGCAATGTCGCCGTCAACGGCCGCACCACGCTGGAAATGACGGACATGGCGTCGCGTCTGACCGCGATCCGCCCGCTGGGCAGCTACGCGCTGGCGCTGGACTGGCACGGCCAGAACGCCAGGCTGACGCTCAATTCGCTCAAAGGGCCGCTGCTGCTGAGCGGCACCGGCAGCCTGGATCAGGGCCGCCTGCAATTTTCCGGACAGGCGGAAGCAGCAACAGGATATGAAGACCGGCTGGCCAATTTATTGAACCTGCTGGGCCAGCGCAAGGCAAACAGCGACAAGAACGTTGTCGCACTCGAATTCAGATAAGCCGTACCGACCAAGTTTAATCAAACTCAGATCATGAAAAAACATCCAGTGAGCCTGTCCAACCTTCCCGCGCTGCGCCGCCTGAGCGCGGGTACGATGCTGTGCTGTGCCATGGCTGCCGCGCCGAGCGCCATGCTGCTGGCGCCGGCCGTCGCCCGCGCCGCCAGCGACGATGCTGCGCTCAACTTCGTCGGTGCCGATATCGAATCGGTAATCAAGGCCGTGGGCCACTACACCAATATCACCTTCGTCATCGATCCGCGCGTCAAAGGCACGCTGACGGTGGTGTCGGAAAAACCGGTTTCCAAGTCGCAGGCATTTAGCCTGTTGACCTCCGCACTGCGCCTGCAGGGCTACGCCGTGGTCAGCGGAGACGGCTACGCCAAGGTGGTGCCGGAAGCGGAGGCCAAGCTGCAATCCGGTCCGACCCAGGTCGGCTCCGCGCCGACTGCGATCAAGGGCGACCAGATCGTCAGCCAGGTGTTCCATCTGAACTTCGAATCGGCCGCCAATGTGGTGACGGTGCTGCGTCCGCTGATCTCGCCCAATAACACCATCAACGCCAACCCGGGCAACAACTCGGTGGTGATTACCGACTACGCCGACAACCTGAAGCGCCTGGCCAAGATCGTCGCCGCGCTGGATGCGCCGGCCGCCACCGACCTGGATGTGATCCCGGTGCGTTACGCAATCGCCACCGACCTCGCATCGATGATCAACAAGCTGCTGGAGCCGGGCGCCGGCACCGGCGGCGATTCCGGCAAGGTCAATGTGCTGGCCGATCCGCGCACCAATTCCCTGGTGCTGCGTGCGCCGTCGCAGGCGCGCGCCAACCTGGCCAAGTCGCTGATCGCCAAGCTGGATCAGCCGACCGCGGAACTGGGCAATGTCCACGTGGTCTACCTGAAGAACGCGGAAGCGACCAAGCTGGCGCAGACGCTGCGGGCCGTGGTGTCGGGCGATGCCTCGGCCGGTGCGACGCCGAGCGGCACCGCTACCACTGGCAACAACGCGCAACAGCAAAGCAGCTTCGGCAACCAGGGCAGCAGCAACCAGGGCATCGGTGGCAGCACGGGCTCGACCAACCCGCTGCTCAATGCCAGTAGCACGCAACAGCAGCAGGGCGGCAGCGGCGCTGCGGCAGGTTTCATCCAGGCTGACGCGTCGACCAACACGCTGATCATCACCGCACCGGAATCGGTGTACCGCAACCTGCGCGCCGTGATCGACCAGCTGGACGTGCGCCGTGCACAGGTCTACATCGAATCGTTGATCGTCGAAGTCACTTCCGACAAGGCGTCCGAATTCGGCGTGCAGTGGCTGGCGGCGACCGGTAACGACAACAGCACCTACCGCATCGGCGGCCTGCAGTCGTTTACCACCGGCGGCACCAACAACACGCTGACCGCAGTCGCTTCCGGCAAGGGCTCTGTCCTGCCGAGCAATGGCCTGTCGATCGGCGTGTTCAAGCAGGTGGCCGGCCAGCTAGGCCTGGGCGCGCTGGCGCATTCGCTGGAATCGGACGGCAACGCCAACATCCTGTCGACGCCGAACATGATCACGCTGGATAACGAACTGGCCACCATCCAGGTCGGCCAGAACGTCCCTATCATCACCGGCCAGTTCACCACCAGCTCCGGCACCAACAGCAATCCGTTCCAGACCATCGACCGCAAGGAAGTGGGCCTGACGCTGAAGGTGCGTCCGCAGATTTCCGAAGGCGGCACCATCAAAATGGCGATCTACCACGAGACCTCCAGCGTGGACAAATCGACGCTGACCGCCACCGCCGGCATCACGCTGAACAAGCGCGTGATCGAGAATAATGTGATCGCCGACGACGGCCAGATCATCGTGCTCGGTGGCCTGATCGAAGACACCACCGGCGACGGTACCGACAAGGTGCGCGGCCTGGGCGACATTCCCATCCTCGGCAATCTGTTCAAGTACCAGTCGCGCACCCGCACCAAGACCAACCTGATGGTGTTCCTGCGTCCGGTGGTCATCCGCAGCAAGGAGCAGAGCACCAGCCTGGCGTCCGACCGCTACGACTACATGCGCAGCCAGCAGACGGCGATCAAGCCGGAAGAAAGCTCGCTGGTCAACGACTTCGGCCAGCCGGTGCTGCCGGAACTGCAGAACGGCCAGCCGGTCGGCAGCCCGGTGGTCGTGAAGCCGATGCCGCCAGCGCCGGCTCCGGCGCCGAACCAGGCGCCAGGCGCCGTGCCGAACAACGTCAAGCAAGCGCAGTAAGCGATCCATGAGCAATTTGCTACCTTACGCCTTCGCACGCGATTTCCTGCTGCTGGCCCAGCCGAGCGACACGGCCGACAACACGGTGGAAGTGTGGACCTGCGGCGCCACCGCGCCGGCCGCCATCGCCGAAGTGTCGCGCCGCTTCGGCCGCATCCAGATCAAGGCGATGCCGCGCGTCGACCTGGATGCTGCCATCGCCGCGGCCTATGCCGGCGCGGGCGGCAACGCCTCGCTGGTGGCCGATGAATTCGACGCCAACCTGGATCTGACCAAGCTGCTGCAGGACGTGCCGGCCATCGAGGACTTGCTGGAATCGAGCGACGACGCACCGGTGATCCGCATGATCAACGCGCTGCTGACGCAGGCGTTGCGTGACAGTGCGTCCGATATCCACATCGAACCGTTCGAGCAGACTTCGGTGGTGCGCTTCCGTGTCGACGGCACGCTGCGTGACATCGTCCGCCCACGCAAGGCCATACACGGCTCGCTGATCTCGCGTATCAAAATCATGGCGCAGCTCGACATCGCTGAAAAACGCTTGCCGCAGGACGGTCGCATCACCTTGCGCATCGGCGGCAAGCCGGTCGACGTGCGGGTCTCCACGCTGCCGACTGGCCACGGCGAGCGCGCCGTGCTGCGTTTGCTGGACAAGGAAGCGGGACGTCTCGACCTGCAGCACCTGGGCATGAGCGACGAAATGCTGCCCAAGTTCGACGCGCTGATCAACCAGCCGCACGGCATCGTGCTGGTGACCGGTCCTACCGGCTCCGGTAAAACCACCACGTTGTATGCCGCGCTGTCGTTGCTGAACGCCTCCACCACCAACATCATGACGGTGGAAGACCCGATCGAATACGACCTGGCCGGCGTTGGCCAGACCCAGGTCAATCCGCGCATCGACATGACTTTCGCCAAAGCCCTGCGCGCCATCCTGCGCCAGGACCCGGACGTGATCATGATCGGCGAGATCCGCGACCTGGAAACCGCGCAGATCGCGGTGCAGGCTTCGCTGACCGGCCACCTGGTACTGGCGACGCTGCACACCAATGATGCTGCCGCCGCCGTTACCCGTCTGCTGGACATGGGCATCGAACCGTTCCTGCTGTCGTCGTCGCTGCTGGGCGTGTTGGCGCAGCGCCTGGTGCGCAAGCTGTGCCCGAGCTGCAAGAGCTTCGACGGCCAGCTGTGGCACGCGGTCGGTTGCGAGCATTGCGGCCACACGGGTTACCAGGGGCGCGTCGGCGTCTACGAATTCCTGCAAACGACCGAACAAATCCGCGCCCAGATCCACAACCGCGCTGCCGAAGCGCAGGTCAAGGCCACCGCGCTGAAGGACGGCATGCAGACCATGCGCGAAGACGGCGAACGCTGGTTGCGCGAGGGCGTGACCACGCAGGCCGAGCTGCTGCGCGTGACCAAAGACTAGGCGACAGACGATGCCCGCATTCCGTTATGAAGCCGTCGATGTCGGCGGCGCCACCAAAAAGGGCGTGCTCAATGCCGACAGCGCGCGCGCGGCCCGGTCCGAGCTGCGCACGCAAGGCCTGGTGCCGCTGAAGGTCGATGCCATCAGCGCGCAGGTCGATGCTTCCGGCATGGCCAAGAACCGCGGCTTTGGCGAACGCCTGTCGACCACGGAACTGGCGCTGTTTACCCGCCAGCTGGCCAGCCTGCTGGAAGCCGGCCTGCCGCTGGAGCAGGCGTTTACCGCCTTGTTGGAGCAGGCCGAGCGTGCCTACCTGCGCGACCTGATCGCGTCGATCCGTTCCGAAGTGATCGGTGGCGCCGCGCTGTCCGACGTGCTGGGCCGCCATCCGCGCGACTTCGCCGAGATCTACCGCGCGCTGGTCGCGTCGGGCGAGCAGATTGGCCAGCTGTCGCGCGTGCTGTCACGCCTGGCCGACTACATCGAGCGCCGCAATGCGCTGGTGCAGAAGGTCAAGCTGGCGTTCACCTATCCGGCCATTGTGACGGTGGTGGCGTTTTCCATCGTGATCTTCCTGTTGACCTATGTGGTGCCGCAGATCGTGTCCGTGTTCGCCAACACCAAGCAGAAGCTGCCGGTGCTGACCATCATCATGCTGGCGGTATCGGACTTCGTGCGCAACTACGGCATCGTGGTGGCGATTGCGCTGGTCTGCGCGTGGTTCGGCTGGCGCAGGGCGCTGGAGAATCCGCTACTGAAGCGGCGCTGGCATACCTGGCTGCTGACCGCGCCGTTGTACGGAAAATTCGAGCGCAGCCTGAATACGGCGCGCTTTGCCAGCACGCTGGCGATCACCACCGGGTCCGGCGTACCGATACTGCGCGCCTTGCAAACGAGCCGCGATACGCTGTCCAACGTCGCCATGCAGGAGCTGGTCGACGAGGCCAGCGACGCGGTGCGCGAAGGCGTCAGCCTGGCGCGCTCGCTGTCGGCGCAAAAGCACTTCCCGCCGATGCTGATCCACATGATACGTGCCGGCGAAATCACCGGCGAGCTGCCGGCCATGCTGGACCGCGCGGCCGGCGCGCAGGAAGCGGACCTGGAACGGCGCACGCTGACCATTGCCGGCCTGCTGGAACCGGCGCTGATCCTGGCCATGGGCGTGGTGGTGCTGCTGATCGTGCTCGCAGTGCTGATGCCTATTATCGAAATTAATCAGCTGGTGCGCTGAAAAGGAAGCCATGAAGCGTTTGCCCTTAATTCTTACCGTAATCGCCGTGGCGGCCTTGTCCGCCTCGCTGGCCTACTGGGGCCTGCAGCTGTTCAAGCCGCCGCAGCGCGCCATCGCGGCCGCGCCGACGGCGCCTGTTACGGAACCGAGCATTGCCGCGGCCCAGGGCTTGTTCGGCGGCCAGGTGTCGGTGGCCGTGGCCAGCAACTACCAGCTCAAAGGCGTAGTCGCGGCCAAGAACGGCGGCAGCGACAGCGCCGCCATCGTTGCCATTGACAACAAGCCTGCCGTCGCCGTTGGCGTGGGCAAGGAGATCGCGCCGGGCGTGATCGTCAAGGAAGTGCACGACAAGTACGTGCTGCTGGCCGACAACGGTGCGCTCAAACGCATCGACCTGCCGAGCGACTCGGGCGTGCACAGCGAGCCGGCGCCGGTCAATCTGCTGTCGCAGCCATTGCCACAGATCCAGCCGCAGCCAGCACCGCAACCGCTGCCACAGGGACTGCCACAAAATCCGCCGGTCAAATCGTCGGTGGCACCGCTGACGCTCGATCCTGCACCGTCCGCCCCCGCGCCTGTTCCCGCTGTTCCCGCTGTTACCCGCTGATACGCCGGGCCGTTCATGACGATACAGCGAGTCCTCGCCGCCGCCCTGTGCGGCGGTTTGGTTGTGGGCCAGTTGTGCGCTGCGCAGGCGCAGAGCGTGCCCGAGCCTGCGTCCGCCGAGACCGCCAAGCCGCGTCCGAAAGTGGCGCTGGTGCTGTCAGGCGGCGGCGCGCGCGGCTTTGCCCACATCGGCGTGTTGCGCGTGCTGCAGGAGCTGCGCATTCCGGTCGATTTCGTGGTCGGCACCAGCATGGGCAGTGTGGTCGGCGGCGCGTATGCGGCCGGCAGCCCGGTGGAACAACTCGAGCAGCTGGTGCGCCGCACCGATTGGAACGCCGTCATCGCCGATCGTCCGCCGCGCGACGAGCTGGCCTTCCGCCGCCGTGAAGAAGACTTGCTGCTGCCATCACGCATCGAGTTCGGCGCCAACATGGACGGCGTCACCTTGCCGCCATCGGCCGCCGGCAACGAGGCGCTGGAACTGGCGCTGACCCGCGCACTGCCATCGGGCACGCGTGATAAGCCGATCAATACCTTGCAGCTGCCATTTCGCTCGGTTGCGTCCGACCTGGTCACCGGCGAGCTGGTGGAACTGGACGATACGCCGCTGTTCCTGACCATGCGCGCCTCGCTGGCGGTGCCGGGCGTGTTTGCGCCTATCCGCATCCAGCAGCACCTGGTGGTGGACGGTGGCCTGGTACGCAACCTGCCGGTGGACGTGGCGCGCGCCATGGGTGCGGACGTGGTCATCGCGGTCAACGTCGGTACACCGCTGGCGCCGGAGAAGGCGCTGGGCAGCGCGATCGGCGTGGCGCAGCAGATGCTGCAGATCCTGACCGAACAAAACGTGCAGCGCTCGCTGAAGGAGCTGGGCCCGCGCGACATCCTGCTGGCGCCGGACCTGAGCGGCGTGGGCTTCCTCGATTTCGAGCGTCACGACAAAGCCATGCAAGCCGGCGTGGCGGCGGCGCGTGCGCAAAGCGCGCGGCTGCTGGAACTGGCGCTGCCGGAATCCGAATACGTTGCCTTCGAAGCGCATCGGATGGCGGTGCCGGTGATGGATGACCAGCCGCGCAAGCTGGTCAGCCTGACGGTGGAGCCGAGCGGACATATCAACCCGGAAGCGCTGGCGGTGCAGTCCGGCCTGAAGATAGGCGAGCCGGTGACGGTGGAGCAGGCGCATGCCGCGGGCACCACGCTGTTCGGCCGCGGCGACCTGTCGCGGGTGGAGACCGAAGTGCGCGACGTGCCCGAAGGCCGCACCGTGACGCTCAGGCCGTCCGAAGCCGAGTGGGCACGCAGCCGCCTGCGCGTGGGCCTGGAACTGAGTAGCGACTTCTCCGACAATAACAACTTCGAGCTGAAGATGATGCATGTGCGCTCTTCGCTCAATGATTGGGGCGCGGAGCTGCGCACCGTGGCGCGCATCGGCACCGAGCGGGTATTCGGCACGCAGTGGTGGCAGCCGCTGGGCCCTGGCTCGCAGTGGTATGTGGCGCCGTCGCTGGAGTATGGCGCGTCGGCCAGCGACTTGTTCGACCAGCGCGGCTTGCGCCAGGCCCGCTACGGCTACGACTACAACAGCGCGACCTTTGCGCTGGGTCGCCAGCTGGGTAACTGGGGCGATATCCGTTTCGGCCTGACGCGCGAGGGCGTCAATTCCAAGGTGAAGATTCCAGCCGATCCGTCGGTGCCAGAAGCGCGTGTGCACGACACGCTGCAGTCGCTGGCGCTGAATGTGGACACGCTCGATTCGGTCGCCTTCCCGACGCGCGGTATGCTGGTCAACCTGAACTGGCAGCGGCTGCCGCATCGCGGTGATGGCTCGCTGACCTTGTCGCAGCAATCGCTGCAAGGGCTGCAAGCGTTCCATACGGGACGCTGGGCAGGACACCTGTATGCCGAATGGGCGCGCAGCCAGTCCGGGCCGGCGCCGCTGCAGCTGGGCGGCTTCCTGCGCTTGTCCGGCACGCCGCCGCAATCGGTGTTGGGCAACCGCGTGGTGCTGGGACGGCTGGTGATGGCGCGTAGTATAGGCGCGATGCCGGCCGCGCTGGGCGGCGATGTGCGGCTGGGCTTCTCGCTGGAGGCGGGCGGCGCTTACGATCCGGCCAATCCGCTGCACTGGGGGACGCTGAAGCAGTCGGCCAGTGGCTTTGTGGCGGTCGATACGCGTTTCGGGCCGGTGTATTTCGGCGCCGGCACCACCAAGGGCGGCAACAGCAGAGCCTATCTGTTCCTTGGTCCGGTCTGGTAGCGACCGCAGCTGCAGCCCCCCCGGGGGGGCTGACCTTGGTGCTACTTGCGCCGCAAGGCAGTGAAGGCGGCGTACTCCCACGAACGGAATCCCACCAGCAGGCTGAAGCCGTCGCGCTCTTGCGGCGGCAGCTTGCGGTCACCCTGGTGTAGTCGCGCCAGTTCGCCGGCCAGCTGCTGGATGCGCGCCACCAGCTCCTGCGCGCTGGGCTGCGACAGCCGCGCCGGCAGGAACAGCAAGGTTTCGCCGGCGCCGTTGAAATCGCCGCCGAAATAATCGCTGACCACGTGATCCCGGAAGAACTGCTGCACCGGCCCATCCGGCAGCCAGTGGAAGGCGTTCGACACGCGCAGACTGTAGCGATTGAGCGGCTTCAGTTCGATCAGGCTGAGTCGATCCAGCTCGGCCAGCAGCAGGATGCATTCGGGCTCGCTCAGCGTGTAAGTCTCCAGCACCTGTTCCAGCGTCCAGTGACCTAGGCAGCAGGTCGCCATCAACAGCAGGTGCGGATGGGCCACCAGCGATTTTTCCTGCTGCAGCGTCAGCGTGTCGGCATGGGGCGTGGCATCGGCCGCAGCGCGCAGCAGGTCCTCCAGCGCGATGCCGGCCGCCTTGCAGATCTGCGCCAGCCGCGACAAGGTCATGTCCTGCTGCCCGAACATGCGCTTGACGCTGGACTCGCTCATGGCGATCCGTTCGGCGAGAATTTTGTAGGTGACGCCGGCGGCCCGCATCTGGGTCCGCAGCACTTGCAGCAGCAATTCAGGTGAGCTCATATCCGCCTTGTGAAAAATGCAAAAAGGTATCGTAACACAGTACCTATCGGATAGAAAAACGAAGCTTGGGACTTTAAAGTGGTACAAGTTGGCAAGCTGGGCCACACTTGCCGTTCGATGCCGCTCACAGCAGCGGCGCAACCCCAGCACTTCAGTTCCGGAGAAATCATGTGCTTCCTGTTACCGGTCTCCCGCGCCGTCCTGATGGCGGCCATCCTGGCCCCGACCCTGCTGCTGAGCGACCAGGCCTTCGGCGCCGATCTGTCGCCGGACTATGTGGGCGCCAACTGGGCCGCCAGCAGCAACTATGCGATCTCCTGCTTCCCGGCGCCGGGACTGGAGTGCGAGCGCGACACCAGTCGCGGCGGCAAGCTCTACGCGGGCTACACGCTGGGCAGCAGCGTGGTGTTCGGGGATGTGCGCAATATCAGCGCGATCGAATTGAGCGTGTTTGCCGTGGACGGCGCCAAGGGCTACCTGCCGCGCTGGGATGGCGCATTGATGCAGGGCCGCTACAAGATGGACGGCCTGGCGCTGAGCCACGCGTCGGTGCTGACGGTGAGCGATGCGCTGGGTCTGGAGACGCGCCTCGGCGTCAGCTATACGCGCGGCAGCGTCGCCTATGTGTCGCCTTGGCGCTTGAACGATTACGGCGCCAACGGCAGCGATCATCGCTATCGCATCGGGCTCACGGCAGGCGTGGGACTGTCCTATGCGCTGACCGGCAACTGGTCGCTACATGGCGATTACGACTATGTGCCGGTGAAGTATGCGCTGGGCACCGGTAACAGCCACGTCAACATGTGGTCGCTGGGCACGTCCTACCATTTCTGATCGACGAATAACCTGAGAGCGGGCGCCACCACCGGCGCCCGCTGACGGTTACTGGGGCTTGTCCGGATCGGCTTGCGGATCGATCTTGGCCAGCGCCCGCTTGGCGGCCTGGCGCTCCGCTGATTTCGGCTTGCTATGCGGGCCGGCGCCACCGGCGCGCAGCTTGGCTGCCAGCGCCACCGGGTTGCGTGGCGCTTGCTGCGATGGCTCGATGCGTATCATCATTTTCTGCCGCGTCGCTAAGGCCTTGTTTGCCATCGCCCGTCTTCCTTACAGCACGTAGCGCGACAGGTCTTCGTTGACCGCCAGCGCATCGAGCCGTTCGTTGACGTAGGCCGCATCAATGGTGACGATCTGGCCGCCATTGTCGCTGGCCGTAAACGACAGCTCTTCCAGCAGCTTTTCCATCACCGTGTACAGCCGGCGCGCGCCGATGTTTTCGGTACGCTCGTTGACCGAGAAGGCAATCTCCGCCAGGCGGTTGATGCCTTCCGGCGCGAACTCGATCTTGACGTCTTCGGTGGCCAGCAGCGCTTCGTACTGCTTGGTCAGGCAGGCGTCGGTGCTGGTCAGGATGCGTTCGAAATCGGCAATCGACAGCGACTCCAGCTCCACGCGGATCGGGAAGCGGCCCTGCAGTTCCGGGATCAGGTCCGACGGCTTGGCCAGGTGGAAGGCGCCGGACGCGATGAACAGGATATGGTCGGTGCGTATCATGCCGTACTTGGTGTTGACGGTGGTGCCTTCGACCAGCGGCAGCAGGTCGCGCTGCACGCCAGCGCGCGATACATCGGCGCCGCCCACTTCCGAACGCGAGGCGATCTTGTCGATCTCGTCCAGGAATACTATGCCGTTTTGCTCGACGTTCTGGATGGCCATCTGCTTCATCTCGTCATCGTTGACCAGCTTGGCGGCTTCCTCGTCGACCAGGAATTTCATCGCCTCTTTGATCTTGACCTTGCGCGCCTTCTTGCGGCCGCCACCGATGCCGGAGAACATGGACTTGATCTGCTCGGTCATCTCTTCCATGCCAGGCGGCGCCATGATTTCCATCTGCGGGCCGGTCTCGGCCAGTTCGATCTCGATTTCCTTGTCATCCAGTTCGCCCTGGCGCAGGCGCTTGCGGAAGGTCTGGCGGGTGGTGTCGCCTTCCTTGCCTTCCTTGGCGTCGCCGGCGGTGTTGAAGCCGAAGTCGCGCGCCGGCGGCACCAGGATGTCGATCACGCGGTCTTCAGCCGCATCCTCGGCGCGGGCCCGCACCTTGGCCATCTCGGCCGAACGGGTCTGCTTGATGCCGATGTCGATCAGGTCGCGGATGATGGTGTCGACGTCGCGGCCGACATAGCCCACTTCGGTGAACTTGGTGGCTTCGATCTTGATGAAGGGCGCGTCGGCCAGCTTGGCCAGGCGGCGCGCGATCTCGGTCTTGCCGACGCCGGTCGGGCCGATCATCAGGATGTTCTTGGGCGTGATTTCATGGCGCAGCGGTTCCTCGACTTGCTGGCGGCGCCAGCGGTTGCGCAGCGCGATGGCCACGGCGCGCTTGGCCTTGGCTTGGCCAACCACGTGTTTATCGAGCTCTCCGACAATTTCCAGCGGTGTCATGTTCATTATGCGTTCCCGTCCAGGGTTTCTATCGTGTGGGACATGTTGGTGTAAATGCACAATTCGCCGGCGATGGTCAGTGATTTCTTGACGATTTCCGCCGGCGTCAGTGCGGTATTTTCCTGCAGTGCCTTGGCGGCCGACTGCGCGTAGGTACCGCCCGAACCGATGGCACCGATGCCGTCTTCCGGCTCCAGCACGTCGCCGTTACCGGTGATCACCAGCGTCGATTCGGCGTCCGCCACCAGCAGCATCGCTTCCAGGCGGCGCAGCACGCGGTCGGTGCGCCAGTCCTTGGCCAGCTCGACCGAGGCGCGCAGCAGGTTACCCTGGTGTTTTTCCAACTTGCCTTCGAAGCGGTCCAGCAAGGTGAAGGCGTCGGCGGTGCCGCCGGCAAAGCCGACCAAGACCTTGCCTTGGTATAGCTTGCGCACTTTGCGGGCCGTGCCCTTCATGACGATGTTGCCCAGCGTGACCTGGCCATCGCCGCCCAGCGCGACTTGCTTGCCGCGGCGCACGCACAGGATGGTGGTGCCGTGAAATTGTTCCATAGTGACCTCTCAGAAGATGCTGCAATTTGGTGCAAGATCAAAAAGTGGGGCTGGAAACGGCAATTGCAAGCGGCGAGCCTGCCCCGGGCGCGCTAGTATTTGTGGGGATAGATTTTTGCCAGGTCAGCATAGCCTAGCAGACGCAGCAGGGCGGCCACCAGATGATTCACGTCACGTAACTCGACCTTTTTGCCATCCTGCACCAGCGCCTGCAATTTCGATTGCAACAGGTTGGCGGCGCCGAATTCCACGCGCGTCAGGCGGGAGCAATCGAATACCAGGGTCGGGTATTGCTTAGCATAGGCGCTAATTGCGGCGAGTAAAGTGTCCGGGCCGGTTTCTATGACGGGCGGCAACATAAAGCGGTCGGGTGAGGCCGACAGCTGTTGTTTTGCCGCCGTTGCCACCTTATGCGAGGCCACGAACGACGGCGGCGACACCTCGAAGGTGACGCAGTAATCCATGCTGGTTTCCTCGAAATCCTTTTCGCGGTTCAGCAGTTGCAGCAATTCCAGCAGCAGTAGCCACGGCGCCTCGCCCTCGTCGCGGCGGCCGACGGCGATGACGGCGCGAATGTGCTCGGCCAGCTCGGCGGCGGCCACCACGATCAGCTCGTGCTGCTGTGCCTGCAACTGCTGCAGCGCGGCCAGCAGCTGCGCGCAGCCGGACGGCTCGACGCAGTTGACGCGGCTGAAATCGAGGCGCAGCACCGGGCTGCTGGCGGCCAGCTGTTGCAGCCGCTCCAGCTGCGGCGCGGCCGACGCGTCCAGCGTGCCGGCGAAGGCCACGCTGGGCGTGACACCGGACCAGGCCTGGGCTTGCGGCTCCAGCGGCGGCGGCGCGGTCCAGGCCGGCGGCGAGGTTTCGAAGGTGGAGGCATAGTCGATCGACAGGTTGTCGAAGGCGTCCTGCTGGCCCGTGATCTGGTACAGGTCGAACAGCATCCACCACACGGTGCGGTCCTGCGCGCTGCTGGCGGGCAGGCTGTCGAGCAGCATCTGCTGCGCCACGGCGGCCTGGCCGTTGGCGTACAGGATGGCGATTTCTTCGACCAGGGGCGCGCTCTGCGCGGCGATGGCCAGCTCCGGCAGATCTTCATCGCCCAGCAGCTCGGTGGTGCTGTGCTCGAGCAGCGGCAGGGTGGCGCCATCGTCGCCGCAGGCATCGGCCTTGGGGCGCGGGCGCGGCGGACGCGTGCCCCAGGCCGGCTCCGGCTCGTTGAAAATATCGAAGGCCATCGCCGACTCGATGGCATCGATCTTCATCGCGGTGGCGCGTGCAATGTCGCGCTGCAGCTGGGTATTGACGCGCTCAGCCTCGCTGTTGGCGGCCAGGCGTGCGCCGGCCTCGGCGGCCGTTTCCGGCGCCTCGCGTGCTGCATCATTCTTTTTGAAAATCGAGAACAGTCCCACTTTCCATCCCGTCATAGTCCGGCGCATCGCTGGACGCCGGAGTCATAGTGTAGCGCAGGGGAAAGGGTTTGCTGCGCACTGCAACAACTAGGCAACAAAAAAAAGCACGCGGCAGGAGGGCGCGTGCTTTTTGGCCGGCTCCGTGCGGAGCCAGGCGAGGGGTCAGTCGCCGTACAGCTTTTGCTTCAGTTCGCGGCGCTGCTGCGCTTCCAGCGACAGGGTGGCGGTCGGGCGGGCGATCAGGCGCGGGATGCCGATCGGCTCGCCGGTTTCTTCGCACCAGCCATAGTCGCCGCCGTCGATCGCAACGATGGATTGCTGCACTTTCTTGAGCAGCTTACGCTCGCGGTCGCGGGTGCGCAGTTCCAGCGCGTGCTCTTCCTCGATGGTGGCGCGGTCGGCAGGATCGGGCACCAGCACGGTTTCGCGCAGGTGTTCGGTGGTTTCGCCCGCGTTCTTGAGCAACTCTTTTTCAAGCGCTTGCAGCTTGGCCTTGAAAAATGCCATCTGTGCCGGATTCATGTAATCCTTCTCATCCATCTTCAGAATTTCTTCGTCGGTCAGGATGCGCTCTGGGCTGGCGGCGGGGGTCGATTTATTAGTTTTAGTCATAACTTCGCTTACCTTCGATACGACAGAGTTTTCAAATTGATCAGCTGCTGCGGCACGAGTCCGCCACGCTGCACCGGTATCCGCTTTGGCACTTTCTAGCTGGCCGGATGATACTGCATTGCCCCACAAAACCGGGATAGTTTATACCAAACATTGTTCCAATCCGCTAATAAAGATCTCTTTTGGTAGATTTTTGCCAATAAATACCATTTTGCTGCCACGAACTTCGTCTGCGCCCCATTTGGCGCCCAGATCGCTGCCCATCAGCTGGTGCACGCCCTGGAAGACCACTTTACGATCGGCGCCCTGCATTAACAATACGCCTTTGTAGCGCAGCATGCGAGGACCGTACACTTGGACCAGGCCGCCAAGGAACTCATCGAGCTTGGCAGTGTCGAATGGGCGTGTGCTTTTGAACACAAATGCGGCAATGTCGTCGCTGTGGTGGCTGTGATGATGATCGTGATGATCGTGATGATCGTGCTGATGGCCGCAATGTTCGTCATGCACGTGCTCATGGTCGTGCACATATTCCGTCTCGCTGGCCAGGAAATCCGGGTCCAGTTCCAGCTTTTCGTTCAGGTTGAAGCCCTTCAGGTCCAGCACTTCGCTCAGCGGCGCCTTGCCAAAGTCGCAGGTGCTGATCGGCGCGCGCGGGTTGATGCGCTTCAGGCGGCGGGTCAGCTCGGCCACTTCGTCGGCGCTGGCCAGATCGGTCTTGGACAGCAGGAGCTTGTCGGCGAAACCGACTTGGCGCTGCGCTTCCTCGTGCGCGTCCAGCTGCTGCATGGCGTGGCGCGCGTCCACCACGGTGACCACGGCGTCAAGCATGTAGTGAGCGCCCACTTCCTCGTCGATGAAGAAGGTCTGCGCCACCGGGCCGGGATTGGCCAAGCCGGTGGTCTCGATGACGACGCGGTCGAACTGCAATGCGCCGGCTGCGCGCTGCTGCGCCAGGTTGCTCAGTGCCACGATCAGGTCGCCGCGCACCGTGCAGCAGATGCAGCCGTTGTTCATTTCCACGATTTGCTCGCGGCTATCCTGCACCAGGATTTCATTGTCGATGTTTTCCTGGCCGAATTCGTTTTCGATGACGGCGATGCGCATGCCATGCTGTTCCTGCAGGATGCGGTTCAGCAGGGTGGTTTTGCCCGCACCGAGGAAACCGGTCAGGATGGTGGTGGGTATCAGGGCCATGGTCGTGCCAGATGGTGGGGTTATTCGGGGCAGACGATTATGCCGGAATTTCGCAAACGCTGGCAAATCCCATAGACGGGAATCAGCAGCCGCGCTGCCGCTGGTTTACTTCAGTTTAGCGCGTGGATGGGCTTGGTCATAGACCTGGGCAAGGTGCTGGAAATCGAGCGCCGTGTATATCTGGGTCGAGGCGATGCTGCTATGGCCCAGCATTTCCTGCACCGCGCGCAAGTCGCCCGACGATTGCAGCACGTGTGAGGCGAACGAGTGGCGCAGCATGTGCGGATGCACGTGCACTGGCGCGCCGCCGGCGATGGCGTGCGCCTTCAGGCGCAGCTGCACTACCCGCGGCGTGATGCGGCTGCCGCGCGCACTGGTAAACAGGGCGTTGCTGCCGTCGGCTGGCGCCGGGCGCACAGCGATCCAGGCTGCCAGCGCTGCCATGGCAGCCGCGCCGACCGGCACCGTGCGCTGCTTGCTACCCTTGCCGGTGACGGTGACTTCGCGGTTGTCCCATTCCAGCCAGCCCAGCGAGGCGGGGCCATGGGCGTCGGCTTTTTTGTAGTGCAGGTCCAGGCCGGCCAGTTCGGACACCCGCAAGCCGCTGGAATACAACAGTTCGAACATGGCGCGGTTGCACAGTTCGGCCGGCTCGGCCGCGGCGCCGGCGTGCGGCTGGGCCGGGTTGACCAGCTGCACCGCGTCGTCCACCGATAAGGCACGTGGCAGCGTCTTGGCGCGCTTGGGGGCGCGCACGCCGTCGACGGGGTTGGCGGGCAGGGCGATGTGCTGGCCCAGCCAGGCGAAGAAGCCGCGCCAGCTCGAGAGCTTGCGGGCGATCGAGCGCGGATCAAGGTCGCGCCCGTGCAGCCTGGCGGCCAGGCGGCGCACTTCCAGATGGGTAAGTTGCGCCCAGTCCTGGCTGCCGGTCAGCGTGGCCAGCTCGCGCAGGTCGCGCCCGTAGGCGGCCGTGGTGTGCGGCGACAGCTGGCGCTGGGTTTGCAGATGGTGCAAATAGCCATCGATCCGTTCCAGTTTGCCGGGGGGCAGGGCAGCGGACATGGCAGCTTACGCGCGGGCGCTCAGGCCAGCAGCCAGGCCAGCGCGGTGCTGCTGGTCTCGCCGATGTGCGCCAGGAAATCGGTGCCCATCATCGCGGTGAAACGGGCCGGATCGGTTGAACCCATGATCAGCAGGCCGAAGGCGCTCTTGGTGCCCGGCTGGCGCAGCGGGATGATGACGGTGGACTCGATGCCGCTGGCGTCGTCCAGCCAGCGCACCGCTTCGAAATCCTTGTTGCTGCCGCAGTAAGGCGCCAGCAGGCTGTTGGCAAACAGGCGCGCATCTTCCGATACGCCGCGCACAAACCACTCCTCGGCGTAATCGGGCGCGGTGCCCCACAGGCGCAGCGTGGCTTGCGGCACGTCGAAGCAGCTCTTCAGGCCGCTGGCCACCGCGTGCGGCATCGAGCCGTGGTCTTCGGCTTGCAGCAGCACCTGGGTCCATTGGTGGAATTTGTTGGCGATGGCTTCGTTCTCGGACGCCAGGCGCATCAGGTCCGACATGCGCAGTTCCAGCGCCTTGTACTTGTCGCGCATCACTTCCATCTGGCGCTCCTGCAGCGACACGGCGCGGCCGGTCAGGGGACTGGACAGCTTGATGTCGCCCAGCAAGCCGGCATGCTCCTCGAAGAAGTTCGGATGTTCGGTCAGGTATTGCGCAACGATGTTGGAGTCCAGTGGAGCAGTCATGGAGTGTGATGTAGGTAAGAGGCGACTGCCATTTTAACCGACCACGGGCGGGATGAAAGGCAGGCCGCTATAAAAACGGCCGCGGGCGAAAAAAAGGACCAGCAAGCTGGTCCTTCTCGGCAACAGGGCGTGCCCGCAGGCAGCACCGGTCAGAAGTTGTGGTGGATACCGAGGGCGACGTAGTTGGCGGTGGTCGCGGCGCGCTTGTTGGACACGTCGGTGTACAGGAAGGTACGGGCCGACAGATTGTATTCGTAGCCAACCGAGGCTTCCTTGGTCTTGGCCAGTGCCGGATTGTTCAGCACGTTGTCCGGGGTTTTCTGGCCATAGCCCAGCAAGATCTTGCCGACACCGACCGTGTAGTTCGCACCCACCACCCAGGCCTTGGTTTTCGGATTGATCAGCACGTTTTCGGTCTGGTCCTGCTGCTGGTAGGTTGCCATCACCTTCAAGGCGTCGACCGGCTTGACATAGGCGCCGACCGACCACAGCTTGGTTTCGATCGCGTTCTTCTCGTACGCGGCATAAGCGCCGAACGGGCCGTTGATGGCGGTTGCCGACAGCGAGTACGGCGTAGTGGTCGGGATTGCGTTGGCCGCGAATTGTGGCGCCGCGGCAGTGCCGCGGCCGATGATGGCCGCATTGCCGTTGGCTTCCTTGGCCGCCACGGTCACGTTGACCTGGAAGATGCCGCCGATGACCGGGGTGTTATAGAACACGGCGTTGGAAAAACGGTTTTTCGAGTTACCGGTCTGGCTCAGCGGATCGCTGGTGTAGCCTGCCACTTGCAGGTCGGTCTGGAAGCCAGCCACGGCCGGGATACCGTACCACGGTTCAAACAAGGTACTGGTTTCCTGGTAGGCGGTCAGCGCACGGCCCAGGCGCACGGTACCGAAGTCGCCCTGCAGGCCGACGCGGCTCTGGCCCTGGAACAGGGGGCGGCTGTTGACGCCCGAAGTGTTTTCTATGGTGCCGGTATCGGGCTCGAAACGAATTTCCAACTGGAACAGCGCCTTCAGGCCGCTGCCCAGGTCTTCCACGCCGCGGAAACCGAGTTTGTTATTGTCGCGCTTGCCTTCGGCTACGCTGGAGCCAGTCAACTTGGTGATGCCTGCATCTACAGTGCCGTAGATCACCACGGACGATTGCGCGTGTGCCACCGAAAATGCGCCCATGAGTGCCAGAGCCACTAAAGATTTTTTCATTTTAAGTTATTCCTTTATTAAGTGAATCGTACAAGCATTCGACAGCCATCAAGTGCGCAATCTGACACACGGATGTGCTGAACCTTAAAGGGTCGCCGCATCAAACTGGTGGGAATGGTCGATTATGAGTAGCTGTATTGGTTAAAAGCTTAAGAATTGCTGCTTCGTGTTGTATTTTTGAAACGCTTAATGGAGAGTTCACTTACTGCCGTGAAGCAGCATTATTTCCTTTCACTTATGCAACGCTGGCTCTAGCGTACAGGGCGTGACGGGGTAGCACTGTTGTGGCAGATCAAGGTGTTGCCATCTTGTAGGCGGCGCGCCACAGCGGCCGTCCGACACGCGCTTGCGCGGTTTATCTGGATGTATCCGTTTGTTTCATGGCAAGATAAACCACCACATCGGCCTTCCCGAGCTGCGCAGACAGCAGGGAAAGGTCCGCCCGTTACTATGAATCACACTAATAGTGAGACGATGGCAAATCGAGAAGAGCTAGGGATCATCAGGGGGGCCCGTGCCGGAGACGCGGGTTGTCAACTGGCACTAGGCAAGTTGTATTTGTTCGGTGGCGCAAGCTTGCCGCGCAGCATGCCGACCGCCTTGCATTGGCTGAACCGGGCCGCGCTGCAGCAGCAGGACGAGGCTTGGATGTTGATCGGCAGCCACGTACCATTTGAACATGCGCGCCATTCCCGTCAGGAAGTCTTGCCGTGGTACGAACGCGCCTACGACGCCGGCGTGACGCCGGCCGGGCTGGTGCTGGCGCAGCTGGTGCTGATCCAGGATAGCGCTCAGGCCGGCGAGCCGCTGCGCGACAAAGCCATGGCGGCGCTGGAGTCGGCCGCCGGCGCCGGTTCGGCCGAGGCGCAATGGCTGCTGGCGCGCCAGACCGGGGTGTTGCCGGCGCAGCGGCTGGCCAGCGCCAGCCCGGCCGCCGCAGCGCGCAGCACGCTGGCCCATGAGCTGGGCGTTGCCAGCGGCCCTGCGTGGCTGGCACCCGGATCGGACTGCGGCCTGGCGGCGGCCCAGTACGCGATGCTGGAGCAGGCCTGGGAGCGCGATCCAGCGGCGCACTTCCTGCAGCGTGCCCAGCCCGTGATACGCAGCCTGTTGCGCGGCGCGCCGCCAGATGCCGAGGCGGCCCGCTCGGCCGACTGGCCGCCGTCGCCGCAGCAAGTCACGCTGCTGGCCCGCTGTGCCAGCCTGTTGGATCCGTTGGCGCCGCACGATGCCGAACTGCACCACTGCCGCGAGCTGGCGGCCTATGGGGGCGAGCGCCATGCGCAGCTGTCGCTGGGCCTGTGGTTCGCGCGCATGAACGGCGATGGCGAGCGCCTGGCCAGCGGCATTGCGGCAGTCAATTTCAAGCGGGCGATACGCTGGTTGACCTTGGCCGGCGAGCAGGGCTTGGCCGAGGCCTGGTTTGCGCTGGCGCGTATTTATATCAAGCCGGAATTTTCACAACGTTGCGTAGCCGAAGCGCAGGCTTATCTGGAGCGGGCCGCGGAAATGGGGCATTGCACCGCGCAGCTGGAGTGCGGCATGCACGCCTGGCGCACCCGGCGCGGCGATGAGAACAGCGACGTGCGCGCCGCTTACTGGCTGCAGAAGGCGGCGCTGCAGGGCTGCGCCGAGGCCGAGGCCGCACTGGCCAGGATCGCCGTGCCGCCCAAGGAGTCGGGCTGGGCCGACAGCCTGATGGCCGGCCTGCCGCGCGACTTGCTGGAGAGCCAGCCGCTGCTGGCGGCCCGCATCGAACTGGCCGAACGTTTCGGCCTGAGCCGGGCCGAAGCCTTGCTGCTGGATTTGAAATCGGCCGATCACGGCCATTGTCTGGTGATTGACATCCGCGCCAGCTACGGGCGCAGCAAGCGGCGCCTGATCCTGCTGCGCACCGCGCACGAACGGCAGGTGCTGGACCGCCTGCTGCGCTTGTTCGAGGCGGTCGATTGCGGTCCGGATGGCGTGGAGGGCAATTATCGCCAGCGGCTGTACCGGCTCAAGACTTGGCTGCCGGCCGCCGCCGATTTGCTGGCCGCTTAGATGTCGATCTCGCCTTCGAACACGGTGACGGCCGGGCCGGTCAGCCATACCGGCTGGCCTTCGCCGTCCCAGGTGATCGACAGCTGGCCGCCGCGCGCATCGACGCGCACCGGCGCATCCAGCAGGCCGCGGCGGATGCCGGCCACCACGGCGGCGCAGGTGCCGGTGCCGCAGGCCAGCGTTTCGCCCACGCCGCGCTCAAACACGCGTAGCTTGACGTGCTGGCGGTCAACAATCTGCATGAAGCCGGCATTGACACGGTTCGGGAAACGCACATGGTGCTCGATCAGCGGGCCGGTCAGTTCCACCGGCGCGGTATCGACATCGGCCACGATCTGCACCGCATGCGGATTGCCCATCGACACGGCCGAAATCATCGCCGTCTCGCGTGTGCCGCCCAGTTCCAGCAGCAGCGGCCACAAGGTGTCGCGGCCCTGCTGCTCGCCCTGCAAGCCTTCGGTATCGAATGGGACGCGCTCCGGTTCCAGGATGGGCGCGCCCATGTCGACCGTGATGCTGCCGTCCTGTTCCAGCCGTGGCGCGATCACGCCGGCCTTGGTCTGCACCTTGATGCTGCGCTGGTCGGTCAAGCCCTTTTCCGAGACGAACTTGACGAAGGCGCGCGAGCCGTTGCCGCACTGCTCGACCTCGCCGCCGTCACTGTTGAAGATGCGGTAGCGGAAGTCGCAGGCCGGATCGTCCGACTTTTCCACCAGCAGGATCTGGTCGGCGCCCACGCCAAAGCGGCGGTCGCCCAGCAGGCGCCATTGCGCGGCCGTGAAATCGATCTGCTGGTTGATCGCGTCGATGACGACGAAGTCGTTGCCGGCGCCATGCATCTTGGTGAATTTCAGTTTCATGTTCGCTTGCGGTAGGGTCAGGGGGCTGGACGCTGGTACAGCGAAGGCTCGCCGTTGGGGCGGGTCTTGAAGCGCTTGTGCGTCCAGAAGTACTCGGCCGGGGCTTCGCGCACGCGCTCCTCGATGAACTGGTTCATCCGGCGCGTTGCGGCCACCATGTCGTCGCCAGGGTAATTGTCCCACACCGGGTAGAACTTGACACGCCAGCCTTGATAATTCGGCAGGAACGTGGCGATCACCGGCATCACCTGGGCGCCGGTGGTGGCGGCGATGCGGGCGGTGGCGGTCAAGGTGGCGGCCTGGATGCCGAAGAAGGGCACGAATTCGGCATCCTTGTCGCCGAAATCCATGTCCGGCAGCATGAAGTAGGGTAGCTTGTCACGCAGCGCGCGCAGGATGGGCTTGATGCCGTCCTGGCGGGTGAACAGCTTGACCGGCTTGAAGCGGGCGCGGCCGGCACGCAGCACTTGGTCGAAGGCGGCGTTCTTTTGCTGCACATACATCGACGAGGCACTGGCCACCATGGCGATCGAGGCGCCGGCCACGTCCAGGCAGACAAAGTGCGGGCACAGCAGGATGGTGGGCTGCTCCGTCATCTCGGCCACCGGCACGGGACCCGGCTCGACGGTGATCAGGCGGCGTAGCCGCGCTTGCGGCGCCCACCACAGGATGGCGCGTTCCCACACGCTGCGCGAATAGGCTTGGAAGTGCTGGCGTGCCAGCTTGACGCGCTCAGCCTCGCTCAGTTCCGGCAGGCACAGCCGCAGATTGGTCAGCGCGATATGGCGGCGCGAACGCAGCAGCACGAACAGCAGGCTGCCGACCAGGTCGCCAAAACGGCCCAGCACCGGCAGCGGCAGCCAGTGCAGCAGCCACATGAATCCCAACATCAGCTTCATGCGCTTTCTCCGGTGGCTTCAGGGGCACAAATGCCGTCGGGCACCTTGTAGCGGTTGTAACTCCAGAAATATTGACTCGGGCTGCGGGCGATCAGCAGCTCCATGGCGGCGTTGATGGCGCGCGCCTGGCTGGCGGCGTCGCCTTCCAGCTTGCCGTCGAACGGTACGAAGCGGATCACATAGCCACGGCCGTTCGGCAGACGCTCGGCGTAGGTGACGATGACGGTGGCGTCGCCCAGCTGGGCCAGCTTGGCGGGCAGGGTCATGGTGTAGGCGGCGCGGCCGAAGAAATCGGCCCACACGCCTTCGCCTTCCTGCGGCACCTGGTCGGGCAGCAGGCCGATCGGCTTGCCTTTCTTCAGGGTCTTGGCCAGCATGCGCACGCCGGACATATTGGCTGGCGCCAACAGCAGGTTGTTGCGCGCGCGCGCGCCTTCGATCAGCGGCTTGAGCGCCGCCTTTTTGGGCGGACGGTACATCACCATCAGCTCGGTGCGCAGCGCGATTTCCTGCGCGACAATTTCAAAACAGCCAAGGTGTGGCGTCAAAAAGACGATACCGCGGCCGGCGTCCAATTCTGTTTGCACCAGCTGCCAGTTTTCGTCGGTGGCGTGATGCGACACGCGTTGCGGTGCCGCGCACCAGATGAACGGCAGCTCGACGATGCTTTTCCCCGCCTCGGCTATGGCGGCCGGCAAGTGCTGCACATAGCCGGCGCGGGCCATGTTCTCGCGCATGCGGCGCCGGTACGACGGCGAGCTTAAATAGACTAGCCAGCCGAGCCCCGCGCCCAGGGCATGCAGGAACGGCAAGGGGAAAATTGACAGGAAGCGAAACAAAAAGACAAGCATGGATCGATATTTTGTTGAATAGAGGCGATTTTTGACCACTGTTGCCTAGCCAAAATTTTTTTAAGAAGCGTAAAATACCACGTATGCAGTATCCGCTGAGTTAACAGACAACTTGCGAGGCGGAATATAAATATCGCTAAAGCGTCGCAAGCCGTATTTGGTTAGCGACAAACATTTCTTATAAACCAATGCAGGAGCTTGCGATGTCTAACGATTATCTGTTTACCTCTGAATCCGTCTCGGAAGGCCACCCCGACAAGGTTGCCGACCAAATTTCCGATGCCATCCTGGACGCCATCCTGGCGCAGGACCCCAAAGCCCGGGTTGCCGCTGAAACCCTGTGCAACACCGGCCTGGTAGTGCTGGCAGGCGAGATCACCACGCACGCGAACGTGGATTATATTCAAGTTGCGCGCGAAACCATCAAGCGTATCGGCTACGACAACACGGAATACGGCATCGACTACAAGGGCTGCGCCGTGCTGGTGGCCTACGACAAGCAGTCGCCGGACATCGCCCAGGGCGTGGACGAAGGCGCCGGCATCGACCTGGACCAGGGCGCCGGCGACCAAGGCCTGATGTTCGGCTACGCATGCGACGAAACCGCCGAGCTGATGCCCGCCGCGATCCACTACGCGCACCGTCTGGTCGAGCGCCAGTCGCAACTGCGCAAGGATGGCCGCCTGCCATGGCTGCGTCCGGATGCCAAATCGCAAGTCACGCTGCGCTACGTCGACGGCCGTCCGGTGGCGGTCGATACCGTCGTGCTGTCGACCCAGCACGCGCCGGAAATGCACCACAAGCAGATTGAAGAAGCGGTGATCGAAGAGATCATCAAGCAGGTGCTGCCGCGCCAGTGGCTGAAGGACACCCGCTACCTGGTCAACCCGACCGGCCGTTTCGTCATCGGCGGCCCGCAGGGCGACTGCGGCCTGACCGGCCGTAAGATCATCGTCGACACTTACGGCGGCGCCAGCCCGCACGGCGGCGGCGCATTCTCGGGCAAGGATCCATCGAAAGTGGACCGCTCGGCGGCGTATGCCGCCCGCTACGTGGCCAAGAACGTGGTCGCAGCCGGCCTGGCGCGCCAATGCCAGGTGCAGGTCAGCTACGCGATCGGCGTGGCCAAACCGATCAACATCACCGTGTACACCGAAGGCACCGGCGTCATCCCTGACGACAAGATCGCCCAGCTGGTGATGGAACACTTTGACCTGCGTCCGAAAGGCATCGTGCAGATGCTGGACCTGCTGCGTCCGATCTATGCCAAGAGCGCTGCCTACGGTCACTTCGGCCGCGAAGAGCCGGAATTCACCTGGGAGCGCACCGACAAGGCCGCCATCCTGCGCGACGCAGCCGGCCTGAAGTAATCCGCCACAGCAGCGTTGCCAAAAAACGCCCTGCGGGGCGTTTTTTTTATGCCTGTGCCTGCCGTGCGGTGCTAAAATGCGCGTTCCGAGGAGCGTTGCGACGAATCGCCCGATTCGCCAGGCTCGGAATCTGCAACCGCGCTCACGTTACTTTTTTCTACACTGAAAGGAGGGCGTGATGAACGCCGTACTCAAATCCGCACAAGACTACCTGGTCGCCGACATCTCCCTGGCTGCCTGGGGTAACAAAGAAATCAAGATCGCTGAAACCGAAATGCCGGGCCTGATGGCGATCCGCGAAGAGTTCGCCGCCGCCCAGCCGCTGAAAGGCGCCCGCATCACCGGTTCGCTGCACATGACCATCCAGACCGCCGTGCTGATCCAGACGCTGGAAGCACTGGGCGCCAAGGTACGCTGGGCGTCGTGCAACATCTACTCGACCCAGGACCACGCCGCCGCCGCCATCGCCGCCGCCGGCACGCCAGTGTTCGCCGTCAAGGGCGAAAACCTGGACGAGTACTGGGACTACACTCACCGCATCTTCGAATGGCCAGCCGACGCTTCGGGCGCAGCGGTCTACTCGAACATGATACTGGACGACGGCGGCGACGCCACGCTGCTGCTGCACCTGGGCGCGCGCGCTGAAAAAGACATTTCGGTACTGGCCAAGCCGGGTTCCGAAGAAGAAATCTGCCTGTTCAACGCCATCAAGGCCCATCTGGCCATCGACTCGACCTGGTACTCGAAGCGCCTGCCGCACATCCTGGGCGTGACCGAGGAAACCACCACCGGCGTGCACCGTCTGTACCAGATGCACAAGGAAGGCAAGCTGGCCTTCCCGGCTATCAACGTCAACGACTCGGTCACCAAGTCCAAGTTTGACAACCTGTACGGCTGCCGCGAATCGCTGGTGGATGGTATCAAGCGCGCCACCGACGTGATGATCGCCGGTAAAGTCGCGGTGATCGCCGGCTACGGTGACGTGGGCAAGGGCTCGGCGCAGGCGATGCGTGCGCTGTCGGCACAAGTGTGGGTTACCGAAATCGACCCGATCTGCGCACTGCAAGCGGCCATGGAAGGCTATCGCGTGGTCACCATGGACGAAGCCGCTGCGCAAGGCGACATCTTCGTTACCTGCACCGGCAACTACCACATCCTGACCGAGCAGCACATGCTGGCCATGAAGGACCAGGCCATCGTCTGCAACATCGGTCACTTCGACAATGAAATCGACGTTGCGTCGCTGAAGAAATATCAGTGGGAAAACATCAAGCCGCAAGTCGACCACGTGATCTTCCCGGACGGCAAGCGCATCATCTTGCTGGCGGAAGGCCGCCTGGTCAACCTGGGCTGCGGTACCGGCCATCCATCGTATGTGATGAGCTCGTCGTTCGCCAACCAGACCATCGCCCAGATCGAACTGTACGCCAACACCAAGCACTACCCGGTGGGCGTGTATGTGCTGCCTAAGCATCTGGACGAGAAGGTTGCGCGCCTGCAGCTGAAAAAGCTGAACGCCAAGCTGACCGTGCTGACCGAAGAGCAGGCCGCCTACATCGGCGTGTCGCAGCAAGGTCCGTACAAGCCAGAGCACTATCGCTACTAATCCCTGAGTAATGGCGGGACCGGCCGGCTTGCCGGCGGTCCCGTTGTATTGTCCAGCCACTTTTTGCTGCGAGCTTCCATGCGTTTGGTCCTTACCTGGTTAATCAATGCAATCGCCTTGCTGGCGGTTCCATACCTGATGCATTCCGTCGATGTCACAAGCATAGGCGCTGCCCTCGTCGCGGCACTCGTACTGGGCCTGGTGAATACGCTGGTCCGCCCCGTGTTGTTGTTGCTGACTCTGCCCGTGACCCTGGTGTCGATGGGCCTGTTCATCTTCGTCATCAACGGCTTCATGTTCTGGCTGGTCGCGCAGTGGGTCGACGGTTTTCATGTCGATAGCTTCTGGGCCGCGATCGGCGGTGCGTTGTTGTACAGCGTGATTTCCTGGGCTCTGTCTACCTTACTTTTGAAGAACGCAGATGGAAACTCCTAACTTCAGTATCGAATTCTTCCCGCCCAAGACGGCGGAAGGCGCGGAAAAATTGCGCGTCACGCGCGCCAAGCTGTCCGAGCTCAACCCCAAATATTTTTCGGTGACCTTCGGCGCCGGCGGTTCGACCCAGCGCGGCACGCTGGACACCGTGCTGGAAATCCAGGCCGCCGGCGAAGACGCCGCGCCGCACCTGTCCTGCGTGGGCGGCACGCGTGAGTCGATCCGCGCCATCCTCAACGAGTACAAGGCCAATAACATCAAGCGCGTGGTGGCGCTGCGCGGCGACCTGCCCAGCGGCTACGGCGCGGCCGGCGAATTCCGTTACGCCAACGAGCTGGTGGAATTCATCCGCGCCGAAACGGGCGACTGGTTCCACATCGAAGTGGCGGCCTATCCCGAGGTCCACCCGCAAGCCAGGTCGCCACAGGACGATTTGCTGGCCTTCGAGCGCAAGGTGAAGGCCGGGGCCAACGCCGCCATCACCCAGTACTTCTACAACGCCGATGCGTATTTCCAGTTTGTCGAGCAGGTGCAGAAACTGGGCCTCGATATCCCGGTGGTGGCCGGCATCATGCCGATCACGAACTACACGCAGCTGATGCGCTTCTCCGACATGTGCGGCGCCGAGATCCCGCGCTGGGTGCGCTTGAAGCTGGCCAGCTTCGGCGACGACAGCGCGTCGATCAAGGCCTTCGGCCTGGATGTGGTGTCGACGCTGTGCGAACGGCTGCTGGCCGGCGGCGCGCCGGGCCTGCACTTCTACAGCATGAACCAGGCCGCGGCGACCACCGCCTTGTGGAAACGACTCGTGTAATCTAAGCCCGGCGTTCGGTCAGGATGACATCGAGCGCGATGTCGTGGCCGTCGCTGGCAAATTCCACTTCCAGACAGGCATACGCCACGCCCACCGTTTTCGGCCGCAGCGTGCGTGCCAGCGTGCGGTCGTAGAAGCCGCCGCCATAACCCAAGCGATATCCCTGCCGATTGAAGCCCAGGCAGGGCACCAGTAGCGCCGGCGGATAAGGCGCCATGCGCAGTTCGGCCGGCACTGCCACACCCATCGCATCCTTCACCATAGTCTCGCCGATCTGCCACTCGGTGAACTCCAGTGCCGTGTGCTTAGCCAGCACCACCGGCAGCAGCAAGCGCACACCCAGGCGCGCCAGCTCCGCGTAGGCCGCCTGTAGATTCGGCTCGTCGCGCAGCGGCCAGTACACGCCCAGTGTTTCACACTGGTGGCCGCGCCACCAGTGCAGCACCTGCTCGCCAATCGCATGATCCCAGGCCGCACGCGTGTCGGCGTCGAGCGCGCGCCGCGCGGCCAGCAACTGCTTGCGCAAATCCGTCTTTGTCATGGTGGCTGGGGCTGGTGGTTCCGTCATGGCGCGTGGTATTCTAGGATCGCTGGTCATGGCTTCAAAAAGAGTGATTCAAGACTAAAGAGAGTTGCACATTGATTTCCGCTTCGAAATGGATTACCGGCGCCGTGTTCGCGACAGCCTGCGCCCTGTCATCGTTTGCGCATGCCGATGATAGCGGAATTGACAACCGCAAGGACGACGATGCCTTCCTGCTGCTGCGCGATGCCGTGCGCCAGGACGATGCGACCAAGGCCGACTTCTATGCTACCCGCCTGGCCACGTATTCGATGCCATCCTACGTCGACTATTATCGGCTGAAAGCGCACTTGAAGGACGCTTCGCAGCAGGAAATCCGCGACTTCCTGCGCCGCTACGAAGGCAGTGCGATCGCCGACCGCCTGCGCAACGACTGGCTGCTGGACCTGGGCCGCAAGCGCGAATGGGCCACCTTCGACGAGCAGCTGCCCTTGTTCGTACTGAACGATGACACGCAAGTCAAATGCTATGCGCTGCAATCGCGCGCGCTCAAAGGGCAGAAGGTGGCCGACGAAGCGCGCGCGCTGCTGACCGCGCCGAGCGGCTATGGCGAACCGTGCGCGGGCCTGATCGCCACGCTGTACCAGGCCAACCAGTTCGACCTGGCTGAGCTGATGGTGCAGCTGCGCCTGTCCGGCGAATACAACGCCACCGGCCAGGGCCGGCGCATCGTTGCGCTGCTGGGCGGGCCGGAAAAGAAAATCGTCCAGGCTATCGACTTGCCGACCATCGCGGTGGCCAAGGGCATGGGCGCCAGCCATCTGGAACACGAGATTTACATTGTGGCGCTGGGCCGCCTGGCCAAGACCAGCATGAAACTGGCGCTGCTGGCGATGAACAAGGTCGAGTCGCACCTGACTTCCGCCGAACGCGCCGAGGGCTGGGCCGCGCTGGCGCTGCAAGCGTCGTACACGCTGGCGCCGGAGACGGGCGACTACTGGCGCAAGTCGGCCGGTGCGCCGCTGTCGGTGGACCAGTTCCAGTGGAAGACCCGCATCGCGCTGCGCGACGGCGACTGGAAGACGGTCAAGAACACCATCCGAGCCATGCCGGCATGGCTGCGCGCCGATCCCACCTGGACCTACTGGCTGGGCCGGGCGCTGATGGTGGAAGCCGGGCCTGCGGCCAACGGCAGCACGCAGCCGAGCGGCGAAGCGGCGCAGCTGTTTCGCAGCATCTCGGACCAGCCGAACTTCTACGGCCAGCTGGCCACCGAGGAACTGGGCCACCTGATCACGATCCCGCCGCCGGGCGCGCCGATCACGCCGGCCGAAATCGCGCCGATAGCGGCCAATCCCAATTTCCAGCGTGCGCTGAAATTTTTCGGCATGTCGCTGCGCTTTGAAGGCACGCGCGAATGGAACTGGGCCTTGCGTGGCCTGAGCGAGCGCGAACACCTGGCCGCGGCCGAATTCGCACGCCAGAACAATATCCTGGACCGCATGGTCAGCACTTCCGAGCGTACCCGCATCCAGGTCGACTACACGCAGCGCTTCCCGTCGCCGCACAACGACATCATGCATCCGACCACGCAGACGCTGGGCCTGGACAAAGCCTGGGTGTATGGCCTGATCCGCCAGGAATCGCGCTTCATCATGGACGCCAAGTCGGGCGCCGGCGCAAATGGCCTGATGCAGGTGATGCCGTCCACCGGCCGCTGGGTGGCGAAGAAGATCGGCCTGACCGACTTCGTGCAAAGCATGCTGGCCGACGTGCACACCAACATCCTGCTGGGCGCGAACTACATGAATATGGTGCTGGGGAATATGGACGGTTCGCAGGTGCTGGCCACGGCCGCCTACAACGCCGGACCCGGCCGCCTGCGCAGCTGGCGCGCCACGCTGACCAAGCCGATGGAAAGCGCCGTCTTCATCGAGGCGATCCCGTTTTACGAAACCCGCGTCTATGTACGCAATGTGATGTCGAACGCCACCTACTACGCCGCGCTGTTCGAAGGCCGGCCGCAGTCGCTGAAGGCGCGCCTGGGTACGGTGTCGCCGAAAGGATATTCCGAGCAGGAGCAGCAGGAGAGCAGCTTTACCCCACGCTGACGCATAACCCAACCAACCACGGACGCATCATGCAAACCACTCAACTCGATCCCAGTTTGTCGCAAGCGCTGGCCAGCGCGCGCCAGCCCGGCCTGACCCTCGTCATCGGCAACAAGAACTACTCGTCCTGGTCGATGCGGGCGTGGGTGGCGATGACCGCGTTCGGCATCCCGTTCCAGGAAGTGCGCGTGCTGCTCGACCAGCCCGACACCGCCAACCGCATCTGCGGCTACTCGGCCTGCGGCCGGGTGCCGGTGCTGCTGGCCGGCGAGATGACGATCTGGGACAGCCTGGCGATCTGCGAATACCTGGCCGAACAATTCCCCGAGCTGCATCTGTGGCCGCAGGACGTGGCGGCGCGCGCGATGGCGCGTTCGGTGTGCGCCGAGATGCACTCCGGCTTTGCTGACCTGCGCACTGCGATGTCGATGAATATCCGCGCCAGCTATCCGGGCAAGGGCCGCACCAACGGCTCGCAAGCGGACATAGGCCGTATCAGCGAGATCTGGGAAGAATGCCTGTCGCGCTTCGGCCATCATCAATTCCTGTTTGGCGAATTCTCGATCGCCGATGCTTACTACGCGCCGGTGGTGATGCGCTTTCGTACCTACGGCGTGTCGCTGGCGCCGGCGCTGGACGCGTACTGCAAGCGCGTGCTGGCGCATCCCGCCGTGGCGCGCTGGGCCACCGAGGCCATGGCCGAAACCGAAACGGCGCCCAAGCACGACGCCGAAATGCCGGACTGATTGCATATGCAGATTTACGTTGTCGGCGGCGCGGTACGCGATGCGCTGTTAGGCTTGCCGGTCAAGGACCATGATCACGTGGTGGTCGGCGCCACGCCTGAAGAAATGGTCAAGCAGGGCTACCGCCCGGTGGGCAAGGACTTTCCGGTGTTCCTGCATCCGAAGACGCAGGAAGAATATGCGCTGGCCCGCACCGAGCGCAAGACCGCGCCCGGCTACAAGGGCTTTGTGTTTCACACCTCGCCGGACGTCACGCTGGAAGACGATCTGGTACGGCGCGACCTGACCATCAATGCCATTGCGCAGGCCAAGGACGGTACGCTGACCGATCCGTATCACGGCCAGCGCGATTTGCAGCTGCGGGTGTTCCGCCACGTATCGCAAGCCTTTGCAGAGGATCCGGTGCGCATCCTGCGCGTGGCGCGCTTTGCTGCGCGCTTTGCCCAATTCCGCGTGGCGCCGGAAACCAATGCGCTGATGCGGCAGATGGTGGAACAGGGCGAAGTCGATGCGTTGGTGCCGGAGCGCGTATGGCAGGAGCTGTCGCGCGGGTTGATGGAAGCGAAGCCGTCGCGCATGCTGGAAGTGCTGCGCGACTGCGGTGCGCTGGCGCGCATCCTGCCGGAGCTGGACGCCTTGTGGGGCGTGCCGCAGCCGGAAAAATATCACCCCGAGATCGACACCGGCATCCACCTGCTGCAGGTGATCGATTGCGCGGCCGACGCCAATCTGGAACTGCCGACCCGCTTCGCCGGTTTGATGCATGATGTGGGCAAGGGCGCCACGCCGGCGGAAACCTGGCCGGCGCATCATGGCCATGAAGGACTGGGCGTGAAGCTGGTGGAGCAGGTCTGCAAACGCCTGAAAGTGCCAACCGAATGCCGCGACCTGGCCGTGATGACGGCGCGCGAGCATGGCAACGTGGGCCGCGCATTGCTGCTGCGGCCGAACACCATCGTCAACCTGCTGGAGCGCTGCGATGCGTTTCGCAAGCCGGCGCGCTTTGTGCAGATGCTACATGCCACCGAGTGCGATGCGCGCGGCCGCATCGGCGAGAGTCTCAGCTTCCGTGATGCGCCATTCCCGCAGCTGGCGCATCTGGAGGCGGCGCTGGCGGCGGCGCGCGGCGTCAACGCCGGCGAGATCGCCCAGCGCTCGGCCGAACAGCCGCAGCGCATTCCGGAGCTGGTGCACCGCGCCCGCGTCAAGGCCGTCAAGCAGGCGCTGAACGCTGGCGATGCCGACGGCGAGGACGATGCCGGCATGCCGCTGGAGTCTTGACGCGGCGCCCTGAAGTAAATGTTTACTTGCGCTACAATGGGAATGTTGCGCTGCACAATGTGCCGGGACCGCGCCTGGGAGCCATAGGTGAATTCGATCGATCTGTTTCAAAATCCGCTGCGCCGCTGGGGCAAGGGCCAGCATCGCCCGACGGTGCTGGTCAAGGAGCTGCGTGAGCGGGATCGACGGCGCATGGTGAAGCATTTCCTGGGCCTGGAAAACCGCGACCGCCTGTTGCGCTTCGGCAGCATGCTGCCGGACGAGCAGGTCGCAGCCTATGTCAACCGCATCGATTTTTCCCGCGACATGGTGTTCGGCGTATACAACCGGGTATTCAAGCTGGTGGCGGTCGGCCATCTGGCGTTCGCGCCGCGCGACGAGTCGCACGGCGCCGTCGCCGTCACCGAGAAGGAGCGCGTGGCCGAATTTGGCGTCTCGGTCAGCAAATCGGCGCGCGGCATGGGGGTTGGCTCCAAGCTGTTCGAGCGGGCCGCCATTCACTGCCGCAACAACGACGTCGACACCTTGTACATGCACTGCCTGTCATCCAACGCGACCATGATGCACATCGCGAAGAAGGCCGGCATGGAGATCCACCGCGACCACGGCGAAGCCGACGCCTATCTGAAACTGCTGCCCGCCAATCCGGCCAGCATGCTGCAGGAAGCGCTGGACGAGCAGTTCGCCACGCTGGATTACGCCTTCAAGGCCAACAAGCGCATCGCCAGCAAATGGCTGGACCGGCTGCCGGGCCGAAAAAAAACCGGCGACCAATAGAACCTTTCTGTCCGGATCGGGCATCAACCCCTTGATTTCACTGTCAACCGGGGTACGATCTTGATTACACGACTGAAGCTCAATGCGCTGCTGGCCATGCTGGCGCTGCTCTTGGGCTGTATGCAGGCGGCGCGCGCCGACAATGGCGCCGATTTCCTCGCTCCCGAGCAGGCTTTCCAGCTGCGCACCGAAGTGGTGGACGCGCAGCATGTGCGCCTGGCCTGGGTCATCGCGCCGGGCTATCACCTGTATCGCGAGCGGCTCAATTTCGCTGCGCAGCCACCGGCTGCGGTGCTGCCGGCGCCGGCGCTGCCGGACGGCCAGCGCGAGTTCGACAGCAACTTCAGTCGCGACATGGAGCTCTACCGCGGCAAGCTGATGGTCGAACTGCCTTTGCCGGCCAAACCAGGTGCGCCGTTCACGCTGCAGGTGGGGTATCAGGGCTGCGCGGACGCGGGCCTGTGCTATTCGCCGGCGGTGGTGAACTACCGCGTCGATCCGGCGGCGCCCGGGGTACTGACGGAGTTGGGCGCTACCCCCGCGCCGCCGGCGCCAGTGGCAGCGCAAACCTCCGTGTCAACTGAAGCCGCTGCGCAAGACGATGCCTCGCTGGCGCAGCGCACGCTGCAAAGCGGTAGTGCGTGGCGTATAGGCGTGGCCTTCCTGGTGTTCGGACTGCTGCTCTCGCTCACCCCCTGCGTGTTGCCGATGCTGCCTATCCTGTCCTCGATCATCGTCGGTGAAGGCGCGGTATCGCGCGGGCGGGGCTTCTCGCTGGCGCTGGCTTACTGCGTTGGCATGGCGCTGGTGTACACCGCACTGGGCGTAGCTGCCGGACTGGCTGGCGAGGGCCTGGCCGGCGCGCTGCAAAAGCCCTGGGTGTTGCTGACCTTCGGTGGCGTGCTGACGCTGCTGGCGCTGTCCATGTTCGACGTCTACCAGCTGCAACTGCCCAGCGGATTGCAAAGCCGCTTGAGCCAGGCCAGCGGCAATTTGCGCGGCGGCCGTTTCATCGGCGTGTTGGTCATGGGCGCCTTGTCGGCCTTGATCGTCGGCCCCTGCGTGGCCGGGCCGTTGGCCGGCGCGCTGCTCTACATCAGCCAGACCCGCAATGTCTGGACCGGCGGCTGGGCGCTGTTCTCGATGGCAGTCGGCATGAGCGTGCCGCTGCTGCTGACGGGTGTTTCAGCCGGCAGCCTGCTGCCGCGCGCCGGCGCGTGGATGAACAAGGTCAAACGCGTATTCGGCGTGCTGCTGCTGGGCGTGGCGGTGTGGATGATCAGCCCGCTGTTCCCGTCCTGGATGACGGGCGGTGCGGAACAGGGAGAGGCCGGTTTCAATCGCATTCATAGCGTGGCTGAACTGGATCAGGTGCTGGCGTCGTCGACCAAGCCGGTGATGCTGGACTTTTACGCCGACTGGTGCGTGTCGTGCAAGGAGATGGCGCGCTTTACCTTCTCCAAGCCGGCCGTCAGCGCGCAGATGCGGAAGATGCGGCTGCTGCAGGTCGATGTCACTGCCAACAGCGCCGATGACAAGGCCTTGCTGAAGCGCTTCGGCCTGTTCGGCCCGCCCGGCATCATCCTGTTTGACGCGGCCGGCAAGGAAATCCCGCACGGCCGCGTCATCGGTTTCCTGGCGCCGGACCCGTTTGTCCAGCACCTGGCGCGCCAGCTGTCTTCCGGTGCTTAACGGTTCAGATAAACCGGATTTCCCAGCAGCAGCAGGTGTCCCTGGGCATCGTGCACTTCCACGCGCAGCCAGTGGCGCTGGCCATCGCTGCTCCAGTCGAAGCTGCGCCGCATGTCGGCGCTGTCGACCTGGCACTGGGCCAGCAGTGGCACCGGGGCACCGTCCAGCAGCACATTGACCATCGCGCCTGCCGCATGCGCCACATGCACGCTGAAGCGTACCGTCGCACCGGCCGGCGCGGCCAGCGCATCGCCCATCATGGCATGTGCGCTGCCGCTGTCGGCTGCCAGTTCCAGCAGGCGGTCCGTCGAACCAGTCACATCGACGAACACATGGCCGGCGCGGATGCCGTCCAGAATCGCCAGCTGCGACAACTCGGTTGCATGTACCACCGTGGTCGGGCTGCCGATATGGGTATCGCTGCCCATGCCGGCGCGGTGATCGTCGCTGCCGCCGATCGCGGTCGGATGCAGGCCGCTGTGTAGCTGCTGCTCCCAGAACGGCACACCGGACCAGATGCTGTCCGCATCCGGACCGTTGACCGCTTCGATCGCCTGCACCTTCGCCAGATCGGCGTTGTTCTCCCAGCCGCAACCCATGCACAATTCACCGGACGGGCGCACCGGATGGTTGACCGACACCAGCCCATGCAGCTTGGCCGCATCGGCCAGCATGCCGTTCCAGTCGGCCTGGTGGCCGGCGCCGATGATGAAGTCCAGCGGCGCCAGGCTGCCGAAGAAGTTGGCGTGGCCGGAGAAGGTGGTCAGCTCGCGGCCCGGCAGCAGTAGCAGCTGGTCGAAGTAGGGTTGCAGCTCGCGGATCGCGTGCGCGTGCGAGACGCCGTTATGCTCGGTGATGGCCAGGAAGTCCAGCTTGCGCGCAGCGGCCGCCTGCACCGTCAGGAACACCGGACAGGGTACCGACCTGCCGCCGTTGCTGGCGCAGCTGCCATCGCTGTGCGCCGTATGGGCGTGCAGGTCGCCGCGGTACCACGCAGCGCCGCTGCGCAGTGCAGGCCGCAGGAAGGCCGGTTCATCGGCCGTTCCCAGGCCAGGCGAGAAATACACTTGCGCGGTGTAGTCGGCATGGCCTTGCGCTCGCATGTTCGGCACGCCCAGCAGCAGCGCCCACTTGCCGGGCGCAATCGGCGCCGGCATGTAGGACGGCGTGGCGTCCACGCTGCTGATGGTAAACAGGCGCTTGTTCCCGCCGCTCCAGCCGCGCAGCGCGCCGTCCGGGCCGAGCAGGCCCAGGTCGATCACGCTGCGCTGCTCCTTGCCGGTGTAGTCGAACGCGATGGTGATGCGTTCGACGCCAGCCGGCACGGTGAATGGCACTTCGCGGTAGCTCTGGTGGTCGGCGCCGGTCAGGCTGCCACGCAGCACCAGGTCCGGCGCGTCGGCCGCGCTGCTGCTGCCGGCCCAGGCCAGCAGCAGTGCACACAGGGTCAGTATGCGCATGGCTTCCTCAGAAGTCGTACTTCAATGCGGCGCGCACCGTGCGGCCGAGCACAGGACGTGCCAGGAAGGTGTTGGCGCCGGCATCGGCGCTGGCCAGTTCGCCGGCGCGTGGATTGCCTTCGGTCAGACCCTGCGAGTTGTTGATGTTGTCGACATAGGCAAAGCCCGACAGCGCCGGCGTGAACTGGTAGCGCGCCGAGAAGTTCAGCACCGTATACGACGGCAGGCGTACCGAGTTGGCCGAATCGACGAAGCGCGCACCTTCATATTCATACGACAGCTGCAGGCGCAGTTTGTCGCCCAGCAGGTTCAGGCCAGGGACCAGGCGATAGCTGGTCTTAGGCACGCGCACCAGCTGGTTGCCGCTGTAGTCGCGCAGTACCGGCAGGTTGTTGACCTTGTCGGTGTAGCTCAAGTCGCGGTATTTCGGTTGCTGCAGCGTGACGTTGAAGCCCAGGTCTCCCCATGGCGCCGGATGCAGCTTGCCTTCCAGTTCCAGGCCGTAGGTGTGGGTGGTGGCGTAGCCGGTCTGGGTGGTGCTGCTCATGTTATCCAGGCTGAAGACGGTGTTGGTATAGCTGACGTTGTTGTACTTGGAATAGAACAGGGTCGGATACAGTTCCACCACGCGGCCGTTGTACTTGTAGCCCACTTCGCCCAGATCCATGGTCTGGATGATAGGCGTCGCGGTCGGGCTGGTGATGTAGGAGCTCAGGTTAGGCAGGCGGAAGGCGCGGGTCCAGCGGCCGAAGGCGCCGGCGTTTTTCGCCAGCTGATAGTTCGCGCCCAGGGTCCAGCCGGTCTGGTTGAAGGTATGGTCGTAGTAGTCGAACACGCCGCTGCCGCTGCGGATGTGGGAGGTGGCGAAGGTGCCGTCGTTGACGTAGGTCGGGCGCTCGGTCTGGCCGCTGGTGTTGACCTGTTCCCAGCGCAGGCCGCCGTCCAGGCGCCATCGCGGATCAAGCTGCCATTCGTCGGCCAGGTACAGCGCGTGGGTGGTCGAGGTGCCGCTGGCGTTTTCCCACTCGTAGCCGTAGTTGTAGATGCCGTGATCGGTGACGGCGCCCAGCGCCTTGCCGCTGGCGTCGGTGCCCACCAGGTCCAGCAACGGCGCGTGGCTTTGCGCGCCCAGCAGCACGCTGGACGAGAAGCGGTTGAAGTCCTGGTTGAAGCGGGCATAGTAGTAGCCGATGGTGACGTCATGGCTTTGCTCGCCGAAGGTGAACTTGCGCGCGAAGCGGGTGTCGTTGATCGCTTCTTCCAGCGGCATGGTCACGCCGCGCAGGCCACCGACAATAATCAGGGCGTTGGGATCGACGTAGGTCTTGCCCGGCTGGTTGGCGTATTGCAGCGACAGCTGGGTGGCGCCAGGCACGTAGCTCAGTAGCGATTGCGACTGCTTGAGGAAGGCCGATACGCTGGTCAGCTGGTTGGGGAACACGCCGTTGCGCTGGGTCTCGGTCTTGTTGTAGCGTAGCGACTCGGTCAGCTTCCAGTCGTTCCACAAGTCTTTTTCCAGGCCCAGGCTGAACTGGTTGCGGCGCACGTGGGTGCCTTCGCTGTTGTCGAAGTGGTAGATGCTGCCATCGCCCATCTTCATGTCGATATGTTCGGTCTCCGGGCCGGCCACGGTGCCGTGGTTGCCGTCGAAGCCGGGGATGGCGCGGATCGAGCCACCGTCGTAGGTGCGCATCGGGATGCCCAGGTACAGCGCGACCTTGTCGTCGAGGTGCTTGGCATCGAGCGTGATGCGGCCATGGTCGATTTCCTTGCTCAGCTTCAGGCGCACCTGGCCGCCGTCGTTGGCGCGAAAGCCCGGATCGCGGGCGCCGTTATCGACGCGGTAAAAGCCGCCGATGCCTACGCCCCAGCCGTCCTGCAGCGGGGTCGCGTACCAGAAATCGGTGCGGCGCTGGCCGGTGTTGCCGACCGAGAACTTGACCAGGCCATTCGGCGCATCGCCGATGTCGCGCGAGCGGAAATTGATCGCGCCGGCCGGCGCGTTGGTGTAGAACACCGACGACGGGCCGCCGCGCACCACTTCGATGCGGTCGATGGTTTCATCCAGGCGGAAGGCCTGGTCGGCGTTCAGGTAGCCCAGCGAAGGATCGTGCTGTACCGGGATGCCGTCTTCCAGCAGCGTCACCGAACCGAAGCCGTCGACCGGGATGCCGCGTGCGCGGATGTTGCCGGACGCTTCGCCGCCGGACGACTCGACCCAGAAGCCGGGCACCGATTTGAGCGCCTCGGTGACCGAGGTGGGCGCCTGCATGCGCAGGGTGTCTTCATTGATGGTGGTGATCGAGTAGCTGGCCTTGACCTTGGTGCGCTTGCCGGTGCCGGTAGCGCCGGTGACGATGATGACGTCGGCCGGGGCGGCGTCGGCGTTGGCGTTGTTGTCGGCGGGAGCCTGCTGGGCGTGCAGCGGCAGTGCGGTCAGGGTCAGCAGGGCAGCTGCGCCGCCGCCTTGGTAGGCCGCGCGCACGGCACGGCGGATGAGTTGGGATGCCACGGTATTTTTCCTCTGCGATGAACGTGTATTTGCAACAGCACTGATAGCTTTTTGGTATCAATGCTGTACTTTTGGTAGATGCGAAGCCCGCGTACAGTAGCAAAGGAATGTGAAAGGCGTATGACGTAACGTGACAATCCTACGTAGTGATATGACATCACATCACGCGGAAAATGGGCGCCGGAGTCGGCGCCGCGGGGAAAATCAGGAAGTTGTCAGACCAGCGGCAGCGCCGTGGTGTCCTTGATGCGCTGCAGGGCGAAGCTCGATTTGACGTCCAGCACGGCCGGGTGGCGCAACAGGGTGGCCATCATGAAGCGGGAGAAATGGTCCATGTCTTCCACGTGCACCCGCAGCAGATAATCCATCTCGCCGGTCATTGCGTAGCAGGCCACCACTTCCGGCCATTGCTCGACCGAAACCGCGAAGTCGGCGCGTGGCGAGGCGGGGGCGGAGGCGGCGGTCGCGCCCAGCGCGCGGGCATTGCTGTGCGCCGCCGCTTCGCTGTGCTTCTCCAGCCGCACGTTGACATAGGCCAGCAGGCCCAGGCCGATCTTGTCTGGATCTAGCAGCGCCACGTACTGGCGGATCACGCCCGCTTCCTCCAGCCGCTTGATGCGGCGCAGGCACGGCGACGGCGACAAGTTGACCAGCTCGGCCACGTCCTGGTTGGACAGGCGGCCGTCGGCCTGTAATATTGACAAAATCTTACGGTCGGTTTTATCCAGCGCGATCTTGGTCATAAATATCCCGTTAGTTCAATGTTCAGGCAATATTATTGCTCAAAACCCGGCAAGAGGCGAACTGTTTGCAATTTAATGCTGCAGCTCGAGGACTATACTGTGCGCTATTCGAAGAAGGAGACTCGCATGAAATTTCAGCCCTGGGATAACCCGATGGGGACCGATGGTTTTGAGTTTGTCGAATACGCTGCGCCGGACCCGAAGGCCCTGGGCGCGCTGTTCGAAAGCATGGGCTTTACCGCCATTGCCCGCCACCGCCACAAGAATGTGACCTTGTACCGCCAGGGTGACATCAACTTCCTCATCAACGCTGAGCAAGACTCCTTCGCGCAACGTTTCGCCCGCCACCACGGCCCATCGGTGTGCGCGATCGCCATCCGTGTCGAGGATGCCGGCTACGCCTACCAGCGCGCGCTGGAATTGGGCGCCTGGGGCTTTGACAACCGGACCGGTCCGATGGAACTGAACATCCCCGCCATCAAGGGCGTGGGCGACTCGCTGATCTACCTGGTCGACCGCTGGCGCGGCAAGCACGGTGGCCAGCAAGGCTCGATCGGCGACATCAGCATCTATGACGTGGACTTCGTCGCCATCCCCGGCGCGCAAGCCAATCCGGTCGGCCATGGCCTGACCTACATCGACCACCTGACCAACAATGTGCACCGCGGCCGTATGAAGGAATGGGCCGACTTCTACGAGAAGATGTTCAACTTCCGCGAAGTGCGCTACTTCGACATCGAAGGCAAGCTGACCGGCCTGAAGTCGAAAGCCATGACTTCCCCATGCGGCAAGGTACGCATTCCGATCAATGAATCGTCGGACGACAAGTCGCAGATCGCCGAATACCTGGACCAGTACCATGGCGAAGGCATCCAGCACATCGCGCTGGGCAGCGACGACATCTATACGTCGATCGAAGGCATGAAGAAAACCGGCATCGCCTTCCAGGATACCATCGAGACTTACTACGAACTGGTGAACCGCCGCCTGCCGAACCATGGCGAGCGCCTGGAAGACCTGCGTCGCCTGCGCATCCTGATCGATGGCCACAGCAACGAAACGGAACGCGAGCTGCTGCTGCAGATCTTCACCCAGAACGTGATCGGTCCGATCTTTTTCGAGATCATCCAGCGCAAGGGCGACCAGGGCTTCGGTGAAGGCAACTTCCGTGCGCTGTTCGAGTCGATCGAACTCGATCAGATCAAGCGCGGCGTACTGCAGGACCCAGACAAGAGCGCAGCGTAAGACACACAGCATTAGTGACAAGCCGCCCGCACCGCGAAGAACGGTGCAGCGGCTATTTGAGTATATTGGAGACACACAATGAACGCACCTCACAAGGGTACGGAACTGGAGCCGGGTATCCCTTCGGCTGACATTTCTCTGGACGACAAGTGGACGCTGGAACGCGGCCGCGCCTTCATGACGGGCACCCAGGCGCTGATCCGCCTGCCGATGATGCAGCGCGAGCGGGATTTGAAAGCGGGCCTGAACACGGCCGGCTACATCACCGGCTACCGCGGCTCGCCCGTCACCAGCGTCGACATGACGGCCATGAAGGCCAAGAAGTACCTCGACGAGCACCACGTCAAGTTCCATCCAGGGATGAACGAAGACCTGGCGGCCACCGCGGTATGGGGCACGCAGCAGACCAATCTGTTTAAAGACGCCAAGTACGACGGCGTATTCTCCATGTGGTACGGCAAAGGTCCCGGCGTCGACCGCTGCGGCGACGTGTTCAAGCACGCCAACAACGCCGGCTCGGCCAAGCATGGCGGCGTGCTGGTACTGGCCGGCGACGACCACGCAGCCAAATCCTCGTCCACCGCGCACCAGTCCGACCACATCCTGAACGCCTGCGGCATTCCGGTGCTGTACCCATCGTCGGTGCAGGAATATATCGACTACGGCCTGCACGCCTGGGCCATGAGCCGCTACACCGGCCTGTGGGTATCGATGAAGTGCGTGACCGACATCATCGAATCCGGCGCCGTGGTCGACTTCGATCCGGACCGCGTACAAATCCAGCTGCCGACCGACTTCGAGCTGCCAGCCGGCGGCCTGAATATCCGCTGGCCGGACACCGTGCTGGATATGGAAGTGCGGATGAACAGCTACAAGTGGTACGCCGCGCTGGCCTATTGCCGCGCCAACAAGCTCAATAAAATCATCTGGGACTCGCCGAAGCCCAAGATCGGCATCATCACCGCCGGCAAATCCTACCTGGACACGCGTCAGGCGCTGGCCGACCTGGGCATCGACGAGCAGGCCGCGGCCGACATCGGTATCCGCCTGTACAAGATCGGCATGACCTGGCCGCTGGAAGCGGACGGCGTGCACGAATTCGCCAAGGGCCTGGACGAGATCCTGGTGGTGGAAGAAAAG
>FSZM01000076.1_pt1 | contig 51793 bp, 50 predicted proteins | sample 1638831 | NCBI WGS metagenome assembly FSZM01 (sample SAMEA3914813, study PRJEB12502) | metagenome | biome: forest; material: soil | place: Canada | collected 2011-07-07 | depth 0.3 m
GCAGCAGCAGCAGCAGCAGCAGCGCCGCGCACGCTGGAGCAACTGCCCGGTCCGCGCGGCCTGCCGCTGCTGGGCAACTTGCTGCAGATGAAGCCCAGCCGCGTACACCGCGTGGTGGAGGACTGGAGCCGCCGCCACGGTGGCCTGTTCCGCATCCGCTTCGGCCGCACGCCGATACTGGTGGTGGCCGATCACGAGCTGGTCGCCACCGTACTGCGCAACCGACCCGACGGCTTTCGCCGCCCGCTGATCACAGCCCGTGTGTCGGACGAAATGGACGGCCGCCCCGGCCTGTTCCTGGCCGAGGGCAGCGTCTGGCGCGACCAGCGCCGCATGGTGATGTCGGCCTTCGCGCCGCACGCCATCAAGGCCTATTTCCCGGCGCTGCGCACGGTGGCGCTGCGGCTGCGCCAGCGCTGGCGTGACGCCGCCGCGCACCAGCGCAGCATCCCGCTGAACGATGACCTGAAACGCTACACGGTCGATATCATTGCCGGCCTGGCGCTGGGTACCGAGATCAACACCCTTGAGGGCGGCGACGACGCCATCCAGCGCCACATGGACGTGCTGCTGAAGGGCGTGGCGCGGCGCAGCCTGACGCTGATTCCATACTGGCGCTGGTTCAAGCTGCCGGTCGACCGGCAGATCGAACGCAGCACCGCGGCACTGCGCAGCGCCATCGACGGCTTCATCGGCGCCGCGCGCAAGCGCATGGCAGAACAGCCGGAACGCCGCCAGCGGCCCGGCAACATGCTCGAAGCGATGCTTGCCGCCGCCGATGAAGGCGGCAGCGGTGTGGACGACATCGCGGTGGCGGGCAATGTCTCGACCATGCTGATGGCCGGCGAAGACACCACCGCCAATTCGCTGGGCTGGCTGCTGTATCTGCTGCAGCGCCACCCGGACGCGCTGCGCCGCGCCCAGGATGAGGTGCAGCGGCTGGCGCCCGATCCGGAAGCGTTCAGCATCGAGCAGCTCGATGCGCTGGTCTACCTGGACGCCTGCGCGCAGGAAGCCATGCGGCTGAAACCCGTGGCACCGTTCCTGCCCTTGCAGGCGCTGCACGACGTCGTGGTCGGTGACGTGCAGCTGTCCAAGGACGCCCTGCTGTGGTGTGTGATGCGGCGCGATAGCGTGGACGAAGCGCACTTCCCGCAGGCGCACGCCTTCCTGCCGGAGCGCTGGCTGCAGCAGAACGATGAGCAGGCCGCCAACAAGCGGATTCCCCTGCCCTTCGGCGCCGGCGTGCGCACCTGCCCGGGGCGCTATCTGGCGCTATTGGAAATCAAGATCGCATTGGCCATGCTGCTGGCCAGCTTTGAACTGGAGTCGGTGTCCACGCCGGACGGCGGCGAGGCCGATGAGCTGATGGGCTTTGTGATGGCGCCGCCGGCCCTGCGCATGCGGCTGAAGGACCGGGCGGCTGGCAGCTGAATGTGCCTGCCTCCCCCCTTCGCTCCTGACGTCGACCTGTGTACCGAGCTGGTCACCCTGATCACCGCGCAGCGGGTCTGCCAGGCCTATGCGCAGACCATCATCACCGAGGACTGGCTGCGGCAAACCGTGCTCAACCTGCGCTGATGGAGGCGGGCGGGCCGGCGGGCCGCTGTCAGGCCGCGCCCAGCGTCGCCATCACGTCGACCACGCGGTCGATCTGCTCGTGCGTGTGGCCGGCGTTCATCATGAAGCGCAGGCGGGCCTGGCCCAGCGGCGCGGCCGGGAACTGGATCGAATCGACATGGATATGCTCCTTGCGCAGCGCCTGCGCATAGCGCTGGCACAGCGCCGCGTCGCCGATCAGGACCGGCACGATCGGCGTCGCGGTCGACATCAGCTTGAAGCCCAGCGGCTGCATGCGCTCGACGAAATAGCGCTGGTTGGACCACAGGCGCGCGCGCCGTTCCGGCTCCTCCACCAGCAGGTCCAGCGCCGCAATCAGCGCGGCCGCCTGGTCCGGCGGCGGCGGGCAGGTAAAGCCATAGGCGGAGCTGGTCAGGCGGATCACGTCGGCGATCTCGCGATCCACCGCGACAAAGCCGCCGATGGAGCCGAGTGCCTTGCTCAGGGTTCCCATCTGCATGATGTTAGTACTGTAGCAATTGTAATGCTCGGACGTGCCGCCGCCATTGGCGCCCAGGACGCCAGTGGCGTGGGCGTCGTCAATGTACAGCAGCGCGCCATAGCGCTCGGCCAGCGCCACCAAGTCCGGCAGCGGCGCAATCGTGCCTTCCATGCTGAACACACCGTCGCTGACGATGATGGGCGTGCTGCCGTCGGCGGCCTTCAGCAGCGATTCCAGGTGATCCATGTCGCAGTGGCGATAGGTGTGGCGCTGCGCGCCCGACATCTGGATGCCTTCACGGATGCTGACATGGTTGTATTCGTCCGAATAATAGGCGTACTTGTGACGCTTGCTGGCGCGATAGCCGTGCAGGCGCGCCAGCGTAGCGGCCTTGGTCAGCGACGACAGGACGCCGATGTTGGCCATGTAGCCGGTCACAAACAGCACCGCGTCGCTCTTGTGCTTCAGGGCGCCCAGGCGCGCTTCGAGCTCGCGGTAGACTTCCAGGTCGCCGCCCAGCAGGCGTGATTCGCAGTTACCGACGCCATAGCGGTCCAGGCCCTGCTTGGCCGCCGCCACCAGGCGCGGATGATTGGCCAGCGCCAGGTAGTTATTGGTACTGAACGAAACCACGCTCTCGCCGTTGGTGATGAAGGTCGGATCGGGCAGCGTGGTATGGACTGTGGATTCGTGGTAGATCGGGTGGTGTTCCAGCCAACGGGCGATATCACTCAAGTCATGCATTTCAGTCTTTCAGGTTTCAGGTTAACGGGCCCGGTGCGCGGCGGAATTCATTCCGCTTCGGCGCGCTCGGAAAAATAAGGAAAAGCCAGCGGCAACAATAGCAATGTAAATACGGTGGCCGAGACTATACCACCCACAATCACCACCGCGAACGGGCGCTGGGTCTCGGAGCCGATGCCGTGCGACAACGCAGCCGGCAGCAGGCCCAGGCCAGCCATCAAGGCCGTCATCAGGATCGGCCGCAGGCGCGCTGCGGCGCCCTCCACCGCACACGCGGTCAGCGCCGTGCCATTGCGGGCCAGCGCCAGCATCTGTACCACCATGATAACGCCATTCTGCACCGAGATGCCGGCCACCGCGATAAAGCCGACCGCCGCCGACACCGAGAAATGCAAGCCGGCCAGCGCCAGCGCACCGATGCCGCCGATCAGTGCGAACGGCACGATGGCCAGCACCAGCAAGGCCTTGCGCACCGAGCGGAAGGCCCAGAACAGCAGCGAGAAAATCAGCAGCGCGGTGATCGGCACGATCACTTCCAGTCGTTGCACGGCACGCTGCTGGTTCTCGAACTGGCCGCCCCAGCTGATCTGGTAGCCCGCCGGCAGGTGCACTTCGGCCTCCACGCGCTGCTGCGCCTCGGCCACGAAGCTGCCCTGGTCGCGGCCCAGCAGGTTAGCCTTGACCGAGGCATTGCGCACACCGCCCTCGCGGCTGATGCGCGCGGCGCCCTGGCGCAGTTCAATGTGCGCCAGTTCAGCCAGCGCCACGGTGCCGGCACCGCCCGGCAGGCTAACTTGCAACGCGCGGATATCGTCCACCGAGTCCCGATAGGCAGCCTGCAGCCGCAGCGTGATGTCGAAACGGCGGTCGCCTTCGTAATAGGTGTTGACCGCGCTGCCGGCCAGTGCCGATTGAATCGCGGTGTTCACGTCGGCCACGTTGATGCCGTAGCGCGCGATGGCGCCGCGGTCGATATCGATGTCGACCTCGCTCTGGCCGCCGATGCGCACCGCAGCCACGTCGGCGGCGCCGCGGATCGAGGCCAGGATGGCCGCCACCTGGGCGCTCTTCTGCTCCAACACATCCAGGTCGGGGCCAAAGATCTTGACCGCGATCTCGCCCTTGACGCCGGACAGTGCCTCTTCCACGTTATCCTCGATCACTTGCGAGAAATTGGTCGGCACGCCCGGCAGGCGGCGAATCTGCCTGGAGATGTCGGCAATCAGCTCGTCCTTGTCGGCAAAGCGCCATTCCTCGCGGGGTTTCAGATCGGCCAGGATTTCCAGGTTGTTCGGGCCCTTGGGATCGGTGCCGTCGTCTGGCCGGCCGGCCTGTGCCAGCACGGCGCCCACTTCCGGATAGCGGCGCAGGATGGCATACACCTGGCGCTCGACCTGCTGGGTCTTTTCCAGCGCCGCCGAAGGGGGCAGGCTGATGGTCAGCCAGATGTTGCCCTCGTCCAGCTTGGGCAGGAACTCGCTGCCCAGCAGCGGCGCCAGCGCCAGCGTGGCCGCCAGCAGCAGGCCGGCCGCCCCGATCACGACCAGTGCGCGCGGCTGCGCCGCCAGCAGCAGCCGGCGGTAGGCGAGCGTCATGGCCGTCATCCAGGCGCTATGCTTTTCCTGCAACGGACGATGGCGGATGGTCCAGGCCAGCAACGCCGGCACTAGCGTCATCGTCAGCGCGATCGCACCCAGCATGGCAAAGCTCAGCGTGAAGGCGACCGGCGAGAAAATCTTGCCCTCGACCCGCTGGAAGGTGTAGATCGGCAGGAAGGCGACAATGATGATGGCCTTGGCGAACAGGATGGGATGGCCCAGTTCGAGCACCGTTTGCTTCAGCGTGCGCCTGCGCACGGCACGCGGCGCCAGGCCGTCCGCCTGGCCCTGGCCCAGCAGCGTCAGGCGCACCATCAGCGCCTCCACCAGCACCACGGCGCTGTCGATGATGATGCCGAAGTCCACCGCGCCCAGTGAGATCAGGTTGGCGGGAATGCCGCGCGCATCGAGCATGATGAAGGCGAACAGCAGCGACAGCGGGATCACGGTGGCGACGATCAGCGCGGCGCGCCAGCTGCCGAGGAACACCACCAGGATCGCGATCACCAGCGCCGCGCCAACCAGCAGGTTTTCGCCCACGGTGCGCACGGTGTGGCCTATCAGTTCGGTGCGGTCGTAGATGGTGCGCACGTGCACGCCGGCAGGCAGGCGCTCGTTGAGCGCGGCCACGGCCTGCTTGACGTCGGCCACCACCTGCGCCGCGTTGCTACCCTTGCCCATCTGGACCGTGCCTTCGACCACGCTGGCCTGCTGGTTGAACGCCACCACGCCGGAGCGCGGCCGGAAGCCGGCCGTCACCGTGCCCAGGTCGGACACCAGCACAGTGCGGCCGTTGCGGGCGCTGACCACCACCTGACCGATCTGGCCAGGGTCGGAAAAGATGCCGATGCCGCGCACCAGCAGCGCCTCGTCGCCGCGCCGCACCAGGCCGCCGCCGACGTTGGCGCTATTGGCGGCCAAGGCGGTGCTGACCTGGTCCAGCGTGACGCCGTAGCGGCGCAGTGCACCCGGGTCGACCTGGACCTGGTATTCCTTGACGGTGCCGCCAAAACTGACCACGTCCGCCACGCCGTTGACGATGCGCAGCTGCGGCCGTATCACCCAGTCCTGCAGCGCGCGCACTTCGTTCATATCCATGCCGGCCGGCGCCTCGACGATGTAGCGGAATACTTCGCCAACGGCGGTGGTCAGCGGCGCCAGCGACGGCTGCACGCCGGCCGGCAAGGTCACGTTCTGCAGCTTTTCCAGCACCTGCTGGCGCGCGAAATAGTCGTCGGTGCCGTCAGCGAAGGTCAGCGTCACCACCGACAGGGCGCCGATGGTGACCGAGCGCAGCTGCGTCTGGCGCGGCACGCCGCTCATCTCGCGCTCGACCGGCAAGGTGACGGCACGCTCGACCTCCTCCGGCGCCTGGCCCGGATACTGGGTGACGATCTGCACCTGTACGTCCTGCACGTCGGGAAAGGCCTCGATCGGCAGGTTGCGCAGCGCGCGCCAGCCGAATCCGGCCAATGCCAGCGTCAAGATCAGCACGAATACGCGCTGCGCCAGGACGAAATCGATCAGCTTACTGAGCATGCGCGCTGTCCTCGGCGTTCAGCAGGAAAGCGCCGGCGATGACCACCCGTTCACCGTCGGCCACGCCCTGGTCAACATAGCTGGCGTCCTGGCCGCGCAGCGCCACGTGCACGCGGCGCCGCACGAAGCTGCCGGGACGGGTCTCGACAAACACATGCTCGTAGCGGCCCTCGGTAAACAGGCTGCTATTGGGCAGCGCCACCGCGCGCGCACCGCCTTCGCCGGCCGCGAAAGCCACCCGTACGAACATCTCCGGCTTGAGCTGCAGCGCTGCGTTGTCCACCGTACAGCGCACCGTGACGCGGTGCGTGACCGGATCGAGTGCCAGCCCGACCCGCTCAACCCGCGCCGCGAACGTCCGGCCCGGATAGGCGTCCGCCTGCAGCGTCACCGCCTGGCCGGCATGCACCGCGCCAGCGTTGTACTCGGGCACGTCGGCCAGCACCCACAGGTGATGCAGGTCGCTGATGACGAACAACGGCGCGGGCAGGTCCGGCCGCACTTCCTGGCCGGGATTGATCTGCCGCTCGGCCACCATGCCGGCCAGCGGCGTGCGCAGCCCAAGCTGGGCGCCATCGCTGCCGCTGGCCTGCAGGTTCTGCAGGCGCTGCAACGCGCGCCGGGTTTCGGCGCTGGCCTGGTGCAGGTCGGCCTCGGCCGATTCCAGGTCCTTGCGTGGCAAAACTTCACCGTCGAACAGCTGCTGCGCGCGGGCCTGCGCCAGGCGCTTGTGCTGCTCATCGGCACGGGCCTTGGACAGGTCGGCCTGGGCCGCGGCCAGATCGGGCGCATCGATCAGCGCCAGCACCGCGCCCTGCCGCACTGCGTCGCCCGCTTCGGCGCGCAACGCCAGCACCCGGCCGGCTACCGGCGCACTGATGCGGGCGGTGCGGTTTTCGTCATAGGTGACGCGGCCGTTGACCGGTTCGGCCAGCGGCAGCAGCTCGCTGTGCACCGGCGCAATCACCAGCGACGCCAGCTGCGGCGCGTCCGGTGCGAACCGCAGCTGGCCCGGTGTGGCGGGCCGCACAGCCGGCGCGGGAGCGTGCCTGTCCTGCGAGGCATAAACGAAATGAACGCCGGCGGCAACGGCGGCCAGCAGTGCGGCGCCGGCGGCGGCGCGGATGGGGAGTCGGTGGAATCGCATGGTCATGGGCTCGGCAACTGGGCCGCCTGTACGGCGGCCAGGGATTTGGCATAGTCGGCGCGGGCAGACAACGCTTCCAGCTGGGTATTACGGTAGACCCGGCGCACATCGAGCAAATCCATGATGCCGAGCGCGCCGCGCTGGAACGCGAATTCGGCGGCGGCGGCGGCCTTGCCGGCGGCGGCCAGCAAACCCTGGTCGTAGCGGGCCAAGCGCTCGGCGGCGGCGCGCAGGCGCACCTGGTCCATCTGCAGCGTGCTGCGCGCCTGGCGCCGCAGCTGCACCATGTTTTCGCGCGCCACGTCCAGCGCCGCGGCGGCGCTACGGATCTCGCCCTGGTAGTTGTAGCGCAGCGTCAGCGGCACCTGCAAAATGACCCCCACACTGTTGCCGCTGCCCTGGGGATTGGCGACGCTGGTCGGATAGTGTTCGAATTGCAGGCCCACCGTCACATCGCTGCTGCGCGCAGCCAGCGCCAGCTGGCGCGCCGCCTCGGCCGCATCGACCCGGTGCTGCGCGGCGCGCAGGTCGGCACGGCGCTCCAGCAGCGCGTCGTCCGGCGGCGTGGCCTCGGCTGCGGCCAGCACCGGCCAGTCGCTGGCCAGTTCCAGCGTGGCGCCATTGTCCTCGGCGCCGATCAGCAGGGCCAGCGCGGCGCGCGCCTGCTGCAGGTCGGCCTGCGCCTGGACCGCGTCGTTGCGGGCGCGCAGTGCGTCGACTTCGGCGCGTGCCACGTCGGCCTGCGCCAGGTCGCCGGCGCGCTGGCGCAGCTGCGCCGCCGCCACGGTCTGCTCGAACAGGCGTGCGGTGTCGCGGGCGATCTCGCCGCGGCCAACGGCCGCCAGCGCTTCATAATAGGCCTGGCTCACCTGCAGCCGCAGCTGGCGGCGCGCTTCATCCAGGTCATCGTGGCTGGCCGCCTCTAACTGCGCGGCGCCGGCGCGGCGCAGATTACGCTTGCCGCCACGCTCGATCAACTGGTCAACGCGCACGCTGCTGTCGACCGTCTTGCTGCGCCAGTCACCGGCGCCAACGCCGGCATGGGGGTTGATATTGGTCGATTGCAGGGTCAGCACCGGATTGGGCGCGGCGCCGGCGCTGACGCTAGCGGCGGCCGCCGCATCCACCGCCAGTTCGGCCAGGCGCGCATCGCTGTTGTGCAGCAGCGCCGCATCGATGGCTTGCTGCAGGCGCAGCGGCTGGGCCGCGGCCGGCAAGGCGGCAAACAGCAACGCGACCAGCAAGGCGCCGCAACGGATCGGGCTAACTATCATGACAGGCATGGGTTCCAAAGGAGCGCCGGCGGGGGCGCGGTAAACGGGGATCAGCTTGGATCGGGCAGGCGGCGGGAAATCCGCGACAGCTTGCCCTGCTCGCAATCCTGCGGCCAGAGCTCGACCCGCTCGCCCAGCCGCACCGGTTCGTCGCCCGGCAGTTCAGCCACTTCGACCAGCATGCGCCTGACGTGGCGGTAATCGACCCGCACGTAGCGATGCGCATCCGGCTTGGCCGGGCTGACCTCGGCCAGGCAACGCGGCAGCTGGTCGCGCGGCGTGGTGCCGCTGTAGCTGGCAGCCACCCAGCCATGCTTGGCGCCGTTGCGCCAGTCGACATGTCCGCCGCCAGCCAGTGAGGCGCAGCCACTCCGCATGGCCGCCAGCGCGAGGCCGGCTATGGTTACCTGGGTCATTCCGCTTCTCTTCTGTCATCCGGCCGCCAGCGATGGCTCAACGTATCTCCCGCGATCGTACGGCAGCGACCTTGCGCAAACATTGCACAAACATTACAAATTGGAAAGGTAGGGCGCAAGATCAGGCGGCAGCGCGCGGCAACACCAGGCGCACGATCAGGCCGGGCGCCGCGTCGTCCAATTCCAGGCGGCCCCGATGCAGGCTGGCCGTGGCCTGGACGATGGACAGGCCCAAGCCATTGCCGGGCAGATGGCGGCTCTTGTCGAGCCGGTAGAAACGCTGGGTGACCTTGCCCCGTTCGACGGCCGGGATGCCGGGGCCGTTGTCACGCACTGCCAGCCAGGCTTCGTCGCCGCGCACCGCGGCCTGCAGTTCAATGATGGCGCCCGGGCCAGCGTATTTGATGGCGTTATCGAGCAGGCTGGCCAGCGCGCTGCCCAGCAGATTGCGGTCGCCCTGCACCAGCGCGGCCGTGCCCGGCACCAGCCGCAACTGGATCTGCGCCGCCTCGGCGCTGGCATCGTACAGTTCGGCCATGTCCTGCACGATGCGCTGCAGGTCCACGCATTCGAGCTGCTGCGCCGCCACGCCCGATTCGGCTTCGGCAATCTGCAGCAGGCGCTCGAACAGGCGTATCAGGTCGTCGATATCGTCGATGGCGGCGCGCGCGGCGGCGGACAGCGCGCTGCCGCCTTCTGCACCGCGCAGCGCATCGTCGAGCCGGCCGCGGATGCGGCCCAGCGGCGTGCGCAAGTCGTGCGCGATGGCGTTCGACACATGGCGCACACCATCCATCAGGTGCTCGATGCGCTCCAGCATGCGGTTGATATCGCGGTTCAGCAGGCCGAATTCGTCCTGGCCCTCGGCCGGAATGCGGCGGCTCAGGTTGCCGCCGCCTATGTCCTCCGCGGCGCGCCGGATGGCGCCGATACGGCGCTCGACCTGGCGGCGGAACAGCGATGCGCCGAACGCGGTCAGCACCAGCGACGCGCCAGCGCCCAGCGTCAGCGAACGCCACGCCAGCGTACGGATCGCATCCTGCTCGCTCAGGTCGCGCCCCACCACCAGCAAGGCGCCGTCGGCCAGCCGCAGTTGCAGCAACCGTGCGTGGGTATGACTGCCATCGCGCACCACTTCGGCATTGTCCAGCGTGCGAAACGGACCGGCGGCCGGCCAGGTATCGAGGTTGCCGGCCAGGCGCTTGCCGTGCGCATCGAGCAGCAGCAAGATCTCGCGGTCGCTGTCGATGCCATCGCCCAGCACGCGCCGCACTTCGGCCGCCAGTGCGGCCCGGTCGTCGGCCGGCACCTGTTCCAGGCGCTGCGCCAGCGCCATGACCTTGGCGTCGATGCCCTCCTCCAGCACGCCGATGGTACCCAGATAGAACACCGCCGACAGCACGCCGATCGCGGCCACCCCCAGCACGCCGTAGCCCAGCATCAGCGTGGCGGCGATCGAACGGCGCAGATTAAGCATCGCCGCCATCCGGGCTGGGCGAGAGCCGGTAGCCGACACCGCGCAGGGTATGGATCAGCGTCGGCGTGAAATCCTTGTCGATCTTGGTGCGCAGGCGGCTGATCTGCACGTCGATGACGTTGGTCTGTGGGTCGAAATGGTAATCCCACACCGCCTCCAGCAGCATGGTGCGGGTCACTACCTGGCCTTCGTGGCGCATCAGGTATTCCAGCAGGCGGAACTCGCGCGGCTGCAAGGCAATGACGCGGCCGCCGCGGGTGGCGCGCAACGTGCGCATGTCCAGCTTCAGGTCGGCCACCTGTAGCTGGCCGCTGTCCTGCTCCGGCGCGACGCGCCGCAGCAGGGCCTCGATGCGCGCCAGCAGCTCGGAAAAGGCGAATGGCTTGGCCAGGTAGTCGTCGGCACCGCCGCGCAGGCCGGAGACCCGCTCGTCGACGCCGGTCAGCGCGCTGAGGATGATCACCGGCGCCTGCCTGCCCTCCCGGCGCAGGCGCTGCACCAGCGACAAGCCGTCCATCGCGCCCGGCAACATGCGGTCGACGATCATGACGTCCCAGTCGGAACCGATCGCATAGTCCAGCCCATCCTCGCCATTGCCGCAGACGGTGACCATATAGCCGGCCTCCCGCAAACCCTTGGCAATATAGCGCGAGGTTTCCACTTCATCTTCGATAACCAGGCATCGCATGCTAGCTCCTCAACGACCGCGCCGGCCCAGAACGATGTGCAACACCACCAGCACACCAAAGGCCAGGCCGACGATCCAGTGGCCAAGCGACCAGATGGGCCGGTCGCTTTCGCCGGCCAGATAATACAGGCCGAAGCCGCTGGCGGTCAGCAGCAGCAAGGCGGCGATCATGCTCCAGCCGGTGGCCAGGTTGCGGCCGCCCTTGATGGCGCGGCGGATGTGGAGATTTAGCAAGCTGCCGCAGAAGAACAGCATCAGCATCGCGGCGCCACCATGGACTTTCATCGCCCATGGCTCGGCCGGATGGATGGTTTCGCCGAATTCGCCGACCGGGCGCAGGAAGTAGCGCGCCAGCAGCCAGCCCGCGCCGCTGAACCACAGCAGCGCGCAAACGGCATAAATCCAGTGACGGTGCCAGCGCTCCAGGTGCAGGTTGATCTGGTGGCGGCTATGGTGGGGACGCGGCAGCGTCGGCTTGTGGTCGGTATGCATCGGGCAGATTATAAACGCAGACGCGATGACGCATACCTTCCTCTGCCTAAAGTTGTGCAAGCGGGCCGCGAGCCTGGGCTACACTGCATACGCCCCCAACCCTGCCGCGTATCCGCCATGAGCACCGAGCATCCCGTCTTCCTGTCCCAATCGAGCATCTTTGAAATGCGCCGCACGCAGTCCTTGCCGGTACTGAGCGCAGCTGAGATCAAACGCGTGCAGCGCTACGGCGAGGTGCGCCACTTCCGTCATGGCGAGCGCCTATTCGAGGCCGGCCAGGCCGCCTTCGGCCTGTACGTGGTCCTTAGCGGCAAGGTCGCCATCAGCCGCTACGATGGCCTGGGCAATACCTCACCGATTACCGAGCACCCGCCGGGCGAATTTGCCGGCGAGGTAAGCCAGATATCCGGCCGCCCCTCGCTGGTCAATGGCCACGCGCTAGGCAACGTGGCGGCGCTGATGATAGGCTCCGCAGCGTTGCGCGCCTTGCTGGTGGCGGAGGCGGAACTGGGCGAGCGCATCGTCCGGGCGCTGATACTGCGCCGGGTCGGCCTGATCGAAGACCATGCCTGCGGCCCGGTGCTGGTCGGCGCACCCGGCCACCCGCGCCTGCATCAGCTGCAAAGCTGGTTGACCAGCAATGGCCATCCACACCGCGTGCTCGACCCCAAACAGGACCAGCAGGCGCACGCGCTGTGCGAACGCTACCAGCCCAGCGCCGCCGAGATGCCGCTGGTGGTATGCCCGGACGGCACGCTGCGGCGCAATCCGACCAGCGTGGAACTGGGTCGCTGCCTCGGCCTGCTACCGGAACTAAGCAGCGACCAGGTGTGGGACGTGATCGTGGTCGGCGCCGGACCGGCCGGGCTGGCGAGCGCCGTGTATGCGGCCTCGGAAGGCTTGTCCGTGCTGGTGCTGGAAACGCGGGCCTACGGCGGCCAGGCAGGCGCTAGCGCCCGCATCGAGAACTACCTCGGCTTCCCGGCTGGCATTTCGGGCGGCGCGCTGGCCGGACGGGCCTATGTCCAGTCGCTCAAATTCGGCGTCGAGATCGCGATCCCGGCGCCGGCCGGCCGCCTGCGGTGCGAACACTGGCCGCTGCAAATCGAAATGTGCGGCAGCCTGCAGCACTTGCAGGCAAAGACGGTGGTGCTGTCCTGCGGCGCGCGCTACCGGCGGCCGTCGCTGGCCAAGCTGAAGCAGTTCGAAGGCCGTGGCGTATATTACTGGGCCTCGCCGATCGAGGCCGGCTTATGCGCTAACGAGGAAGTGATACTGGTCGGTGGCGGCAATTCAGCCGGCCAGGGCGCGGTATACCTGGCGACGCATGCCGCCAAGGTGCACGTGCTGATACGGGGCACGGGCCTGGCGGCTACCATGTCGAGCTATCTGGTCGAGCGCATCGCCGCCACGCCCAACATCGTGCTGCACACTCATTGCGAAATCGTGGCGCTGGAAGGCGACGAAGAAGATGGCCTGCGCCAGGTACGAGTGCGCGACAGCCAGGCCGGCAGCGAGACGGATTTCACTGTGCGGCGCGTATTCCTGTTCATCGGCGCCGATCCGAATACCGGCTGGCTGGGCGATTGCGGCGTGGACGTCGACGACAAAGGGTTTATCCGTACCGGCTATGACGTGCAGGCGTCCCCGGTTTGCTCCGGCAGCGGCGCCACGTCAGGGCCGGCGCCGGTGCGCTCAACGCTGGAGACCAGCGTGCCGGGCGTGTTTGCCATCGGCGACGTGCGCGCCAATTCGACCAAGCGGGTGGCGGCGGCAGTTGGCGAAGGCGCGGCTGTGGTGGCGCAGATTCATGCCTTCCTGGCGCACCGGGCACGTGCGCAGGTCAAAGGATGAAGGCGGTGGCGCCGAAGCCTGCCAGCGCTGGGTGATGCTCATCGCCGCTGGCGGCGACGATCTTGGTCAATGCGTCTGCCAACACGCAGCGCGGCGCGCGCACCGAGATGCTGGAGCGGGTCTGGACCGGCTGGCCGCTACGGCCGTCGATCAGGGCGCAGACTGTCCGGCCCTGATGTTGCCTGGCAGAGAAGTAGCTGGCCGAGGTGGCCATCGCTTCATCGTGCAGCCGCAACACGCTGCCGGTGCGCGACGGAGCGCGCGGCTCGCGCACCGCAACCGGCCAGTCATCTGGTCCCATCACGCGCAGGTCGCCGCCCGCATTGACGCAGGCGCAGCGCACGCCGGCGCGATGCAGCGCGTCGATGGCCAGGTCCACCGCGTAACCCTTGGCGATGCCGCCCAGGTCGATCCAGCCGGACACCGGTCGGCGCACCGCCACTGAAACATCTGGCGCGTACGGCGTGGGGGCCTCGGCCACGGCGGCGGGCGCCGGCAGGCATTCCCACTCGACCAGCCGCGCTGCGCAGCCGATGTCGAAGATCCCGTCCGACGCCGCCGCGACCTGCTGCGCCAGCCGCAGCACAGCGGCGGTATGGGCATGTACCAGCACCGGCTCGTGCGGCGCGGCGCGGTTCAGGCGCGCGACGTCGCTGTCGGCAGCGTGAAAACTCATCAGCCGATGCACCAGCGCCACCTCGGCATAGGCAGCGGCGATGGCAGCGTGCAGCGCGAGCTCCGGCAGCGCGTCGGCCACCGAAATTTCCACCAGGGTGCCCAACCAGGGCTGAGCGCGCCGCATCATTTTTTCAGCACCACTTGCGCGATCGCGGCGATGCGCCGTATGCCGTCGGTCAGATGGGTACACGACAATGTCGCACCGCTGATGTTGGCAATGCCCTCGCCTATCGCCAACCCGCCGCCGGCCGCCGACTTGCCGACGAACTGGCGCCGCCAGGCCGGTGTGCGGATTTCACCGCCGTGGCTTTCGCGGTAGGTCAACACCTCCACTTGCCGCACGGAGGCATCCGGATTGACGCCGACAGCATACGAGATCAGCTCGAACTTCCCGACCACGTCATCGAGCACCATAAAGCCCAGCAGCGCGTCGCCCTTGTACGCACCGAACACGCGCCAGTTGACCGAGCGCGCCGGCAGGCCAGCGAGCTTCTCCACTTGCTGCATCTGCGGCAGCGACAGCGCCACGTTCTGTTCGCGGAAGGCGCTGGCGTCCGGGAACATCAGCTTTTGCGCCTGCTCCAGGTTCAGGTACTGCGTGGCGAAGGCCGGAGCGCAGGCGGCACCTGCGGCCAGCGGTATCAAAGTCAGGTAGCGCATCATCAGTACGCGAAGCCCATGCCCAGGTTCAGGCGATCACGAGTCTTGTCTTCCTTGAACTTCTGATAGTCGGCCTTTAGCACTACGCCTTCGCCCACTTTCAGATTCGCGCCCAAGGTGGCGACCTTTTCGTCCGGCATCGTCGCCACACCCAAGCCGGCCGGCAGCGCGGCATAGCTCTTGGCGGTATTGAACTGTTCATAGCGCACGAATGGGCTCAGCACATAGTCTTCCGATTTCAGCAGTTGATACGCCGCTTGCGCATACCAGCCGGCGAAGCTGCTTGGCACCGGCGTCGGATTGCCGACCAGGGTTGCGTTCAGGGCTTCGGTGTTGCTGATCTGGCCGCGTGCATACAGGGCGCTCAGGTCCCAGCGGCCCGGCGTATAGCGGGTGTGCAAGTCGTACACGGTCACGCGCGCGTCCTGCGCCGCAAAGCCTTCCGCCTTGTGGCCGGCCTTGCCGGTGAAGACCGAAGCGCCGATCAGCAGGCCCGGCACGCCGCGCCAGTTCAGCGCCAGGTGGGCGCTCAGGTCGCGCGATTTGGCCATCTGCCCTTCCTGGTGGATGGAGCCCAGCGGCGAGTCGCGGCCTTCGCTGGAAGCGGCATCCCACTTGCCCAGATCGAAGCCGGTGGTGATGCCGCTGTCCCATGTCAGTCCGCCCTCGGTATCGCCCGACAGGCCCACGCCGACTTCACGCCAGGTCGACGGAATGATCGCCGTTTCAACGAAGTTGCGCTCAACGCCGTAGTAGGCGGTCGGCTCGTGGTTGGTGTTCAGCAGGCCGGACGGGATCAGGAACAGGCCAACCTTGCCGCGCAAGCCGTTGTTGAATTCACGCTCGACGTACAGCTGTTCGACTTCGCTCTCGCCCCGGTCGCTGGCCGATACCACGCCATGCTCCCATTCGAACTCGGAGACCATCTTGGTCTTCTCGTCGAAGCGGTGCAAGATACCGATCACGGCGCGGCGGATGTCGACCTGCGACTGGCTGGCGTCCTTGGTCGGACGATTGAAGTTCACTTCGCCGTAGCCCGTCAGCACGGTGCTGGGGCCGGAGGAAGCGGCTGCCGATGCCATTGCCGATGCGGCCGGCAGCGGCGCCGCTGCCGGCACTGGAGCGGCGACCGGCGCCGGCGCAGCCGCGATCTCCTGCTGGCGTTGTTCCACCGCTTCGGTCTTCTTCACGCTGGCGCGCAGTTCCGCTTTCAGCTGTTCCAGTTCGGCGGCCATTTTTTCGATACGGGCCAGCAGTTCAGCCTCGCTCGCGGTGGCGGCCAGCGGAACGGCCAGGAAGGCGGCGGCGATCGCCGCGGTGATGAGGTGTTTGTTCATGAAAGTGTCTCTGCGACTATGGGTTGATCTGGTAGCCATCGCTCAGCGTGCCGAGGAACTTCACGACATCGTCGATCTCGCTGGGCGACAGCGCCGGCGCCATGCCGGGCTTGCGGTTGTACGGCACTTCGCTAGTGTTGACGTTGCCGCGATACTGCGGCGGCAGGTCGTTGAATTTCTGGATCGTCCCGTCGGCATCGACCGGGTACCACTCTTCCGGATTGGTATCGCGCCGCACGTAGAAGCCCACCACGTCGCTCAGTTTGCTGAAGGCGCCGTTGTGAAAGAAGGTTTTGCGCGTGGCGACATTGCGCAAGGTCGGCACTTTGAACGCACCGCACAGGTCTGGATGGCTGCCCACCAGGTCGGTACGGTCAGGGCCGCACAAGCCCAGGTCGAAGTAGTCCGGATTCGCATTGGCCTTCAGCTGCATATTGCGCGGCAGGCCCAGGTTATCAAAGGTGAAGTCGGTAAACAGTGGCGGCGAGCCGTCGCTGCCGCGCGCACTGCTGTGGCAAGCGATGCAATTGCCTTTGTTCGTATCGTTGAACAGCGCCAGGCCGCGCAGCTCAGCGTCGGCCAGCTTCACTTTCCCGGCCAGGAACAGGTCGTATTTCGAATCGAAGGGATGGAAGGACGGGTCTTCCCGTTCGAACGCCTGCAGCGCAAAGGTCATCCGGCTGAAGGCTTGCTCGGCGTTGTCCATGATGCCTGCCCCAAACTGGGTACGGAACTGCTCAGCATACGGCGTCCTCTTCAGGCGCTCGATCACTTCCTGCTTGCTGGCGTTGGCCATTTCATGCGCCGCCAGGAATGGCCGCTCGGCCTGCTCCGCCAGCGATTGCGCGCGGCCGTCGCGATTGAAGCCGCCGGTCGGCGTGCCCTCTTTGTCGAAGAAGAAGGCCGGGTTCTGGTTCAGGTAGCGCAGCGACGGCGCGGCGCGGAAGCCCTGCACGTCGCCGTTCGGACCGCCCAGCTGCGCCGACAGCTCGTTGACCGGGCCATGCGCGTTGACCGGACTGTGGCAGCTGGCGCAGGACTGTTTGCCGGACGCCGACAGGCTTTGATCGCTAAATAGCTTGGCGCCCAGCTGGGCCGCCGCGCTCAGCACGATGGACGCTGGCGGGGACGCCGGCGCGGTGGCCGGGCTGGCGCCGCTGCCGCCGCCGCAAGCGCTTAACGCCAGGGCCTGCAGCGCCGCCAGAGCCAGCGCACGGGAAAAAGAAGGGCAATTAGGCATCGCCTGTCATGAAAGAGTGATTGCAAATGCGAATCATTATAATTCATAATTATCCCAACAGCAACAAAAAAATCAGCTGCCAGCCGCCGCCGGCAGCAGCACAGTCACCACCAGGCCGCTACCTTCCGGGTTGCCGGACAGACCGATGTGTGCCCCATGCGCATCGGCCACGCTCTTCACGATGGACATCCCCAGTCCGCAGCCCCACACCAGATTGCCGTCCGGCCGGTAGAAACGGTTGAACAAACGGGTCCGCTCCGCCTCCGGCACGCCGGGACCGTTATCGGCCACGCGCAGATACGGCCTGCCCCGCTCCATCCCCGCCGACACATCGACCCGCCCGCCGCGCTGCGTGTAGCGCAAGGCATTGTCGACCAGATTGCTCAGCAATACCGCCATCCCTTCCACTTGTATCGGCACCACGACCTTGGCTGCGCCATCGGCGATGCCCAGGTCGATGTTCTTGCTTTCGGCGTAGATGGTGTGATCGGCCACCGCGTCCTGTGCCAGCACCAGCAGGTCGCAGTTGGCGTAGGGACGGGGCGCATTCGGCTGCTCATGGCGCGCCAACGTGAGAAGCTGCTGCACCAGATGGCTGGTGCGGTCCAGCCGCTCATGCAGCTTGCGGAAGGCGGAATCGCGCTGCTCGGCACCGGCAGCACGTTCGGCCAGCTGCAACTGGAGTTTCAATGCGGTCAGCGGCGAGCGCAGTTCATGGGCCGCATCGGCGACGAAATTGCGCTGGGCCGACATGGCGCTGTCGATCTGGCCCAGCAAACTATTGAGCGAGGTGACGATAGGCAGCAACTCCGGCGGCAGGCCTTCCACATCCAGCGGCTGCAAGGCGCTGGGCGAACGGCCGCGCACCGCCTTGTCGACCCGAATCAGCGGCCGCAGCGCGCGGCCCACCACCACCCAGATCAGCACCGCCAGCACTGGCAGCAGCATCAGCAGCGGCGGCGAAATCCGTAGCGCCATGTGGGCCGCAACCCGCTGCCGCGTGGCGAGGGGCTGTGACACCTGCACAAAATAGCGCAGCGGCGCAGCGCTACTGCCCTCTTCGCGCGGCTCGCCGAACACGCGCCAGCTGGCGCCATCGAGCCTGACGGTGCTAAAGCCTGGCTGCTGCCGTGGCAGCGTCAGCGCGGCGCCGGACATCAGCATCGCCTTGCCCTGCGCATCCCATACCTGGACCTGCACCGCATCGTCTGGATCGCTGTCCTCGGGCAGGCGGATGGCGGCGCCGGACTGCAGCGGCAAGGCCCAGGCCATCTGGCGTAGCAGCAGGTCGGACTGCTCGTCCGCTTCGTGGTCGGCCAGGCGGTACAACATATAAGCGGCCGCCAGGGTGCAGACCATGGTCCCCAGCAGCAGGCCGGCCAGCAATTGGGCGCGGATGGATTTCAAAGGCGAGCGCATAGGTCTTGTCCAGATTAGCGTGGTCCGCGCAGTGTATGCAAGAGTCCATTAACCCTGCATTAACGGCGCGGCCAGCCGCTCAGAACTCCAGCGTCTTCAGGCGCACTGTCTTGCCATAATGCTCATCGAAGCCGGACACCTCCACCCGCACCTTGCCGCTGGCGTGGATGCGCACCATGGCCCAGGCGTACATGCGGTCCTGCGGATTGCGGCTCTCGCCCGCCTTGGCGGTGAACGGCGAACCGCCCGAGCCCACCATCACCTGCCACGCCTTGCCGCCCCGCGCCGCAGCCGGCTGCTGGGCGTTGAAGATGTGCTGGTGGCCGCAGAAGTAGGCCGCTCCATACTGCTCCATCACGGACCAGAAGGCTTCGGCATTGTCCGGATAGATGTCCATGCCGTCCGGCTCCGCGCCATCCTTGAAGTAGTAGGTGTAGGCGGGCTTGTGGCCGAAGGCGAAGAAGTGCTTTGCGCCGCGGGCCTTGGCCCTCTCGAAGTCCACGGCCAGCCAGTGCGCCGGGCCGTGGCCGTCGTTGCCGACCGGGTCGGTGTCGATCACGGCGAAGTGGCTGCTGCCCACGTCGAAGGAATACGTGAGTTGCGATTGCTTGGTCTGCGCGCCATCGGGACCACCCGCCTCCGGCGCGTTGTCTATGTCGAAGGCGCTCGCTTGCGTGCCGGTGACCGCCTTCCAGCGCCCCAGGTCGAGTATCAGGTCGCCCATGTTCTCGCGCCACAGCTGCTCGTTCTCGACGCGCGCCACCTTGATGCTCTTGCCGGCGGCGTCCTTGCCCTTGTGCTGCATCTCATGGTTACCGGACACCGGCACCACGTAAGTGCCATTCTCCATCAGGCCTGCCACCATGCCGCGCCAGTAGGCGTACTGGCGGTACACATGGGCGCGGTCGGCGCCGTAGCCCATGATCATGTCACCGTTGAAGAACAGCGCCGTGGGACGGGCCGCCTGGATCTCGCGCAGGATGCGTACCAGCGCCCGCGTGTTTTGCAGGTAGGCCTTGTCCTGGAGGGTTTCCGCCGTTTCAGGATCGGCGCGCGAATCGCCGACGGTGGCAAACGACATCACCACCGGATCGGGCTTGGCCGCCTGGGCCGGCAGCTGGCCCAGGCAAAGCAGCAGCAAGGCGCCGGCCCGCAGGCCACGTAATTTGAGCAATTGCTTCATAGGCGCTCCGATCAGGACGTGAGCCGACATGGTCGGCAGGATCAGTTGCTGCTTGCGTGTTTGCATGAGACTTTCCAGTTTGTTGAAGTGTCAAAACCGGCAAGTCTAAGTAGAGAATGTGACAAGGTTATGAATCATTTAGACAATGTTAATCCTCAAAACGACTGTGCCTACCGCGCCATTTCGTGCCCAAGCAAGCGTATCAGGCCGAAATTAACGGAAACTAACGCCGTGCCAAGACTGTCAACATCGCCATCCTTGTGAAGTTTAGCGTGGGCTTAGTGCACGCTTAATGCACGCTTAATGCTCGGTTTTGTAGCATGCCTATATATCATTGCCTCCCCCTACGCCATGCCTGTCCTGAAAAAAAATCTCCTGATCCTGTCCGCGCTGGCGGTGGCCGCCGCCGGCATCGCACTGGCATATGGCCTGCGCTCAGGTCCGCCGCCCAAGCAGCCTGCGCCCAAGGTGACGCTGGTCAGCGTGACGACAGCACAGCAGCAGGACCTGCCGCGCGAATTCAGCGCGCAGGGCCATCTGGTTGCGCTCAATCTGGTGGAAGTACGGCCGCAGCTGACCGCCACCATCCAGGCTATCCATTTCAAGGAAGGCGACGAGGTGCAGGCCGGCCAGCTGCTGTTTACGCTCGACGGCGCGGACGCCAGCGCGCAGTTGCAGCGTTTTGAAGCACAGGCGGCGCAGATACAGGCGCAGCTGGCCGATGCCAGCCGCGATTACAACCGCGCCTCGACGCTGGTCAAGTCCAACTTCATCACCCCCAGTGCAGTCGATACGGCAGCGAGCAAAGTCGATGCGCTGAAGGCCCAGCTGAAAGCCGCCAACGCGGAGATCGACAGCGCCAGGCTGGTGGTGGCGCACACGCGCATCGTCTCGCCTATCGCCGCCACCACCGGCGCGGTGGCCGTGCATCCGGGCAGCCTGGCGCAGATGAGCGCCGCCGCGCCACTGGTCACGCTGGCGCAGTTCGCGCCCATCGGCGTTGAGTTCTCGCTGCCGGAGCAAGATTTGCCGGCTATTTTGCAGGCGCGCGAGCAAGGGCCGGTCAAGGTGTATATCGATGGATCGGATGGCGCACAGGTTGAAGGGGAGCTGTCCTTCATCAATAACACCGTCAATACCGATACCGGCACCATCAATCTCAAGGCAAGCATGCCGAACCGGAAGAAGACCTTGTGGCCCGGCGCCTACGCCAGGGTGACCGTGCATGCGGGCCTGGATCACGGCACCGTGGTGCTGCCGCCGCAGGCAGTGCAAGAAGGGCCGGCGGGCCGCTTCGTCTACGTCGCCGGCGCCGACGGCAAGGCCGCGCGTCAGCCGGTCACGCTGCTGCGCATCCAGAACGAGCAGGCGGTGGTGGCCGGCCTTGCCAGCGGCACCCGAGTGGTGCTGGAAGGCGGAGGCAACCTGCGCGGCGGCGACGCGATCCGCATCGCGCCGCAAGCACCGGCCACGCCAGCGGCGCCGGCCGTCGCCACCATCCCCGCCACCACCAAGCCCGCGCCATGAACATCGCCCAGTTCTGCTTGCAAAGGCCGATCGCCACGCTGCTCGCCTGGCTGACCGTCATCGTCGGCGGCGTCGCCTGCTGGTTGCAGCTGCCGCTGGCGGCGCTACCGACCTACGATACGCCAACCATCCAGGTCACGGCGCGCCTGTCCGGCGCCAGTCCGGAAACCATGTCGACTTCGGTGGCCACGCCGTTGGAAAAGCAGTTCACCGCCATCCCCGGTCTGCTGGCCACCACCTCCAGCAGTATTCAGGGCGAAAGCCAGATCACGCTGGAATTTGACCCGAGCCGCAATATCGATGCCGCCGCCGGCGACGTGCAGGCCGCGCTGTACCGCGCCACCCGATCGCTGCCGACCGAGATGACCACACCGCCGTCCTACCGCAAGGTCAATCCGGCCGACGCGCCCATCCTGCTGATCGGCCTCGATTCGCCGTCGATGAAGCTGGCCGAATTGAACGGCTATTCCGACAACCTGATCATCCCTGCCCTGTCCACGCTGAGCGGCGTGGCGCAGGTCAACGTCAATGGCCAGAAACGCTACGCGGTGCGCATCGAGGTCGACCCCGACCGCCTGGCCGCGCTGAACCTGACGCTGGACGACGTGTCGAACGCCCTGAAAGCCGCCAATTCCAACGCTCCCTTGGGTCAATTGGACAGCCGGCGCCAGATGATGACGCTGAAAATGCCGCCCGGCCTGATGAAGGCGCCCGACTTCTCCGCGCTGATCGTCGCCACCCGCAACGGCCGCAACGTGCACCTTTCCGATTTCGCCACCGTCCTCGACAGCATCGAGAACACCCAGAACACCAGCTCCATCAACGGTCGCGACGCCATCCTGCTGTCGGTGCAGCGCCAGCCCGGCGCCAACACCGTGGCCACCATAGACGCCATCCGCGCCATGCTGCCGCGCCTGGCCAGCCAGTTGCCGGGATCGGTGCGCATCCAGCTGCTGAACGACCGCTCGATCTCGATCCGCAACGCCATCCACGACGTCAACCTGACCATGCTGCTGACCATCGCGCTGGTGGTGCTGGTGATCCTGCTGTTCCTGCGCCAACTGGCGGCTACGCTGATCCCCGCCATCAGCCTGCCCGTGTCGCTGTTGGGCACCTTCGGCCTGATGCTGGCGTTTAATCTGAGCCTGGATAATATCTCGCTGATGGGACTGACCATCGCCGTCGGCCTGGTGGTCGACGACGCCATCGTGGTGCTGGAAAATATCATGCGCCACATCGAGGAAGGCCTGGATCCGTACGCGGCGGCGATACGCGGCACGCGCGAAGTAGCGTTCACCGTAGTGTCGATTTCGGTGTCGCTGGTGGCGGTGTTCATTCCGGTGTTCTTCATGCCCGGCACCATCGGCCTGCTGTTTCACGAATTCGCCATCGTTGTGGCGCTGGCGATCATCGTTTCGGCCGCCGCCTCGTTAACGCTGATCCCGGTGCTGGTGCCCAAGTTCATCCGCGTGGCCCAGCTACACCGCGCGCCGCCGGCCTGGAGCCGCGCATTCGAGGCCGCCTTCGCGCGGCTGCTGGCCGGCTACGCACGCTGGCTGGACCGCGCCATCGCGCACCGTACGCCGGTGCTGCTGGCGGCGCTGGCCACCTTCGCGCTGACAGCGTGGCTGTACACCAGCGCGCCGCAAGGCTTCTTCCCGCAGGAAGACACCAGCCAGGCCACGGCCAACATCGACACGCCACAGGACATGTCCTACCAGGCGAGGGTGCAGGTGATGCAGCAGATCCAGGCCGTGATCCGGGCCGACCCCGGCGTCACCGACGTGGTGGCCAAGGTCGACCACGACACCACCCAGCTGAACCTGACCATGAAGGACGCCTCGTTGCGCCCGCCGATGCCGGAACTGCTGGCGCGGCTGCGCAAGTCCAGCGCCATCCTGCCAAACGTGCAGGTGTTTTTCAGCGCGGTGCAAAACCTCAAGGTCGGCGGACGCGGATCGAAGAGCACTTACCAGTACACACTGCAGTCAGTCAGCCCCGGCGACTTGAATCTGTGGTCGGAAAAGCTGATCGCCGAACTGAAACGCGGCGACGTGCTGGTTGGCCTGGCCAGCGACGCCCAGTATGACGGTCTCGATGCGCACATCGACGTCGACCGCGAGCAGGCCGCCACGCTGGGCATCGACATGGCCAGCGTGCGCAATACCCTGTATGCCGCCTACGGCACGCGCCAGGTTTCGACCATCTACGCGCCGGAAGACAGCTACCAGGTCATCATGGAACTGGGCGACCAGTACCGCCGCGACGAAAGCAGCCTGGCTAAGATCGAGGTGCGCAACGCCAGCGGCGCACTGGTGCCGCTTAGCGCCTTCAGCAGCATCACCCGCGCGCGCGGCACCATGTCGGTCAACCACCAGGGCCAGCTGCCGGCACTGACGATTTCCTTCGATCTGGCGCCCGGCAAATCGATGTCCGAAGCCACCGCCGCGATCAGCGCCGCGCAGCAGCGCATCGGCCTGCCGCCGACCATCTTCGGTTCCTATGCCGGCGCGGCGGCGCTGTTCCAGCAGTCGCAAAGCAGCCAGCTTTGGCTGATCGCCATTGCGGTGGCAGCCATCTACGTCATCCTCGGCATGCTGTACGAAAGCTGGATCCACCCGGTGACGATACTGCTGGGCGTGCCGTCGGCCGCCGTGGGCGCGCTGCTGGCCTTGCGCGTGACCGGGCTGGAACTGAGCTTCATCGCCATGATCGGCATCCTGCTGCTGGTTGGCGTCGTGAAGAAGAATGCCATCATGATTATCGACTTTGCGCTGGAGGCGCAGCGCGGCAGCGGGCTGGCGCCGGCCGAGGCGGTGCGCCAGGCCTGTCTGCTGCGCTTTCGCCCCATCATGATGACGACGCTGTGCGCCATCATGGGCGCGCTGCCGATCGCCCTGGGCATGGGCGCGGGCGCCGAACTGCGCCAGCCGCTGGGCATCGCCATCGTCGGCGGCCTGCTGTTCTCACAGCTCATTACGCTGTTCATTACGCCGGTGCTATATCTGTGGTTCGACCGGCTGGCGCACGGTGCGCCGCCGGCCGCTAGCAGCAATGTCGCCAGCGACGAACTGGCAGCTTAAGGGAACAGCACCGTCACATTCAGGCCGCGCCCGCACTCCCCGTCCGACAGCCGAACCTCGGCGCGGTGATGGTCGGCGATATTGCGCACGATGGACAGTCCCAGGCCGCAGCCCCATATCTGGTTGCCGTCCGGCCGAAAGAAGCGGTCGAACAGGCGCGCGCGATGCTGCTCCGGCACGCCAGGACCGTTGTCGACTACGCGCAGCAGCGCGCGGCCATGCTCGTAGCCCGCTTGCAAGTCCACCCGGCCGCCCTGCTGGGTATAGCGCAAGGCATTCTCGACCAGGTTATTCAGCAGCACCCGCAGGCCGTCGCGGTCGGCCTTGACGAGCACCTTGGCTGGCGCCTCGATACCCAGGTCGATGGCGCGGCTGTCGGCCAGCACCGCGTGGTCGATCACCGCCGCTTCCAGCAGCTGGCCCAGATCCACCGGCTGCCAGGCTTCCGTATGCCACGCCTCGTGCCGCGCCAGGCTTAACAGCTGCAGCACCAGATGGATGCTGCGGTCCAGCCGTTCGTGCAGCCGGGCCAGCGCCTGGCGACGTTCCTCGTCACCTGGGGCGCGCTCGGCCAATTGCAGTTGTAGCTTGAGGGCCGTCAGCGGCGAACGCAGTTCATGCGCCGCATCGGCCACGAAAGTACGCTGGGACGTCAGCGCGGCGTCGATCTGTGCCAGCAGTGCATTCAGCGCCAGTACCACTGGCTGCAGTTCGGGCGGCATACCGTCTGCCGCCAGCGGCTGCAAAGCGGCTGGCGAGCGGCCGGCTACTGCCTGCGCCAGGCGCTCCACCGGCTTCAAGGCGCGGCCTACTACCGCCACGATCAGGCCCGCCAGGATGACGACAAAAATCAGCAGCGGCGCGCCAGCGCGCAAAGCCATGCGCACGGCCAGCGCATCGCGTTCGGCGGTCCGCTGGGCCACCTGCACATAGCGGTCGCGGCGAGTCTCGCCGTAGATGCGCCAGTACTGGCCGTTCAGCACCACCACGCCAAAGCCGCGCACCGAGTAGCGCGGCAACAGCGGCTTGCCCGGCATGGCAGGCAGCAACGCGCCGCGCTGGTCCCACGCTTGCAGTACGAATTGTTCTTCCGGATCCTCGGCCGATGGCAAGCCGGTGCCGGGCGCGAACTCGTTGGGCAGCGCGGCGGCCAGCTGGCGCAACTGCAGGTCGGCCAGTTCATTGGTTTCGGCCCGCAGCGAGCGATACAGGCTGGCACCGGCGCCCAGCGCGCAAGCCAGTGTCGCGCACAGCAGGCCAAGCAACAGCTGGCGGCGGATAGTCCTCATGGCGCCAGTGGGATCTTGTAGCCGACACCGCGCACGTTCTTGATAAAGTCGGTGCCGAACTTCTTGCGCAGGTGGTGCACATAGACGTCAACGGTGTTGGACTCCACTTCGGAATTCCAGCCATACAGCTTTTCTTCCAGCTGGCTCTTGGAGACAATGCTGCCCGGGCTGTCCAGCAAGGCGCGCAGCACCGAGAATTCGCGCGCCGACAGCTTCACCGGCGTGCCTTCGAAGGTCGCCTCATGGCTGGCCAGGTCCAGCGTCAGCGCACCGTGCACGATGATCGAGCGGGTGCGCGCCACGCGACGGCGCAGCAGCGCGCGAATGCGGGCCAACAGTTCGTCCAGGTCGAAAGGCTTGACCAGGTAGTCGTCGGCGCCCGCATCCAGGCCCTCGACCCGCGACGGCGTGCTATCGCGTGCGGTGATGATCAGCACCGGCACGTCGTTTTCGCCGGAGCGTAGTGTGCGCAGCACGTCCAGGCCCTGCTTGCCGGGCAGGCCCAGGTCGAGCAACAACAGGTCATACGGCACGGTGGACAGCGCCAGGCCGGCGTCGCGGCCATCGCGCACCCAGTCCACTGCGTAGTTCTCGCCACGCAGGCCATCCTCGATACTTTCACCGATCATCGGATCGTCTTCCACCAGCAGCAAGCGCACCTGGACATCCTTCGCAATCAAGCCAACAATACCGCTATCTTAACGCCGCCATGGCGGCTCCGCCAGTTTTTGCGCCCTCAGTACGGCCTAAGTCTGGTAGCGTATGCTGTGCCTTCCCTCCCATCTCCATGGAGCCGCCGTGCGCGTACTGCTAGTCGAAGACGATCCCATGATAGGCACGGCCATGCAGGCCGCGCTGAAAGACGCCAGTTATGCCACCGACTGGGTTGGCGACGGCCAGAGCGCGCTCGATACGCTGGCCTGCCAGCACTACGACATCATCCTGCTCGACCTGGGCCTGCCCGGCAAGGACGGCATGGCGGTACTGTCGTCGCTGCGCGCCAGGGGCAACCTGGCACCGGTGCTGGTGATGACGGCACGCGACGGCCTGGAGGAGCGCATCCGTGGCCTGGACGCCGGCGCCGACGACTATGTGCTCAAACCCTTCCAGATGAGCGAACTGCTGGCACGCATGCGCGCGGTACTGCGCCGCAAAGGCGGCAACGGCGCGCCGGTGCTGAGCAACGGCGTGCTCTGGCTCGATCCAGCCACGCGCGAGGCCGCGCTGGCCGACGCAGCAAGCGGCGCGGCCGCTGTGCTGCTGTCCAACCGCGAATTTGCCCTGTTGCACGCGCTGATGCTGCGCCCCGGCGCCATCCTCTCGCGCAGTGAGCTGGAAGAGCGCATCTATGGCTGGGGCGAGGAAGTGGAAAGCAACGCGGTTGAATTCCTGATCCACGCCTTGCGCAAAAAACTGGGCAGCACCGTCATCAAGAACGTCAGGGGGATGGGATGGATGGTAGCAAAGAGCGCCTGAAGGTATACCTGCGCGATTCGCTGCAATTGCGCCTGTCGCTATGGCTGACGGTGGCCATCCTCAGCGTGGCCGCGCTGGCCGGTGTCTTCTCCTTTGCCACCGCGCTCGACGAAGCCAATGAACTGCAGGACGAAACGCTGCGCCAGGTCTCCAAACTGTATGCCAGTGGCCAGGTGACCGTGGTCAACGAATCCGACCCCTTTGCTGCCGGCGATGCGGACCGCGTGGTAGTGCAGCTGCTTAGTGCCAAGCCCTCCGACAGCGCCGCCATCCCACTCGACACCATCCCCGGCCGGCTGGCCGCCCTGCCCGACGGCATCCACAGCCAGACCATCAACGGCACCGCCTACCGCATGCTGCTGGCCACCCTGTCCTCCGGCGAGCGGCTGGCGGTGGCGCAGGACGCGGCGGTGCGCGACGAGAGCGCACGCGAAGGCGCCTTGCGTACGCTGCTACCCTTCCTGATCGTGCTGCCGGTGTTGCTGATCGTGGTGGCGGTGCTGGTGCGGCGCCTGTTCCAGCCGATGGCGCTGTTGGCGCGCGAGATCGACCAGCGCGACCAGCGCAGCGAGCAGGATTTGCAAGAGCTGGCGCAGCACGGACTGCCCGCCGAAGTGCAGCCGTTCGTGGTCGCCATCAACCGCCTGCTGGCGCGGGTGGCACAGGCAATGCATGCGCAGCGCCGCTTCGTAGCTGACGCCGCGCACGAATTGCGCTCGCCGCTGACGGCGCTGTCGCTGCAGGCCGAGTCGCTGGCCACGGTAGAACTGCCATCGCCGGCTCTGGAGCGGCTGGCCGCGCTGCGACTGGGCATAGAACGCAGCCGCGTGCTGCTGAACCAGATGCTGGCCCTGGCGCGTGCCCAGTCGCCGCTACCCGCGGCACCGGCGCCGGTGCCGCTGCAACGCATCTTCCGCCGCGTGCTGGAAGACCTGTACCCGCTGGCCGAACAAAAGAGCCTCGACGTCGGCATGGCCGAGGGCCCCGACGTGGCCGTGCTGGCCGACGAAATCGACCTGCTGGTGCTGGTCAAGAACCTGGTCGACAACGCGATCCGCTACACGCCCGCTGGCGGTCGCATCGACCTGCGTGCGCTGGGCGACGGCTCGGTACCGCGCCTGCAGGTCAGCGACAGCGGCCCCGGCATCCCGCCCGAACAGCGCCAGCGCGTGTTCGATCCCTTCTTCCGCACGCTGGGCAACGAGCACGCCGGCTCGGGACTGGGCCTGTCCATCGTGGCCACCATCGCGGCACGCATCGGAGCCCGGCTACAGCTCGATTGGAGCGACCCGGTGGCGGCGTCCGGTTTGCAGGTCACTGTTGTATTTCCCCCGCATCCGGCGCCCCAATCCACCCCGCGGACCGGTTGATTTTGACCGGCAAGCTACAAATCCGTTAAAACAGAAACAATTCAGGTTCGATTTAGAAATGTGGCGCAACGTTCTACTCCAGCAGCAATACAAAAAATTGCACAGCACCAGCCACCAGGGATGCGGTGCACAGACCTATAACGGAGACTAGAATGAAAAACCGCATCAAAATGAAGAAGGCGCTTGCCGCCAGCTTGTTGCTGTCGTCCGGGCTCAACGCCTGGGAGGGCGCCAGCGCCGCCGATAAGGATCAGAAGTCCGCCCCGGAAGCGGGCGAGCCGAAAATACAGCAGGTGGCGGTGACCGGTTCCAACGTGCTGGACGTCCTGCGCAAGCAGGTACCGTCGTTCCGGGGCCGCAGCAACGCCGGCAGCAGCAACGCCAACAACACCAACCAGAACACCGCCGGCGGCTCGCAAGTCCAGCTGCGCAACCTCGACACGCTGATCCTGATTAACGGCCGCCGCGCCGCGATTGCCGCCATCGGCGGCAAGGCCTTCGTCGACGTCAACCAGATCCCGCCGTCGGCCATCGAACGCATCGAAGTGCTGCCGGACGGCTCGTCGGCGATCTACGGTTCCGATGCGATCGGCGGCGTGGTCAACATCATCCTCAAGTCCAACTACGAGGGCGCCGAGCTCAGCGGCCGCTATGGCTCGGCCGAAGGCGGCTACGATGAAAAATCCGCCTCCTTCACCTTGGGCAAGAACCTGGGCGACTTCAACCCGCGGGCGGCCAACTTCCCTGGCGTAAACTTCGCTTACTGGCCGCAGCCGCGCCAGTTCAACAACGATACCGACGCGATGCGCGGCACTGTCGGCCTGCGCGGCAAGCTGGGCGACGGCTGGGGCTGGGAAGCGGCGCTGATGCACAGCGAAAACCAGCTGGAGCAGCGCCAGCCCAACCTAATCTTCAAGCCCAACCTGGCGCTGGCCATCGCCGGCGGCTACGACGCCAACGGCAACTACCTGCCCCTCCCCGCCGCCACCGTCCGCGAGCAGCTGCGCAAGCTCGACTAAGAAAGTTGCTGCCACCCGGAGCACAACACTGCGGGGCAGCTCCGCCCATGGAACACCAGCTGGACAGCACTACCGCCGGGCTGCTGTTCCATGGGCAGACCTGGGCAGGAGCTATGCCCCGCCACTCCTGTCGCCGCGCCTCCCGGCTTTTCACTGATGCATCGCATAGCTCCACGTCAGGCCCAACTTCACCTCATTGAGCGACAGCCCTTCGCTGCGAGCGTGACGGACGGCGACGTCGAAGATCAGGTCCTCGCTCTGCTTCCACAACATGCCGACCAGCGCCGATTGCGTGTGCGAACCGTTGTTCTCGCGCTCGGCAAACAGTTCCATCACCGGCCGCAGTTCGGCTTCCTCCGTGCCACCTTCCGCAATCACGCCCAGAAAGCGGTTCTGCGTATGCTCGCGGGTGCGCGACAGCGCGCCGTTCAGGTGCACCACGCCAAAGTCAAACTTTTGCGACACGATGCCTGAACACACGCCGCCCGTCTCCGAATTGCCGTGATACTCAGGCAACAGCAAGCCGCACTCCATTGCTACGCTAACACCCGTGCCCCCCTCCTGCAAGCTGCCCTTGCGCAGCACATGCTTGACCGACAAGGCGGTATCGTCCACACTGGTGCGATAGCCCTCTTCCGGCTGGCCGATGCTGCGCTCCAGCCTCCCTTCGATCACTACCTCGAAATCGCCCTCGAAACCGAAATTGCCCACCACCGAAGGCGCGGCGATGCCGCGCTGGCTGCCAAAACGGGTGTAGCTCAGCGGCCCGAGTTCCAGCTCGAAGATGCCCGGCTCGGCCACGCTGGCGTCGGTGCCTTCGAACGGGCGCAGCGCATATGCCGGCGTGGACCAGAACGCGGTGCAAACGGCCGCGCAGGCCAGCAACTTCTGGGTAGGGAATTGGGTCGGGGCACTCATGTAGTCTCCAAGGTAGTTATAGGTATGCCGTTTGTTACTTGGCGCCGGCTGCCGGCGCCACGTCGAAGCGCAGGATCGCCGCCACCGTCTGGTCCCCGCCGGGCGATACCGCAGCATACAGCCGGTTCGGCTGCGGCACAAAGATCGCCGTCTTCGCCCCCTTGGCCGTGGCGATCGGCGCCAGGCCGGCGACGACGAACAAGCCTTGCTGAAGCGTGCGCGGCAGGTCGAGGCAGAAATGCGCGAGCAAATCCCCAGCAACGCGCCGCTGATCGCGCCCGTAACCTGATGAGGCATCATGGAAGCCACACCGCACGGCGCGACTGAGACAGGCGTCGCCTCCGCGCCGGTTCGCCGTTCGACGCTGCGCCGCATCGAAAAGCTCAAGGCCCTGCTGGGCGAGCTGGCGGTGCGGGAACTGGACGTGCACGCTGCCGCATGCTTCCTGCAATGCTCGTCATCGAGCGCACGCAACTACATGCTGGAACTGTGTGGCGCGGCGATCGCCCTGCCGCCGATGGGCGCGATGGGCGACTGCGCCGCCGATGGCCAGACCTATCATTTGAATGCGCTGCTCGGTGGCGAGCAGATACACCATTTCCTGGAACAGCTGGCGGCGCCGCGACTGTGCGGCGCCGCCAGGTCCAAAGGCATCCGGAGCGCAAGCGTGCGTTGCGGCGGGCGCTACTTCCACATCATGGCCGACGATACCAGCTTCGCGCTGCAGCCCCGCATTACGCCGCTCCGGCGCGACCCGCTGGTGGCCGCCCTGTTTGGCATGGCGGCCATACCGGCGCTGGCCTGAGGCCTGCTATTACTTCGCCGGCGGCGCGCTGGCCTTGTCGAATGAGGCCAGCAAGTCCGTCATGGCCTGCTTGCAGGCGGTGCGCTCCGGATGGCCGGCGCGCAAAGCCTCCAGTGCCCGGTCGATGGCCTTGTCCACCACATGCCAGTCGGCGGCGGCGCGCGGCTTCAGGCCCGCTTCCGCCTCGTCCCAACTGGTTTCCAGGTCCTTGATGCGGATCTTGGCAGCGGCCAGGTCGCCCTTCTCGACCAACGCCGCCGTGTCCTGCGCGATGGCGCGGAAGCGACCCAGGTCACCCAGCTTGGACGCTGCAGCAGCCTGCGCCGTGGCCATCACCGGCAAATTCGCCATGCTGCCGGCCGCGCCCAATACCGCGACTGCGCCCAATGCCAGCAGCATGCTTTTCAATTTCAACGTCTTCATGTTCTACCTTTCAAAAGTGTGAGTGGACTGCAAATGGCTGTGATGACGGCTGACCATGACCACCAGCGCGGCAATCGCGGCCAGGAAAACGATGCTGGTGTTGACCGTGCCCCAGCCCACGCCGCCGTACTCCGGTGCTTGCGATAGCAGGTCGCCCAGCGAGGCGCCCAGCGGGCGGGTGAGGATGTACGCCAGCCAGAACGTCAGCACCGCATTGGCGCCGCGCAAATAAGCGATGTAAATCAGTCCGATCAAGCCGCCGAAGGCCAGCACGCCGTAACGGAAGCCCAGGCTCAATTCTTCGGTGGCCAGGTCGCCGGACGCGGTACCCAGTGCAAAGGTCAGCAGGATCGCGACCCAATAGAAGCTCTCGCGGCGCCGCGTGACGATGGTGTGGATGGACAGCGTGCGCTCGCGCCGGTACCAGGCGCCGAACACCACCGCCAGCAGCGCGCTAAATACGGCCGTGCTCAGATACAGACTGACGCCCATGCCGTCGGTCAGCGCATCGGTGATCTGCGTGCCGACTACGCTCAGCAGCACCACGCTCAGCCAGTACACCCACGGCACAAAGCGCCGCAAACGCATCTGCATGAACAGCGCCAGCGCCAGTAAGGCCGCCATGACAACATCGGTGAGCAGCGTGCCCAGGCCGGCATGCACCGCCAGGTAGTCGGCGCCGGTCTCGCCCACGGTGGTAGAGAGGATTTTGATGATCCAGAACGAGAGCGTCACTTCTGGCACTTTGTTCAGCATCTGGGACGGCTCTTGCCGCTGCAAGCGATTCATGCGCATATCTCCGGGGTAGATGGGCTCCCACGATAACGGCCGAAAATTAGCGCTGCATTAGCAGCTCGCCTAAATGATCACGCCGCGCCGCTGTCCCGGATTACGGGCCAGCAGCTGCGACAGTTTTTTCAGCGCTGCCGACAGCCCGCCCCGCTCCTTGATGCTGCCCAGCGCGACGCGGATCGCGTTCGGCGGCTGGTCGCCGGCCTGGAACACGTCCGAGGACAGCACCGCCAATCCTTCCGCCTGCGCCGCGCGCGCCAGCTCCGGCGAAGTCCAGTAGCCGGGCAGCGCCAGCCACAGGTGGATGCCGTCGCCGGGCACGTGCGCGGTGCCGGCCAGCAGATGGTGGGCCAATTGCTGGCGGGCCCGCGCCTCCTCGCGCACGCCGGCCAGCAGCCGGGCGGCCGCGCCATCGCGTATCCATTGCGTTGCCAGTGCGCTCGCCAGCGGCGTCGACATCAGCGCGAACGAGCGCAGCGCCAGCATGAAGCGTTCGCGCAGCGACGCATCCGGCAGCAGCACGTAGGCGGTGCGCAGCCCCGGTGTCAGGCACTTGGACAGCGTGGCGATGTAATACACCTGCTGCGGCGCGTAGTGCGCCAATGGCGGCGGGGCCGCGTCGTGCAACAGCCAGTAGGGATCGTCCTCGATGATGGCGACGCCGCAACGCGTGGCCATCTGCGCGATGGCGCGCCGGCGCACGGCCGGCATGGTGTGCGTAGTCGGATTCTGCAGCGTGGGATTCAAATACACCAGCCGCGCGCCATGCTGGCGACAAGCCTGCTCCAGCGCGTCGGGCCGCATGCCGTCGCCGTCCGACGCCACCGCCGCCAGCCGCCGCCCCAGTTGCTCCACCGCCGAGCGCAGGCCGGGGTAGACCACCGGCTCGCACAGCACCAACTCGTCCACGCGGGTGCTGGCCAGTATCAGCGCCGCCAGCGCCGCCTGCGCGCCGGGACAGACCACGATGTGATCCGGCGGCAACTTGCCGAACATCGGTTCCAGCCAAGCCGCGCCGGCCGCCCGCTCCGCGTCGCCGCCGCCGCCCAGGTGATAACTCATCAGCAGCTCACTCTCGCTGTGCATCAGCACCTGCGACAGGCCTTGCTTCATCAAGTCGTCGAAATCCACACCGGCCGGCGGTGGCGGAATATTCATGCTCAGGTCCAGCACCGGCGCCAGCGCCACCTTGGGCGCCGCCGCATAGGTGCCGCGAGCGCCCTGCCCGAGCAGCAGGTTGCGGCGCTTGGCTTCGTCGTAGGCGCGCGTCACGGTGGTCAGGTCGACTTGCAGCAGCGCCGCCAGCCGCCGTTGCGGCGGCAGCCGGTCGCCGGGGCGCAGCGTGCCGTCGGCCAGCGCGCGCTCGATGAAATCGGCGATTTGCAGATAGCGCGGGCCAGCCTGGTGGACGAAGCGCCCCAGCCACGCCAGCGCGGCACCCTCATCTTGTATGGATCTCGACTGGGACATTTTGCCTCAATGTATGGTTTTTGCTTCAAATTAGTATGCCTCACAACGCTGCATAAATCCATACATTTGAAACAAGGTACTCGCATGTTTAACTTTTTCACGCATTGGCAGCTGATGAGTCCCAGCGGCAACATCGGCGTGCAGGAAAAGTCCCTGATCCTGGTCTCGCTGGGCCTGAGCGCCATCGTGCTGCTGGGCGTGGCCCAGTTGCTGGTGCAGCGGTCTTACTTTTTGCACCTGGGCAGCGGCCCCGAACAGCGCGGCAACCGCGCAATTTTCATCGGCACAGGTTTGCTGATCGTGATCGTGGGGGCCGGCTCGCTGTGGGTCATGCACAATGCGAGCGTCAACATGATGCCGATGCAGATGAACGCCGACAGCGCGCGCACCCACGAGTAAGCAGCGCAGCACACGGCGCGGCTAGGCAGCCAGGCCGCGCCGGAACGCCCCCGGCGTCATGCCGGTGGCGCGTTTGAACACCCGGCTGAAGGCGCTCTCCGAATCGTAGCCGACCGCCTCGGCAATCTGCATCAGCGAGCGCGAGCCGCTGCGCATCAGCAGCTGGGCACGACGCATGCGCCAGTGGGTCAGGTATTCAAGCGGCGTCTGCCCAACGGCCGCCTTGAAGCGCGCGGCATAGGCCGAACGCGACATCGCGGCCCGTTCGGCCAATGTCTGCAAGGTCCACGGCCGCTCCATCTCGGCATGCATGGCCCGCGTGGCTTGTCCCAATTGGCGGTCCGAGATTGCTGCCAGCCAGCCGCGTTTGGGCAGCGTTTCGTTGGCGGCATACGCACGCACCACATACACCAGCAGCACTTCATACAGCCGTGCGATGGCGGCCTCGGATGCCAGCCGTGGTTGCGCCAGCTCCAGCGACAGCAGTTCCAGGATCGCGTGGAAGGCGCGGCTTCGCGTCTCTTCCAGCCGCAGATGCAGAAAGCCCGGCAACGCCGCCAGCACCGGCTGCACGTCCGCCGGATCCAGCACGAAGGAACCGCTGACGAAGGTGGTCGGCGCACCGCCGCCGCCGAAGCGTATCAGGTTGCCGACGCGGGCCTGCGCCACCACTTGGCAATCGACCAGCGGCGAGGCCTGATCGTCGGCCAGCGTGTACGGCACATCGTCGAACAGCACGAAGATATCGCCCGGCGCCAGCAGCACCGGTTCCGCGCCGCGCGCCGTCATGCGCGCGCTGCCCTGTTCCACCAGCACAAAGGTGACGCGGTTTTCCGCTTCGTCCGACGAATGCCAGCCCCACGGCGCACTGGCCTCGATCCGCGCCGACTCGGGCGCGATGATGTGCATGGTGCTAAATACTTCCGACAACGGGTCCATAAGGTCTTTCTGTACGATCGAGCAAAAAACTGCGACTGAATGCCATGGAAAGTCCAGATGGTAGCCGATATGATGGATGCTCGCTTATCGCAAGGAAGGTCCCGAAATGAACCAGAAACAAATCGGCGTCGGCATCATCGGCGCCCATCCAACGCGCGGCTGGCCGCGATGGCCCACGTGCCGGCGCTACAGGCGTCGCAGGATTTCCAGCTGGTGGCGGTCAGCAGTTCGACGCTGGCGACCGCGCAGCAAGCCGCGCTGCAGTTCAACGCCAGACATGCCTTCGGCAGCTACCAGGAACTGCTGGCCTGCCCGGAAGTGGAACTGGTGGTGGTCACGGTAAAGGTGCCGTATCACTTCGAGCTGGCCAGCGCCGCCATCGCCGCCGGCAAGGCCGTATACTGCGAATGGCCGCTGGCAAACGGCCTGCGTGAAGCGCAAACGCTGCATGCGCTAGCCGAACAGCGCGGCGTGCGTACCGTGGCTGGCCTGCAGTCGCGCGCCTCGCCGGCCATGCGCTATCTGCGTGAACTGATACGCGACGGCTACGTCGGCGAAGTGCTGTCGGCCACGCTGCTGGCCTCTGGCGTGATCGGCGGCGCCCTCATCCCGCAAGCCTTTGCCTACACGCTGGATCCGGCCTTCGGCGCCGGCATTCTGAACGTGGCCGGTTCGCATGCACTGGACGCGATGAGCTTTGTGCTGGGCCAACAGTTCGCCGATGTCGCGACTACGCTGGCCAATCGACGCCGCAGCGTGCAGGTGGCGGAAACCGGCGAGACCATCGCCATGCGCACGCCGGACCAGATCGCGCTGAACGGCAGGCTGGCCTGCGGCGCGGTGGTCAGCGCGCATATCCGCGGCGGCATGTCGCGCGGCGCCAACTTCCGGCTGGAGATCAACGGCACCCGCGGCGACCTGGTCGTCAGCAGCACGCTGGGCTACCCGGGCATAGGCGACACCAGCATCCAGGGCGGCCAGGATGACGACGCCACCGTGCACGAGCTGCCGCTACCGCCGCAGTACCGCAACCAGGCCGGCGCCGACGGCATGGCGGCCAACGTCGCCGCCAACTACGCGCTGCTGGCGGCCGACCTGCGCAACGGCACCCATCACGCGCCGTCGTTTGCCGATGCACTGGCACTGCACCAACTGGTCGATGCGATCGAGCGTTCGGCCGCTGACGGCGCGCGCCGCCAGACCTAAGCCCGGTCTTTTGAGAGAGCTGCCAAGGGCGCAGCGTAACCACGCTATCGGCTCCGCTCTGGCATACTGGCAGCGAACCCCATACCGATAGGAAGCGCCATGACCTCTCCCGACAACGAGCTCGTCCACCATGCCACACTGACCCGGCTGACTCGCGCGCTGCGCGACCTGCACAAGCAGCTGATCCATGTGGAGACCCAGTACTTCGGCGCGGTCGGCAGCCCGCTGGAGCATTTGCAACTGGTGGCCAATCATCCGCATTTCGCCTGGCTGCAAAAGCTGTCCGGACTGATGGCGCAGCTCGATGAGCGCCTGGACGAAGCAGAAGAAGTGACGGCCGAGGAAGCACGGACCTTCCGCAGCGCAATCGAAACCCTGATCGGCCCGTCCGACAAGCCAGACACCGCCTTCCAGGCCAAGTACAACGCGCTGCTGCACGACGCGCCGGAAATCGTCATGGCGCACAGCGCGGTACGCAAGCTGCTGTCGGAGATCGCCCGGCCGGCCTAGCTTGAGCGCGTCATTGACTTCCGCTCACTTCGCTTGCATGCTCGGCACATCCCGTTTGCCGGAGCGTGCGATGCGAAGTTTCGCTTACCTCCTGTCGTTCCTGCTGATGCTCAATTGCGCCGGCGCCAGCGCGCTGTACCCGCAGCCGCGGCGCGTGGCGCTCAGCGACCGTGGCTACGCATCCTACCGCAGCGCCGGCAGCTATGACGGCATCGCGGCCGACCTGCTCAACGCCGTCGCTGGCCGGGTCGGCTGCAAGATCGAATTTGTCTGACTGCCCAGCGCCGGCGCGGTCACCGAACTGAAGGCGCAGCATGTCGACATCGTGCCGTCGCTGTTCCAGTCCGGGGAGCGCGCGCTTGCCGCCATGGGCAAGGACGGCACCGTGCAGCAGATCTACCTGCGCCACCTGCCCGCTCCCTTGGTCCACAAGCTGCTTGCGCCCGGCCCGCCACCAATTAAGGACTAATCTGTCCGGTATATTGGGAACTGCAAGCTATTTTTCTTCTTTCGGGATACACGTAGAGTTCATTCCATCGCAACTTCACTACCCCATCGAGGAAAATATCATGTCCAAGCTGATGTCCGCAGTTAAAGTAGGCCCTTACGAAATCTCGCACCGCGTGGTGCTGGCCCCCCTGACCCGCATGCGCGCCGAAGCCGGCGCCAAGCCAGGCCCGCTGATGGCTCAATACTATGCCCAGCGCACTTCCAAGGGCGGTTTCCTGATCGGCGAAGCCACCATCGCCGCCGAAAACGGTAACGGCTACCTGGGCGCCCCAGGCCTGTACGACGACGGCCAGATCGCCGGCTGGAAGCTGGTCACCGATGCCGTGCACGCCAAAGGCGGCAAGATCTTCCTGCAGCTGTACCACGCGGGCCGCCAGTCGAACCAGGACGTGCAGCCAGCCGGCAGCATCCCGGTCGGCCCATCGGAAGTGCCGCACGGCGGCGTCGCCTACACTACCGAAGGCTGGGTGCCTAACACGCCTAACCGCGCACTGACCATTCCTGAAATCGAAGGCCTGGTCGAGAGCTTCCGCCAAGCCGCCATCCGCGGCAAGGCAGCCGGTTTCGACGGCGTTGAACTGCATGCCGCCAATGGTTACCTGTTCGACCAGTTCCTGCAGGACGGCAGCAACCGGCGCACCGACATCTACGGTGGCTCGTTCGAAAACCGCGCCCGCCTCCTGCTTGACGCCACCAAGGCCGTAATCTCGGTCTGGGGCAATGACAAGGTGGCCGTGCGCGTCGGCCCCAGCGGCAACTGGGGCGACATGTCGGACAGCAATCCGGAAGGCCTGTTCACCTACGTGGCGCAGCAGCTGTCGGCACTGAAACTGGCTTACCTGCACCTGATCGAGCCTCGCATTGCCGGCAACATCGAAGACGAAACCAAGGACCAGGCACCAGTGGCATCGCAGCTGATCCGCAAGCATTACCAAGGCACCATCATTGCCGCCGGCGGCTTCAACGCGGCATCGGCCGAGGCGCTGCTGCAAGCGGGCGACGCCGACCTGATCGCCTTCGGCCGCCACTTCATCGCCAACCCGGACCTGCCTGAGCGCATCCGCAACAACCTGCCGCTGAACGACTACATCCGCGACAGCTTCTTCGGCGGCAGCGAAGTCGGCTACACCGACTACCCGTTCTACAAGGCTGACGCATTGGCCGCCTGAGCGACCACGCTGAATTAAAAGATTTCGCCCGTGCATTGCGTCGGCGGAATTTTTTTGAACCAAGTAGTTTTTTATTCTTGATTTTTACGGAAACGCATCCCATAATGAACCAAGTAGTTCAGAAAATAAACCCTCTCCCTCTCTTCAAGGAAGCATCATGAAACTCAATGGCAATACTATCTTCATCACCGGCGGCACTTCGGGCATCGGCCGCGCACTGGCAGAAGCGCTGCACAAGCTTGGCAACGAAGTCATCATCTCGGGCCGCCGCCAAGCGCTGCTGGACGAAATCACCAAGGCCAATCCCGGCATGCACGGCGTGCAGCTGAACGTGGAAGACCCGGCCAGCATCGCCGCTGTCGGCCGCCAGCTGAGCGCCGATTTCCCCAAGTTGAATGTATTAATCAACAATGCCGGCATCATGCACATCGATAACGCCGGCGCCCCGGTTGACGATGCCATGGCCGCCAGCACCGTGACCACCAACCTGCTGGGCCCTATCCGCATGACTTCCGCGCTGATTGAACACCTGAAGGCGCAACCACAAGCGGCCGTGCTGAATGTGACTTCGGTGCTGGGCTTCGTGCCACTGGCCGTATCGGCCGTGTACTCGTCGACCAAGGCCGCGCTGCACTCCTACACCATGTCGCAGCGCTTCATGCTGCGCGATACCTCGGTGTCGGTGCTGGAAATCGCACCGCCATGGGTACAGACCGATCTGCTGAACAGCAAGGAAGAACCGCGCGCCATGCCGCTGGAGCCGTTTATCAAGGAAACGCTGGAAGTGCTGGGCACCGATGCGGAAGAAATCCTGGTGGAGAACGCCAAATTCCTGCGCGCTAATCCTGGCGTCAACGAAGGCAAGTTCGTCACCGAGTTCAATCACATGTTCCTGAATCCGCCGGCCGCCTGAGTCGTCCCCAAGGTCCTGCCGGCATTGCCTATATAATTTGCGCTATGGGAAGAAAGAAAACTTTTAGCCGCGAGAGTGTGCTCGACAAAGCCATGCCTGTGTTCTGGGCCCAGGGCTTTGCCGGCACCAGCCTGCAGGACCTGGAACAGGCCACCGGCGTCAACAAGTCCGGCCTGTACGCCGAATTCAAGGACAAGGACGACCTGTTCATCGCCAGCCTGCAGCACTATCTGCAACGCCGCCACGAAGCGGGCCTGCTGACGGCCGAGCCTTTGGGCTGGGCCAATGTGCTGCGTTTCCTGAAACTGGGCCACACTTGTAGCGCTGAGTTGAAGGGTTGTTTCTCGGTCAGCTCGATGCGCGAACTGCCGCTGCTGCCGCCCGCCGCGCGGCAAATGATGAAGTCCGGCGAAAACCAGTTGCGGCGACTGATCGCCCAGAACATCAAGACGGAGTCGCCGCAGGCCGACGCGGATGCGCTGGCCGAAATGGTCGTGACCTTCTTCTACGGCGTTTGCATGGACCAGACGCTCGATGCCAGCAAGGCTGGCACCAACCGCAAGATCGACAACTTCATCGCCATGCTGAAAAGCCTCTGATCACGTCCCGCAGGCCGGGAAGTCCGTGTAGTGCACTTCGCTGCCGCCCCATAACGCACCGCGCTCGTAGCGCGTCAGCGGCCAGCGCTACAACAGTTTGGACATGGTCTTCCTGAATTGAGTGCGACGCGTACGCCGTCGCGGTTGGATAGTTCGATGCCTTCTATCAGTTCGTGCATCACCAGCGCGTCGGCGAAGGTTGGTACCAGACGGGTGCCGTCGCGCACGTCGCGCGCGTGGGCGGCGTACAGCTTGGCCAGTTCCAACTGGCTGCCACCCAAGTCACTGGCCGGCAGCCAGTTGCAGCTTTCGGAGATGTTCAGCACCCGCATCGGTTGCGAATCGCCCTGCGCTCCTTCGACCACGTTGAAGACGGTGCCGAAGCTGGTGGAGTTCGAAATCTTCAGGTCGCCGTTAGAACCGGTCAGGTCCAGCTGTATGCCGTAGTTATTGCGCTTGCCCGCTTCGATATGCACAGCCAGCACCGCGCCATCGGCGAACTGGCCACTCACGACGATCTGGTCGGCGCTGCTGTGCTTCAGCACTGCGCCGGTTTCGACCAAGGTCACTTCCTTGAACTGGTTCAGCGTCAGCGCGCTGACGCTGTCCGGGTGGCCCAGCATGGTGAACACGGCGTCGAAGAAGTGGCCGCCTTAGATGGACAACAGGCTGGAGAAATACTCCGGCGGGATGGTGTAGTACAGCGACGCGTTGCGCTGCTTCTGGAAGTACTCGACGCTGATATGCAGGCGCACCGAACGCAGTTCGCCGATATAGCCGTCGCGCAGCAGGTCGCGCACATAACGGTAGCCCGGTCCCAGGCGGCGCTGCAAGCTGACGATGTGGCGCAGGCCTTGGGCCTTGGCCAGTTCCACCAGCTCCTGCGACAGCTCTTTGCTCGGGGTCAGCGGCCATTCGCAGTACACGTCCTTGCCGGCCGCAATGGCGGCGCGGATGCCTTCTGCATGGTGCGGCGCTGGCCTGAGCACGATGACGAAATCGACTTGCCGATGCTTGACCAGCGCGTCCAGCGAATTGAGCGCGTACTTGATGCCGTGGCGCGCAGCGAGCGCCTCGGCCTTTTCCGGATTACGGCTGTAGATGGCAATCAGTTCGAATTCCGGCAGCAGCTTCAGCGCCGGCAGGTGGCCATACTCGGCCCAGGTGCCGACGCCGACCTGGCCGACGCGGATTTTTTTTGCTCGTGCTAGTCATGATGATGCTTTCAAAGTGAGGAAGATGCAACGCTTACGCCGCAACGGCGCGCTTGGCCGTGGCATCGGCATGGCGGCCGATGGCCCAGCTCAGCGCCAGTGCGCCGAGTGCCGCGGCGGCGCTGACCAGACCGAGGTTGGCCGAACCGCTATACGCCATCACCAGCGAGCCGAGACCGGCGCCCAGTGAAAAGCCGAGATACATGAACGAGGCGTTCAGCGACAGCACGATGGGCGCCGACTTGACGCCGGCCACGCCAACCAGCGTGCTCTGCTGCGCAGGATAGAAAGCCCAGTGGGCGACACCCCAGGCGATCACCGCCAGCAGCACCGGCGCGACGGCCCAGCCCCTGCCCATCCAGTGCGCGCTGAACGACATCAGCAGGAAGGCCGCGCTCGACGTGGCCAGCGCCGGCAAGATCACGGCGCGCGGACCGCGCCGGTCGACCGCCTTGCCGCTGATGGCCAGCCCGCCTGCGGCCGAAATCCCCCACAGGAACAGCACGAAGCCGATCTGCGCACCGTGGATGCTGGTGGCGTTAGCGATGAACAGCGCCAGGTAGGTATAGGTGACGTAGCTGGCCATGGCCCACAAGGTGGTCACCAATAAGGTCAGCAGGATGGCCGGCTGCGCGGCGGTCTTGATGCGCTCCTTCAGCGTGGCCACGCCGATGCCGGCGCCTATTGCGCGCGGCAGGCCAAACAGCAAACCGGCCAGCGCCAGCGCCGACAAGCCGGCCACGCCGGCAAACGTGGCGCGCCAGCCCATGCCGTCGCCGATCAGCGCGCCCAGCGGCACGCCCAGCGCTATCGCCATCGACAGGCCGCCGTTGACGATGGCGATCGCCGTGCCGCGCCGTTCTGGCGCCACCACCACGCTGGCCAGCGCGTTCGCGCCCGGCACGTACAGGCCGGCGGCAAAGGCCAGCAGGATGCGCGCGGTCATCAGGGTCCAGTAGCCAGTGGCGGCAAAAGCCACAACATTGGCCACGGCGAAAGCGGCCATGGCCCAGATCAGCAAGCTGCGCCGGTTGATGCGGCCAGTCAGCGCGGTCAGCAGCGGCGAACTGAGGGCGTAGGCAAAGGCGAAGGCCGTCACCAACTGGCCGGCAATGGCGATGCTGACGCAGAGCTCGGCCGCCATGCCCGGCAGCAGGCCGGCGATCATGAAGCTTTCGGTGCCGACCGCGAAGGTGCCCAGCGCCAGCCAGTACAGGGGGCCGTTATTGCTGATCAATTGCCTGTCCATGATGCCACTCCCCCCAAGGTTGCTCGATGAAACCAGTGTAGGGGCGATCACGCCATGAATAAATGGGCCGCAGTTCCGAACATATAGGACAGCGGCGTCCTATATCACTTAAATGCGCATGTGTTCGACCATGTAGTCGATGAATACCCGCAGCTTGGGCGAGGCGTAGCGGCTGGCTGGCCATAGCAGCGAGAAGGTGACGGTCTGGTCGACAAATGCGTCGAGGATGGTCAGCACCTGGCCACTTTCCAGCTCGTCGCGCACGATGAAGCTCGGCAGGAAGGCGATGCCCTGCCCTTGCAGCAAGGCGTGCGTGACGGCTTCGATATTGCTGCAGCTGAGGCGTTCGCGCAGCTGGGGCTCCGGTTCGTCGGCATCCAGATTGAAGGCCCAGCGCTCGATCTTGCCGGTGGTGGGGAATTTGTGCAGCAGGCAGGCATGCCGCGCCAGGTCGCGCGGATGCTCCGGCAGGCCGTGCCGGGCCAGGTATTGCGGCGTGCTCAACACCACCTGCTTGCAAGAGCCAATGCGCCGCGCCGCCAGCCGCGAATCGTGCTGCGAGCCGGTGCGCAGCACGGCGTCGTAGCCTTCTTCTATGATGTCGACCATGCGGTCGGACAGATCGATGTCGAGCGCTATGTCCGGGTACTGGCGCAGGAAGCCTTCCACCACCGGCATCACCAGCGCGACCAGCTGCGGCGTGCTGATGCGCAGCCGGCCGCGCGGCGTGCCGGAAGCTTCCGACAATTCCGCCTCGGCCGCTTCCACTTCGCCGAGGATGCGGCGGCAGCGTTCCAGGAACAGCGCGCCTTCGGTGGTCAGCGTGATGCTGCGGGTGCTGCGGTGGAACAGGCGTACCGACAGCCGCTGCTCCATGCGCGCGATGCTCTTGCCGACCGCCGACGAGGACACGCCAAACAGCTTGCCGGCCTTGGTGAAGCTGCGGGTTTCCGCCACCGTTACGAACATCGAAATCCCGCTCAGGCTATCCATGCCCGCCCCTCATTCAAGACCAAACCGTCCGCTATCATAACAATTTGAGTATCATCCTGCCAGGCCGGCCAGCGTGCTGGCCAGGAGGTCGCGGAACGGGCGCAGCGCGCCGCCATCGACCCGCCCTACCCGACCTAGGGCCACGAAGTGTGACCATCGCCGAATTCCTGGCCGCCGTCACCCGGGCCTGAGCGGGCCAGCAAGCCATTCCCCGCAGGCATAAACCCTATGCCAACCACCCATCTTACGGGAATGGGTTCGCCGTCCCATACTGGTTTCAAGCCGGCGATATTCCGTCGCCGACGCCAACCAAGGGATACGATCATGACACTCAAAGCCAAACTGGACGCCTTCAAAGCCGATTTCGAAGCCGGCAAACCGCCTTACAGCGTGCCGCATTCGGTAATCGAAACCATGCATCGCGCCACCGCCGAGCTGCGCGCTTCCGGCCTGGCCGGCGGCGCGCTGAAAGTGGGCCAGCGCGCGCCCAGCTTCACGCTGACCGACCAGGATGGCGTCACGGTCAGCTCAGCCGAACTGCTGAAGCAAGGCCCGCTGGTGCTCAGCTTCTACCGCGGCGTGTGGTGCCCCTATTGCAATATGGACTTGCAGGCGCTGCAAGCGGAATTGCCGCAGATTGAGGCGCTGGGCGCCAGCCTGGTGGCGATCTCGCCGCAGACCGCATCGAACAGCCGCAAGTCGACGCGCCAGAACCAGCTGTCCTTCCCGGTGCTGAGCGATCCGCACAACGAGGTGGCAGCCGCCTTCGGCCTGCGCTTCCAGATGCAGGATTACCTGATCGATTTGTACAAGTCGCTCAAGAACGACCTGCCGGGCTTTAACGGCGACGACAGCTGGACCCTGCCGATGCCGGGCCGCTTCGTGATCGACACCAACGGCATCGTCATCTACGCGGAAGTCGATCCGGATTACACCAGCCGTCCGGAAACCGAACTGCTGCTGCCGTCGCTGCGCCAGGCCCGCGCTGCGGCTTGACGGCTAGGCCGCCGCAGCCATCACTGCTTCCACAAACGCGACGAAGGCCCGCGCCTTGGCGCTGGCCTTGCGTCCCGATGGATAGAGCGCCCACAGATCGATGGGCGGCAGCGCCCAGTCCTCCAACACGCTGCGCACCTGGCCGCTGGCCAGCTCCGGCGTAAACATCCATTCCGAACTGACCGACAGCCCCATGTCGGCCAGCACGGCCGCGCGCACGCCTTCTGCAGCCGACACGCGTACGCGTCCCGTCACCGCCACCTCCATCTGCTGTGCGCCGCGCTGGAACGGCCAGCGGATACCACCGCCCTGGCGGTCGTACACGATGCCCGCATGCGACACCAACTCGGCCGGGTCGCGCGGCACGCCGTGGCGCTCGAAGTAAGCCGGCGTGGCCAGCACCAGGCGCCGGCTTTGCGCAATGCGGCGCGCGGTCATGTTCGAATCGCTCAGGGTGCCCATGCGCAGCGCGACATCGATGCCGCCTTCCAGCAAGTCGATATTGCGGTCATCCAGCACCACGTCGATGCTCAGTTGCGGATGCAGGTCCAGGAAGGTTTGCAGATGCGGCATGATGTGCAACCGCGCGAAGGTGACGGCGGCCGACACTTTCAGCCGTCCGCTCAGGCCCGCGCTGGCGCCGCGCGCGCCCAGGTCGGCGTCGTCCGCTTCATCGATGGCACGGCGCGCGCCTTGGTAGTAGGCCAGTCCCGCTTCGGTCGGCACCAGGCCGCGGGTGGAGCGCAGCAGCAACTGCACGCCCAGATACTCCTCCAGCTGCGCCACGGTTTTCGACACGGCCGGCTGGCCCACGTTCAGGCGCCGCGCGGCGCCGGAAAACGATCCGGCATCCACCACGCAGACAAAGGTTTCCATCGCTTGCAATCGATCCATCGGCAGTCATTCCTGAAAAGCATAAATTTCATTCCAATTGCCATTCTAGCTGGAATCGATCGCGGATCGTATCTTGTACCCATGGGAGCCGCACCGGCTCCACTATCCAAGGAGAAGTTGAAATGTCGAACAAACTGAATGGAAAAATCGCACTGATTACCGGCGCCAGCGCCGGCATCGGCCTGGCCGCCGCCAAGCGCTACGCCGCAGAAGGCGCGCAAGTGTTCATCACCGGCCGCCGTCAGGCGGAGCTGGACAAGGCCGTGACAGAAATCGGCCACGGCGCCATCGGCATCCAGGGCGACGTCGCCAGCCTGGCGGACCTGGACCGCATCTACAGCACCATCAAGGCCAGGGCGGGACGCATCGACGTATTGTTCGCCAACGCCGGCGTCTACGAATTGGGGAAATTCGGCCAGATCACCGAGCAGCACTTCGACCAGATCTTCAACGTCAATGTACGCGGCCTGCTGTTTACCGTGCAGAAAGCCTTGCCGCTGCTGCCCGATGGCGCGTCGGTCATCCTCACCGGTTCGATCGCCTCGCTGAAAGGCTTTGAAGCGTTCTCGGTCTATAACGCCACCAAGGCCGCCGTGCGTTCCTTCGCCCGCAGCTGGATCGTCGATCTGAAGCCACGCGGCATCCGCATCAATGTGCTGGCACCCGGCCACACCCAGACGCCCGGCCTGGATGTGCTGGTCGACGCAGAGGTCAAGAACGCGATGATCGCCAACACCCCGCTGAACCGCATCGGCACCGGCGAAGACATGGCCAACGCCGCGCTGTTCCTGGCCAGCTCCGACAGTAGCTTCATCTCCGGCATCGAGCTGTTCGTCGATGGCGGCGTGGCGCAATTCTAATCACGCTACTGCGGCAGGCCTGGTCCTGCCGCATTCAAGGAGCTTGCATGTACCAGCTTTACGCCTACGCCACACCCAATAGCGTCAAACCCGTCATCGCTCTCGAAGAACTGGGACAGCCTTACGACCTGCATGCGGTCAATGTCCGCCAGGGCGAGCAAAAGGCCAGCCACTTCCTCGACCTCAATCCCAATGCCAAGGTGCCGGTGCTGAGCACTACCGAGCACGGCCAGCACATGGCGCTGAGCGAATCGGCCGCCATCCTGGTCTATCTGGCCGAACGCCATGATGCGCTGCTGCCAGCCGGCGGCATGGCGCGGGCGCGCGTCTTCGAGCAGCTGTTCTTCCATGCGTCCGGCATCAGCCCGGCGTTCGGCCAGTCCGGCTACTTCCAGAAGCTGGCGGCGGAATCGCTGCCGGCCGCCATACAGCGCTTTCACGGCGAGGCCCGGCGCACCATGGCCGTGCTCGATGGCGTGCTGGCGAAAAGCACCTATGCCGCCGGCGAGACTTACTCAATCGCCGACATCGCGCATTTCGGCTGGATCTGGCGCCGCGCCTTTGCCGGCATCGACTTCAGCGCCAGCCCGAACGTGGAGCGCTGGTACGCGCTGGTGTCGCAGCGCCCCGCCGTGCGCCGCGCGATCGCCAGGGTAGAAGCGCTGCTGCCGCTTGCCTGAAGACTATGCCGTCGCCAGCTCCACTGGCGCCTCCAGCGGGATGGTGATGTCGAACACCGTCCCCCGCCCTTCGTTGCTGGTCAGCGCGATGGTGCCGCCCAGTAGTTCGTAGACGATGTTATGCGAGATGTGCAGCCCCAGCCCGCTGCCGCCCTTGCCCAGCCGGGTAGTGAAGAACGGCTCGAACACGTGCGGCTGCAAATGCGTCGGGATGCCCTGGCCGTTGTCGGCCACGCTGATCACCACCCGCTTGCCGCGGTCGGTCAGCCGCGCGCTGAGCGTCACGCTGCATAGACGGCCGTCGGCGCAGCCGTGCTTGACGGCGTTTTCCACCATGTTGGTGATGACCTGACCCAGCGGACCGGGGAAGCTGTCGAGCGTGATCCCGGCCGGCACCGCCAGCCGGATCTCGCACAAGGTATTGCGCAGCATGGGACTGATCGATATCTGGATTTCGCGCATCACCTGGTCCAGCGAAAAGCGCCGCCGCTGCGAGCTGGTACGGTCGACCGCCACCTGCTTGAAGCTACGCATCAACTCGGCGGCACGCTGCAGGTTACGGGTGGCGATATCGGCCCCCAGCTCCACCGAGCGCAAGAACTCGTCCAGCGTCGAACGACGGATGCTGACATTGAGCTTGTCGCGGAACTGGTGCAGCTCTTCGCTCAACGTGCTGACCGCCATCAGGCTGTTGCCGACCGGCGTATTGAGTTCGTGCGACACGCCCGCCACCAGCGAACCCAATGCCGCCAGCTTCTCGGCCTTGACCATCTCGCCCTGCGTGTTGCGCACGATCTCCTTGATCGCCTGCAGCAGCTGGCCCGCTTCGTCGTTAGCCGCCGGACGGATGCGCTGGCCCCAGTCGCCAGCGGCGATCTTGCGGGCGATGCGGACCGCGTCCTGCAGCGGCTTGGCAATGCTGCGTCGGACCGTGTTGAAGATCAGGATGAACACCAGCACCGTCAGGCCGAACACCAGCGACAGCGAGACCATCATCACATCCATGCGGTCGCGCGCGGCGTGCTCGTCGGCCTGGTTGCGCAGGTGCGCCAGCCGCACTACCTGCTCGATGATCTGGCGCTGGCGTTCGTAGATGGCGCCCAGCTGCTCCACCACGCGCCCGGCGGCCGGCAAGTCATGCAGGCGCAGCGCCGGCAGCAGCTGGCCGAACGCCAGGGCATAGAACGACTCGGCTTGCCCATGCGAGTGCTGCAAAAACTGCTCGGCCAGTTCGCCTTCCAGGTGCGCGCCCTGCCAGTAGCGGTAACGTTCTTCGTACTCCTTGCGTAGCTGCTGCAGGCGCTGGTCCAGCTGCGCCAGATGGCCGCTGTCGGCGTGCGCCATCTGCAGCGTGACCAGGTAGGATTCAAGGATGTAGGCCGGCGGCGGCAAGATGTCGGCCACCAGATCCTGTCCCTGCATGATGCGCTGGTAGAGCGGGCCGTTGACGCGGATCTCGGCCAGCGTGCGGTAGACGATGGTGCCGCACAGCGCGAAGCAGGCCAGTGAGAAAAACAGGAGAAGGCGGAACCGGTGCTGGATACTCATGTGCTCTAACATGCACTTCTCCTTGCGCGTACTGGCCCGCTCGCCGGACCGTTAGCACATTCTACGGCGGCCTGTCCCTTCCCGGATGCCGCAATGGAAAATTAATTGCAATGTGATGTCAGGCTGCCATCAGCTGGCGGCGGCGCTTGCCCAGTTTGGCCACGATGCGCTGGCGTTTCAGCGGCGACAGGTACTGGACAAACACGGTGCCGCCCAGGTGGTCCATCTCGTGCTGGAGGCATTGCGCCAGCAAGCCTTCGGCGTCCAGTTCGAAGGCTTGGCCGTGCACGTCCTGCGCGCCCACCCTGATCGACGCCGGCCGCGCCACTTTGTCGTAGACATCGGGCACCGACAGGCAGCCCTCCTCGAACAGCAAAGTCTGCTCGCTGCGCCAGATGATCTGCGGGTTGATGAAGGCTTGCAGCGCGCTGCGGTCCGCGCTGATGTCGACGATGATCACGCGCTGGTGGACGTCGATCTGTGTTGCCGCCAATCCCACGCCCTGCTCACTGTACATGGTGTCGGCCAGGTCCTCGACCAGGCGAGCCAGTTGCTCATCGAACTCGGTGACGGGCCGCGCCACCGTCTGCAGGCGCGGATCCGGGTAATGCAAGACTTGTCGTACTGCCATTGCTGACTCCTGTTTGCTCGCGCGGATGCGCATCCATGGAAATAGTATAGCGCACTATTTAATAGCTTGCTATTTTAATGGATACCGGACCGCCGCGGCCGCGGCCCCAGGGTCCGGCTAGCGGTCGCCGACGAGCACTTCGCTGATCTGGAACAGCGGCCTCAGGTCGGTAAAGTTGGGCAGGTCAGCCGTGATGGTGCCGGCGTGCGGCCCCATGGCGGCCTGGAACACGTCCAGCGACTCGGAAAAGATATGGCACATGGCCACATAGGGTGGCGACGAACCTGGCCCCGCCGAGGCGATGCCGCGGTCTACCGAGTAGTAGGCGCAGGCAGGCCCCAGCAGGCGCTGCACCAGCGGCATGTGGGTGGTGGCGTAGTAGCCGATGTCGAAACGCGCACCGGGGGTATTGGGATACATGACGCTGACTTTGATCATTGCAGTCTCCAGGTTCAGATGTAGGTATCAGGCGCCGACCTTGTAGCGGGCTGCCGGCTTGGTGTGCGACAGATTCGGGCCCAGTGCCAGGCGCGCCTGTTCTGCCTTGTCCCATGCGGCGGCATCAGGCAGCGACGGCAAGGTTACCACTTCGCCCAGATCCAGGCCGGCCAGCGCTGCATCCACCAGGTCTTCCGGCGTCATCACGATGGCGCTGGGCAGATGCTCGACCGGCAGGCCGGCGCGGTCCCAGAACGGCGTGCCGATGGCGCCCGGCAGTACCGCCTGCACGCGGATGCCCTGGTCTTTCAACTCGTGGTTCAGCGAGTGGGTCAGCGCCAGCACATAGGCCTTGGTAGCGCCGTAGACGCCGTTCAGCAGTTCCGGCGCCAGCGCGACGATGGAACTGATGTTGACGATGGTGCCGGCGCCGCGCGCCACCATGGCCGGCGCCACGGCGCGGGTCAGGCGGGTTAGCGCGGTGACGTTCAGGCTGATCAGCTTGTCCAGCGCTTCCGGAGCGCTGTCGATCAGCTTGGAGGTCGCGCCCAGGCCGGCGTTGTTGACCAGCATGGTGATGCTGGCGTCGTCCTGCAAGCGCTGCTCGACCACGCCCAGCTCGGCGGCGACGGTCAGGTCGGCCTTCAGCGTGCTGACCTTGCGGCCGCTGGCCGTTTGCAGCGAGGCAGCCAGCGCGTCCAGCTTGGTGCCGTCACGGGCGACCAGGATCAGGTCGTAGCCGCGGCGGGCCAGGCGGTCGGCGTAGACAGAACCGATGCCGGTCGATGCGCCAGTAATCAGTGCGGTACCCAGGGATTGTTGCGTAGTCATGATGATGGTCCTTAAGAAGTTGAAGGAAAACAGGTGATGGACGCAGTGTAGGCGGCTAGAAAACGGCCCGTGTGACATAGAACCCTCATTTTGGGACAATCAGGTTTTCATGCCAGCGACGCTTGACTTTGGGCCATTCCGGCCTAAACTGATGGCCTGCAAACCCTCTTTCCAACTTTTCGGGACATCATGAGTAAATCGGTTGCCATCGTCGTCTTTGACGGCTTTCAGATCGTCGACATGGCGGCGGTGTCGGTGTACGAACTGGCCAATTCGCTGCCGGGCGGCCCTCACTACGACATCAGCCTGCTGTCCGAGCATGGCGGCCCGGTACGCAGTTCGTCCGGCATCCGCCTCGAAAGCGCGCCCTTCGGCGCGCCCGGCTACGATACGGTGATGGTCACCGGCGCCATGGAAGATGTGCGCTCCAGCCCAAGGTTCCTGGACTTCCTGCGCGCCAGCAGCGCAGCGTCGCGCCGTACCGCCAGCATCTGCACCGGCGCCTACCTGCTGGCCGAAGCGGGATTGCTGAACGGCCGTCGCATCACCACCCACTGGGCCGAAGCGCGCAAGCTGCAGCGCATGTATCCCAAGACCCGCGTGGACGAGGACCGCATTTTCATCAACGACGGCAATATCTGGAGTTCGGCCGGCATGACGGCTTGCATCGACCTGACCCTGGCGCTGGTCGAGCAAGACCTGGGCATTGAAAATGCCCGCAAGCTGGCGCGCTTGATGGTGGTCTACCACCGCCGCAGCGGCGGCCAGTCGCAGTTTTCCGCGCTGCTGGAACTGGAACCGAAATCGGACCGCATCCAGAACGCGCTCAATTACGCCAAGAACAACCTGAGCAAAGAACTGACGGTGGACGAACTGGCCGAAGCGGCGCACCTGAGCCGGCGCCAGTTCAGCCGCGCGTTCCGCATCGAGACGGGGCAATCGCCGGCCAAGGCCATCGAAACCCTGCGCGTCGAGGCAGCCAAGTTGATGCTGGAAGATAGCAACCACTCGATCGAAGTGGTCGCCAGGGAGACGGGATTTGCCGACCCCGAACGGATGCGGCGCGCCTTCCTGCGCGCCTTCGGCCACCCGCCGCAAGCGGTGAAGCGGGCCGCCAAGGCCGCGCTGGTGGCGGCCTAGGAGGCTGCGCGGCAGAAGCCGCGCTGTCATCCGTTTTCCGGTTGTAAACGTTATTGTCGGATGACGACGAGCTATCTTCCCTACGACCCGCAAC
>FSZM01000098.1_pt1 | contig 51439 bp, 47 predicted proteins | sample 1638831 | NCBI WGS metagenome assembly FSZM01 (sample SAMEA3914813, study PRJEB12502) | metagenome | biome: forest; material: soil | place: Canada | collected 2011-07-07 | depth 0.3 m
CTACAGACACGCGCCGGACACCAAATCAAAATAGAAAAAGCCGGCTTTCGCCGGCTTCCGCTAAGTCTTTGATTCTATTGGTCGGGGCGAGAAGATTCGAACTTCCGACCCCTTGCACCCCATGCAAGTACGCTACCAGGCTGCGCTACGCCCCGACGACTGCACGATTATAACAGGCAGTTTAAGTATTTGTCATGTTTGCTGCCACCTGTTGTTGCTCCGTCGAAATCGGAGCAAGCGATTGAATTCCGGCGGTGCGCTACGGTAAGATGGTTCCTGCCTATATTGCAACCAACCGCCGTATAAGAAAGCCCTGCATGTCTTTCGCCGCCGACTCCGCCCTGCTTGCCCGCGCCGCCGACCTGATCGAGCAGGCTGACGCCCTGGTGATCACCGCCGGCGCCGGTATCGGCGTCGATTCGGGCTTGCCTGACTTCCGCGGCAACCAGGGCTTTTGGCAAGCCTATCCGGCACTCGGCCGCGCGCGGCTGGAGTTCAGCAGCGTCGCTTCGCCCTACACCTTCCGCGTCGACCCAACCCTGGCCTGGGGCTTCTACGGCCACCGCCTGCAACTGTACCGGGATAGCGCGCCGCATCACGGCTACGCGCTGCTCAAGGAATGGGGCGAGCGCATGCCGCTGGGCTACGGCATTTTCACCAGCAATGTCGACGGCCAGTTCCAGAAGGCCAGCTTCGACCCGCAGCGTATCTACGAATGCCATGGCTCCATCCACCACCTGCAATGCATGGAGCCCTGCGGCCCGGATATCTGGAGCGCCGACGCCTTCGTGCCGGATGTCGACGCCGAGGCCTGCCGCCTGCTCAACGAGCCGCCCGCCTGCCCCCATTGCGGCGGCATGGCGCGGCCCAACATCCTGATGTTCAGCGACTGGGAATGGAACGAGCGGCGCTCGTCGGTGCAGGAGGCGCACCTGCTGGCGTGGTTGAAGCAAGCCCATCGGCCGCTGGTAATCGAAGTCGGCGCCGGCACGGCGATACCGTCGGTGCGCCATTTCGGCCAGCGCGTCATGATGCAGCACGGCGGCCGCATGATACGCATTAATCCGCAGGACCCGCAGGTGGCGTCAGCCGACGACGTCGGCCTGCCCATCACAGCGCTGGAAGCACTGACAGCAATCGCCGCCCTGCTTCCGTGCTAAACAATTGAAAGCATTTATACGAGCTTGACCGACAGCTCGGACAGGCCAGCCACCTTACCCACCAGCGTCTGCCCGCGCACCACCGCGCCCACACCTTCCGGCGTGCCGCTGAAAATCAGGTCGCCCGGCTGCAGCGCAAACAGCGTGGATAAATTGGCGATGGTCTCGCTGACCGACCAGATCAGATGGTCGATGCTGGCCGACTGCTTGGTCACGCCATCGACTTCCAGCGTAATGGCGGCATGGTTGATATCGCCCGCTTCGGCCGCGCGATGGATCACGCCAACCGGCGCCGAATAGTCAAAGGCCTTGCCGATTTCCCAAGGACGGCCGGCATCGCGCATCTTGAATTGCAGGTCGCGGCGGGTCATGTCCAGGCCGACCGCGTAGCCGAAGATGTGCAGGGCCGCGTCTTCCACGGTGATATTGCTGCCGCCCTTGCCGATGGCAACCACCAGTTCGCACTCGTAGTGCAGGTTGCTGGTCATTTGAGGATACGGCAGTTCGCTGGTCTGGCCCGGCGCCACCGCCACGATGGCGTGCGCGTCATTCGGCTTGCAGAAAAAGAAAGGTGGCTCGCGGTCCGGATCGAAGCCCATCTCGCGCGCGTGCGCGGCGTAGTTGCGGCCGACACAGTAGACGCGGCGCACCGGGAACAGTTGATCGGTGCCGGCGACCGGCAGGCCCACGATGTCGTGAGCGGGGATTACATAGGATGTCATGACGTTCCAAACAGGAATGGAGGATGCCCGTCATGGTACATCAGCCTCCGGCAGCGTGCAGCGGCCGGGAACGTTAAGATACCCGTCAGCTCATCAACAGCGCCCGCATCGCCACGCGGAAGCCGCCCAGCAGCGCCTCGCGGTCGATGCCAGGCCGGTGCAGCGCCCGTATCGGCAGGCCCTGAAACAGGGCAATCAGCGTGTCCAGCCGGCCGTCCAGCGTGGCGTCGTCCACTGCCAGGCCACGCTTTTCGCGTGCCGCCTTGAACAAGGCGCGAAATTGCGTACGCGAGTTCTGGTCGGCGTCCTGCAATGCCGCGGCGATCTTCGGATTGCGCGAGGCTTCGGCATGGATCTCCATCGGCAGCGTCCAGAACGCGGGATCCAGATGCTCGGCCAACGTTGCCGGCGCGTCGTCCAGCATCGCCTGCAATGGGTCGTCGCGCTGGCCCAGGTCGCGCAGCAGCACCGAGACTTCCTCCATGCGCCGCTCGACGAAGCCCATGATGATGCAGTCCTTGCCCTTGAAGTAGTTGTAAATATGGCCAGCGCTCATGCCCGCCACCTTCGATATCTCGGCCATGCTGGCGCCGTGGAAGCCGCTGCGGGAGAAGCACAGCGCTGCCGCCTCCAGCACCTGCTTGCGCCGGCTTTCGGCCCGTTCCGGGTCGTGATGTCGTTTTTCGGTGCTGCGCATAAGCGTAAGTCCCTGATGATAGTCTCAGCCGGTACTGTGGCCAACGCGGCCGGTTTTGTCAATTTCCGGCTGCCAACCGCCGCCCAGCACCTTGTACAGCGTGACCGCGTTGCCGGACTGGGCCAGCCGCGCCGTGATCAGGCTTTGCTGCGCCGCGTACAGCGCGCGCTGCGACACCAGGGCGCTCAGGTAGGATTCGGCGCCCTTCTTGTAGCGCGCTTCGTGGATGCGGAAGCTCTTGCCGGCCGCATCCACCAATGCCTGTTGCGAGGCGATGCGTTCGTCCAGCGTATTGCGCTCGGCCAGCGCGTCGGCCACTTCGCGGAAGGCGGTCTGGATCGCCTTTTCGTAGCGCGCCACCGAGATATCACGGTCGGCCTTGGCAATATCGAGATTGGCGCGGTTGAGGCCATTGTTAAAGATTGGCAGGCTGAGCTGCGGCGCAAAGCTCCACGCTGCCGAGCCGCCCTTGAACAGGCCGGACAAGCTGCCGCTGGCGCTGCCGCCGCTGGCCGTCAGCGAGATGCTGGGGAAGAAGGCAGCGCGCGCCACGCCGATGTCGGCATTGGCCGCACGCAGCGTGCGCTCGGCTTCCTGCACGTCGGGGCGCTCCTGCAGCAGGTCGGACGGCAGGCCTGCCGGGATGTCGGCCAGCTGCGTTACCGGGCCGGTGCCGCTCTCCGGTGGCGGCAGCAGCTGCTCCGGCACCGCGCCGCCGACCAGCAGCGTCAGCGCATTGCGGTCCAGCACCACCTGTGCAGTGTAGACGGCGACATCGTTGCGCGCCGCTTCCACGCTGGTCTGCGCCTCGTACATATCCAGGCCCGATGTGACGCCGGAATCGAAGCGCTGCTTGCTCAACTGGTAGGTGATCTTCTGGCTAGCCAAGGTTTCCTGCGCCAGCTGCAAGCGCTGCTGATCGGCGATCAAATTCAGGTAGCTGTTGGCCACTTCGGCCACCAGGCTGATTTGCTGGGCGCGGCGCGCTTCCTCGCTGGCCAGATACAGCTGCAAGCCCGCCTCCGACAGGTTGCGCACCTTGCCGAAGAAGTCCAGCTCGTACGAGGCCATCGCCAGGCCGCCGTTGTACTGATGGCTGACCTGCGGCTCGCCGCCGGGCAACATGCTGCCCGGCGTGCGCGCCGCATTCTGGCTGACGGTGGCCGATACTTTCGGCAGCAGCGCCGCGCTGTCGATACCGTACTGTGCTCGCGCCTTCTCGATATTGAGCACCGAAACCCGCAGGTCGCGGTTGTTGGCCAGCGCCAGTGCGATCACCTGCCGCAGGCGTTCGTCGGCAAAGTATTCGCGCCACTGAATTTCCGATACCGGCTTGGCATCAGCGGCGGCGGCAGGCGCGGGCGCACCGGCAGGCCAGCCCGCGACCACCGGCATCGCTGGCCGTTGATATATCGGCGCCAGGCTGCAACCAGCCAGCAACGCCAGCGCCGCCATGGTGAAGAGTGATTTTTTCATATTAGTTTGCCTCCATCCGCACATTGGCCGGCGCCGCCTTCTTGGCAAAGAAGCCGCGCACCAGCACGAAGAACACCGGCACAAAGAAGATGCCCAGGAAGGTCGCCGACAGCATCCCGCCCAGCACGCCCACGCCGATGGCGTTCTGGCTGCCGGAACCGGCGCCGCTGCTGATCGCCAACGGCAGCACACCCAGTCCGAAAGCGATCGACGTCATCAGGATCGGCCGCAGGCGCAGGCGCACCGCCTGCAATGTGGCCTCCTTCAACGGCACGCCCTGCTCCTGCAGCTCCTTGGCGAATTCCACGATCAGGATCGCATTCTTCGCGGCCAGGCCAACCACGGTCAGCAGCCCGACCTGGAAGTAAACGTCGTTCGACAGCTTGAACACAAAGGTCGACAGCACCGTGCCAATCACGCCCAGAGGCACCACCAGCAGCACCGAGAACGGAATCGACCAGCTTTCATATAGCGCGGCCAGGCACAGGAACACGATCAGCAGCGAGATCGAATACAGCGCCGGCGTTTGCGAGCCGGAGTCGCGCTCCTCAGTCGACAGGCCGGTCCATTCGAAGCCTATACCCGGCGGCAGCTGGGCCGCCAGTTTTTCCATCTCCGCCATCGCCTCGCCCGAACTGCGGCCCGGCGCAGGCATGCCCAACACCTCGACCGACGACAGGCCGTTGTAGCGCTCCAGGCGCGGCGAAGCGTAGATCCACTGCCCGCTCGAGAAGGCGGAGAACGGCACCATTTCGCCATCGGCATTGCGGACGAACCACTTGCCCAAGTCCTCAGGCACCATGCGCGAATCGGGCTGGCCCTGCAAGAACACCTTCTTCACGCGGCCACGGTCGACGAAGTCGTTGACGTAAGCGCTGCCCCAGGCCGTACTCAGCACCTTGTTCACATCAGCCACGGTCAAGCCCAGCGCGGTGGCTTTTTGCTGGTCGACGGTGATCTTGTACTGCGGCGTATCATCCTGGCCGTTCGGGCGCACCGCGATCAGCAGCGGGCTTTTCGCGGCCATGCCGAGCAGCTGGTTACGCGCCGCCATCAGCGCTTCGTGGCCGACGCCGCCCTGGTCCTGCAACTGCAAATCGAAGCCGCTGGCGTTACCTAGTTCCAGCACGGCTGGCGGCGCGAAGGCGAACACCATCGCATCCTTGATCTGGCTGAACGCGCCCATCGCACGGCCGGCGACAGCCTTGACCTTCAGCGCGGGCGCTTTGCGCTCTTCCCAATCCTTCAGGCGCACGAAGGCGATCCCGGTGTTCTGGCCATTGCCGCCGAAGCTGAAACCGGCCACCGTGAACACGGAAGCGACAGCGTCCTTCTGGTCTACGAGGAAGTGATGCTCGACTTTTTCCAGCACCTGCAAGGTGCGCTGCTGCGTGGCGCCAGTCGGCAGCTGGATCTGCGAGAACAGTACGCCCTGGTCTTCTTCCGGCAGAAAGGACGTCGGCAAGCGCATGAACACCAGCGCCAGCACCGCCAGCAAGATGGCGTACAACACCATCGAACGGCCGCCGCGGTTAATCAGCGCGCCAACCCAGCCCTGGTACTTGCCGCTGCCGCGCTCGAAGCTGCGGTTGAACCAGCCAAAGAATCCGGTGTCGATGGCCTGATGGCCCTTGGCCACCGGCTTGAGTAAGGTGGCGCACAGCGCCGGCGTAAACACCATCGCCACGGCCACCGACAACACCATGGCCGACACGATGGTCACGGCGAACTGGCGGTAGATCACACCGGTGGAGCCGCTGAAGAAGGCCATAGGCACAAACACCGCCGACAGCACCAGCGCGATGCCAACCAGCGCGCCGCTGATCTGGCTCATTGATTTACGGGTTGCTTCAACCGGCGACAAGCCTTCCTCCGTCATCACCCGTTCGACGTTTTCCACCACCACGATGGCATCGTCCACCAGCAGGCCGATCGCCAGCACTACCGCGAACATGGTCAACGTGTTGATCGAATAGCCCAGCGCCGACAGGATCGCGAACGTCCCCAGCAGCACCACCGGCACCGCCATGGTCGGAATCAGCGTGGCACGGAAGTTTTGCAGGAACAAATACATCACCAGGAACACCAGCACGATGGCCTCGGCCAGCGTCTTCACCACTTCTTCGATCGACAGTTTGACGAAGGGCGTGGTGTCGAAGGCGACGATGGACTTCATCCCGGGAGGGAACTGCTTGCTCAGCAGGTCGATCTTGCGCTGCACGGCGTTTGCGGTATCGAGTGCATTGGCGCCGGTGGCCAGCTTGATCGCCACGCCGGTGGCCGGCTTGCCGTTCAGGCGCGCCAGCACGTTGTAGTTTTCGCTGCCCAACTCCATGTGCGCCACGTCGCGCAGGCGCACGGTGGCGCCGCTGGCGGCAGTCTTGAGCAGGATAGCGCCGAACTGCTCGGCGGTCTGCAAGCGGCTCTGCGCGGACACCGTCGCGTTCAGCTGCTGGCCCGGCATGGCGGGTGCACCACCCAGCTCACCGGCCGAGACTTCGGTATTTTGCGCGGTGATGGCGGCGATGACATCGGCCGGCGTCAGCTGGAAACCTTGCAGCTTGGCCGGGTCGAGCCAGATGCGCATCGCATACTGCGCGCCGAACAGTGTCACGTCGCCCACGCCGTCGATCCGGCTGACCGGATCGATGACGTTGGCGGCCACGTAGTCTCCCAAATCGGCCTGCTTCATGCTGCCGTTTTCGGACACAAAGCCCAACACCATCAGGAAGTTCTTGGTGGCTTTGGAGACCACCAGGCCCTGTTGCGTCACGGCGGCCGGCAGCAGCGGCGTGGCCAGCTGCAGCTTGTTCTGCACCTGCACCTGCGCGATGTCGGGATTGGTGCCGTTGTTGAAGGTCAGCGTGATGCTGATGCCGCCGGTGGCATCGCTCGACGAGGCCATGTAGCGCAGGCCATCGATGCCCTTCATCTTCTGTTCGATGACCTGGGTGACGGCGTCTTCCACCGTCTTGGCGGCGGCGCCCGGATAGCTGCCGGTGATGGCAATCGACGGCGGCGCGATGTTCGGGTATTGCGCGATCGGCAGGCCGAGGATGGCAAGCACCCCGGCCAGCATGATCACGATCGCGACCACCCACGCGAAGATCGGGCGGTCAATAAAAAAGCGGGACATGAAATTCTCCTGTTAGCGTGCGCTCTTGGCGTTGGCAGGCAGCGCGCCGCCGACGGCGGTGGCCGCAGCATGGGCGGGCCCCGCGGCAGCGGCTGCAATGGCAGACGCACCCGGCTTCACCTTCTGCACGCCTTCCACAATCACGCGGTCGCCCGCAGCAAGGCCCGATTTGACCAGCCACTTGTCGCCCAGCGTGGCGCCGGTGACCAGGATGCGTTGCTCGACCTTGCCGTCCTGGTTCAGCACCAGCGCCGTCGCCTGCCCTTTCGGATTGCGCGTCACGCCCTGCTGCGGTACCACGATAGCCTGCTCGTCGATGCCGCTTTCCACCACGGCGCGCACGAACATCCCCGGCAGCAGGTCATGCTTGGGATTCGGGAACAGCGCGCGCAGGGTCACGTTGCCCGTGCCCGTATCGACGCTGACATCGGAGAACTGCAGCTTGCCCGCCTCCGCATAGGTGCTGCCGTCGGCCAGCAGCAGCGTGACCCTGGCCTGGCCGCCGGTCTTTTTCAGGCTGCCGTTATCGAGCTCGCGCTTCAGGCGCAGCATATCTTCGCTGGACTGCGTCACGTCGACATAGATCGGATCGAGCTGCTGCACGGTGGTCAGCGCAGCCGCCTGGCTGGCCGTCACCAGCGCGCCCGGCGTGACGCTGGAGCGGCTGATGCGACCGCTGATGGGCGCCGTCACCTGCGTGTATTTCAAATTAATCGACGCCGACTCCAGCGCCGCGACAGCCGCTTCCACTTCGGCCTTGGCCTGCTCGTGGGCGGCCACCGCGTCGTCGTATTCCTGGCCGCTGACGCCTTCCATCGACACCAGCTCCTTGAAGCGCGCCACCTTCGGGCCGCTGGTCAGCAGATTGGCGCGCGCCTTGGCCAGCGCCGCCTTGGCCGAGTTGTAGGCGGCCTGGTAGCTGGCCGCATCGATCTGGTACAGCGCGCTGCCGGCCTGGACGTCGGCCCCTTCGACAAACAGGCGCTTCTGGATCAAGCCGCCGACCTGCGGCCGCACCTCGGCCACCTGGTAGGCGGCGGTGCGGCCCGGCAACTCGGTACTCAGGCGCAGTGCCTGCGGCGTGACCGTAAAGACGCCCACTTCCGCCACCTGCTTGTGAGGTGCTTCGGCCGTGGATCGGGAGCAACCGGCAACCAGCACAGTTGCGCAAAACAGGACCATGGTCCCGGCCGTCCGCGCGGACGGCTTGCTGAAAATGACTTCCATCTTGAGCTTTCAAAATATAAAGTAGATATAGAATGAACGATCATTCTAATATTGTCAAGCAACATTCCCTGCTCTGCCGACGACTCGTCTGCCGCGCTGGCGTTGCCCCCATACCAGCCGGCGAGCACCAGGCGCACTTCGGCAGGCCCGGCGTCGACGGCGACGAATGGGCCGGCAGTTGCGCAACGCTCCCCAGTTCGTGCGCCTCCGCCTGGATGCGCACACCGGCCACGGCGCCCCACGCGAGCGGGATGGTCGCGCCGCAGCGGGCTTGGATTATCATTTGCCCAAGCCAGCCAGCCCGATCTGGAGCGGGCACTGCCACTGCAATAGGCGTGCTTTGCCGCGTTGCGTTTTCCAATGTGGCAATAATCCGACTTTCACGGCGGAATTAAACTAGCCGGCAAAAGTGTGTGGCAGCCGGGTGCTACAATCAATTCACATTTCCTAGAGACATCTTTCAAGGCCCGCTATCCGCGTGCCTGTGACGTTTATGCTACCCATTCCGAGCAAGTCACGTCCCCGGCTTACCAGCCTGGTGACCATAGGCGTCGGCTCCACTGTGCTGCTGACGGTGCTGTCGCTGCTGGTGCTGGTCGATCACTTTGCGTTCCATTACGCGGGCCGCGAGGCCGAGCAGCGCCTGCAGCAACTGGCTTGGCAGATGCGCGATTCGCTCAACGCCGCGGTGCAAAAGGCTGGCGGCGACGTGCTGCTGCTGAGCGAACTGCCACAGATCCGCGATGCCAAAGAGCCGGCCGAAGCGCGCCGGGTGCTGGAAAATTTGCAAAAAACCTTCCCCGACTATGCCTGGATCGGCCTGGCCAATCCGGACGGCAGCGTGTACGCCGCCACCCAGGGCCTGCTGGAAGGCCAGGACGTCAGCCAGCGGCCGTGGTTCCAGGGCGGGCGCAAGCAGCTGTACGCGGGCGACTTCCACCCCGCCACCTTGCTCGGCAAGAAGCTGCCCTACAGCGCCGACCCGTGGCGCTTTGTCGACGCCGCCGCGCCGGTGCGCGGCAGCGATGGCCGCGACCGCGGCGTGCTGTGCGTGCACATGAGCTGGGGCTGGGCGCGCCGCCTGGCGCAGACGCTGCTGGCGCCAGCCGACCAGCGCTACTCGGCCGAGATCCTGGTGGTGCGCGCCGACGGCACCGTCATGCTGGGCCCGAAGGGCATGGAAGAACAGAAGATCGCGCCCCCCAGCCTGGTGCTGTCGCAGTCCGGCCCCAGCGGCGCGCTGCAGGAAACCTGGCCGGACGGCCACAGCTACCGCACCGGCTACGCCCGCACCGGCAAGCAGGGCGACCCGGCCACGCTGGCCTGGTCGGTGCTGGTGCGCCAGCCGGAAGAAGTGGCGATGGCCGGCGCGCGCGCGCTGCAGCGCCAGATCCTGTTGCTGGGCGCCATCCTGGGACTGGCGATGGCTATCGCCGCCGCTGCCGTGGCGCGCCGCCTGGCGCGGCCGCTGAACGAATTAAGCCAGGCCATCGAGCGCCACGCGGCTGCGCCCGCCACCGAGATGGCGCTGCCCGAGGTGGCGGTGATCAACAGCTTCCACGAAGCGCAGGTGCTGACCCGCGCGCTGGCCGGCATGGTCGACGCCGAACAGCGCCACCTGGCCGAACTGCGCGCCATGAACGAGCGGCTGGAATCGACGGTGGCCGAGCGCACCCGCGAAATCGCCCGCAAGGCGCTGCAGCTGGAGCAGGCGCTGGGCCAGGAGCAAAGCACCCAGCTGCTGCTGCAGGAACGCGCGGCTGAACTGCGCGCCATCCTCGACAACGCGCACGACGCCTTCATCGCACTCGACCCGGGCGGCGTCGTCCTGGACTGGAACCGCCAGGCCGAGTGCCTGCTGGGCTGGACCCGCAAGGAAGTGATCGGCCAGAAGCTGGCCGCGATGATCTTGCCGCCGCTGCTGCGCCGCGCCTACGAGCGCGATATGCGCCAGTTGGCCGAAAATGCCGGCGGCACGCCAGCGGTGCTGAACCGCCGCGTCGAACTGTCGCTGACCACCCGCGACGGCAAGGAATTTCCGGTTGAAGTGTCGATGGCCTATGTGCCGCGCAGCAGCGGCCACCTGTTCATCGCTTTCCTGCACGACATCAGCGAGCGCAAGAACCTGTTCGCCTCGATGGAAGCGATGGCGCTGCGCGACACGCTGACCGGCCTGCCCAACCGCCGCGCGCTGATGCAGGCGCTGCCCGAAGCGATGCAGCGCGCCAGCCGGCTGCGCAAGCCCTGCGCTGTATTCTTCCTGGACCTGGACCGCTTCAAGCAGGTCAACGACCGCTATGGCCACGACGAAGGCGACGAGCTGCTGCGCCAGTTCGCCGCCCGCATCCGCGACACGGTACGCAAGACCGACACCGTGGGCCGCCTGGCCGGCGACGAATTCGTGGTGATACTGGAGATGCTCGACAGCGCCAACAGCGCCCAGGAAACCGCCGACAAACTGCGCCCGGTGCTGCTGCAGCCCTTCGTGCTGAAGACCGCCACTGTCACGCTGGGTGCCAGCATCGGCATCGCCATCCACCAGCCGGACGATCCGGCCGACATCGAGCTGCTGCTGGGGCGCGCCGACCGCGCCATGTATGCCAACAAGCAGGCCGGCCGCCTGCAGCGCGTGCACCGCTAAGCACACCGCCACACGCCTGGGCGGGCCGCCCCCTATCGGAAATCGCCCTTTTTTTGTTTCAGGTAGTATCTGCCGACAACCCGCGCCCCGCCTTACCGGGCGCGCCCAGCCACGTTTTCGGACCCTGCTATGCAAGCCCAGAACAGCCTCACATCCCAATTTCTTTCTTCCGGCGTCCCCGGCCTCGACCAGGTACTGACCGGTGGACTGACCTGCGACCGCCTGTACCTGGTCGAGGGCGAACCGGGCACCGGCAAGACCACGCTGGCGCTGCAATTCCTGAACGAGGGCGTGCGCCAGGGTGAATCGGTGCTGTACATCACGCTGGCCGAAACCTCGGTCGAACTGCGCGCGGTGGCGCTATCGCATGGCTGGGACATGGCCGGCATCCAGATCGAGGAAATCCTGCCCAGCCAGGACGTGCTGGATCCGAACCAGCAGTACACCATCTTCCACCCGTCCGAGATCGAACTGGGCACCACCACCCAGCGCATCCTGGCTGCAGTCGAGAAGTACCGGCCCAAGCGCGCGGTGCTCGATTCGCTGTCCGAGCTGCAGTTGCTGGCCGAAAACCCGCTGCGCTACCGCCGCCAGGTGCTGGCGCTGAAGCAATACCTGGCCAGCCGCTCCTGCACCACCATCTTCCTCGACGACCGCACCGCCCTGTCGACCGACCTGCAAGTGCGCAGCGTGGCGCATGCGGTGATCACGCTGGAGCTGGCCGAGCAGGCCTATGGCGCCGAGCGGCGCCGGCTGCGGGTGGTCAAATACCGCGGCATCGCCTTCCACGGCGGCGGCCACGACTACAAGATCGTCCAGGGTGGCCTGCGCGTCTACCCGCGCCTGGAAGCGATCCACACGCGCGTGGTCAGCGAGCGGCGCCAGCTCTCCAGCGGTCTGACCGAACTCGATGCGCTGATCGGCGGCGGCCTTGAGGAAGGCATGAGCACCCTGATCTCCGGCCCGCCCGGCACCGGCAAGTCGACGCTGGCGGCGCAGTTCGTCCACGCCGCTTGCACGCGCGGCGAGCCGTGCGCCATGTTCCTGTTCGAGGAAGCCCGCAACAATATGCTGAACCGTGCCCGCAGCCTGGGCATGAACCTGGCCGACGTGATCGAAACCGGCCTGCTGACGGTGCAGCAGATCGATCCGGCCGAACTGGCGCCCGGCCAGTTCTCGCAGGCGGTGCTGGACGCGGTCGAACGGGGCGCGCGGGTGGTGGTCATCGACAGCCTGAACGGCTACCTGAACGCAGTGCCGGACGAGCGCTTCCTGGCCACTTACCTGCACGAGCTGCTGACCTACCTGGGCCAGCGCGGCGTGCTCAGCATCATCGTCGGCGTCCAGCAAGGCATGATAGGCACTGGCTTGACCACCTCGGTGGATGCCAGCTATATCGCCGACAACGTCATCATGCTGCGCTACTTCGAGGCCGAAGGCGAAGTGCGGCAGGCGATCTCGGTGTTCAAGAAACGCGGCAGCGCGCACGAGCGCACCATCCGCCGCTTCCGCATCCTGCCCACCGGGCTGGTGGTGGGGCCGGTGCTGAAAGGCTTCCACGGCATCCTGACCGGCGTGCCGACCTACGACGTGCACGGCAACGTGCCGGCCGACAGCGCCAACGGCTAGGGTCATGGAACAGCGCATCCTGATCTACGCGCCAACCGGCCAGGATGCCAGCCTGGCCGCCAAGGTGCTGGCCACGGCGGAAATCCGCAGCCATGTGTGCCACACCCTGGCCGAACTGGCGGAGCAACTGGAGCAAGGCGCCGGCGCCGTGCTGACCGTGGAGGAAGCGCTGGCGCCGGGCGGCTACAAGCTGCTGCAGGAATTCGTCGCGCGCCAGCCCGACTGGTCGGACCTGCCCATCATGCTGCTGACCCATCGCGGCGCCGACTCGCCGCAGGTGCGGCAGGCGGTGGCGGGACTGGGCAATCTGAGCCTGATGGAGCGGCCGGTGCGTACGCTGGCGCTGCTGACGGCGCTGCACGCCATCCTGCGCGCGCGCAGCAAGCAATACCAGGTGCGTGTGGCGGCGCGCCGCAAGGATGAATTCCTGGCCAGCCTGGGGCATGAGCTGCGCAATCCGCTGGCGCCGATCCGCACTTCAGTGGCGCTGCTGGCGCACCTGTGTCCCGGCGTGCAGCAGGTGGCGCGCATCAAGGAAACCGTGGAGCGCCAGGTGCGGCTGCTGACCCGGCTGGTGGACGACCTGCTGGACGTGGCCCGCATCACCAGCGGCAAGATCAAGCTGCAACGCCAGCCGTTCACACTGGCGGCGGTGATGGACCACGTGGCCGAACTGTGCGCCTGCGCGGCCGATGCCAAGCGCATCCACGTCACCTACCAGCTGCCGCCCAGCCAGCTTACGCTGCAAGCCGATTATGCGCGGGTGGTGCAGATCTTCGCCAACATCCTGTCCAACGCGATCAAGTTCACACCCCAGGGTGGCCAGGTGCTGGTGACGGCAGGCTACAACGGCGAACGGCTGGAGGTGCGCATACGCGACAGCGGCATCGGCCTGCAGCCGGAGGCGATCTCCCGCATCTTCCACATGTTCGAACAGAGCGACACGGTCAACGGCCAGTTCTCCAGCGGCCTGGGAATCGGCTTAAGCCTGGCGCGCCAGTTCGCCGAAATGCACGGCGGCTCGGTTGAAGCCTACAGCGAAGGCGTGGGCAAAGGCAGCGAATTCGTCATCAAGCTGCCGGTGCTCGGCCAGGCCGCCGGCGCAGCGGCGAAAAGCGCGGCGCCGGAAGAAGCGGACGGCCGCAAGATGCGCGCGCTGGTGGTGGACGACAACCAGGACGCGGCCGATTCGCTGGCCGCGCTGCTGGAGATCGACGGCTTCGATGTGCGCACCGTGTACGATGGCACGGCAGCGGTGGTGGCCGCCGCGCAGGCGACGCCGGACATGATCGTGATGGACCTGGGCATGCCCGGCATGGACGGCTACGAAACGGCGCGCGCCATCCGCCAGCAGGCCGGCGCGGAGCATATCCTGATGATCGCCCTCACCGGCTGGGGCCAGCACGACGCCCGCCGCCGTACCGTGGAAGCGGGCTTCGACCACCACCTGGTCAAACCGGTGGAACTGGAGCAGATCGTCAAACTGGCCGGCCAGCGCCGGAACCGCGACAAGGTGCAGGCCGCGCGCTGAGCGCCGCCCCCCCTCAGTTCGCTGGCGATGAAGTTGGCGCTTTGCAGGTAGAGCTCGCTGCTCACCTGGCCAGTCGAGTCTGTGCCCTGTTTGGTTTTCCTTGCGCCGCCTTGACGGCGCCGAACGACAGTCCCAAGCAAGGCAGCCCTTTTATGAGCAGGCAACTTGCAACTACCAGCTACTTACTTCCAGTCGCCGCGCAACTCCTTCACCTGCGCGTACAGGGACTCGGGCGTGACGTCCTGCGGCGCCACCGCCGGCCCCACCGCCAGCGCCAGGCGCGAACGCAGGCCGGTGCGGAAGGTGCGCTCGAAGACATTTTCGGCGCCGCGGCTCAGCAAGTGGCCCCACAGGCCGCGCAGCGCCATCGGGATCACCGGCACCTTGGAACGTTCGACGATCTTGGCGATACCGCCCTTGAACTCGTTCATCTCGCCGGTGGTGGTCAGGCGGCCTTCCGGAAAGATGCATACCAGGTCACCCTCATGCAGCGCCTGCGCGATGTCGATGTAGGCCTTCTCCATCAGCCACGGGTCTTCCTTGGCCGGCGCGATCGGGATCGCGCGGGCGGTACGGAAGATCCAGCCCAGCAGCGGCAGCTTGAAGATGCGGTGGTCCATCACGAAGCGGATCGGCCGCGGGCTGGCCGCGCCGATGACGATCGCATCGACGTAGCTGACGTGATTACACACCAGCACCGCCGCGCCTTCGGCCGGAATGCGCTCGGCGCCGATGCACTTGACGCGGTGGATGGTGTGGATCAGCAGCCAGGCCAGGAAGCGCATCAGGAATTCCGGCACCAGCGAGAAGATGTAGACCGCCACCACCGCGTTCATCAGCGCGGTCGCCAGGAACAGCTGCGGAATGCTCAGGCCCTGCCCCAGCAGCACGATTGCCACGCCGGCCGACGCCACCATGAACAGCGCGTTCAGGATGTTCATGCCGGCGATGGTGCGCGAGATGTGGGCCGGGTCGCAGCGGATCTGGATCAGCGCGAACAGCGGCACGATGAAAAAGCCGCCGAACATGCCGATCATCAGCACGTCGAACAGGATGCGCGGCATGCCATGCTGTGCCAGCAGCGTGAACGCGTCCAAGTGGGCATGGGCTGCGATGTTGGCAGCGCCGTTGCTGAAGCCGATACTGGCCAGGTACAGGTCGATGCCGAACAAGGTCAGGCCGAAGGAGCCGAACGGCACCAGGCCGATCTCCACCTTGTGCCCCGACAGACGCTCGCACAGCAGCGAGCCGGCGCCCACGCCCAGCGAGAATACCGTCAGCAGCATCACGAACACGCTATGGTCGCCGTGCAGATAGTCCTTGGCGTAGACAGGGAACTGGGCCAGCACCAGCGCGCCGTAGAACCAGAACCACGAGTTGCCCATCATGGACAGGAATACCGCGCGGTTCTTGCGCGAGAAGTTGATGTTGCGGATGGATTCAGCCAGGGGATTGCGGCTGATCTTCAGCTCCGGCGCCGACGCCGGCGACAGTGGAATGCGGTAGCTGGCGATCAGGCCCAGTACGGCGACGCCGATGGTGGCGCAGGCTTCCATCATGATGCCGCCCGGTTTCTGCACCACCAGGATGGCGCCCAGGATCTCGCCCAGCAGGATGCCGACAAAGGTGCCCATTTCAGTGACGCCGTTGCCGCCGATGAGTTCTTCGGGTTTCAGCTGCTGCGGCAGATAGGCATATTTGACGGGGCCGAACAGCGTCGAATGCACGCCCATGCCGACCACCGCGGTCACCAGCAGCCACAGGGTGTGCGTCAACCAGCCGACTGCGGCGGTGCACATGATGGCCAGTTCCAGCCACTTGACGAAGCGCGTCAGGCCAGCCTTCTCGAACTTGTCGGCCAGTTGGCCGGCGGTGGCGGAAAACACCACATAGGGCAGGATGAACAGGCCGGGGATCAGATTGGTCACCAGCGATGGCGACAGCGAGGTCCAGCTCATCGCATCGAAAGTCAGGATGACGATCAGCGCGGTCTTGAACAGGTTATCGTTAAATGCGCCGAGAAACTGGGTCCAGAAGAATGGCGCGAAGCGGCGTTGGCTCAACAGGGAGAACTGGTTCGGCTGGCTCATGTCACGCAAGTCCCATCAATAGATGCGCGTCAGTCCTGCTGGCGCGCGGTTAAATTACCGGAATCGTGGCCGGATTATAGCCCTGCCCCGGACGACGATTGCTGACCTGGGATAGGCTTGCGCGCCACCAGATTGATCAGCGTTTCCTCGCGTTCGGACGGCGGGCGGATGCGCAGCACACGCTCCAGCAGGCCCAGGTCCTCGCGGCTCCACCACAGGAACGGGTAGGACACTGCGCTGTCCGGCACCTCGAAGCCGGTCTGACGCACCATGGCCAAGTACTCGGGCGCCGTCTTCTGCACTTCCATCGGATGGCGGAACAGCAGGCGGATGATCCACGAATCGATGTAGCGCCGCGTCGATTCGGCAAACAGCAACACGCCGCCCGGCTTCAGCACGCGGTAAAACTCCTGGATCGCCAGCTCTTGGTCGATCAGGTGGTGAAAGGTCTGGTGGCAGAACAGCAGGTCGACCGAGCTGTCCGGCAGCTTGATATTGGAACTGGAGCAGCAGACAAATTGCGCCGGCACGCCCAGCGCCGCCAGTTCGCGCGCGGACGCCTGCAGCATGTCGGGATCGATATCCATGGCGATCAAGCGCTGCGGCGTAAAGCGCGCGTGCAATCGCGATAGCGAACGGCCGTAGCCGCAACCGACATCGGCCACCACGTCGAACTGGCTGCGTCCGGCCGGCATCAGGCGCCACAGGTCGGCCAGCGCCCGCTCCAGCACGTGGACCGTCCAGGTCTCGGTACGCAAAAACCATTTGCCGAACACCGTTTCCGGCACGTGCGGCTCCACCGCATGGATTACATCGAAATTGGCGCTCATATGCCCTTTGTAGACTTCGCCGCATACGCGGCGTGGTTTGATTATAGGTCCTGCGTGACGATAAGTTAAGAAACTTACAAAGTAGCCAAATGCGTAACGCGCGTCATCAGCGCAAATCCATTAATCCGCGCAAATCCATTACAATGCGGCCTCCATTGATGCCGTCCCCGCATATGCCCTGTCATCGTTCGCCGTTTACCGCTTATGCCGGCGCCGCCCTTGCCGCCCTGCTGCTGGCAGCCGTGCCGCCGCTGCAGGCCGACGATGCGGTGCCGGCCGCCGTCCCGGCCATCGCAAGCGGGCCGGCACCGATCCGCTTCCTGCTCAGTTTCGATGATGGCCCGGCCGCTGCCGCGAGCGACAATCCGACCGTGCGCATCCTTGAAGCGCTGGCGCACAACCCTTACCAGAACGGCATCAAGGCCGTGTTTTTCACCCAGACCCGCGCCTGGCACGGCGGCGGCACCGATGTCGGCCGCCAGTTGATCCGGCGCGAGCACGACGACGGCCACCTGGTAGCACTGCATACCGCCACCACCTTCCACTCCAACCACCGCTTCATGAGCAGCGCCGCGCTCGACGCGTCGCTGCAGCGTGGTGTCGACGACCTGATTGGCGTGACCGGCCTGGCGCCGACGCTGGTGCGCCCGCCGTTCTGGGCCTTTGACACGGGCACGCTCGCGTCCTATCACAAGCACGGCATGCAGATGCTGCTGACCGACCTGAATGCCAACGACGGCAAGATCTACGGCGTCAACTGGAGCTGGCACAAGCGCTCCAACATGCTGACCCACCTGGCCAGTACCCGCCAGCGCTGGGTTGCCGGATCCATGCCGGTGGTCGATGGCAGCACGCCGGTGGTGGTCACCTTCCACGACGTAAACACCTACACCGCGCGCCATATCGAGGAATACATGGAGATCCTGCTCGACGTAGCGAAAGAGCTGGATATCCCGCTGGCGGCCAAACCTTTCTATGACGACCGCGCCGAACTGGAACGGGCCGCATTGGCCCGCACCGTCAACAGCGCGGACGCCCACCCGCAGTTGCCCGGCTTGTGGAATTGGCTGTGGCAGTAAGCTCACGCCAGCGTCACCACTTCCAGTGGCGGCACCGCCAGCGGCAGTGCGCTACACAATACAATCGATAACTCCAGATGCGGCAAGAGCAGGCAATGCTCCCTCGCCGGCTGTCCCAGCTTGAAGCGCGCTTCCTTTTCGCTCCACAGGCGATAGAAACCTTCCACCCGCTGCGCCCTCGGCTGCGACTGCAACCGAGCCCACGCCAGCGTCTCGTCCGCCTCGAACGCCTGCGCAGCCAACGCGTCAAGATCGCGCGACGGATCGCGCATTTCAATATCCAGTCCCAGAGCGGTCTGCATGCTGATGGCGCAGGCCACCCAGCGTCCGCTGTGGGAAATGCTGAAGCCCACTTCGGGCCTGGACGGCAGCACCAGCCGCGGCGCCTTGCCAAACTGCTCCTCCAGCCGGATGGTTTCCGGCGCGCAGTTCAGCAAACTTCCCAGCGCCATGCGCAGCAAGCCACGGCCGAAGACGAACTGGCGCTGCCGCTGCTCGCGCACAAAGCGCTGGTGCCGCGCCAGTTCATCCGGTCCGAGCCAACCATGGAACTTCGACAGCGACGCCGCGCCTGCGGCATCGCCATCGGCCAGCCAGACCTCGGCGCGAGCGCTCTGCACAGCCATCGCCGCTGCGTTTATGGAGCAAGCTTGACGAAATCGGCCTTGAACGCGACACCGGCCATAATGGCGCCGTCGTGGCATTCGAACTCGGTCTGGCTGGCCATTTCGTTGTTGTTGTAGTTGCTGACAATATTGATCACCGCATTGGCGCCGACCTCCTGTGCGCGCTTCTGCAGCTGCAGCATCGCCGACAGGAACACCCAGTTGCAGGCCTTTTCGGCCGACTTGCCGAAACCATTGGTACGCAAGCTGGTCCTGTCGCTGATGATGTGGCTCAGAACTTGCGGCGTGGGCTGGTCGGCGAAGTAGAATTTGACCGAATCGCCCAAGCGTTTCTGGGCGTCGTTGGCCGCCATGGCGCCGGCGATCGGCAGCATCACAACGGTATCGGCGGCCATGGCGGTCAACGGGGATGCCAGTGCGACGGCCAACAACAAGGAAACGGAAAGCATTTTTTTCATGGTTGTCTTTCTACTTTCAGAAAGTTAATCGGACCAGCGTTTGAAAATCAGGGAAGTATTGATACCGCCAAAGGCGAAGTTATTCGACATCACATACTCGCACTGCAACGCGCGGCCTTCGCCCGTGATGTAATCCAGCGCTGCGCATTCCGGATCGACCTGCTCCAGATTGACGGTCGGAGCAAACCACCCTTCGCGCATCATCTCGATGCTGATCCACGCCTCCAGTGCGCCGCAAGCGCCCAACGTGTGGCCCATGTAGCTCTTCAACGAGCTAATTGGGGTGGCCGTGCCGAATACCTCCAGCGTAGCCTGCGACTCGGCCACGTCACCCTGCTGGGTACCGGTGCCGTGCGCGTTAATGTAGCCGATCTCGGACGGCTGCAAGCCCGCTTCCGCCAGCGCCAGCAGCATCGCCCGCTGCATGGTGGCGGCGTTGGGCTGCGTCACATGGCAGCCGTCGCTGTTGGTACCGAAGCCGACCAGTTCCGCATAGATGGTAGCGCCGCGCGCCTTCGCGTGTTCCAGCTCTTCCAGGATCAGGCAGCCCGCACCTTCGCCGATCACCAGGCCATCGCGGTCGGCATCGAATGGGCGCGGGGTGGTGTGGCTGGCGTCGTTGCGGGTGCTGGTCGCAAACAAGGTGTCGAACACAGCGGCCTCGGTCGCATCCAGCTCCTCGGCGCCGCCGGCTACCATAGCCAGTTGCTTGCCGGCGCGGATGGCCTCGTACGCGTAACCGATGCCCTGGCTGCCCGAGGTGCAGGCGCTGGAAGTGGTGATGACACGTCCGGTCAGGCCGAAGAACACGCCAATGTTCACCGGCGCCGTGTGTGCCATCATCTTGATATAGGTGGTGGCGTTGATGCCCTTGGTGGTGCGCTCGTCCATCATGCGACCGAAATCACCGATCGCGCTCGGAGTGCCGGCCGAGGAACCGAAGGACACGCCCATTTCGCCGCTCTTTAGCAGCGGATGCTCCAGCAGGCCGGCGTCGGCCAGCGCCAGTTCGCTGGCACGGGTCGCCATCAGCGCCACCCGCCCCATGCTGCGGATCGCCTTGCGGTTATAGCGTTCGCCCAGCTCAAACGGCGCGGCCGGTGCACCCAGCTTGGTATTCAAGCCCTCGTAACTGAGCCAGTCTTCCATCCGCACCACGGCATTCCGGTACTGGCCAAGGCGCTTGCGGATCGCGGTCCAGTCGTTGCCGATCGGGCTGATGCCGGCCATGCCGGTGACGACGACACGACGGCTCATGCCAGACCTCCATTGACAGAGATAACCTGGCGGGTGATGTAGCCCGCCTCTTCGCCGATCAGGAAGCTGACCGCGGCGGCCACCTCCTCCGGTTTACCGACCCGGCGCGCCGGAATCATCTTCAGCGCTTCCTCCAGCGGAACCTCGGCTATCATGTCGGTCTCGATCAGGCCCGGTGCCACGCAGTTGACGGTGATGGCGCGCTTGGCCAGTTCCAGTGCCAGCGCCTTGGTGGCGCCGATAATGCCGGCCTTGGCTGCGCTGTAATTGACCTGGCCCCGATTGCCGATCAGGCCCGAAACGGAAGCCAGCGTGACGATGCGGCCCGGCTTGCGGCGCTGCACCAGCGGCATGACCAGTGGATTGAGCACGTTGTAGAAGCCATCCAGGTTAGTTTGCAGAACGATGTCCCAGTCCTCGCCGGACATGACCGGAAAGGCGTTGTCGCGCGCCACGCCGGCATTGCACACCACGCCGTAGTAGCAGCCATGCGCCTCGATGTCCGCTGCCAGCGCCGCAGCCGTGGCGGCACGGTCGCCAATATCGAACTGCAGCACGCGCGCGGCGCGGCCCATCGATACGATCTGCTGCGCGACTGCGTCGGCCTCGGCACGCTGGCTGCGGCAATGTAACACCACGTCGTAGCCATCGCGCGCCAACCGCAGCGCGATGGCCTTGCCGATGCCGCGCGACGATCCCGTCACCAGCACGCTCACGGATTTATTTTGATTCATACTGCACTTCCATCCTGAAGAAATTCATTGACATTATTCGGTTGAAAAACCGTAATCGTGGCTGTTGCAGCCATCTGGTTTGCATCTTCAATACGGCACTCAAAAGCACCCAATCCATTCTCGCCCTGTAGTACGCGGTGCACATGAACTTGCAGCACGCAATCCGCGGCAAACAGCGGCCGCGCCGCTTCATACTTGCGTGAGCCTAGCAGGAATCCTACCTTGACTGCGTCGCCGCGCTGCAAGGCCAGCCAGCCCGCATGTGCGGCAATCGCCTGCGCCATGTATTCCATGCCGACCCATGATCCTACGCCGTCGGCGAGCGCGTCGAAAAACATGCTGCCGGCATGGATGCGCACCTCGGCACACAGGTCGTCGGTGTCGGCGCTCAGTACGCGGTCCAGCAGCAGCATCGGCGCGGCGTGAGGCACTAGCGTGGCGATGTCCGGATAACTCATGCCGTCCTCCCCAGCACCAGTGTGGCGTTCGAACCTCCGAAGGCGAACGAATTACTTAACGCCCAGTTCAGCGGTCGTCCCAGCGCCGCGCCTGGCGCCACCAGTTGCAGTGCCGGCAGCGCCGCATCGGCCGCGCCATCCCACAAGTGCGGCGGCAGCCGGCCTTGCGGATTATCATCCTGCATCGCCAGCCAGCACAAGCCAGCCTCTATCGCTGCCGCCGCGCCAAGCGTGTGACCGGTAAATGGCTTGGTCGAACTGACCGGCACCGTGGCGCCGAACAGTTCCGCAATCGCGCGCGACTCCATCGCATCGTTCTGCGGCGTGGCGGTGCCGTGCATATTGATGTAGTCGACCTGCGCCGTCGTGATGCCAGCACGCCGCAACGCCTGCGTCATCGAGATGCGCGCCCCACCGCCAGCCGGATCGGGCGCTGACATATGATGGCCGTCGGACGATTCGCCCCAGCCGCGCAAGGCCACCGCGGCCGGCGCGGTCGTCATCAGGAACAGGGCCGCCCCTTCGCCGATGTTGATGCCGTTACGGTTGGCGCTCATCGGATTGCAGCGCGCCGTGCTGACCGATTCCAGCGCTGAGAATCCGGCCACAGTAAAAGCACACAGCGTATCGACGCCGCCAGTCAACACCGCATCGCACAGGCCCATCTTGATCAGGCGCGCCGCGCTGGCCATGGCCTTGGCGCTGGACGAGCAGGCACTCGAATGCGTGTACGCCGGGCCAGACACACCCAGCTCGGCCGCCAACATGACCGCGGGGGAACCCATCTCCTGTTGGCTGTAATGGAAAACATCCGGGAAACTGCCGTCACGCTCATGCTGCTGTAAAGCCGCTTCGGTTTCCGCAATGCCGGAAGTGCTGGTGCCGATTACCACGCCGACACGGCCGGCGCCGAAGCACGCAATCGCGGCCTCGATCTGCGGCCGGACCTGCGCCAGCGCCGCCAGCGCCATCGCGTTATTGCGGCTGCGCTGCTGCGGCGGCAGATGCGCCACCGATGGCAGCTCGGCCAGCGCGCGGCCCAGCGGCAATTCACGTCCTGCCGACCACTGGCCGGTAGTGGCCACGCCGCTGTCGCCGGCATACAGGCGCTGCTTGATCGCCTCATGCGTATCGCCCAGCGCGCAAACAATGCCGCAAGCGTTCAGGTAGAAGTTGTGCGTGTCGTGCATATTATTCCGAAAACTGTATCGTCAGCCGGTAGTGATAGCGCAGATTGTCCAGCACCACGGTACCGCTCCAACGCGGCAAGCCCGCGTAGCTGATCTGCATGATGATTTCATCGCCCAGGTACAGGACGCGCTGCATGCCGGCGCCGGAAACTGCCGCCGTCTCCGCCACGCGCCAGCCGGCTGGCAGGGCCGCAGCCACTGCCTCCACCGGCCACAGGGTCAGTTGCATGTCTTCCAGCACATCCTCGGCCTTGACCTGTGACGGCAGCATCACGTGGCGCCAGGAGCTCAGTTCCTTGCCGTCGTAGTGCAACGTCAGCACGCGCTGGCCGAATGCCAGTCCAATAACGTCCACCGCATCCGGCTCCACCTGCAATGCCACATCCAGATCATCGGTACGGCCCCGGCGTTCCACTTTCAGGTGCTGCTGCACGCTGATCGATTGGCCTAGCGCGGCCGGCGCCAGCTTCAGGCCCAGGCGTGCCGGCGGCTGCGGCGGCACACTGGCGCAACCGGCCAGCGCCAACGCAAGCGCAAGTCCGGTAGCGGCTGTCTTCAATCGGCCGCGCATATCGCCTCCAGTGTCGCCAGACGGCGCGGCGTCTCCTTCACATAGGGATTGCTTTGGTCCCAGGCGTAACCGGCCAGGATGGCGGAAATCATGCGGCGCACTTCCGGCTGCTGCTTGTCATGGAAGATGATCTTCTGGAAGCCGCCCGCATACCAGGATTCGACGAAGGCACGGAAGGTGTCGACCCCCTTGCGCAGCGGCGCACCAAAATCGGCCTGCCAGTCCACCGCCTCACCGGCAAACTGGCGTTGCAATGCCGCCGCCGCCAGGCTGGCAGATTTGAAGGCGATCGTAACGCCTGACGAAAACACTGGATCAAGGAATTCGCCGGCATTACCCAGCAGGGCGTAGCCCGGCCCCCACAATTTGTCCACGTTGGCCGAATAGCCGACGATCTGGCGCGCTGGCATATCCCACAGCGCATTGGCCAACAAGGATTGCAGCGACGGCTCTTCGGCCACGATGGCCTGCAGGCGTTCGGTCGGCGTGCCCTGGTAGCGCTCTAGGAAGCTGGTCTCTGCCACCACGCCCAACGAGCAGCGCCCGCCGGCAAACGGGATGGTCCAGAACCACACGTCGCAGTGCTGCGGATGCACGGTGACGCGGATCTTGTTACGGTCAAAGCCTGCATCGGCAATGCCGTCCTGGATGTGGGTGAAGATGGCGCCGCGCACTGGGAAGTTGGATGGTGTTTCCAGTTTCAGCAAGCGTGGCAGGATGCGGCCAAAGCCGCTGGCATCGAGGATGAAGCGCGCATCGATCTGGTAAGTCGCGCCGTCTGCCCCGCGTACTGTCAGGCGCGAACCGCCGCCCGGCTGCTCCAGCGCCACGTCCAGCACTTCATGGCGGTAGCGCACTTGCGCGCCGAAGCGCTCGGCCTCTTTCGCCAGCAAATGGTCGAAGTCGGCGCGCTGCACTTGATAGGTAGTACCCCAGCCTTGCGAATGCTTGTCACGGAAGTCGAAATGGGTGTAGCAGCCGTTGCGCATGAAGGCAGCGCCGTTCTTGAACTGAAAGCCTGCTTCAACCACAGCCTGCAGCATGCCGGCCTGCTCCAGATAGGCCATACTTTGCGGCAGCAGGCTTTCGCCGATCGAGAAGCGCGGAAACTGCTCACGCTCGATCACCAGCACCTCGCGGCCTTGCTGGCGCAGCAGCGCCGCCGCCACCGAGCCAGCCGGACCAGCGCCGACGATCACGATTTCCACCGATTCCACTTCCAGATGTTCAGACATTTTTACTTTCGGAGCTAGAACCAAAACAAGGAACAATCAACCAGACCAGCGCGGTCCCGAGCAACATCGTCATGCCGAATGCCTGCAACGCCGGCGTCTTGCTCAAGCCGAGCAGGCCAAAGGACAAAATCGTATTAGCCGCTGACATCCCCGCTGCCAGCCAAGGTGTGATGTTGCGGCGGTCCGGATGCTCCTGCATGAAGATACCGTAGTCTACGCCCACGCCCAGCAGCAGCATCAGCGCCAGCACGTGAAACAGCTGCAGATGCTGCGCCGCATAGCCCAGCAACGCCAGCGTGGCGATGCTGGCCAGCGCAGTCGGCGCCAGTACTCGCCAGGTCTTGCGGCGATAGCGCGGGAACAGCAGTGCAAACACCACCGCGTACGCCCCCGCCACCACCCAGCCCATGTACTGGCGATAGCGGCCCAGCACCGACGAAATCTCGGCGACCTTGTCGACCCATTGCACACCTTCCAGGCCTTGCGCAGCCTGCTGCAGCTGCGGCACGCCGGCGCTCTGCAAGCCGCGCAAGGCGACGATGCTGGCGTAGCCGCCATCGATCTGGCCCAGCCATAGATGACGCCAAGGCTCGCTGGCCGGCGTTTTCAGGAAGTCGTCTATGCTCAGCAACGTGCCGGCGGCCTTCAGGCCGTCACGGGTAGCGGCTATCCATTGCTGGTCCTCGCCGGCCTGCGCCGCCAGTCCGGCCAGCGGTCCGTCATCGGCCAGCAGTTTGGCGTCGATCAGTGCACGGCGCGCATCCTGGGTGCGCGCGGAAGGCACCCAGTTCGACATCGACTGGTAGCCGGAGACAAGGTGCTGTGCGGCCAGCAAGTCGAGACGCTGCTTCAGCATTTCTTCACGTTGTAGCACCATCTCGGCAGTGGCACCACGCACCAGGAAGAACTGCACCGGCGTCGGCGCGTCCAGCAGCTTGCTCAGTTTGACCTGGTCATCGATCAGATGCTTGGGCGGATTTTGCAGCAGACGGATATCGTCGTTGGCGCCCAGGCGGCTGATGCCGAGGCCCGCCGCGACCGCGAACAACAGCGCCGCCGCCAGCGTGGCGCGGTTCATACGCAACAGCGGCCAGTGCGCCAGCGCCGCGCCATAACGGCGCACCAGCGCCCCGCTCTTCAACGTGAGGCCACCAATTAGCACTGGAAACCAGAACACCACCGTCAGCCACGCGAACACCAGGCCCAGTGCCGAAAACACCGCCATCTGGCGCAGGCCGGGGAACGGGGTCAGCGCCAGTCCCATGTAGCCTATCACTGCCGCCAGCAAGGTCAGTGACAGGCCGGGCAGCAAGCGTTTCAACAGCGCCGGCGAGTCCAACTGCGGGTCGGCGCTGAGACGGTTGCCGAGGAAGTAGATGCCATAGTCCTGCGCTACGCCGATCAAGCTGGCGCCGAAAACAAGCGTCATCAGGTGGATGCGGTCGAACAGCAGCACGCACACCGACAGCGCTCCCAGGCAGCCGATCCCGATCGACAGCAGGATCAGCGAAATCGGCTTGAAGGAATGGAAGGCGAACCACATCAGCAAGATGATTCCGAGCAGTGAGCCGATACCGATGGTTGATACTTCGCCGCTGGCTTGGGCGCTGGCATGAGCCGCATGAAGAATCACGCCGGCATGGATCAGTTCAACCTGCGGAGCGGCCTGGCGCGCAGCAGCGGCAGCTTGCTGCAGCAAGGGCAACACGGTTGCCTGCGCCGTCATCGACAGCGCAGGCACCTTCAGCGTCAGTGGCAACAGCACGTACTGCTTGCTGGCGTCAGCCACGAACAGATGGCCGTCGCGCGGCCGCACCGGAGTTTCCTGGGCCCGTTCCTGGACCCAGCCGGAGAACAGGCCAAACGGATCTTCCTGCCACGATCCCAGCTTCGGTCCGCCGAAGGGGCTATACAATTTGGACAGCGCCGCCTGCAGCCAGAAGCTAGATGGCATCTCGCGCAACTGTTGCTCCTGCTGCCCCGTCAACAACGTCAGGCGGTGCTGCTGGAACAAGGATAGCCAGTCGCTCTGGGTCTGTTCGTCTATCGGCGTGGCCTCGAACAGATCCTTACGGCCGGCCAGCACCGCGCTGTAGGCATCGGCGGCGCGTACCGCGTCGCCCCACTCGGTCGCTCCGGCCAACACCACAACGCGCTGCTGCGCCGCGTCCACCATATGGCTGAACGACTGCTGCAACACCGGGTCGCGTTCCTGCACTGGCAGCAGTGCCAGGATGTCGGTGTCCGGCACGATGCGCTTGACCAGCCACAGGTAGGCGTTATGCCCCAGCAGCAGGCAAACGACCAGCGCCCACAGTGCGGCAAATACGCGGCTGCGCCTCAAAACAGCGCCGCCTCTTCCGCCGTCATGGCCGACTCGCCCGACTCAATCGCAGAGAACGTGATGGTGGTGCGGTCGCCACTGGCTTCATTCATGATCATGCTTTTCACATACGCACCGCCTTCCAGCTTGATGCCGCCGATGGCCTTGGCCAGCGCCGGCTGGCGCGCCCTCAGCGTGACGTTCCAGCTGTTCGCTTCGACGGTGCCGTCGACCTCAAACAAGGTCTCCAACTGCGCCAGGTCACCGGCCAGCAGCGAGAACAGCACATTCGTGATCATGCGCACGGTCGGCTCGGTCTTGGCGTCCAGCCGCATGGCGACGCGGTCGCCCTGGTAATTGACAATTTCATCGCGGGTCAGCCGCAGCGTGCTGGGGAACGGCTGCAAGGTGCGCCATAGCACACCCTTGCCTTCCACCACGCAGAAACGGCCGTTGGCGGCCAGCGGCTTCTTCATGCCGACTAGCTGCTTGCTCTGGTCGAAGCGGCCGCACATGACTTTTGGCCGGGCCAGCATGGCCTGGATTTTCGCAACCGGCACGGCGGCCTGCGCGGCCATCGCGGTCATCAGTGCAAACGACAGCATCAATCGTTGAACGGCGAACTTCATGGCGCTTCCACTCCCAATTTTTCAAACAGCACCGGCGGCGACACGAAGCACATCTCCTTGCTGGCGATGTCCACCGCGACCTGCGTGGTGCTGGCCTTGTTCAGGCGTTTGCCGGTTTCGGCATCGGTAATCAGATAGTCGATCTTAAGGCGGTTTTCCCACTCGACGATCTCGGCCCGCAGCTTGAGCTTCTGGCCGAAAGTGGCCGAGCCGACGTAACGCAGGTGCATATCGATGATGGGCCAGGCGTAGCCTGAGTTTTTCATCTCGACATAGTTATAGCCGATCTTGTCGAGCAGCGCGCAGCGCGCCACTTCCAGGTACTTGACGTAGCGGCCGTGCCAGACGATCTCCATCGGATCCAGGTCGAAGAACTGCACCTGCATATCGACTTCCGCAAACCAGCGGCTTTCCTTTCGAGGCTTATTCATACAGCTTCCATGCCTGGCTGCGGATGCGCTCCAGCAGCAGGCGCAGGTCCGGTTCCAGGCGGCGGTCTTCTTGCACTACGGCGATGTCGGCACCCAACGCCTCCATCATCTGGGTCAGTGCTGTTTGCGGCAGCACGTCCGGCGTGACGCGCAGGCGCAGCCAGACGCCCTGGCGCACGGTGATCAGCAAAGCCGCCACCACCTGTTCGGTCAGTTCCAGCACCCGCATGCAGTCGCGCGCGGCAATGGTGCCCATACTGACCTTGTCCTGGTTGTGGCATTCGGTCGAACGAGAGAACACCGAGGCCGGCATGGTCAGTTTCAGCGCTTCGGCAGTCCAGGCCGAAGCGCTGATCTGCAACGCCTTCAGCCCGTGGTTGATGGCCGCGCGCGGACCGGTGGCGCCGGACAGGTTGGCTGGCAGACCGTGGTTGTAGCGGCTATCGACCAGCAACGCCATCTGGCGATCCAGCAGGTCGGCCAGGTTGGCCACGGCATTCTTCATCCCGTCCATCGCGAAGGCGATATGACCACCGTAGAAGTGGCCGCCATGCAGCACGCGCTCGCCGTCTGGATCGATCAGCGGATTGTCGTTGGCGCTGTTCAGCTCATTCTCGATCGAGGTACGGAAGAAGGGCATCGCATCGGCCAGCACGCCGATCACGTGCGGCGCGCAGCGGATCGAGTAGCGATCCTGCAGGCGCTTGCCGTTGCGTTCCCACTGGTCGGTCGGCAGGTCGCTGCGCAGCCACGCGGCCACCTGCTGCATGCCGGGATGCGGCTTGGCCGAGAACAGTACCTCGTCGAAGTGATGGGCGTTACCGTCCATCGCGAAGGAAGCCATCGCGGTGATGCGGGTGGCCAAACGAGTCAGGTATTCGGCCCGGTCATAGGCCAGGCAAGCCAGCGCCGTCATCACCGCAGTGCCGTTCATCAGCGCAAGGCCTTCTTTGGGACGCAGGCGCAGCGGCGTGATACCGGCTCCCTGCAGGGCCTCGGTTGCCGGCACTTGCACGCCGTCACGCCAGACTTCGCGCTCGCCACACAGCACTGCAGCCAGGTAGGACAGCGGCGTCAGATCTCCGCTGGCGCCAACCGAACCTTCGGAGGGAATCAGCGGCAGCAGGCCGGCGTCCAGCAGGCGCGTGATCTGCAGCAGCAGTTCCACGCTGACGGCGGAAAAGCCCTTGCTCAGCGACGCCAGGCGCGTGGCCATGATGGCGCGCGTCTGCTCGGGCGTAAAGTACTCGCCCAGGCCGCAGCCATGGTAGGTGTATAGGTGGTGCGGCAGTTCGCCCACTAACTCCGGCGGCACGGTCACGGTGCAGGAATCGCCGTAACCGGTGGTTACCCCATAGACGGTGCCGTCTTCGCGCAGCAAGCGGTCGAGGAAGTCGGCGCCGCGCGCGATGGCGGCGCGGAACGACGGCTCGTCCGAGAGTATGGCGCTGGCGTTGCCACGCGCGATGTCGACGATGTCTTCGATACTCAGACGGTCCTGGTCGAAGCGCACGGCGCGGCGGGTGTGTTTGAGATCAGCGAGGTGCATCAGATGTATCCGGTTTGGGTAAATGCCAAAAATCGTAAAAGTTGAACCACTGTAGCGGTGCGCGCAGGCAATGGTGTTCCAGCCGCTTGGCATAGTCGGCCGCCAGCGCGGCCAGCGCGGCATCGCGGCCCTGGCGCGGAATACGCACCGAGTCGCGGAAGAATTCGAAATGAACGTCAGAGCCTGCCCCCTGCCGTATCGAGAACAGCAGGTAGACCGGACACTGAAGTATGCTGGCTAGGACATACGGACCGACTGGAAACGCTGCTGGCGCGCCCATGAAGTCCGCCACCACCACGCGCGGATTTGGCGCGACAGGAATACGGTCGCCGGCAATGACGACAAACTCGCCCTGCGCGACTTTGTCCGACAAGACCATCGCCGTTGCCGGCGACATCTCGGTCACCTGCATCAGGTTCAGTTGACTGTCCGGATTGAGGCGGCCCAGCATCTGATTGAAGGCCTTTGCGTGCCGGGTATGCACCAGCACCGTCAGCTTGATGTCATGACGCTGGCGTGACAACACCCGGCACAGTTCCAGGTTGCCGAGGTGGGAGCAGATCAGCAGGCCGCCGCGCCCTCGCGCCGCTGCATCGCCGATGATTTTCTCGCCGTGCAGCCGCACGCTATCAAACCGGAACAAGCCGCCCCACAACAACATCTTGTCGAGGATACCCTCGGCAAACGCGGCGAAATGGGCCAGCACGCGACCGGCCTCACGCCCGCTGTGCCGGCGCACCTGGCGCAGGTAATCGGCGGAAGCATGACGCGGAAGCGGCTTGGTCAGCAAATACCAGCCTAACACCGGATACAGCACCACGCGGAATGGCCAGCGGCCGAATACACGGTAAATCCAGAACAGCAGCCGCATGCCAGCTACGAAACTGATTTCGTTGATCGACGCCCAATGGCGCGCGCTGCTCACTGCGGCCGCCATTTGCGTAACAGCAGTTGCCGGATGCGCGGCAGCATGCCAAAGAACAGCCTGGTGTGCATCCAAGAGATCTGCAGATTGTCGCGCCAGACGCGGAAATGCGACACGCCGTCGGCCGGATAAGATACCCGGGTCGGCAAGTTGACCACGTCCATGCCGCTCCAATACAGACGCACGATGATGTCGGTATCGAAGTTCATGCGCGAGCCGATGCGGTAGCGCGCCGCCAACGCGTTCACCGGCGCCAGCGGATACAGACGGAACCCGCACATTGAATCCTTGATCGCAAACGACAGCGTGTTAATCCAGACCCAGATATGCGTGGCATAACGGCCATACAGGCGTGCCTTCGGCACCGACTCGTCGTAGACCGGATGGCCTGCGATGATCGCTGCCGGCTGTGCGCGTGCGCACGCCAGGAAGGCCGGCACGTCGGCAGTATTGTGCTGGCCATCGGCGTCGATTTGCAGCGCGTGGGTGTGGCCCCGTTCAGCAGCGTTGCGGAAGCCGGCCAACACTGCGGCGCCCTTGCCCTGATTGGCGGGCAGGCGCACCAGCGTCACTTGTCCGGGATGATTCTGCGCCAGCTTCGACAGCACCGCGGCACAAGCCGCCGAGCTGCCGTCGTCGACCAGGATGCACGGTGCACCGTGTGGCAGCAGGCCAGCCACCACGGCGCCTATCGCATGTTCGTGGTTGTAGACCGGGATCACGATGCAAGGATTGAAGGCCACTGCGCTCCGCTCAGTCATCCGCGCCTCCATGGTCGAACTGGATGCGGCCGCTGGCATGTTGGCCGGCGCAGGACAGGTAGCGAAAATTCAGGCTGCCTTTCTGCGCGTCGTGCACCAGTTCCAGCTGCGCCGGCATCTCCGGCCGGATCACGTGCTGGAACTTGAGCGCATTAATGCCGCGGAAGTTGGCTGGCAGCGCAAAGTAGCGACGACCGAACTGGATCGCCCATTCCACTTGCGCCACGCCGGGCAGGATGGGCGCCACGTCGAAATGCCCCTGGAAATACAGCAGGTCGGCGGGCGCGGTCACTTCCAGCAATATGCGGCCCGCATCGATCTCCAGCTCGCGCAACCGCGGCAGGCGCGGCGGCGCTGCTGGTGCCTCGTCCAGCAGCGCCAGCAAGGCGGCCAGCGTGGTCTTGCCCTGCGCGTTGACCGGCATCTGCTCCAGGTAGCGCCAGCGACGTGGCAGCGCCACCGCCTCCACGGTCGCGGCCAGGGCTGCGCGCAGGCGCAGGTTCAGTTCCTGCTTGCCGCCGGTTGCCAGCAGTGCGTGGCCTGCGGCGTTCGGGACGACGAACGCGGCCAGTTTCTGACGCTCGCCCCGCACCGGCTCGCACAGCACCACGCGCGCTTCCACCGCCAGCCGGGACGCGATCAACGCCGCTTCGATCAGGTCCAGCGAAATGCGCTTTTCTTCGATCTTGACAATGCGGTCGCTGCGGCCCAGCAGCAGGAAACGCCCATCGCCAGCATGACTGGCGCGGTCTGCAAGCTGCAGCCAGTTACCGTCAGCCAGATGGGCGGAGCGCACTTCCAGCTGCTGCACTTCGGTCGCAGCATCATTGCGCGCCAGGCGCCATTCAACGCGGGGGAACGCTAGCCACGATTCGTCGCTGCCGGCATGACGCTGGCGCCAGGCGATGCCACCGGTTTCCGAGCTGCCGTAGACTTCTACCGGCACCTGGCCCAGTAGCTGGCCGCTGGCTTGCGCGGTTTCCAGCGCCAACGGACCGCCGGATGAAAACACCACGCGTAAATTCGCAACGGCGCCACTCCAGTCCAGATGCTCCGGCAAGCGCTTCAAATGCGCCGGGCTGGCGACCAGCACGCAAGGCGCGGCGGCCAGTGCGGCCGCCAGTTGTTCGGGATAGCTGATGCTGGCCGCATGGATCGCACGGCCAGCACTCAAGGGCCATAGCACCTTGAACAGCAGCCCGTATATGTGCTGATGCGAGACCGTGGCGTGCACCGCAGCGCCGCCGGCCGTCGTGCCGAACAGCGTTTGCAGGGTGACCGTTTCGCTTGCCAGCTGCGACAGTTTTTTCGGGATGGCCTGCGCCGCGCCGGTGCTGCCGGAGGTGAACACGACCAGCGCCGGGAATTCTCCATCGAGCAGGCGCGCAATGCGCGGCGGCGAGGCCGGCCCGCCGCCCGGACTCAGAGGCGCATACGCATTCGGGAACTCGCCCAGGAAACCGTCCACCATGGCGCACAGTGTGGCGCAGCTGCCCTCCAGCGTATCGGCGCTGAGCCAGATCGTCTTGCCGGCCTGCCAGGCACCCAGCAGGGCCGCGCCAAATTCGATGCTATCGTCCAGATACAACGCAAAGTTGCTGCCGACCTGCGCTTGCAGCAGGTCGTGCCAGCGCCACATGCGCGCCACGAATTCCACATTGCCAACGGCGCGGCCTGCGCGCCAGCCGATCAGCGCCGCCGGCGCGCGCGCCGACAGTTCCATCGCCAGTTGCTCCAGCCGCGGCACGGCACCGTTTAACGACTTCAGGTCAGCCATGATGCAAGCGCTTGAAACGCAGCCGCACCAGGTACTCGCCGCAGAACAGCATGCCCATCAGCGCGTAGGAAACCACGCCGGTGTAAAGCGACCACACCGCATCCGAAGCCCACAACGCGGTACCCAGCGCAATCGCCCCGTTGACGATGAAGAAGCCGCACCACACCTGGGTCACAGTGCGCATATAGTTTTGCACTACCTGCGGAAAAGCCTGTCCGCGCAGGCGTGCCATGCGTTCTACCGCCGATATCGGTGTGGTCAGGCTGTAGCCGAAGCCCCCCAGCATTACGGCACTCACCAGCACTGGATACAACTTGAGCGGCAACAGCAGATTGCTCCACAGCGCGCAACCGACCAGCACCATCGCGCCCGCCACCGACCAGCGTGCGCCCATGCTCAACTTGAGCGCCGGCAGCCGCGTGGCGGCGGCCAGCAGCAGCAGGCCAGCCAGCCAGCGCGGCTCCACCTGCCCATGGCCGAACCAGATGGCCAGCGGATAGAGCAAGGTAACGGTAACGGTTAGTACGTTCAACAGCATGGAATTAAGCCGCTTGTTCCGTCATGCCTGCCAGCGCGTCGACTACATCGCCGATGGTACGGATGGTCTTGAAAACTTCCGGCTGCAGGCGCTTACCGGTCAGCTGCTTCAGCTTGACCGCCAGGTCGACCGCGTCGATGCTGTCGATATCCAGGTCCGCATACAGATTCGATTCCGCCGTCAGCCCAGCGGGATCCAGTTCAAACATCTCGGCCAGCAGCTGTACTACCCACGCTTGCAGCTCGTCCTTGCTCATCTCGCTCAATACAATCATCACTACCCCTTTTATTTTTTTCTGTGGCTGTCGATCATCGCCGCCAGCGCCTTGACCGACGCGAAATGGCGGCGGGTGTCCTCCGAATCGGCGGACAGGGAAATCCCGTACTTCTTTTGCAGGGCCACACCCAGCTCCAGCGCATCGATCGAATCGAGCCCCAGTCCTTCGACGAACAGCGGCGCGTCCGTTTCAATATCGTCTGCGCTGATATCTTCCAGCTGCAGTACGTCGATGATCAATTCCTTCACTTCCAGTTCAAGCATGGCGTTGACACTTCCCGGTAAAATAAACTTGCAAAAAATCGGTCAACTGGCGCGCCGCGATCACATCGCTGGCAACGCCGGAAAACTGCCCTATCGCCAGGTCTTCCTGGACCTCAATCTCAAACTGCACCCGGCGCGGAGGCACCCGCCACCACTTCTCGCCCTTGCCCAGCGTGGCCGGTTCGCAGCGAATCAGCACCGGCGTCATGTCGCGCGCACCGCGCACAGCGATGTTGGCGGCGCCGCGCTTCATGCTGATGACGCCATCGGACTGCGTGCGTGTCCCCTCCGGGAACACGATCAGATTGTTGCCGCGCTGAAGAGAAGCGATGCAAGCGTCGACCAGATCGGCGCCACCGGCATTGTTGATGTAGCCGGCCGCACGCACCGGGCCGCGCGTGAACGGGTTGTTCCACAAATCGCCCTTGACGATGCAGTCGGCGTTTTTCACGAACGCCATCAGGAACACGGTGTCAATCAGCGTGGGATGGTTGGCCAGAATCAGCAGCCCGCCCCGCTCCAGCCGCTCCTGGCCGCGTATCTCGTAGCGCAGTACGCCCAGCATCCGCATCAACTCCACGTAGGCACGGAACGCCAGCCGTATCACAGTGCGTGAGCACACAACGCGCCGCTCGCGCTGCCAGACCAGCAGGTTCAGCAGCGGGAACACCAGCAGCCGCAGCACCAGCCCGCCGATTCCGAACACGCCGAAACTGAAGCCGGTGGCAGCCACCCGCCAGTACAAATTCACATGCCGTGAGACACGGGCGAACCAGCGATCAGGCATCGCGGCTCCAGCGCCAGCGGCGCTGCTCGGCGATGCGCTCCATCTGCCGCGCGCCGCCCACCTGGAACCGCAGCACTTCCAGCCCGCCCGGCAGGACCATATCGACGCTGCTCTCCCGATTGGCATCGCAGGCACTCCAACTGAGCGAAATCGCATCATCCGCAGCTGGTACCATCAGCCATGCCCACGCGTGCGGCTGTTCATTGCCATCGTCAAAAGAGGCCAGGCGCTCGGGCAGCGGATAATCATAGGCCACCAACAGCACCGCGGGCGCGCCATCGGCCAGCAGGCCACAGGCTTCGATCACCGCGTGTTCGACACTGGCCTCGCCAGCCGCCACTGCGATGTGATTGGCCTGCTCGCCGCGCGCGATGGTCAACAGGCCGGCGGTGGCGTTATGGACCGCCATGCCGAATGCAGTCGGCGACAGCGGTTCCCCGCGCGCCAGGTCGGTCAGCAGGTCTACCGCGCGCACCACTTCACCGTGACGGGAACAGAACACGCTGGGTACGCCGCTGCGGCCGTCCAACGCCTGATATGCGACTTCCAGCGCCATCTTGCCCAAGGCACCGGCGCGCCGGCGCAGCATCGGTGGCATCATCTTGACGCCGGGTTCAGCGCCAGCCGTGATGGCAAACGGTGCCTGCGCCCACCGCGCCCATTCCTCGGCCGTGGTCAGGCCTGGCGCCCAGGCGGCATGCCTGGCTATAGAAAAACTGACGCCGTGACCGCGCATAGTGATGAGATCCTTGACTCTGTAGAAAAAACCCTCCGAACCCGCAACCACTACGCCACAGAATTGCGCCGACGTTCTTTTCAAATTATAAACGACTGCTACAAACGTGGCCAAATAAATAGACGCAGAGCAACTATTTTATTGCAACAAGTACTTGAGTTTCGAGCAATTCTCCCAAAAACCCACAACAATTGACGGCTTTCCCAAGCAAGATCCGCCATTTTACATTGCGAGCCCCATACCTCGATTTACGTCAGACCGGCAGAAGAATGTCTATACGAGGACCGGCAGTCAGGCCGGTGTGGATGGCGATGCGGCCCTCTAGTGCATACACGCACTCGCGCATGCCGACCAGGCCGATGCTAGGCGAAGGCAGCGCCGGGGCGAAGCCGATGCCGATGCCGTTCACCGCGATGCGCAGGCCGGCGGCATCCAATTCTAGCCGCACCTCGGCCTGCGTGGCGCGCGCATGCTTGACGATGTTGGTCAGCACTTCCTGGATGATGCGGTAGGCCGAAATGCTGGTGTCGCTGTCGAGCCGGGAAAAATCGCCTTCTGCACTGAACTCGAAGCGGCAGCCGCGGTGCGCGCCGCCGCCACTGCGGGCCGGATCAGCAACAAACCTGCGCTCAAGCCAGCACCATTTTTTTCATCAGCGCCCTCCCGCGTCCGGCATCGATGCACAAATTAAATAAAAGGCAACTATAAACGATAGGCAGGGATAGCCACTATCGCTCAGGTTAAAATGCAACGGCGACACCACACAAGGAAGCTGAATGATCACTAAAGAAGAAATGGTCGAGCTGTTTGCCGACATGAAGAAGAACGCGCCGTGGGACATCAGCAAGCCGCTGTTGTGGGGCTACTTCTTCGCCGATCCGAACAAGGCCAAGCTGGAAACGGCTGCGCCGCTGTTGCAGGAGCAAGGCTACAAGACGGTCGGTATCTACGATTCACAAGACGAAAGCGGCAATGCCGCGCCGCTCTGGTGGTTGCACGTGGAAAAGCTCGAGAAGCACACCGTCGACACCCTGCACGCCCGCAATCAAGAGTTCTACCAATTCGCCGCAACGCAGCAGCTCGAATCCTACGACGGCATGGACGTCGGCCCGGCCCAATAAACGGCATGATCGTGACTTAATTGGGATGGGTTCTGATCTCTGATTCTTGTCCTGGAACCAGGAACCCTTGCTCGACGTTGACCGACCGCTACCCGCTTCGGGTCGCGTATAGCCAATAGCTAAAGTCGCGACCGCCCGCCGCTCCAGATCGCGAAATGGTTCGACGTTGACAGATCCCAGTTGAGGCACGAGCTTGATGTCAGTCGGACCGCCAAGGGTGTGCGGACTAGCGTGGCCTCGATGGTAATGAGGGCCGTCTGACAATGGATGTCCGGCCATGCGCGATTTGCCCCTCAAACCTGCATGCCCCCCCCTGCTGACGCACCACGCAGCAATGCGCCGCTCCGCTGCAATGTCGCACAAGTAGGAGCATCCGCCTGTGGTGGTTTCAACCACGTCACTCGCCGTCGCAGCGCAAACTAGAAAAGATAGTCAGCAGAAAGTCCCCATCCACCGACCGATGGCGACGCTTCAGGTCCGCAAGTGAGCCAGCATCTGCTCCGCCAGGAAATCGCACGGCGGTCTTGCTGAGCGGGCGCTGCGAGCCAGCACCACCTCCAGTGTTCCCAGCGGCGGCAGGCCTTCGGCTTCCCCCAGCAGCGCCAGGTGCGAAGGGATGCTGCATCGGGCCAGCGGGGCGATCGCCAGGCCCGCTTCCAGCATGCTGATGAGACCGAGCAAGCTGGGACTCTCGTAAGACATCCGGTAGCGGATGTTGGCCCGCTGTAGCGCCGTGATGGCGTGCGCACGGGCGGCACTGCCATGCTCGAAGACGGCAATCGGTAGCGGGCGCTCTTTCCATATCGGCCGGCCGCTACGCCCCGCCGCCCAAGCCATCGGCTCGTGGCGGATCAATTCCCCCGTCACGCCCCGGGTCTTGGTGATGCATGCCAGGTCCAGCGTGTTGTCCTTCAGCAGAGGAATCAGCTGCTTGCTGGGCATGCCGACGACGCGAATTTCCACGCGCGGATGGGCCGTCGCAAATTTTCGCAATACGCCGGGCAGCAAGGACGACGCATAGTCATCCGGCAGCCCTATCGTCACGCGACCGCGGATCTCCGGGCGGACCACCGCCGTCCACGCCTCTTCCCGCATGGCCAGCATGTGCCGGCCGTAGTCGACCAGTGTCCTGCCTTCCTCGGTCAACGTCACGCTGCGGGTGGTGCGAACGAACAGCGGCTTCCCCAGCACGTCTTCTATCGCCTTGATCTGCATGCTGACTGCCGACGGCGAGCGATGCAGGGATTGCGCGGCGCGCGCGAACGAAGCCGCATCCGCCACGGCAATGATCATCTCCAGCACGTCAAGATCCAGTTTTTTCATTTCATCAGAAATACTGAGCAATACGATCAGTATAATCCGTTTTACTTATCTATCGCTCACACCGATACTGAGGCCATCATCAACGATGACGCAAGGTGAGGTAAATGAGAACGATGTACGAATTCCTGGCAGTGGGCGGCCTGCTGGCCATTACGCCGGGTCCGAATATGGTCTACGTGATGGCGCGCTCGGTCTCGCAAGGAGCCAGGGCCGGATTGATTTCATTGTCCGGCGTGATGGTCGGCTACCTGGCGTATATGTTCAGCGCGGCGTTCGGCATCAGCGCGCTATTTTTGGCGATCCCGGGGGCCGGACGCGCCTTGGCCATGGCCGGTGCCGGCTACCTGCTCTATCTGGCCTGGCAGATGCTCAAGCCCGGTGGACTCTCACCGTTGCAGGTCGACGCGGTATCGGCGCAAAGGCCGCGCCGCCTGTTTGCGATGGGGGCGATGACCAGCCTTCTCAATCCCAAGCTTGCGCTGGTCTTCCTGTCGATACTGCCGCAGTTTATCGACTACGCGGCCGGCGGTGTCCTCCAGCAGTCGCTTGTGCTCGGAGTGGCGCTGACCGTGGCGTTCGCTTCGGTCAATGCGATGGTCGCCATATCGTCAGGCCGCGCCGCCGCGCTGATGGCCGGCCGGCCGCGCTGGCTGCAGATACAGCGCTGGGTAGTCGGCAGCGTGCTGCTCCTGCTCGGCTCGAAAATGGCGCTCGAGGCCTGGAAATGGCAGGCGCTGTCCTAGCGCAGACCTCCGCCATCGCTCGGAGTAAAATGACATCCTCAGCTCAGAAGCCCCCCCCAACGCAGTCAACAGCAGGAGGTGGACGTGATTGTGTACCGATACGGTTATCCGGCAGGCGCCAATACGCCAGATATCAGTCCGTTCGTGGTGAAACTCGAAACCTGGTTGCGGATGTCCGGCATTGCTTACGAAGCCAGAACCGGCACCAGGCAAGAGATGCCCAAGCAGAAACTGCCGGCCGCGCTAATCGACGGGCAGCTCATTGCCGACTCCACGCTCATCATCGAGCATTTACAGAAGAACGACACGCGTGCGCTGCGTGATCAGCATCTCAGTGCATCCCAACGCGCCACGGCCGAAGCCATCAAGGCGCTCCTGGAAAGCCACCTGTATTTCGTCGGCTTCTATTTTCGCTGGTGCGTGCCGAAAAATTTCGACAATTATCGGCCTTTGCTGCTCGATTACGTACGCCGTATCACGCCTGCCTGGCAGCGGCCGTTGTTGCCCCTGGTCGCGCCTCTGGTGCTGTCGCTGGTGCGCAAAGACCGCGCAAAACAGGCGTGGCAACAAGGCATGAGCCGCAACAGCTACGACGAAGTTGCCCGCCTGGGCATCTCGGGGTGGGACGCCATCGCTACGCTGCTGGCAGACCAGCCTTATCTCCTGGGGGCGCTACCGAGCACCATCGATGCAAGCTGTTTTGCATGGATACACACCTTGATCAAACATCCCTTCCCCAGCCCGGTGCAGGAATTTGTGCAGTCCCATGAAAAGCTGGTCGCCTACCATGACCGGATTTGGAACGACTACTGGACAAGCACGTACTCGCAGTCCCTGGCCAATTAGCGGCTCCCGCTTTCATCGAGCTTGAAGACGCTGACCACGGTGGCCAAGTTGGCTGCCTGTTCCTGAAGCGAGGCCGCTGCCGCTGCAGCCTGTTCCACCAACGCTGCGTTCTGCTGCGTGGTGCTGTCGATTTCCGTGACGGCCAGATTGACTTGCGCGATACCGTCGCTTTGCTCGCGGCTGGCGGCGACGATTTCGCTCATGATGCTGGTCACCTGCTCGACCGAGGCGACGATTTTGCTCATCGTGACACCCGCTTCGTCCACCAGCGAACTGCCGGCATCGACCTTGTTGACCGAATCGCCGATTAATTCCTTGATCTCCTTGGCCGCGCCGGCCGAACGCTGCGCCAGGTTGCGTACCTCGGACGCCACCACCGCGAAGCCGCGTCCCTGCTCACCCGCACGCGCCGCTTCCACCGCCGCGTTCAAGGCCAGGATGTTGGTCTGGAACGCGATCCCGTCGATCACGCCAATGATGTCGACAATCTTGCGCGAACTATCCTTGATCGAGGCCATGGTATCGACTACCCGTCCCACCACTTCGCCGCCCTCGGTGGCAAAGCCGGATGCCGACTGCACCAGCTCATTGGCCTGACGCGCGCTGTCGGCGTTCTGGTTCACCGTCGCGGTCAGCTGCTCCATCGCCGACGCGGTTTCTTCCAGACTGGAGGCCTGGTTCTCGGTGCGCGCCGACAAGTCCAGGTTGCCGCTGGCGATTTCGCCGGAAGCCGTGGCAATGGTGTCGCTACTCTCGCGCACTTGCCGGATGGTGCCGTTCAGCGATGTGACGAAGCGGTTGAAGCCATGGGCCAGCGCGCCGATTTCATCCTCGCTCTCGACCGTCATGCGACGGCTCAAATCGCCGTTGCCGTCAGCGATCTCGCCCAGCATGGTCGCGGCACGCGCCACCGGCGCGGCGATTGCCCGGCTGACCAAAAAGATCACGAACATGCCGATGCCGCCACCAACCAGGCCCGCCACCAACGCCGAAATCGCCACCGAGCGCGTCACCTGTCCCAGCACTTCGGACTCCGGCACTTCGGCAATCACATACATATTCAGTTCCGGCACAAACGACGCGGCGATGATGCGCTTGCCGCCCGGCGCCGCATACGTCGCCGACGTAAAGCGCGCGCCGCTCAGCAGCTTGCCGGCCAGTTCGGCATTCAGGCCGGGCAAGTCTTGCATGAAGTGCTTGCCGTCAGCCAGCGCCGCGTCGCGATGCACCAGCAGCATGCCGTTGGCGCGCACCAGATACACCGTGCCGGACTGGCCCACCTTGTAGGCGCGGATATTCTCGGCCAGCTTGTCGACCGACAGACCCAGACCCGCCGCGCCGATCTTGCCATTGCCTGCGTCGAAGCGCGTATTAATGAACAGCATATAGCTGCTGGCCCCCACGTCCTTGTCCAAGTCCAGCGTGTAGGCCTTGCCGCTGTCGAGGAAGCTGTAGAACCATTGGTCGGAAGCGGCCGATTTGTTCAGCGTGCGGTTCACTCCTTTCGGATCGTAATACTTGCCGCTGCTGCCGGACACCCAGAACACGCTCGCTGCCCGCATCTTGTCCTTGAAACGCGTCGCAAACGCCTGCCAGCCATCCAAGCCTTCGTCCGGCGTGCCCTTGGCCTCCCAATCCAGCAGAAAGGTATTGTTGGCAATCGCCTGCGACGCCGACAAGGGTTCGACAATCTGCCGCAGGATATCGTTGCGGATCTCGCCCACCACCGCCGGCAATTCCTGGTTGACCACGCGGTCGCGGATACCGTTGCCGCTCATCGTCACCGACAAGGCGAAGGAAATGAGCAAAAACAGCAGCAGGCAAAAGCCCATACTGAGCATCAGCTTCTGCTGGATCGACAGGCGACGCAGTAAGTTCGACATAAATATCCCTAGGGGCGAACGACAAGTGACGAAATGGAGTGCGCCGGCATGGATCCCGCTGGCGAAAGGCTGATTTAGCGTAATCGAATTTCACATTTATGCGCAAGGGAAACTCTTGCACACCATAGCCCCGTGCGTCAGCAAAACAACGGGGGCCACTAAGCAAGCCTGGCCCTGTCAATCGAAGCGGGTTTCAGGCCGCATTCCAATATCATGCAAACCGATAGCGGCTATGCCCGATAGCCCATACTTTTTTACCACGCTACCCCGCTGACGATCGTTGCGCTACTCCCGTTGCGCCCATTGTTACTGGGTGTCTTCCTGCTGATCGCGGTGCTGCCGGGCGCCGCTACGCTGCACGCCCGCTGGACTCTGGAGCGCTAGGCTGCGCACAGCCGCTATGCCGTTACCTGGCGCGACGCCGGCCCGGCGCTGGACCGGGCGCTGGTGCCGCTGCCCGCATCGCCGACCAGCTGGCTGCTAAAGCCCAGTGCGAGGGCGTAGCGCTGCTGGAGGATGGCGTGGCCGTCGCCGCAAAATCCAGTGCCGCCACCGAAGATGCGGCGATCACCAGCGAGCTCGCCTCCATGCTCGCTGAGCATCAGCCTATCAGCCAATCAGCGTTACCAGCAACGTCGGCGCGGTCGTACTGGCCGGCACGGTTGCCCATACGGACGCAGGCCTCAAGGCCATACGCTTCGGCAATACCCGGGCTGAAAGAAGGGAAGAGCGAACTGATGGTCGCTGCGAAGTAAAGCAGTAGCCAGCAAGAAAGCCGTACTACCCTGTTCCGGACGGCGCGGCTGCGCGCCGTCCGGTTTTGTTTGCGGTGCCGGACCCAGATTCACCCTAGGGTGAGCCGATGGCTCAGCTGAGGTTTTCCAGGCGGATGCGGGTGACGCTGCCGAACACGGTGCGCAGCGCTTCCATCTTGGTGATGGCCGCGTCCACATTCTTTTCCTGCGTCTGGTGCGTCAGGAAGATGATGTCGGTACGGGTCTCGCCTTCGGCTGGCTCCTTTTGCAGCATGGCGTCGATCGAGATCGAGGCATCGGCCAGCACACGGGTCAGGTCGGCCAGCACGCCGGGCTGGTCGGCCACGGTCATGCGCAGGTAGTAGCTGGTAGTCACTTCCGACATCGGCAGAATCTCGATATCGGTCATCGCATTCGGCTGGAAGGCCAGGTGCGGCACGCGGTGACCAGGATCAGCCGTGGCCAAGCGGGTGATGTCGACCAGGTCGGCAATCACTGCCGAGGCGGTCGGCTCGGCACCGGCACCCTTGCCGTAATACAGCGTGGCGCCGACCGCGTCGCCATGCACCAGCACCGCGTTCATTGCCCCTTCCACATTGGCGATCAGGCGCTTGGCCGGTATCAAGGTCGGGTGCACGCGCAGTTCCACGCCTTCCACGCCATTGACCTTGACGCGCTTGGCGATACCCAGCAGCTTGATGCGGTAGCCCAGTTGCTCGGCGTAGCGGATGTCGATCGCGTTCAGCTTGGAAATGCCTTCCACGTAAGCCTTGTCGAACTGCACCGGAATGCCGAAGGCGATCGCGGCCAGGATGGTGACCTTGTGCGCCGCGTCCACCCCTTCGATGTCGAAGGTCGGGTCGGCCTCGGCGTAGCCCAGTTCTTGCGCCTGCTTCAGCACGGTCGCGAAGTCCAGGCCCTTGTCGCGCATCTCGGACAGAATGAAGTTGGTCGTGCCGTTGATGATACCGGCCAGCCATTCGATGCGGTTGGCGGTCAAGCCTTCGCGCAGCGACTTGATGATGGGGATGCCGCCGGCCACGGCCGCTTCAAACGCCACCATCACGCCCTTGGCCTGGGCCGCGGCAAAGATCTCGTTGCCGTGCTCGGCCAGCAGTGCCTTGTTGGCGGTGACCACGTGCTTGCCGTTGGCGATGGCCTGCATCACCAGCGCCTTGGCCTGGTCGTAGCCGCCGATCAGTTCGACGACGATGTCGATCTCGGGATTGTTGACGATGTCGAAGGGATCGGCCACCACCGGCACCAGGCCGCCGGTGCGCTCTTTCGCGCGTTCCAGATTGCGGGCCGAGACGGCCACCACTTCAATGCCGCGGCCGGCGCGGCGACGGATTTCTTCCTGGTTGCGGCGCAACACGTTGAATGTACCGGCACCGACGTTGCCGATGCCTAACAAGCCTACTTTGATGGGTTTCATATAAATCGTTTTCTGGTGAGTGAGGCAGCCCTAGGAGCCGCTGCCGTGGCGCTTGCGATAGCTTTCCATGAAGCGCGCAATGCGGCCGAAGGCGTCCGTCATGTCGTCCGAGTTCGGCAGGAACACAACGCGGAAGTGATCCGGCGCGATCCAGTTGAAGCCACTACCCTGGACGATCAGCACTTTGGTTTCCGCCAGCAGTTCGTAGGCAAACTGCTGGTCGTCCGCGATCGGGTAGATCTTCGGATCAAGTCGCGGGAACATGTACAGCGCGGCTTTCGGCTTGACGCAAGTGACGCCCGGAATATCGGTCAGCAGCTGGTAGGCCAGATCGCGTTGCTTCAACAGGCGCCCGCCCGGCCCCACCAGGTCTTGTATGCTCTGGTAGCCGCCGAGCGCAGTCTGGATGGCAAACTGGCCCGGTGCGTTCGCGCACAAACGCATCGAGGCCAGCATGTTCAAGCCTTCGATGTAATCTTTTGCATGGGCTTTTTCGCCCGACACCACCATCCAGCCGGCACGGTAGCCGCAGGCACGGTAATTCTTCGACAAGCCGTTGAAGGTCACGCACAGCACGTCGTCGGCCAGCGAGGCGATCGAGGTGTGCCGGGCGCCGTCGTACAACACCTTGTCGTAGATTTCGTCGGCATAGATGATCAGCTGGTGCTGACGCGCCAGTTCGATAATCTGCAGCAGCAGGCTATCCGGGTACAGCGCGCCGGTCGGATTGTTCGGGTTGATGACGACAATGGCGCGCGTATTCGCGTTGATCTTGCGGCGGATATCCTCGATGTCCGGGTACCAGTCTTGCTGCTCGTCGCAGACATAGTGCACCGGCGTGCCGCCCGACAGGCTGACAGCGGCGGTCCACAGCGGATAGTCGGGTGCCGGCACCAGCACTTGGTCGCCGGTGTTGAGCAGCGCGTTCATCGACATCACGATCAGCTCGGACGCGCCATTGCCCAGGTAAATGTCGTCGATGCCGACGCCACGGATATTCTTGCCCTGCGTGTAATGCATGACCGCCTTGCGCGGCGCGAACATGCCCTTGGAATCGGTGTAAGCGGCCGCATTCGACAGGTTGACCATCATGTCGTGGACGATCTCGTCCGGGGGATCGAAGCCGAATACTGCTAAGTTGCCAATATTCAACTTGGTAATCTTATGCCCTTCTTCTTCCATTTGCCGGGCTTTTTCGGGCACCGGGCCGCGAATTTCGTAGCAGACTTCCGCCAGTTTGTTCGATTTTTGAATCGGTCGCAAAATAAAATCCTGTCTCGGTGGGCAAAAACGCGCCGGGATGCCAAAATCGCCCCTGGCCGCATGCTGCATTGCGAAAAGACCCATTCTGCCGAAAGCATCCCATTTAATCAACCTTTCGGGGCGCATTGAGGCTGGCATCACCGGAAAAACGCTACAATGTCGCTTCTTTTTCCGCCGTATAGAACCGATAGAGCACGTCATGAAGCTTCACGCCAGCAGCACCCAACAATATCAGACCGTCACCGGCTACGCGGACAACGGTGTCGAGATCAATGCCCAGCTGGTCAGCCACAGCCTGATCGTGCTGCCGGAAGTGGCGCCGCAAGCCTGGGACGTGAGCGCCTTCGAGCAGCTCACCGAGGCGCATTTCGACCGCATCCTGGCCGACAGCCCGGACGTGGTCATCCTCGGCACTGGCCTGCGCCAGCGCTTCGTGCATCCGAAACTGACCACCGCGCTGACCATGCGCCGCATCGGCGTCGAATGCATGGACAACCAGGCGGCCTGCCGCACCTATAACATCCTGATGGGCGAAGGCCGCAAGGTCACCCTGGCCCTGATCCTTGATAGCGAGGGCAAACCAGCCTGATGAACGACCTGTACAACTCCAAGAAACTGATCTGGACCCTGATCGCGCTGTTTACCCTGGTATGGCTGTATGTATTGGGCGTGCGCACCCTGGTGCCGCCCGATGAAGGCCGCTACGCCGAAATGGCCCGCGAAATGCTGGCCAGCGGCGACTGGATCACCACGCGCCTGAACGGCATCAAGTATTTCGAAAAACCCCCGCTGCAAACCTGGATGAACGCGCTGTCGTTTGCCGCCTTCGGGCTGGGCGAATGGCAGGCGCGCCTGTGGACCGGCCTGTGCGGCCTGGGCGGCGTGCTGCTGACCGGCTACGCCGGCCACCGCGTGTTCGGCGCCCGTGCCGGCTTCTACGCCGCGCTGGCTTTGGGCTCCAGCCTGTTCTGGGTCGCTTGCGGCCAGATCGATTCGCTGGACATGGGTTTGTCGGGCATGATGAGCATCACCCTGTGCGCGCTGCTGATCGCCCAGCGCGACGGCGCCACGCCGGCCGAGCAGCGCAACTGGATGCTGCTGTGCTGGGCCGGCATGGCCCTCGCGGTGCTGGCCAAGGGATTGATCGGCCTGGTGCTGCCGGGTGCGGTACTGGTGCTGTACACGCTGGCCGCGCGCGACTGGGCCATCTGGACTCGTCTGCATCTGGGCAAAGGTTTGCTGCTGTTCTTCGCCATAGCCACGCCATGGTTCGTCCTGGTCGGCCTGAAGAATCCAGAGCAGCCGCACTTTTTCTTCATCCACGAACACTTCGAGCGCTTCCTGCTAAAGACCCACCACCGCGAAGGCGCCTGGTACTACTTCTTCGTCATGCTGATCCCTGGCATCGTGCCGTGGCTGGGCGTGCTGCCGCAGGCACTGGTGACGGCGCTGCGCCGCGAACAGGGCGCGTTCCAGCCCAAGCTGATGCTGCTGGTCTGGGCCGTGTTCATTTTCTTCTTCTTCAGCTATTCGAGCTCCAAGCTGCCCGGCTACATTCTGCCGATCTTCCCGGCGCTGGCCCTGCTGATCGCCGTGTACCTGGAAAACGCCTCGCGCCGCAACCGCATGCTGGGCGCCGCCCTGCTGCTGCTGATCGGCTTGGCCGGACTGGCCGCCGTGCCGCAGATGGTGCATGTAGCAGTGCAACATCCGTCAGAGCGTGCGCTGCTCGAAGCGTATCAGCCGTGGGTGCTGGCGGCCGGCATGGTCGCTGCCGCCGGTGGCGCGCTGGCGCTGCTGCATGCGCGCCACCTGCGCCGCGACGCGACCGTGCTGACCATGGCGGTGGCCGGTTTCCTGGCCACGCAAATGGTGCTGACCGGCTTTGAACCCTACGGCAAAATGCGCGCCGGTAAAGCCATGACCTCGCGCATCGCGGCGGAACTGGCGCCGGACACCAAGTTGTATTCGGTCGCCACCTATGAACAGTCGATGACGTTCTACCTGCGCCGCACCGTGATCCTGGTCGATTACTGGGATGAATTCACCTTCGGCCTGCAGCAGCAGCCGGAACTGTCGATACCGACGCTGGACGGCTTTGTCGCGCAGTGGAACCAGCAGACCAAACAAGGGGGGAAGGCGCTAGCCATCTTGGATAACGAGGACTACGCCAAGTTTAAGGCCAGCGGTTTGCCGATGCGCGTCATCGCCGAGGACTCGCGCCGCACCGTCGTTGCCAATCGATAAACGCCGCGTCGTTGCCGCGCAGGTGGGAACCCAGGCCGAGTTCGCGTAGACGCGGCTTGCGCACGGGTCCCGGCTGTCGCGAAGACCACCGGCTAACCATGGAATATGAATGAATCTCGCAACTTTTAGTTTTATCGTCTCCGGCGTGCTGTTGAACGCCGTGGCCCAGCTGCTGCTCAAGGCTGGCGCGCGCAATGTCGGCGAAATCCACCTGACCATGCAAAACCTGTTGTCGGTCGGCTTCAAGGTCGCCACGCAGCTCCCCATCATCGGCGGCCTGACCTGCTACGTGCTGTCGGTGGTGGTGTGGATCATCGCCCTGTCGCGCGTCGACGTGTCGATCGCCTACCCGATGCTGTCGCTGGGCTACGTGGTGGCCGCCATCGGCGCCTGGTACTTCTTCGGCGAAGCGCTGAGCTTCCAGCGCCTGGCCGCGATCGGCGTGATCCTGGTCGGCGTGGCCATGCTGGCCCGCAGCTGATAACTTACGAACAATTTTTCCGGCTGCATGCGATAACGATTTAAAATATGCGCTGCCCACGGGTGGCCACAAGCCGTTCCCAGAACACAATAGAGAGCGATATATGAGCACCGACCTGCCCTTCCTGCCTTTCTCCAAACCCAGCATCGACGAAGCCACCATCGCCGCCGTCGGCGAAGTGCTGCGCTCCGGCTGGATCACCAGCGGCCCGAAAGTGGCCGCACTGGAAGCCCAGCTGTCCGAATACTTCGGCGGCCGTCCGGTACGTACCTTCAATTCCGGCACCTGCACCATGGAGATCGCGCTGCGCATCGCCGGTATCGGTCCCGGCGACGAAGTGATCACCACGCCGGTATCGTGGGTTGCCACCGCCAACGTGATCATCGAAGTGGGCGCCACGCCGGTATTTGCCGACATCGACCCGCTCACCCGCAACATCGACCTGGACCAGCTGGAAGCGGCCATCACGCCGCGCACCAAGGCCATCATCCCGGTCTACCTGTCGGGCCTGCCGGTCGACATGGACCGCTTGTACGCCATCGCCAACCAGCACAATCTGCGCGTGGTGGAAGATGCGGCGCAAGCGTTCGGCTCCGAGTGGCAAGGCAAGCGCATCGGCTCCTTCGGCGATTTCATCTCGTTCAGCTTCCAGGCCAACAAGAACATCACCACCGGCGAAGGCGGTTGCCTGGTGCTGAACAACGCTGCAGAAGCGCGCCTGGCCGAGAAATACCGCCTGCAGGGCGTGACCCGCAGCGGCGTGGACGGCATCGACGTCGACGTACTGGGCGGCAAATACAATATGAGCGACATCATGGCCGCCATCGGCCTGGGCCAGTTCGCCAATATCGAGCACATCACCGCGCACCGCCGCGAGCTGGCGCGCCACTACTACCAGTGCTTCGGCGCGGATTTCGAAGCGCAGTCCGGTGCCCAGTTGCCGCTGCAAGCCCTGGACAGCAGCAATTACCACCTGTTCCAGATCATCCTGCCGGACAACGGTCCCGGCACGCGCGCCGACTTCATGCGCAAAATGGCAGAATACAATATCGGCACCGGTTATCACTACGCGCCCATCCACCTGTTTACCATGTACCGCGAGCGCGGCTTCAAGGAAGGCATGTTCCCCGTGTCGGAAAAGATCGGCCGCCTGACCGTCACGCTGCCGATGTTCTATGCCATGACCAAGGCCGACGTCGAGCGTGCCGTGGCCGCCGTGAAAGCGATCTTGATCAAATGACCGTACTGCCGATGAAACCAGAACTTTCCGTTGTTATCCCGATCTACAACGAACAAGCCGGCCTGCAGGCGCTGTTCGATCGCCTGTACCCGGCGCTCGATGAGATGCATATCGCCTACGAGATCATCTTCGTCAACGACGGCAGCCGCGACAATTCGGTCTCGATTTTGGCGGAGCAGTTCCGCCAGCGTCCCGACGTGACGCGGGTGGTGCTGTTCAACGGTAACTACGGCCAGCACATGGCCATCCTGGCCGGCTTTGAAGAATCGCGCGGCGAGATCATGGTCACGCTGGACGCCGACCTGCAAAACCCGCCGGAAGAAATCAAGCACCTGGTGGCCAAGATGCGCGAGGGCTACGATTACGTCGGCTCGATCCGCCGCAAGCGCCAGGATTCGGCCTGGCGCACCTACGCGTCCAAGGCCATGAACCATATCCGTGAACGCATCACCAACATCAAGATCACCGACCAGGGCAACATGCTGCGCGCCTACGGCCGCAACGTCATCGACCTGGTCAACCAGTGCGGCGAGGTCAACACCTTCGTGCCGGCGCTGGCCTACCGCTTCGCCCGCAAGCCGACGGAAATCATCGTCGAGCACGAGGAACGCGCGGCCGGTGAATCGAAGTACTCGCTGTACAGCCTGATCCGCCTCAATTTCGACCTGGTGACCGGCTTCTCGCTGGTGCCGCTACAGTTCTTCTCGATGATGGGCATGCTGATGTCGATTGCTTCCGCCCTGCTGGTGCTGGTACTGGTGGTGCGCCGCCTGTTCCTGGGCGCTGAAGCGGAAGGCCTGTTCACGCTGTTCGCGATTGCCTTCTTCTTCATGGGCGTGATCCTGTTCGGCATAGGCCTGCTGGGCGAATACGTGGGCCGCATCTTCCAGCAAGTGCGGGCCCGTCCGCGCTACGTGGTGCAAACCATCTTGCAGCAGCAGCCCGGCCAGGAGCCGCTGGCCACTGACGCGGTGGAAAAACGCACGGTGGCGCGCTGATGAACGCACCGCTCCAACGCCGCCCGCGCGCGGTGGTCTTCGGCTACCACAATGTCGGCGTGCGCTGCCTGAAGGTGCTGCTGGCCGGCGGCGTCGATGTCGCGCTGGTGGTCACCCATGAAGACAGCGCCAACGAAAACATCTGGTTCGAATCGGTGATTTCGGTGTGCCAGGCCGAAGGCATCCCCTACATCACGCCGGCCGACGCCAAGTCGCCCGAGCTGCTGGCCCAGGTGCAGGCAGCCCGGCCGGACCTGATATTCAGCTTCTATTACCGCAACATGCTGCCGGCTGAACTGCTGGCGGTGGCGCCGGCGTTCAATATGCACGGCTCGCTGCTGCCGCAATTCCGCGGCCGCGCGCCGGTCAACTGGGCGGTGCTGCATGGCGCCGACGTCACCGGCGCCACGCTGCATGAAATGACGGTCAAGCCCGATGCCGGCGCCATCGTGTCGCAGGCCGCAGTGCCGATCTTGCCGGACGATACCGCGTTTGAAGTCTTTGGCAAGGTCACCGTGGCGGCCGAACAGGCGCTGTGGCGGGTGCTGCCGTCGCTGCTGGCCGGCACCGCGCCGCGCCTGCCCAACGACCTGAGCCAGGGCGGCTATTTCAGCGGCCGCAAGCCCGAAGATGGCCGCATCGACTGGCGCCAGCCGGCCCGGCAAGTCTACAATCTGCACCGCGCCGTGGCGCCGCCGTATCCGGGCGCGTTCACCGACATCGGCGACGTGCGCTATGTGATCGAGCGGGCACGGCTGAGGAAATTCGATGAGCATAATGGCAACGTTGCGACCACAAGTTTGCCACCGGGCTTGACAGTAGTGGATAATTGCATCTTTGGCGTGTGCGGCGATGGCCGCATGCTGACGATTTCCGCCTTGACGGCCGATGGCAAGCCCATCTCGGCCGAGCAGTTGCAAACCCGCCTGGCCGCTTCCGCCAGCGGCACCTGAACATCACATAGAGAAGATCACATGAAAAAAGTCCTCATCCTCGGCGTCAACGGCTTCATCGGCCATCACCTGTCGAAGCGCATCCTGGAAACGACCGACTGGCACGTCTATGGCATGGACATGAGCACCGACCGCATCACCGACGTGCTGGAAAACGAAGCCTACAAATCGCGCATGCACTTCTTCGAAGGCGACATCACGATCAACAAGGAATGGGTCGAGTACCACGTCAAGAAGTGCGATGTGATCCTGCCGCTGGTGGCCATCGCTACCCCATCGACCTATGTGAAGCAGCCGCTGCGCGTGTTCGAACTGGACTTCGAAGCCAACCTGCCTATCGTGCGTTCGGCCGCCAAATACGGCAAGCACCTGGTGTTCCCATCGACCTCGGAAGTGTATGGCATGTGC
>FSZM01000140.1_pt1 | contig 50750 bp, 42 predicted proteins | sample 1638831 | NCBI WGS metagenome assembly FSZM01 (sample SAMEA3914813, study PRJEB12502) | metagenome | biome: forest; material: soil | place: Canada | collected 2011-07-07 | depth 0.3 m
ATTCTGGCTCCCCGACCTGGACTCGAACCAGGGACCTGCGGATTAACAGTCCGTCGCTCTACCAACTGAGCTATCAGGGATTAGAGGCAACATTTTATACTGTTTCGTTCACGCCATCAAGCTTTCTGACAGTGCAACTTCTTGCGGTATTCGTGCTGCCCTTCGCGTTGCGCTAGTGCATAACGCGAAGAAACAAGAGTTTAAAGCACTTTCGCGATAGCGTCAATCACCATGTCGATGTTACGCGAATTGAGCGCGGCGACGCAAATGCGTCCCGTGTCCACAGCGTAGATCGACTGCGCGCGCAGCTGCTCGACCTGGGCCTTACTCAGGCCGGAGTAGGAGAACATGCCAACCTGGTCACGCACGAAAGCGAAGTCGTGGGCCGGCGCCTTTTCCTTCAGCTTGGTAACGAAGGCTAGCCGCATTTCCTTGATGCGCACGCGCATGCCGGCCAGCTCCTCTTCCCACAGTTGGCGCAGCGCCGGCGTGGTCAGCACGGTGGCCACCACCTTGCCGCCATGTACCGGCGGGTTGGAGTAGTTGGTGCGCACCACGCGCTTGAGTTGCGACAGCAGACGGGCCGCTTCATCGGCGCTGGACGCCACCACGCTCAGCGCGCCGACGCGCTCGCCATACAGCGAGAACGACTTCGAGAACGAGTTCGAGATCAACAGCGGACCGCCGGCATCGGCGAAGCGGCGCACCACGGCGCCATCTTCGGCGATGCCGGCGCCGAAGCCCTGGTAAGCCATGTCCAGGAACGGCACCAGGCCGCCCGCGGTGACGGCAGCGATCACCTGGCCCCACTGCTCGCTGCTCAGGTCGGCGCCGGTCGGGTTGTGGCAGCAGGCGTGCAGCAGCACGATAGCACCTTTAGGCATGGCCTTCAGGTCGGCCAGCATGCCGGCGAAATTCACGCCATGGGTGGCCGCATCGTAGTAGCGGTAGTTGTTGACGGTGAAGCCGGCGCTCTCGAACAGCGCGCGGTGGTTTTCCCAGCTTGGATCGCTGATGTAGACTTGCGCACCCGGTGCAAACCGCTGCAGGAAGTCGGCGCCGATCTTCAGTGCGCCGGTGCCGCCGATGGCTTGCACGGTGACGGCGCGCTTGTCTTGAATTACCGCGCTGTCAACACCAAATACCAGCTCTTGCACCGCCTGGTCGTAGGCAGCCAAGCCTTCGATCGGCAGGTAGGTGCGCGGCGCATGCTGCGCGATCAACACTTCTTCCGCTTTCTGTACGCATGCCAACAGAGGCACTTTGCCGCTGTCGTCATAATAAACACCGACGCCCAGGTTGATTTTCGCTGGATTCTGGTCCGCGTTAAATGCTTCGGTAATGCCCAAGATAGGGTCGCGTGGGGCCATGTCGATGGCGCTGAAGAGGCTGGCAGAAACGGAAGGGTTCGTCATGATAAGATTGGATTCGATTGGAAGCGGTTCGCAGCGGAAAGTAGACAGCGCCCTCGAATACTGCTCCCGGGCCGCTGGCAGGCCATTATTCTAACAAAGGTCTGAAACAAGATGGCTGAATTACCAGAAGTAACCTCCACCGCGGCCACCGTGGTCACTTTCCCCGACTCGCCGTTCAAGCTGCACCAGCCCTTCCCGCCTGCCGGCGACCAGCCGACCGCGATCGCCCAGCTGTGCGAAGGCATCAACGACGGCCTGTTCTTCCAGACCCTGCTGGGCGTGACCGGTTCCGGCAAGACCTATACGATGGCCAACGTGATCGCCCGCATGGGCCGTCCCGCCATCGTGTTCGCGCCGAACAAGACGCTGGCGGCGCAGCTGTATTCCGAGTTCCGAGAATTTTTCCCGGAGAACGCGGTAGAGTACTTCGTCTCCTACTACGATTACTATCAGCCGGAAGCCTATGTACCGCAGCGCGACCTATTCATCGAAAAGGACTCGTCGATCAACGAACATATCGAGCAGATGCGCCTGTCCTGCACCAAGTCGCTGATGGAACGGCGCGATGTGGTGATCGTGGCCACCGTGTCGGCCATCTACGGTATCGGTAATCCGAATGAATACCACCAGATGATACTGACCTTGCGCCAGAAGGACCGCGTGGCGCAGCGCGACATCATTGCACGCCTGATCCAGATGCAGTACACCCGTAATGAAGTGGACTTCGGGCGCGGCACCTTCCGCGTGCGCGGCGATACCATCGACATTTTCCCGGCCGAGCACGCCGAGTTGGCGGTGCGGCTGGAGTTGTGGGACGACGAGCTGGAATCGATACAGCTGTTCGATCCGCTGACCGGCCGCGTCAAGCAAAAGATCCCGCGCTTCACCGTCTATCCTGGTTCGCACTACGTGACGCCCCGCTCCACCGTGCTGCGCGCCATCGAGACCATCAAGGAAGAGCTGCGCGACCGGCTGGAGTTCTTCCGCCAGCAAACCAAGCTGATTGAAGAACAGCGGCTGGAGCAGCGCACCCGTTTCGACCTGGAAATGATGGCCGAAATCGGCTTCACCAAGGGCATCGAGAACTACTCGCGCCACCTGAGCGGCGCCCTGCCCGGCGAGCCGCCGCCGACCTTGGTCGACTATCTGCCGAAAGATGCGCTGATGTTCCTCGATGAATCGCACGTGCTGGTCGGCCAGCTGAGCGCCATGTACAACGGCGACCGTTCGCGCAAGACCAATCTGGTCGACTACGGCTTCCGCCTGCCGTCGGCGCTGGACAACCGGCCGCTGAAGTTCGAGGAATTCGAGCAAAAGATGCGCCAGACCGTATTCGTATCGGCCACGCCGGCCGAGTACGAAAGGACCCATGCCGACCAGGTGGTCGAGCAAGTGGTGCGCCCTACCGGCCTGGTCGACCCACAGATCAGCGTGCGCCCGGCCAGCAGCCAAGTGGACGACCTGATGTCCGAGATCACCGACCGCGTGGCCAAGAACGAGCGGGTGCTGGTGACCACGCTGACCAAGCGCATGTCGGAACAGCTGACCGAATACCTGAGTGACCATGGCATCAAGGTGCGCTACCTGCACAGCGATATCGAAACGGTGGAACGGGTCGAGCTGCTGCGCGACCTGCGCATCGGCACTTTCGACGTGCTGGTCGGGATCAACCTGCTGCGCGAGGGCCTGGACTTGCCGGAAGTGTCGCTGGTGGCGATTTTGGATGCGGACAAGGAAGGCTTCCTGCGCTCCGAACGTTCACTGATCCAGACCATAGGTCGCGCAGCACGTAACTTGAATGGCGTGGCGATCCTGTACGCCGACCGCATCACCAATTCGATGGAACGCGCCATCGGCGAGACCGAGCGCCGGCGCGCCAAGCAGATCGCCTTCAACGCCGCCAACGGCATCGTGCCGCGCGGCGTGCACAAGATCATCAAGGACATGATAGACGGCGTCTACAGCCCGCAGGAAGCCAGGGAAATCCGCGACGGGGCGCAGGAAGCGGCCAAGTACGAGGCGATGAGCGAGAAGCAGATCAGCAAGGAGATCAAGAAGCTGGAAAAAGCCATGCTGGATCACGCCAAGAATCTGGAGTTCGAAAAGGCCGCCCAGGTACGCGACCAACTGCACCTGCTCAAGCAGCAGCTGTTCGGTGCTCCGGGCGCCGACAGCATCGCTTAGCACCCGCGCCGTTCAGGGCGATGGCAGCGGCACCAGCTTGAGCGCCTGTACTTTGGGGACGCGCTCCGGCGTCAGCGTGAACGACACCTGCAGCGTGCCGCGCTCCCCAAGCAGCGGGAAGCTGCCGCGCAGCTGGTTTTCGGCGCTCAGCGCACCGACCGAGCTAATCTTGCCGATGCCCGCCAGCTGCTTGCCGGCATACTCGACCCAGTCGGCGCGGCTGCGGTCGAGGAAGAAGTTATCGGCCGTGAGCGCCGCGGCAGCCGCCCCATCCCAGTTCTGCAGCAACTCCACCACCTGCCGCTGCCGCTCCAGCAGCAGTTCCGACGGCGCGACCGGGCGTGCCGGCAAGGCGCCTGTCTCGAGCAGCAGGTTCAATACCTTGGTGGTCGGCGCATTGACGGGAGCGTAGCGCAGGTTGCTGAAGGCGAACACGCCTATGCCATGGTTAGGCGCAAACAGGTAGATGCTGCCAAAGCCCGGCAGGCCGCCTGAATGGGCCACCACCACCACGTCGCGGCTGTCCCGGCTCCACGCCAGGCCATAGCTGTAGAAGGTAACCTTGGGATTGGCGGTGCTGCCATCGAGCAGCGTGTTCTTGGCGGACAGGCCGATGAACGCTTGCGGCGCTTGCATCTCGCGCAGCGACGCGCGGCGCAGCGGGCCAGTATCGGCATCGCTGCGCGCCGGCCAGGCGCTTTGCAGCAAGGCGATATAGCGCGCAAAATCGTCTGCCGTGGTAATGAGCCCGCCCATCGCCGCGGCATCGCCGTCATGCAGCATCGGCTCCAGTTCCCAGCCGCTGCCGCTCCAGCGGTAGCCCATTGCCAGCTGTGCGGCCGGCACGCGGGCGTATTCCCAAGCGCTGTCGTTCATCCCCAGCGGCTGCAAGATGCGCTGGCTGATGTAGTCCTGGAAACGCATGCCTGACACTTTGGAAACCAGCTTGCCCAGCATGACAAAGCCCAGATTGCTGTACTCGAATTGCGACCCGGTCGCGCTCGAAAACGCCAGCCCACCGCCGACAAATTTCGCCAGCGCGGCATTGTTCAATTCCATCTGCCGGTCGCCCCAGGGATTATCTTCCGGCAGACCGGAGCTCATGGTCAGCAAGTGGCGGATGGTGATGGCTGGCGCATCGGCGGTGGCGGGGTGCAGGCGGGCGAACTCCGGCAGGTAGCGGGCGACCGTATCATCGAGGCGCAGCTTGCCTTCGTCGCGCAGCCGCAGCACGGCCATCGCCACAAAGCTCTTGGTCATCGACGCGATGCGGAAACGGCTGCTGCTCGTGACCGGCAGCTGTTGCTCCAGATTGGTATAGCCCAGGCCGTGCGTGTGTATCAGCTTGCCATCGAGGACGATGCCGTAGACCAGTCCCGGCAAGTGTTCCTTGGCGGCCAGGTCGGCGTACAGGAGGTCGATCTCCGGCAACAGCGCCGCGACCCGCGCCGCGCGTTCCGGATCAGGGTAGCCGGCTTGCGGCGCGGACGCCTCGGCGGCCTGACTGGCAAAGGACCAGGCCATCAACAGCGCATACAATAGCTGGCAGCGACCAACACGGGCGAGCACGGCGAGCGGCATGGGACTCCTGTTATTATTTTCTATTCAACAAGTCTAACCGACTCCCCTGCGCAAGTCACGCCCGCCCTTCTCGCTCCAGCCGTTTGGAATAAGCCAGCGAATACAGCACGGCAACGACGGCCCAAGCGAAGCCCAGCAGCAACTGGAGCCAGGACGGTGCCGACAGCCACACGGCCAGCAATCCCAGCACGCCGCTGGCGACCATCAGCTTGCCAGCGAGCCGGTGCGTGGCGTACCAGACGCGCTCGCTGGCCAGCGTCCATGGCGTGCGGATGCCCATGAAGAAGTTGCGCTTTACCTTGCCCATCGGGTTGCCGATCAGGATCAACACCACGAACAGCAAGGCCGGCATCAGGCGCCGCAGGTCCAGCGTGCCGCCCAGCGCAGCCGACAGCATGATCGCCTCGACGCAGCCCAACAGCGCGACCGGCACCGCAATCAGGTAGCTATAGGTCGAGGCGAAGCCCTGCACTGCGAATTGCTTGGGCGAGAGCCATGGCAACACCACGCCCACCAACAAGATGCCCGTCATCATGACCGGCCCCGCTAGCCACAGATGCCAGCGCGGGCCGTGGCCATCGACCTGACCGGCAAGGCTCCAATGGATGGGGATAGTCTCCGGCAAGGAGGGATAGTAGTAGACGGTGGCGGCAGCGGCCACCAAGATCATCAGGATGCACAACATCAGTACGCGTGGCTTCATTTTTCCCTCCCTTGCTTGGTGTCGGTCAAGTCCATCACCCAGGCCAGCACGTCTTCCAGCACGCTGGTGTTGAGGCCATACCAGATGGTCTGTCCGTCGCGCCGGCGCGTGATCAGCTCGGCCGCGCTCAGCACGGCGAAGTGATGGGACATGGTGGGCTTGCTCATGTCGAAATGCGCCGCCAGATCGCCGGCCGTCATCTCGCCGTGACGCAGCAGGCGCAAGATCTCCCGGCGGCCCGGATCGGCAATGGCTTTGAAGGCGTTGTTGGCGGCGTTCATGGATTGATGAGACATTCATCTAATTAGATAATTATCTAAATATAGACCGCACCATGGGCCGGGTCCAGCGTTTTCAGCAGGACGCCTGCCCCCCCCCTCCCCGCCTGGCCTTACAGCGACTTGACGAACTCGCGGATGCCGCCCAACAGCATTTCGACCGACATCGCGGTCAGGATCAGGCCCATCAGGCGTTCGAAAGCGGTCATCACCTGCGGGCCGAGGGCGTTCTGCAGCCGCTCGGCGCCAAGGAACACCGCCAGCCATACCACCCCTACCGCCGCCAGCGCGGCCACGTGGACCAGCACCTCGCCAGTGCTTTCGCGCGAGAACAGCAGCACGGTCGCCAGCGCCGACGGGCCGGCCAGCGCGGGGATCGCCAGCGGTACGATGAAGGGCTCACCGCCTTCGGTGCGGCCCAGCACGCCATCCGGATGGGGGAAGATCATGCGGATGGCGATCAGCAGCAGGATCACGCTGCCGCCGATGCGCAACGACACTTCCGACAGCTGCAGCGCGGACAGGAAGTGCCGGCCAAAGAACATGAAGATCAGCAGCAGCACAAACGCAATCGCGCATTCGCGTATCACGATGCGCGAACGGCGCGCCGGCGCCACCGGATTGAGCACGCTGGCAAACAGCGGCACGTTGCCGAAGGGGTCGGTCACCAGCAGCAACAGGATAAAGGTCTGAAAAAAATTCTGGGTCATCTAAGGGCTTTCATGCACAGGCCGGTCGGCTGCACTATGCTGCCATGAGACAACTATTAGCGCAATGTTATGAACCCAGCGCGGACAAAAAAAACGGAGGGCTAGCCTCCGTTAGTGACTGCCTGCGCTGCAATCATGCAGCTTTACCTCACTCAGGAGGTCTTCGGCTTGCGCTTGCGCAGCACCGTGCCCATCAGCACCAGGCCGGTCAGCAGCGTGGCATAGGTTCCCGGTTCCGGCACCGGCACCGGCAGGTAGTTGTAGCTCACCTTGGCATAGGCGTCGATGGTGCCGCTCGACAAGTAGGCCGCATTGCCCGGACCGGTAAACACCGGCACGATATCGCCCGTCACCGACAGCGCCAGTGAACCGGTGCCGATGAACATCAGCAAATCCGCAGGCGTGCTGTAGCTGTTGTTGTACTGCTGGCTAATCGGGTCAATCAGGTAAGTGATGCCGGACGTGCCGCCGTAATCCTTGATGTGGTCGTAGCCGCCCAGCAGCACGCTGTAGGTGCTGGTGCTCGCCACCAGGTCGCCGTAGACCGAATGCAGCGTGCCGGTCATGCTGGCCGTGAAGTTGGCCGGCGCAGCGCCCTTGTTTTCCATTTGCAGCGCCGCGCCGGTCAGCTGGTCGACCAGCTGGAACTGCACCGACTGCAAGGTACCCAGCGCGCTGTTGAACTGGCTCAGGTGCAACACGCCCCCACCGTTGCCGATCACGTCGGTGTAGCTGTCATCGTAGGAAATGACCGATGCCATGCTATTCGAGGCCAATACCATCGCAGCGATGGCCAGCAGCAGTTGGGTAATTTTTTTCATAGTGCTCGTCCGCTAAAGTAGGGGTAGTCGATATAGCTTAGCTGGCGCGCTTGCTGCGCTTGGCAGCGAAGGCGAGCAGTCCCAGGCCGGCCAGCAGCATGGCGTGGGTTTCCGGCTCCGGCACGGGCACGGGCAGCGCGGCAAACGTGTAGCTGATCTGGCCATGGCCATTGGCCCAGGTGTCGTAATCGGCTTCGACGCCGTTGACCTGCAAGTGGGATACCGCCGTCACCGACAGTTGCGAGGACAGGCTGCCGTTGCCGATGAAGGCCAGCAGATCGGCGCCGCTGTAGGAATGGCTGGCATGCAGCGTCAGGCTATCGTTGCTGCTGGCTTGGCCTAACGCGCCGGCGGGACCGGGCGCCTTGGCACCTACGCTCAGCGGCAGCGACAGCAAGGTTCCGTCGGCAAACAGGGTAGCGCCCGGCGCGGCCAGGCTCATGGACGCGGTCAGGCTGACATCGACGGTCTTGGCGCCGTGGGTGCCGGTGTTATGGTTGGTCAGCGCGACCGTGCTGCTGAGATCCGAATAGATGTCCAGCGTCACGCCCGTCAGCGTGCCCATCGACGCGTGGAATTGCTGGAACGACATCAGGCTGTCCAGGTCGTTCTGCTGGCTGGCGACATCAGTCAAATCATACGTGACGGTATTGGCCTGCGCAGAACCGGCCGCCAAGCAGGCAGCAACGAGCATGCCACGTGCGATTTTCTTGAGTTCCATGAAAAGTCCCTGTCTAGTAATTTTCAAAAAGGATCAACCGGCCACCTGTTGCGTTAACAGCCATGCCTATTTCTTAACTTGAACGAAGCTTAACATACAATATGTAATTAGCATTTCTTTTTTTGCATCTGAGAGGGTAGATTCACAACTAAAATTAACAAAAAGAAATTAAATATTGTTTTGAAAAAAAAGAAAAGCGGCCCAGGCCGCTTTTCTTTTTTCAAGGCAACTTTCGCTGCCGGAGGCAGGCATCACACGCCTGCTTCACCCTTCTTGATCCAGGCTGCCAGCTGGTGCGGACGAAGGCCGTCGTAGTCTTCGAACGGCTGGTGTATCCATGGATTGTGCGGCAGTTCTTCCATCTGGTAGTCCGGCTTGAACACCGAGCTGCCCTTGGTCCAGATCACCGCCGACTTCACTTCGGTCACGCCGTCGAAGTTGTCCTTCAGGTGCTTCATCACCTTGATCAGTGTGACGCCCGAATCGGCCAGGTCGTCGACCAGCAGGATGCGGCCTTGCAGCGGCCCCTTGGTCATCGTCATGTATTTGGCGATGTCCAGGTCGCCGCGCACCGTGCCCGCTTCTTCACGATAGGAGCTGGTCGACAGGATCGCCAGCGGCACGTCGAAGATGCGCGAGAACACGTCGCCCGGACGCACGCCGCCGCGGGCCAGGCACAGCACCTGGTCGAATTTCCAGCCCGATTCGTACACCTTCAGCGCCAAGCGCTCGATCAGGCGGTGGTATTCGTCCCAGGATACCCACAGGTGCTTGTCGTTGGATTGAGGGGTGCTCATAGTAAAACCTTGTGGTGATTATTCGAATGGATGACGCAGCACGATGGTCTCTTCGCGGTCCGGACCGGTCGAAACCATGTCCACCGGAACGCCCACCAGCTCTTCGATGCGCTTGATGTAGGCGCGCGCGGCAGCCGGCAAGGCGGCCAGCGACTTGGCGCCGACGGTGCTGTCCTTCCAGCCCGGCATCTCTTCGTACACCGGCACGCAGCGTGCGGCTTCCTCGGCGCCCGACGGGAAGATGTCCACCGGCTGGCCGTCCACCGTGTAGCCGGTGCACAGCTTCAGGGTTTCCAGGCCGTCCAGCACGTCCAGCTTGGTCAGGCACATGCCGGTCACGCCGTTGATCTGCACCGAACGGCGCAGCAGTGCGGCATCGAACCAGCCGCAGCGGCGGGCGCGGCCCGTCACGGTGCCGAACTCGTGGCCCACTTGCGCCAGGTGGTGGCCGACGCCCTGGTCGGTTGGCAGTTCCGATGGGAAGGGGCCGGAACCGACGCGGGTGGTATAGGCCTTGGTGATGCCCATGATGTAGTGCAGCATGCCTGGGCCGACACCGGAGCCGGCGGCGGCATTGCCCGCCACGCAGTTGGACGAGGTGACGAAGGGATAGGTGCCGTGGTCGACATCGAGCAACGAGCCTTGCGCGCCCTCGAACAGCAGGTTGGCGCCGGCCTTGTGCGCCGCGTACAGCGCGCTCGACACATCAGTGACCATGGGGCGCAGGCGCGGCACGTAGGCCAGCGCGTCATCCAGAGTCTTCTGGTACTCGATGCGCGGCGCCTTCAGATAGTGTTCCAGCACGAAATTGTGGTAGTCCAGGTTCTCGGCCAGCTTTTCTGCGAAGCGCTTTTCGTTGAGCAGGTCGGCGATACGGATCGCGCGGCGTGCCACTTTGTCTTCGTAGGCCGGGCCTATGCCCTTGCCGGTGGTGCCGATCTTGGCTTCGCCACGGGCCGCTTCGCGCGCCAGGTCCAGTGCCGAGTGGTACGGCAGTATCACCGGAGCGGCATCCGACACCTTCAGGCGCGATGCGACTTCGACGCCGACTTTTTCCAGCTTGTCGATTTCGCGCAGCACGTCCGGCACCGACACCACCACACCGTTACCGATGTAGCAGGCCACGCCCGGACGCATGATGCCCGACGGGATCAGCTGCAGCGCAGTCTTCACGCCGCCGATGACCAGCGTATGGCCGGCGTTGTGGCCACCCTGGAAGCGGACCACACCTTGTGCATGATCGGTCAACCAGTCGACGATCTTGCCCTTGCCTTCATCACCCCATTGGGTACCGATGACGACGACGTTCTTTGCGTTTTTCTTTGACATCACACTAACCTAAGTTTTTAAGAATCCAGTTGCTACCATTATCGTCGAGGACCAGCGCGCGATCGCACTCGAACTCGTCCAGCTCGTTGCTGTGACCCGGCATACTCTGGATCACGACTTCGCCGGACTTGCGCAGTTCGGCGATTTTTTCCTTCAATTCCGGCGCATTGCCCCAGGGAGCGCGGATCGAATGCTTGCGCTCCGCGGTTGGCAGCAAGCGCGCCAGTTCGCGCAGGTCAAGCGAGAAGCCGGTGGCGGGACGCGCCCGGCCGAATGCTTCGCCCACGTGATCGTAACGGCCGCCGCGCGCCACCGCGTTCGGCAAGCCAGGCACATACAGCGCGAACATCGCGCCGCTCTCATACTGGTAGCCGCGCAGGTCGGCCAGGTCGATCGCCACTTCGGCGCGGCCTATCGACGGGTTATGCACGGTCGCGGCCAGCGCAGCCAGTTCGGCCAGCGCCTTGGCGATGCCCGGCAAGTCCGGCAGCACTGCGCGGGCGCGCTTGAGCACCTCGATGTCGCCGTACAGATTCGGCAGCGCCAGCAGCGCATCGCGCACCAGCGGTGCGTAATCCTTGGTCTGCGCCTGCAGGCCGGGCAGGTCTTTTGCGCGCAGCATCTGGTGCAGCACAGCCTGGTCCTTCAACGCGGCGGCGTCGCCTTCCAGGATGGCGCGCAGCACACCGACGTGCGACAAGTCGAGGCGCACTTCGGTGAAACCGGCGATGGCCAGCGAGGCCAGTGCCAGTTCCTGGATCTCGGCGTCCGCTTCCAGGCCGGCGTGGCCATAAATCTCGGCGCCGATCTGCAGCGGCTCGCGGGTGGTGTGCAGGCCCGATGGACGGGTGTGCAGCACGCTGCCGGCGTAGCACAAGCGGGTGACCGAGTTGCGGTTCAGCAGGTGTGCGTCGATGCGCGCCACCTGGGTAGTCATGTCGGCCCGCAGGCCCAGCATGCGGCCCGACAGCTGGTCGACCAGCTTGAAGGTGCGCAGGTCGGTGTCTTCACCGGCGCCGGTCAGCAGCGATTCCAGATACTCCAGCATCGGCGGCATGACCAATTCATAGCCGTACAGGCGGAAGTTATCCAGCATCAGACGACGCAGTTCTTCGATCTTGCGTGCTTCCGACGGCAAAACGTCGGCGATATTCTCGGGCAAAAGCCAATTCGGCATGGGAAACTGGAGTCGAAAAGTATGAAAAAACGAACAATAGGGCGCACGTGCGCAGCCATCAAGCGGCAAGCCGAACCTGATATTTTACGCGAAAATACGCCGAGGAAGGTGGAAAAACCGGGGACAGACCACGATTTCGCTGCAATATTGCGCGAAAGACGTGGCCTGTCCCTGGTGAGGCGGACCGCCAAAAGGCTTACTTTTTGGCCGGCGCCGGGGCCCCGGCGCCAGCGGCGCCCGAACCCTTGAAGTACTTGAAGAAGTCCGAATTCGAATCGATCACCATCACGTCGCCATGATTCTTGAAGGTGGCGCGATACGCTTCCAGACTGCGGTAGAACTTGTAGAACTCCGGATTGCGGCCAAACGCTTCGGCATAGGTCTGCGAAGCCTTGGCGTCGCCTTCGCCGCGAATCTGCTCGGCGTCGCGGTAGGCTTCGGCCAGGATCACGGCACGCTGACGGTCGGCGTCGGCGCGGATCTTTTCCGAATCGGCCGAACCGGTGGAACGCAGCTCGTTGGCCACCCTCACCCGCTCCGCCTTCATCCGGTCATACACCGAGTTGTTGATCTGCTCGACGTAATCGACACGCTTCAGGCGCACGTCGATGATCTCGACGCCGATCTGCTTGGCTTCCTGCACTACCTTGGCGCGGATCGCTTCCATCACTTTGCCACGCTGGCCGGAAATCACTTCGCGTACGGTGCGCTTGGTGATCTCATCGTTCAGCGCCGCCTTGACGATCTGCGACATGCGGTCGCGTGCACGGCCCTCGTCACCGCCAAAGGTCACGAAGTACAGCTTGGGCTGACTCTCTTCGCGGCCGATGCGCCATTTGACGAAAGTGTCGACCAGGATGTTCATCTTCTCGGCCGTGATGAAGCGCTCGGCGTCGGGCGACTCGATGGTCATGATGCGGTTATCCAGGTACAGCACGTTCTGGAACGGCGGCGGCAGCTTGAAGTGCAAGCCCGGCTCGCGTATCACCTGCTTGACCTGGCCCAGCGCGAACACGATCGCGTACTTGCGCTGGTCGACCACGAACACGGTCGACGACAGCAGCATCAGCGCGATGAAGCCGGAGATCAGTATGGTTATCAGGCGGTTCATCAACGGCTCTCCCGGTCACGTGAGGAGTCGCGCGAGCGGCTGTCGCGCTGGCGCGAGACCTCCACTTGCGGCATCAGGTCAGACGGCAGCACGGCGGCGGCCGGCGGTTGCGGGGCGCTGGCGGCGGCCTTGGCGGCGGCGGCGGCGGCATCGGTGGCGGCGGCCTGGGCGATCAGCTTGTCCAGCGGCAGATACAGCAAATTGCTGCCCGCCTTGGCATCGACCATCACCTTGCTGGAGCTGGAGAAGATCTGCTGCATGGTTTCCAGGTACATGCGGTCGCGCGTGACGGCCGGCGCTTTCTGGTACTCGGTCAGCACCTGCTTGAAGCGCGAGGCGTTACCGGTCGCGTTCTCGGTCACCATCGAGCGATACGCTTCCGCTTCCTGGATCAGGCGCGAGGCGGCGCCGTACGCTTTCGGAATCACGTCGTTGGCATAAGCCTGGCCTTCGTTCTTCTGGCGTTCGCGGTCCTGCCCTGCCTTCACCGCGTCGTCGAAGGCGCCCTGCACCTGCTCCGGCGGCTGCACACCTTGCAACGTGACGTTATTGATCTGCACCCCGGTCGCGTAGCGGTCGAGGATCTGCTGCATCAGCTGCTGGGTTTCGTAAGCAACCTTCTCGCGGCCTTCGTACAGCACGAAGTCCATCTTGCTCTTGCCGACCACTTCGCGGATGGCCGTCTCGGCCACCTGGCGCACCGTGTCTTCGGAATCGCGGTTGTTGACGATCCAGGCCACCGGGTCTTTCAGCTTGAACTGCACGGCGAACTGAATGTCGATGATGTTCTCGTCATCGGTCAGCATCAGCGCTTCGCGCGCCTGCTTGTTCTTGATCGAGCCGCGATAGCCCACTTCGACCATGCGCATCTGCGACACGTTGACCGTTTCATCGCTCTGGAACGGATACGGCCAGCGCCAGTTGAAACCGGCGCCGGTGACGTGGCTGACCTGGCCGAAGGTAAACACCACCCCGGTCTGGCCTTCCTGCACGATGAACGAGCCGCTGGCCAGCCAGATCAGCGCCGCCACTGCAGCCACTGCACCGGCCGTGGCGCCGGCACCTTTGAAGTCGGGACGTCCGCCGCCACCTCCGCCACCGCCGTCGCCATTGGGACGGTTCTTCTGGCCGAAGAAGGCGTTCAAACGCTGGTTGAAGTCGCGCCACAACTGATCCAGGTCCGGGGGACCTTCGCCTGGCTTCTTGCCCTCTTGTGCTTGTTTATTGCCGTCCTTGTTGTCCGAGCCCCAACGCGGGTCGTTCAGCGACGGCTTCAAGCCGATTCTTTTCATGAGATTGGATACGCGCATGCTAATGGGATCCGACATGGGTGAAGGTTGGACTACTTTCTGACGGCTCGCCTTCCGACTGCTGGGCCGCTTCAACGATGGCACCGCGCAGCAGATCCAGTCCGGCGCCAGTTCGGGCGCTGATGAAAACGCGGGAAATTTTATCATATTCATCACGCTCGACCGACGGCTCCAACCCGGCCGCGTCGATCTTGTTCCACACCAGGATCTGCGGAATGTGATCGGCGCCGATTTCCTTGAGCACCAGGTTGACCTGCTCGATCTGCTCCATGCGCACCGGCGAGGCCGCATCCACCACGTGCAACAGCACGTCGGCGTGGATGGTTTCCTCCAGCGTGGCACGGAACGCTGCCACCAATTGGTGCGGCAACTCGCGCACGAAGCCGACCGTGTCCGACAATACCACGTTGCCGACCGCGTCGCCCATGTAGACGCGACGCGAAGTCGTGTCCAGCGTGGCAAACAATTGGTCGGCCGCGTACACGCCGGCCTTGGTGACGGCATTGAACAAGGTCGACTTGCCGGCATTGGTATAGCCGACCAGCGAAATGGAAAAGGTCTGGCTGCGGCCGCGGGCGCGGCGCTGGGTCTCGTGCTGCTTGCGCAGCTTGTCGAGACGGGCGCGCAGCGCCTTGACGCGCTCGCCTATCAAGCGGCGGTCGGTCTCGAGCTGGGTTTCACCGGGACCGCGCAGGCCGATACCACCCTTTTGCCGTTCCAGGTGGGTCCAGCCGCGTATCAGGCGCGTGGCCAAGTGCTGCAGCTGGGCCAGCTCGACTTGCAGCTTACCCTCGTGGCTCTTGGCACGCTGGGCGAAGATATCGAGTATCAAACTGGTGCGGTCCAGCACCCGGATGTTCAGGCGCTTTTCCAGGTTGCGCTGCTGGGCCGGCGACAGCGCGTGATTGAAGATGACGATTTCGAGCCGGTTATCCTGCACGGCCAGGCCAATCTCGTCGGCCTTGCCGCTGCCAACGAAGTAAGCCGCGTCCGGGCTGGAGCGCTTGGCCGTGATGGTCGTGACCGGATCCGCCCCTGCCGAACGGGCCAGCAGGCTGAGTTCTTCGACGCTGGCGGCAAAGTCGCCCTGACCGAAATCGATACCGACTAACGCTGCACGCATACGACGGTCAGGCAGGTGGAGAGTAAGCGAGGTGGCAAGCGCTTATTCCGCTTCGGATTCAATGTTGAGGTTGACAGCGCGGGCCGGCACCACGGTCGAGATGGCGTGCTTGTACACCATCTGGGTGACGGTATTACGCAGAAGTACGACGTATTGGTCGAAGGATTCGATATGGCCCTGCAGCTTGATGCCGTTGACCAGGTAGATCGAGACGGGGACATGCTCTTTGCGCAAGGCATTGAGGAATGGGTCTCGTAACAGTTGCCCTTTGTTGCTCATAACAGCTCCGTTTTATGTTGTTGTGTAAGGATTTGGAGGCGATTCGCTTGATTTCAAGTACAGCGGCTTCAATGAAAGCCCAACGAACTTCCACCGAAACCTCGCTCGCCGTGCGGAGATTGGTGCTTCGCAGCCACTGTAACCTGTTTTCGTTTTTTTTGCAGGGCATGCCTGTAAAAAATCTTAAGATTTCTGCGTTTTAGCAAAGGGATTTTTGCCAGTCCGCAGTTCTATCCGCAGCGGGGTGCCTACCAGCGAAAAAGTATCACGGAAATGTTTTTCCAGGTATCTCTTATAAGGCTCACCCACCGCATCCAAAGCATTGCCGTGAATCACGATCACCGGCGGGTTCATGCCGCCCTGGTGCGCATAGCGCAGCTTCGGACGGATCGAGCCCTTGCGGCGCGGCTCCTGCTTTTCCACGGCCTCGATCAGGGCGCGGGTCAGCTTCGGCGTCGACAGGTTGGCGGTCGCCGCGGCATACGCCGCATCGACCGATTTCATCATCGGCGCGATACCCTGGGCGCGCAGTGCCGAGATGAAATGGGTCTTGGCGAAGGACAGGAAGTCGAGCTTGCGGTCAATGTCGATCTTGATTTCGTCACGGCGGTCCGACTGCAGGCCGTCCCATTTGTTGACGGCCACCACCAGCGCGCGGCCGGTTTCCAGCACGAAGCCAGCGATGTGGGCATCCTGCTCCGAGATGTCCTGCTGCGCGTCCAGCAGCAGCACGACCACGTTGGCTTCCGAGATCGATTGCAGCGTCTTCACCACCGAGAACTTCTCGATCGCCTCGAACACCTTGCCGCGGCGGCGGATACCGGCCGTGTCGATCAGCGTGTACTGCTTGCCTTCGCGCTCGAACGGAATCTCGATCGAATCGCGGGTGGTGCCCGGCATGTCGAAGGCGATCACGCGGTCTTCGCCCAGCAGGGTGTTGATCAGCGTCGACTTGCCGACGTTAGGACGGCCGACCAGCGCGATCTTGATGCCGTGGTTATCCTTGACCAGCTCTTCCGGATCTTCCGGACGCTGGGCAAAGGCCAGGTTCAGCGCCTCTTCCACCAGGTCGGCCACGCCGTCGCCGTGAGCCGAAGAGATCGAGTAGGGCTCGCCCAGTCCCAGTTCGTAAAAGTCGGCAACGACGGCGGTGTAGCGCATGCCTTCCGACTTGTTTACGACCAGCATGACCGGACGACCGCTTTTACGCAGGAAGTCGGTAATGGTTTTATCATGCGGCGTCAGGCCCTGTCGGCCGTCGACCAGGAACACGACGATGTCGGCTTCCGCGACGGCCTGCTTGGTCTGCTTGGCCATTTCATGCATGATGCCTTCCTTGGCGACCGGCTCAAAGCCGCCCGTGTCAATGACCAGGAAGGGACGTTCGCCGACACGGCCCTCGCCATAGTGACGATCGCGCGTCAACCCAGGCAAGTCCGCCACCAGCGCATCGCGCGAGCGGGTCAGACGATTAAACAGAGTCGATTTCCCAACGTTGGGTCGACCCACTAGAGCGATTACCGGCTTCATTTGTACTTACTCGACCGCGAGAGCGGTCACTGTCCCTGATTGGGTTTGAAAAATCAAATTCGCGCCGGCGATAACAGGCACCGATTGAATCGGGCTGCCATCGGTCGCGGCGCGACCTAAAAATGCTCCATCTTCCCGCGACAGGAAGTGAACATAACCCTGGTAGTCGCCGACCGCGACGAAGCGGCCGTAGGACAGCGGGGTCGACAAGCGGCGGAAGGCCAACTGGTCGTTTTTCCATGCGCTCGTGCCGGTTTCGCGGCTGTACGCGGCGACAGCGCCCTTGTCGTCGGAGACGAACACAAAGCGCTGGTCAACCGCCACGCCGACGTCGGACGAGGTCTCTTTATTCCATTTCTGCACGCCAGTGGTGGCGTCGTAGCAGGCCACGCGGCCCTGGTAGGTCACGGCGCAGATATCTTTCTCGTACACCACCGGCGCACCGGCGATGTCGGACACGCGTTCGAGCTCGGTGGCGCCGCGCGGCTCGGCCACGGTCACCTCGAAGCGCGGCACGCCGGCCGCCAGCGACAGCGCCAACAGCTTGCCGCCCGGCTGGGCGACGTACACGTTAGCACCGCTGATGGTCATGCCCGGCGCATTGCGCAGGGTCAGGGCCGGAGTGGTACGGGTCACGGTCCAGCGCTTGCTGCCGGTCTTGGCATCATACGCGGTGATCAGGTTGTCGACGCTGCGCACGACCACGACATCGCTGCCGACCACCGGTGCGGACAGCACTTCGCTGGAAGCCTGCGCCGTCCACAGCGCCTTGCCGGCGCCGTCGAAGGCCAGGATCTGGCCCTTGGCGCCGCCAACCACCACTACCTCGCCATTGCTGCCGACGCCTGCCGTCAGGTCGGAGCCGGTCTTGACGCGCCATTGCTCCTTGCCGGTGGCGGCGTCCAGGCGCACCAGCGCGCCGTCGGCGTCGGCCACGAAGATGCTGCCGTTGGCCAGCGCCGGCGAGAACACGGCCTGTCCAGCCTTGCCCAGCGAGTACTTCCATGCGGTGCGCACCGCAGTGGCGGACTTCAGTTCAGCCAGCGGCGCCGGCTGGTTCTTGGTATCTTTCGACGAGAACAACGAGCAGCCGGCCAAAGCGGCCAGCAGGCTTGCAGCAATTACTTTTTCGGTGATACGCATATATGGGTGACCTGTTCTTCGCTGTGATGTGGCTGAAAGTGTGCTGCGATTACGCTGCGCCGGCAGGCGCGCCTTCGGCGACTTCGGCCGGCAGGGTGCCGCCAATGGCTTCGAATTTCAGCTCGATCAGGCGCCGGCCAGGGTTCTTCTTGTCGGTTGCATCCAGCGCTGCCTGGTAGGCGCTGCGGGCCTCGGCCAGCTTGTTCTGCGCGGCCAGGATGTCACCCTTGCGGTCGGCCACGGCGCCGGCAAATTGCGGCGAGGTTTCAGCGGCCAGCACCTTCAGCGCTTCGTCATAAGCTTTTTCGTCGAGCAGCACGCCCGCCAGGCGCACGCGCGCGACGGCCTTGTACTCGTCCACGCCATGCTCCACTGCCCATTGCAGCTGGGCCTTGGCGGCCTTGTTGTCGTTGGCATCGAAAGCGCTCTTGGCGGCGGCCAGGGCGGCCATCGGACCGTAGGCGGTGCTGCCGTAACGCGATTCCATGTCGCCGGCGGCGCGCTGCACCTTGGCGTTGTCCTTGCTTGCGGCGGCGTTCTGCAGCTCGTCGTACAGCGCCGACGCTTGCGCGGCCTGGCCGTTTTGGTAGTAGTTCCAGCCGGTCCAGCCCGAATAGGCCGCCAGGCCTGCAATCAGCACCCACGACGTCAGGTTGCCGTACTGATTCCACCACGCTTTGAGGGAAGCAATTTGTTCTTGTTCTTCGAGATCGTATGCCATGTGTCGTCTGCTAGTCTGTTATGGTTAATGGAACGGTGCTAAGGATGCTGCTTGCTGCTTAGTGCTTGCAGTGCTCGTCGTGCACGTGGTGCATATGGTCGTCGCCGCTGGTGATCTGGCCGACCAGGAAGTCCACCACTTCATCGAACGGCACGGTCGATTGCTGGGCCGCGCCCTCGTCCGCGCGCATCGCCTTGACGGCTGCGGTGTGCTTGGCCACTTCGTCTTCGCCGATGATGACGGCGAACGATGCGCCGCTGCCGTCGGCCTTCTTCATCTGGGTCTTGAAACTGCCAGGGCCGTTGGCGGTGGCAGCGTGCATGATCACGTCCAGGCCGGCGTCGCGCAGGCGCTCGCCCAGCACGAACGCTTGCAGCTGGGCAGGCACACCCTGGTGCACCAGGTAGACGTCGCATTGGTTAGGCTGGTGGGTCTCGCCCGCTTCCTTCATCAATTCGATCAGGCGCTCGATGCCCATCGCGAAACCGACGGCCGGCGTCGGCTTGCCGCCGAAGGACTCGATCAGCGGATCGTAACGGCCGCCGGCGCACACGGTGCCCTGGGATCCCAGCAAGTCCGTCACCCACTCGAACACGGTGCGGTTGTAGTAATCCAGGCCGCGCACCAGGCGGGTGTTGATCACATACGGGATGTTGTTGTGGTCGAGGATCTTGCGCACGCCGTTGAAGTGCGCCAGCGATTCTTCGCCCAGGTAGTCCAGCAGCTTCGGCGCGCCGTTGACCATCTCCTGCATCGCAGGGTTCTTGGTGTCCAGGATGCGCAGCGGGTTGCTGTGCAGGCGGCGCTTGGCTTCGGCGTCGAGGATGTCCTCGTGCTTTTCCAGGTAGGCGATCAGGTCGACACGGTGGCGCGCGCGCTCTTCGGCGTCGCCGATCGAGTTCAGTTCCAGGCGGATGTTCTGCAGGCCCAGGTCATCCCACAGGCGGCGGCACATCATGATCATTTCGGCGTCGACGTCCGGGCCGTTGAAGCCGACCGCTTCGCAGCCGAACTGAAAGAACTGGCGATAGCGGCCGCGCTGCGGACGCTCGTGGCGGAACATCGGTCCGGTGTACCACATGCGCTTAGGGCCTTCGTAGACCAGGTTATGTTCGATCACCGCGCGCACCACGCCGGCCGTGCCTTCTGGGCGCAGCGTCAGCAGGTCGCCGTTCATCGAATCGGTGAACGAATACATTTCCTTTTCCACGATGTCGGTCACGGCGCCGATGGCGCGTGCGAACAGCGCAGTGTCTTCCACGATAGGGGTGCGGATCTGCTGGAAGCCGTAGCTCTGCACCACCGATTGCGCGGTGTTCTGGAACAGCTCCCACAGCTGTGCATCCTGCGGCAGGATGTCGTTCATGCCTTTGACGGCGGTGATCTTTTCAATTTTGGACATGGCGTATTCTTTTTTTGCGGCTTGGTTATGCGGCTTTGTTAAGCTGCTTCCTTGCTGTAGTTGGCTTTAACGTAGTTCAGCACGATGCCCTGGAACTCTTCGACGATATGCTCGCCGCGCAGGGTCGCGAACTTGGCGCCGTCAACGAACACCGGCGCGGCCGGCGATTCGCCGGTACCCGGCAGGCTGATACCGATGTTGGCGTGCTTGGATTCGCCCGGACCGTTGACGATGCAGCCCATCACGGCCACGTTCATCGCTTCCACGCCCGGATAGGTCTTTTTCCATTCCGGCATCTGCTCGCGCAGGAAGGTCTGGATGTTGTCCGCCAGTTCCTGGAAAGTGGTCGAGGTGGTGCGGCCGCAGCCTGGGCAGGCGATCACCATCGGGGTAAATTTACGCAAGCCCATGGTCTGCAGGATCTCCTGCGCCACCACCACTTCCTTGGTGCGGTCGCCGCCCGGTTCCGGGGTCAGCGAAATGCGGATGGTGTCGCCGATACCCTCCTGCAGCAGCACCGACAGCGCGGCCGTCGAGGCGACGATGCCCTTGCTTCCCATGCCCGCTTCGGTCAGGCCCAGGTGCAGCGGATAGTCGCAACGTTTGGCCAGCTCACGGTAGACCGCGATCAGGTCTTGCACGCCCGAGACTTTGCACGACAGGATGATCTTGTCGCGGCCCAGGCCCAGTTCTTCGGCGCGCACGGCGTTTTCGATGGCGGAGGTGATCAGCGCCTCGTACATCACCGCTTGCGCGGACCACGGCTCGGCGCGGCCGGCGTTTTCGTCCATGATGCGCGCCAGCAACGCCTGATCCAGGCTGCCCCAGTTGACGCCGATGCGCACCGGCTTGTCGTAGCGGGCCGCCACTTCGATCATCTGCGCGAACTGCGTGTCGCGCTTGGCGCCCTTGCCCACGTTGCCCGGATTGATGCGGTACTTCGACAGCGCCTTGGCGCATTCCGGATAGTCGTTCAGCAGCGTGTGGCCGTTGTAGTGGAAGTCGCCCACCAGCGGCACGTCGATCTCCATCTTGTCGAGCTGCTCGCGGATGTAAGGCACGGCTTGCGCCGCTTCCGGCTTGTCCACGGTCAGGCGCACGATCTCGGAACCGGCGCGGGCCAGTTCCTTGATCTGGATGGCGGTGCCGATCACGTCGGCCGTGTCGGTGTTGGTCATCGACTGCACCAGTACCGGCGCGTCGCCGCCGACCCAGACTTTGCGCTGGCCGTGTGCGATCAGCACGCGGCGGCTGTCGCGGCGGCTGGACGGTCCCGAAGGAATGGCGGTAGGCGTAGAAGTCATGATGGCTTTACTCGTATGGGTTTTTACTTAAATTTCTTACTTAACTTATTTGATGCTTATTTGATGCTTTATTTGATGTTCACACGCGAGATCGTGCCGCCGCTCACCGGCGGCAGCGCCAGCGGTGCACCGCCCAGCGTCGCTTCCACTCCGGCCGGTTTGCCGACGATCAGCAGGGCCGGATCCTTGATGTCAAAGGTCTCGGTGCTGCCGGCCTTGACCAGGCGCGAAATCAGCGGCGTGCTGCCCGGACGGCGGATCTCGATCCACGAATCTTCGGTCACTTTCAATACCAGCGCATTGCCGCTGGCGGCAGCCGGCGCCGGCTTGGCCGCTGGCTGCGCAGCCGGGGCCATGGCCGCTGGCGCCACTGCGGCAGTCGTCGTTGCCGGAGCAGGCGCTGGCGTCGGTGCTGCGGCGGCCGGAGCCGCCGCTGGCGCGGTTGCCGGCGCGGCAGCATCGCCTGCGCCCGGCACCGAAATCAGCGGCACCGACGGCGACTGCAACGGCGCCGTTTCCTGGCCCGGCTTGACCAGCGTAGTCTCGATAGGCGCGACCGTTTCGGCCGGCTTTTCGGCCGGCGCCGAAGCGGCACCGCCCGCGCCATCCTTGTGCAGCATGGCCGGCGAAATCAGGCCGGATTGATAGGCATAACCACCGGCTGCCACTACCACCACCACCGCAGCCACGCCTACCAGCCAGCCGGCCGGCTTGGATGAACGCTCCGTCATTGACGGGAAGCGCGACTCCTGGAACGACGGCGAACGCGCCGGGCGCGGCGGCGCCGCTTCGTGGCTGGTCGGCGAGATCACTTCGATCATCGCCACCAGCGGGGTCGCATCAATCTTCACCACTTTGGCGTAGGCGCGCACGAAACCGCGCACCACGGCCATGTTCGGCAAGGCGGCGTAGTCGCCCTTCTCCAGCGCGATCACCTGGCGCGGCGCCAGTTTCAGCTGGTCTGCAATCTGTTCGATCGTCCAACCCATCGCTTCGCGCTGGGCCTTCAGTTGTGCTCCGGGCGTGGCCAGGCTGCTTTCCTGGTCTTTTGGCGGTTCTGCCCACTCAGAATTCATTGGTATCCCTGTCTCACTCATCAAACGCCCCACGTTGATAAGCAGCATACTCGGACGAGCCGGGGTGGTGGCGGCGCAATTGCGTCGCCCAGCCAGCTTCCGCCCCCGTATCACCAAGCTTATGCTGCACCTTAATCGCAAGCCACAGCACGTCGGCCGTCAGGCTCTCCATCTTTGCCAGTTTGCCCAGCCGGGTAATGAAAAAATTCGCGCGCGTGTAATCCTGCTGCGCGTAATATACCTGCGCCAGATTGGCATTGGTGGCCGGCAGGTCCGGCGTCATCTGCAATGCCTGCAACAGGTATTTTTCCGCGATCTTGTAATCCTTGATCTTCAGCGCGCACGAGCCGGCGTTATTGGCTGCCTTGCCCGGCGACTGGTAGGACGGATTCTTCAGCGCCGTTTCAAAGTAGGTGATCGCTTCGGGCACGCGGCGGTTCTGGCACAGGTAGGAACCGTAATTGTTGGCCAGGTCCGGATTGCGCGGCGCCAGCTTCAGCGCATGCACGAAGTTGTCGCCAGCCAGATCCTGCTCGCCCATCGCCATGTAAATCAGCGCGCGCATGCCGTAGGCATCCACATCATTCGGGTCGGCTGCCAGGGCCAGCTTGACCTCGTCCAGCGCAACCGTATATTGGGCCTGCTCGTAATAGCCCACCGCCAGCTGCATGCGGATCTCCGCGCGGCGCTGGGCCGAAGTCTGGTCCGACATCGTGGCCAGCTCGGCCTTGCCGCTCTTGCCCGGGCCCGAGGCGCAACCGGCCAGCAGCCCGACTGCGGCCAGGGCAGCGAGGGCGTGACGGCAGCGATGAGCCAGGAACGTCATCAGGAACGGATCTCCACGATCGTGCCGAAATTGGCACCGAACTTCTGCTGGTATTCGGTCATTTTTTCCATGCGCTGCTGCACGCGGGTGCGGTCCTGCACTTCGCCGGCCAGCTGGCCGCAGGCGGCGTCGATATCGTCGCCGCGAGTCTTGCGGATGGTGGTGACGATGCCGGCATCCATCAACACCTGGGCAAAGGCCTTGATGCGCGGGTTCTTGGAACGCAGCAGGCCCGATTCCGGGAACGGGTTGAACGGAATCAGGTTGAATTTGCAGTTGACACCCACTTCGCGGTCGTTCACCAGCGCCACCAGTTCGCGCGCGTGCTCGTCGGAATCGTTGACGCCGTCCAGCATGCAGTATTCGAAGGTGATGAAATCGCGTGGGGCGAATTCCAGGTAGCGTTTGCAGGCGGCCATCAGCTCGCGCAGCGGATACTTCTTGTTCAGCGGAACCAGGCCGTCGCGCAGCGGGTCGTTGGAGGCGTGCAGCGACACAGCCAGCGCCACCGGCACGTCCTGCGACAGCTTGTCGATCATCGGCACCACGCCGGAGGTGGACAGGGTCACGCGACGGCGCGACAGGCCATAAGCGTTATCGTCCAACATCAGCTTGAGGGCGGTGGCGGTCGGCTCGTAGTTCAGCAGCGGTTCGCCCATGCCCATCATCACCACATTGGTGATCTGGCGCTCGCCTTTCGGACCCGGCTCGATGCCCTTGGTGCGGCGCAGCTCGAATTCGGCCATCCACAACTGGCCGATGATTTCGCCCACGCTCAGGTTGCGGTTGAAGCCCTGCTTGCCGGTGGAGCAGAAACGGCAGTTGACGGCGCAGCCGGCCTGGGTCGAGATGCACAGGGTGCCGCGGTTTTCTTCCGGGATGAACACGGTTTCGACCGCATTGCCGTTACCGACGTCGACCAGCCATTTGCGGGTACCGTCAGTCGACGTATGGTCGCTGATGATGGCCGGGGCGGTGACGTGGGCGCGGGTCTTGAGTTTGTCGCGCAGCGACTTGGCCAGGTCGGTCATGGCGTCGAAATCGGCCGCACCGAACTGGTGGATCCAGCGCTGCAGCTGCTTGGCGCGGAACGGCTTCTCTCCCAACTCGGCGCAATAGGCGATGAGCTGCGCGGGATCGAGGTCCAGCAAGTTGGTGAGGGCGTTCGCGTTCATATTCAGGTTCAAAACAATGCTAAAAAATGCCGTTCCTGCGCGCGGGGCGCAGCAGGAACGGAGTACTGCGGGCCGGGGGCTAATTAGCCCTTGAAGCCTGGGAAGAAGTATTCGATTTCGACTTTGGCTGCTTCAACTGCGTCGGAACCGTGAACGGCGTTAGCGTCGATCGAGTCAGCGAAATCGGCGCGAATGGTGCCTTTTTCTGCCTTCTTCGGATCGGTAGCGCCCATCAGGTCGCGATTAGCCAGCACTGCGTTTTCGCCTTCCAGGGCTTGGATCATGACTGGACCGGAGACCATGAAGTCGACCAGGTCTTTGAAGAAGCCGCGCTCCTTGTGCGCAGCGTAGAAGCCTTCAGCTTCTTCACGGGTCAGCTGAGCCATGCGGGCTGCAACGATCTTCAGGCCAGCGTTTTCGAAGCGGCTGTAGATCTGGCCGATTACGTTTTTCTTGACTGCGTCTGGTTTGATGATCGACAGGGTGCGTTCGATTGCCATTTAAAAAACTCCAATAAAAAGAAAGGTTTAAAACGAAATTGATAATCCAATCAACCTTTGATTTTACCATAGAACACCCCATATAGCCGACATAAAGGGTAGGCGAAGCTGAAACTCGGCCCCTTACCCCGGTTTCGGAGTGGATTAAGTCCAGATTAAGGGGTTTCGCGGGGCAATTTTGCCCGGTTTGCCAGGGACGTGCTATGCTTTCCCCAAGCAGTTTGCATTTACCTACGAAGGAGGCAACATGATCAATTTGCAAAACAATACGTTTGACCTTTCCGCGTCTAGCCGTACGGTGCGCCACAATGTGCTGCGCAATACCTACTGGCTGCTGGCGCTGTCGATGATTCCTACCGTGCTGGGCGCCTTCATCGGCGTAGTGGCACAAGTACCTATCATGGGCGGCGGCTTGGGCGCGCTGCTGTTCCTGGCGATTGCGTTCGGCTTCATCTGGGCGATCGAAAAGAACAAGGATTCCGGCCTGGGCGTGGCGCTGCTGCTGGGTTTCACCTTCTTCATGGGCCTGATGCTGACACCCATCCTGTCGCGCACCCTGGGCTACGGCAACGGCGGCCTGCTGATCATGACCGCGTTTGGCGGCACGGCCAGCGTGTTTGCCGTGATGGCCACCGTGGCCACCGTCAGCAAGCGTGACTTCTCGGGTCTGGGCAAGTGGCTGTTTGCCGGGGTGGTAGTGCTGCTGATCGCCTCGCTGGCCAACATCTTCCTGGGCATCCCAGCCCTGGCGCTGACGGTGTCGGTGATTGCGATTGCGATCTTCTCGGCCTACATCCTGTTCGACGTACAGCAGATCATCAACGGCGGCGAGACCAACTACATCCGCGCCACGCTGAGCATCTACCTGGACGTGTACAACATCTTCGTCAACCTGCTGTCGCTGCTGGGCATCTTCGGCGGCAGCCGCGACTGAGCGCAAGTCGCTCCCTCGGAAAGCCGGCCTCGCGCCGGCTTTTTTTTCGCTCAAGCGGCGCCGGACTCGGCGCCGTCCCGCTCCGACCGTGGGACGATACGCTGCAATTGCCGGACCATCGGGCGCTCGGCCAATTCAAACTCATGCGCCGCTTGCGCGCCCAGCCAGCAAGCGTTCGCTAGCCCACGCCAGGATAGCGACCAGGCCACGCTTCCGGATGATGTCATCGCCGGATAGGCCCATCCTCCAGGCGAGCAGCAATTTCAGGCCGGCGCAACTGGCGGCGCGCGAGCTCCTCGACTGCTGGCAATCACCTTAGCCGAAGGCCTTGCGCCAGCGCTACGCTTGCCCTGGATTTGAAGGCTAGCCTCATGGTGGGACCCCATACGCGCATTACCATCCTATCGCGGCACGTGGAGATCATCTGGACTGCGTCATCTGGACTGCCCGACTGCGCTGCCGCGCACATGGAAGCCCGTTGCGGCCATGACGCGGCCGTTGGCGTCGACCAGCGCCAGCTGATGGGGGCCGGCAACCGGGCGCCAAGGGTAGTCGCTGCCGGCCTGGGCCAGGTCGGCGCCGTCCAGCTGCCAGCGCAGGCCCTGCCCGGCCTGGGCCTGGAAGTACACGCGCTGCACGGCGTCCGGGATGTCAGGGTCGATGGCGACGATGCTGGACGGGGCGGGATACAAAATCTTTGGTCCGCGCTCGGCATCCGGCAGCAGTGTGACCAGCGCAATCTCGGTACCGGCAACGAACCATTCGGGGCGCGGCGACTCCAGCGCCGGCTGCCAGGCGACTTGGCGCTGCACCACTCCGGCCGGCGCGCCTGGAGCACGGCTGGGTTGACCCCGGTGCAGGTAGTCCATCACCTCGCGCCAGACCGGCGCCGCGCCGCTGACACCGGACACGTCCCACATCGACTGGCCATCGAAATTACCCACCCAGACGCCCACCGTGTAGCGGTCCGAATAGCCCAGACACCAGTTGTCGCGCATGTCCTTGCTGGTACCGGTTTTGACGGCGGCCCAAAAATTGGTGGCCAGTTCGTTTTTCAGCCCGAAGGTAACGCTGCGGGCGGTGCGGTCGGACAGGATGTCGCCGACGATGAATGCGGCGCCAGCGTCCATCACCCGATGAGCGGCCTGCGGCGAGCGCCCTTGCAGGCTGACGGCGCCTTGCATGCCGCCATTGGCCAGCGTGCGGTAGGCGTTCGTCAACTGCAGCAGCGAGACTTCGGCCGATCCCAGCGCCAGCGAGTAGCCATAGAAATCCGCCGATTCGGCCAGGCTGTCCAGGCCCACATCGTGCAGGCGTTCGTGGAACCGGTCCAAGCCGGTCAGCATCAAGGTGCGCACAGCCGGCACGTTGAGCGAGCTGGCCAGACTGGTGCGGGCGCTGACATAGCCTTTGAATTGCTTATCGTAGTTTTGCGGGATGTACAGGCCGGCGCCGGTGGAGATGTCGATCGCGGTATCGTCCAGCACCGAGGCGGCCGTGATCAGGCGGCGCTCGATCGCCAGTTCGTACAGGAAGGGCTTGAGCGTGGAACCGGCCTGGCGCAGCGCGGCCACGCCATCGACTTCGCTGCCGCCGGCATTGCCGACATAGGCCAGGATGTCGCCACTGGCGTTGTCCAGCACCAGCACGGCGCCGTCGTAGACGTGGCGCTCGCGCAGGGCCATCAGTTGTTGGCGCAGTACGGTTTGGACGTAGCGTTGCAGCTCGCCGTCCAGCGTGCTGCGGACAGCTTGCGCGGCGCCAGTGAGCAGCAGTTGCGCCACTTGCGGCGCGGGCGGCAGCGCGGAGGCCAGCTGCGGCCGGCCGAGCGCGATGATGGCGCGCAGTTCAATGTCGCTGCAGGTGGCTGGCGATTTGACTTCGCGGCCCAGCGCGCAGGCGCGTTGGGCAACGATTTTCGGCGCCGCGCCGGGGCCGCGCAGCAAGCTCGCCAGAATGACGGAATCGCGGACGTCCAGGCCGGACGGCACTTTGCCGAACAGGATGCGCGAGGCGGCGCCCACGCCTTGCAGTTCGCCGCGGAAGGACACCAGGTTCAGATAGGCCTCCAGGATTTGCGGCTTGGTCCAGCTGGCGTCTAGCTGACGGGCTGCTTTGATCTGCGCCCATTTCTGGCTCCAGCTGCGAGCTTGCGCGGGAGCTTGCAGATGCGGGTCGAGCAGCGCGGCCAGCTGCATGGTGATAGTGGACGCGCCGCGCGGACGGCTGCGCAGTAGGTTGTTCCAGGCGGCCTTGCCCATCGCCCCCAGGTCGATGCCATTGTGCTGGTAGAAGCGCTGGTCTTCGGCTTGCAGGACGGCGGCCGGCAGGCTGGGGGAAATGTCGGCCAGCATCACCCATGGCAGGCGGCGCACCGTCAGGTCGGTGCGCAGGGATTGGATAACGGCACCGTGGCGATCCAGCAGTTGCACGTCGGAGGGGCGATACGCGGCGCGCACTTGCGCGTAGCTAGGGATGGCGGCGTCCGACGCGAACGTAGCGGTGGCCGCGAGGGACAGCGCGGCGCCGGCCGCAAGCGCCGCCAGCCACCATCGCCACCGAGGCCGCCACATGCCCATCACCACCTCACTTCACGCTGAACACCGGATTTGGCGCGGCGCCGAACATCTCGGGGTTGTACATCGCTTCCACGCGCGTCGGCGGTAGCGTGAACTGGCCGGAATTATTCAGCCGCACCGTATACTCGACGCTCCACTTGCCTTTCGGTACGTACTGATAGTACGCCCGATACGCCTCGAAACCGCGCTCCTCGAACGCCGGCCACACCCAGCCCGTGGTTTTCTCGCCGCTGCTGAGGATCTTGGAATCGCGCCCCAGAGCTGATCCCAGCAGCGTGGCGCTGGCCGGTATCGGATCCTCCACCACCACCCAGGTCATATCCGACTGCGCTTCCAGATCCAGACGCACGCGATACACATCCCCGCGCGACCACACACCCGCCGTCTTCTGCTCCAGCGGCGTGACGCGCTTGCTGATGCGGTAGCCGCTGCTCAGTGGCGCCTTCAGCGGCAACGCCGCCATGCTTCGCACCGTCACCCACGGCTTGCCCTTGCCCGCATGCTCGATCTGCAGCTCGCTGTCGCCGCGCGGCCAGGACAGCAGCACGCTGCCGGTCGTCACACCGCCCGCAAACGCCATGCTCTTGCTGGCCGTCCCCAGCGATGCGCTGCTGATGCCCGACACCGGCGCCGATTCAAACTGCTGCGAGAACTTCTCGATCGCCAACACGCCCCAGGCATTGGCCACCGTCGTGCCCCAGTGGCCGGCGCGCTGCCGCCCCAGCGCACCGCGCGCCATGCGGCCCATGTCGGCCTGCCACGCCGGATTGTCCAGCATCGCCAGGATCAAGCGGTTGGCGTTACTGTCGGCCGATGCCATCAGCCACCACCAGTCGTCCTTGCGCTCGGTGGAAAAGCCCAGCGACGTCCCCTGCAAATTAAGGCGCGACCGCAGGACCTGCTGCACCTGCGCCAGTTGCGCATCGCGTTGCGGCAGCGCGGGCGAACGCCGCAAGATCAGATACCAGTCGATGACGGCCGATGTCGGCCACAGATTCGGCTCGATCACGAACGACTCCAGGTCGCCCGCCGCCACTGCGCCAGTACGCGACAAAGCTTCCAGTGCAGCGATCTTGCGCACCGCCAGATCGGCCGTCGCCAGCGACGAATAGCGCACCACTTTGCCCTGCACGAAACCGCGCAGGCCCTGCTCCATGCGGCTCTTCATGTCGGGAGGAATGCTGTAGCCCGCTTCCTGCGTGGCCGACAGCACGTAGGCGGTCAGGCTGTCGCTGCCCTGCTCCATCGAAGCGAAATACTTGAGCAGGCCTTCACTGTCCAGATAGGCCGGCAGTTTTTCGGCCAGCGATGCCCACAGCGCAGGATCGCGCAAGGCGATGGCGCGCGAGGTGCTCTGCTCGAAGCAGGTGTAAGGATAGGTCGTCATATATTCACGCACGCCCGGCAGCTCCTTGCCCAGCTTCGCGCTGAACAGCGCCTGCACGCCCCCGCGTCCTGCCAGAGCGCCGTCGGGCAGCTGGACTTTCATCGTGAATGGTTTATCGAGCTGCAGCAAGGTGGCCTGCAAGGTCCGCACGGGGACCGCCGCCACCACTTTCTGCTTCACGCGCAGTTTATCCATCGAAGCGGGACCGTCTTGCCCTGCCACCTTGGCGCTGACCTCCCATTGCAGCTCCGACGCGCCGAACGGCACCAGATAATCCCAGCCCACTTCCTGCGCCTGCCCGGCCGCCAGCGACAGCGTCTGCCGCGCCAGCACCTTGCCGGCCGCTGTCGCGCCCAGTTCCACGCTCACGTCGGCATCGGTGGTATTTCGCAATGTGAAGCCAGCGCGGAAGCGGTCGCCTTCACGCACCAGCGCCGGCAAACCTGACAGTAAAATCAGATCCTGCGAACTGCGCACCTCGGTCCGGCCGGTACCGAACAAATCCGCGCCCGCACTGGCCACCGCAACGATGCGAAACGCTGTCAGCGCATCGTTGATCGGCACCTGTACCCGCGCCTCGCCGTTCGCATCGAGCGTCACGCGCGCCTGCCAGAACAGCAGCGTATCGAACAGCTCGCGGCTGGCGCCCTTGCCGCCGCCACCGCCATGCGGCACCGCCTTGCGGCCGAAGTGGCGCTTGCCGACCACCTGCATCTGCGCGGTGGCGGTCTGCACTTGCAGGCTGCGCTGCTGCATCATCGCCTCCAGCAGTTCCCAACTGGTGTTGGGCATCAGCTCCAGCAGGCCGACATCGACCGCCGCCAGCGCCACCTCGGCACCGGCCGGCGCGGGAGATCCATCAGCGCGCGTGACCTTGAGCGCAATGCTGGCCTTTTCACGGATACGGTAGAGCGGCTTGTCGGCATGGACCTGTACCTTCAGTTCATGGGCAGCCCAGCCCACGCGTAACGGTGCAATGCCCAGCTTGTAGGCTGGCTTGCCCAGGTCGACCAGCGCCGTCGGCGGCACACTGGCCACCCGGCCGCGCACCACCAGCACCGACACATACACGTTCGGCGCATAGCTCCCCTTGACCGGAATGCTGAACACCGGCGACTTGCCCGACAGCGGACGCACATAGGTATCGATCACGCCCTCGCGCTCCACCGTTACCAGCGCGGTCGCGTCGCGGAACGGCATGCGCACCTGGAAACTGGCATGCTCACCCGGCTCGTAGCGTTTCTTCTCGGGCAGCACGTCGATGCGGTCGTTGTCGCTCGCCTTGAACCACCAGTCAGCGCCGTCGGCCACCCAGGTTTCGCGGTTGGCCACGGCAACACGCTGCTGGCCGTCCTGGGTTTTGGCGCGCAGGATCAGGTTGCCCGAGGCGGGCGCCTTGACTTCGCAGATCAGCAGACCCTTGCTATCGGTCTTGGCTTCGCAAGCGCTGCCCAGCGCCTTGACTTCGCTGCCGTTCTCGTAGGCGTAGAAGCCACCGACCAGCCGCCGCCGATGCGAGTAGTTCAGGCGCTGGAAGAAGTCCACCGACACCGGCGCATCGGCCACCGGCTGGCCTTGCGTGTCCAGCACCACCACCGAAAACTTCAGCGCCTCCTTGCTCATCACCCAGCCGTCGGGCTGGATGCCGATCAAATAGCTCGAGGGCCACAGCGGGATACGGGTCGATACCGAGGCGGTTTCGCCGTTGGCATCTTCATAGGACAGCTCGGCCAGCAAATCGCGCGGCGCCTGTAGCGTCGGCAGCTGATCGAGCGTGATGCGCGCACCGCCAGCCTGGTCCAGCACCAGGCTACGGGTGCGCACTCCGCCCTGGTACGGGCCTGCGCCCTGCTCCTGTTGTGCGTCGTCCGTAGCCTCGCCCTCGTCGAACATGCCTTCGTCCTCATCGTAGCTGGCCCCCTTCTCCATGCCCACCTTGACGTCGCCGTTGCTGAAGCTGAAATCGGCATAGTCGTCGAAGTGGATATTCCTGCTCTCCACCACCGTGCGCAGCTTGACCGGCGCGCCACCCGCAGCGCCGCCGGACAGGTAGCTGAGCTGCACGTCGAGATCCACGCTGCCAGCCTGCACGGCCGGCGCCTTCGGTCCTTGCAACACCGCCTTCATGGTGGGCACGCGGAACTGCTCGACGCGGAAGCGCCCGGACTCGCGGCCGTCCAGCATCACCGAGTACCAGCCCTGCTTTGCATCGGCCGGGATGCTCCAGATATTGTCGGCCGCGCCGCCTGACCATGTCAGCGCCAGCTCGTATTTCTGCTCGCTGCCTTCGTGCAGCAGGAATAGCTTGTCCGGCAGCGTGCCGCCGCTGTAGGCGATGCCGGCGTTGACGTGGCGGCGCAGGAAGTGCTTCATGTGTACCGTTTCACCGGCGCGCAGCAAGGTGCGGTCGAATACCGTGGCGGCGATGGTGTTATCGCTAAGCTGGTCGGCGGTGGGCAGGTTGAAGCGCCAGCTTTCAATGCCGCGGTCCCAGTTCGACAGCGTGAAGGTCATGTCGCCGCCGCTGCGGGCGCTGACGAAATAGCCGTAGTTGGTTTTGCAGCGCGACTCCGGCAGTTCCTGCGCGATGTTCGCCACACCCACGTTGTCGGTAATTCCGTGCCACAGCAGCTTGCCCTCGCAGTTGCGCACCGTCACCTGCGCCTTCGCCACCGGTTTGCCCTTGTCCAGCGACGTCACCCACACCAGCGACGATAGGGCGCCGTGCTTGAAGTGCGCCACCATGTTGGTCACCAGCGCGGCCGCATTGACGTAGGCCGTCTGCGGCTTGTCGTTCAACGCCGCGCCCAGCTTGGGACTGGCCAACTCGACCACGTAAAACCCCGGCTTGCGCAGCGGAATGCCGATCACTTCCAACGCTTGCGCGCCGCCCGGCTTGGGCAGCGTGAAACGCTCGGCACCGGCGCCGTCCGCACCGTCCAGCAGCGGCTTGCGCATCTGGTCCGTATACAATTCGCCCGGTTCCCAATTGCCGCCGCGCGTCATGCGACGCAGCCAGTGGATGACTTGCCGGTCCTGCTCACCCGCTGCGTCGATCGCACCTCGCGGGCCGTCCACGCGCAACGCCGCACCTTGGATTGCGGTAGCAGGATCGAGCCTGGCGATGCGCGCAGCCAGCGCCGCTTCGGCACTACGCACCGTGACCGGCAGCAGCATATCGCCGCCTGCTTCGATGATGCCGAAGCGGGCCGGGAACTTCACCAGCGGCGGCTGCGTATCGGTCAGCACCGTCAGCGGGAAACGGGCGCGGTTGACCAGCGCGCGGCCCGCGTCGTCCTGCAGATTGGCGGGCAGCGACAGCATCAGTTTTACCTGTTCAGGGAACGGGCCGGGGATGGTGACGCTGCTGATGTATTCGGCCATGCGCTCCTCCTTGTCGACGCTGGCAGCGTAGGCCTTGCCCCCCGGCGCGGCTGCGTTCAGGCGTATCGCCAGCGCGTCGGCCATGCGGATCGGCGCACTGAAGTCCAGCCGCATCGGCAGGAACGGAATGCAGGCGCCCTTGACGCTTAATCGCTGGCAGCTGAAGCGAGCCGTGAAATCGGGCCGCGTCTTGAAGGCCAGCGTCTGCGCTTCGCTGGTGGCGATGCCGCTGCTGGCGGCAATGCCGGCGCCCCATACCAGCGCGACCTTGGCCTGTGCCGGCAGGCGGCGCTGGCACTGCAGCACAGCCAGCGGCATCTGCTCCAGCTTGTTGCTGCGCGCGGCGGCAGTGGCGCGCCACGTCACGCCGCGTGCGCGGAAGTAAATCGCCAGGTAGCGCTCGACGAAGTTCTTGCGTTGTTCGATGATTTGCTCGCGCTCTGCGCCGGCCAGCACGCGCACCGGGATTTTTTCGCTGACGCCATCGGCGCGGCACCATGCGTGCGCCGCGATGGTGTCTTCGCGCGCGACCGCATCCAGGCCCAGCATGAATATCTGCTGCTCGTCGATAGACCCGCTGCCTTCGCGCGGCACCATCTCGACTATGGCCGGGCCACCAGTATTGAAGGCGTACATGCGCTCGCCGGTCAGCGGCTTGCCTTCGATATCCTTCAGTTCCGGCTTGAGGGTGAAGGAGCAGGCCAGGCCGGCCGGCAGGTCGCGCGCAAAGTCGTAGCTCCAGTTGCTGCCGTCGATCCAGCGGCCCTGGCCCTGCTCCGGACAGTCGATCAGAAAGGGATCTTCCAGTCGCAGGTCGCCGAACGGCACCATCTGCCCGCTGAAGCGCGCCTGTACCTGCCGCACGCCTTTGATGGCGCCGGTCGGCGAAAACGACGTCAGGGAAGTCTGGGACAGTGCTGGCTGCGCACCCGCGCAGCACAGCAACAACAGGGTAGCCAGTTTGGGCAAGGCGCGCATGCCATCTCCACGATGTACGATCAGCCGACCAAACCAGTGTTGCAAAGACAGCAGGTGCTGTCAATAACATTACAAAAAATACACGCCCGAAAAAGCGACACGGCGCCAGCGGCGCCGGTCCGCTTATGCCAGGTCGAAGACGGCCATCGATTCCACGTGCGAAGTATGCGGGAACATATTCACCACGCCGGCCTTGCTCAGGGTGTAGCCGGCCACGTTGACCAGGATGCCGGCATCGCGCGCCAGCGTCGACGGGCTGCACGACACGTACACGATACGCTTGGGCAACAGTTGCGGATGGCTGGCGCGCAGTTCGCCCAGCGCTACGCTCAGCGCCATGGCGCCGTCGCGCGGCGGGTCTATCAGCATGCGGTCGAATTTACCCAGCGCGATCAAGTCGTCGGGCGTCACTTCGAACAGGTTGCGGGTGTAGAAGGTGGTCTTGTCCGACAGGCCGTTGGCCTTGGCGTTGTCCAGCGCGCGTTCGGTCAGCGCAGTACTGCCCTCGATGCCGACCACTTCGCGGCCCTGCGTGGCCAGCGGCAGCGTGAAGTTACCCAGGCCGCAGAACAGGTCGGCCACGCGGTCTTGCGGCTGTACTTCCAGCAGACCCAGGGCCTGGTGCACCAGCACGCGGTTGATATAGTGGTTCACCTGGGTGAAATCGACCGGCTTGAACGGCATCTTGACGCCGAATTCCGGCAACATGTAGTACAGCTCCGGGCCGATCGGGTAGAACGGTGCGGCCGTCTCCGGCCCCTTGGTCTGCAGCCAGACCTGGATCTGGTACTGGTCGGCGAAGGCCTTGAACTTGGCTTCGTCGTCGGCCGTCATCGGCGCCATGATGCGGAACACCAGCGTGGTCAGGCCTTCGCCGATGGCGACTTCGATTTGCGGGATCTGGTTGTACAAGGAGGTGGCGCCGATCAGCGCGCGCAGCGGCAGCAGCATGTCCGACACGTGGCGCGGCAGGATCTCGCAACTGTCGATGTCTGCCACGAAGGCCGATTTCTTTTCGTGGAAGCCAACCAGCACGGTCTCCTTCTTGACCACGTGGCGCACCGACAGGCGCGCGCGGTAGCGGTAGCCCCAGGTCGGGCCGTACATCGGCCGCATGACGTTTTCCGGACGGACCTTGCCGATGTGGCCCAGGTTATCTTCCAGCACGCGCTGCTTGACCGCGACTTGCGCGCTCGGCTCCAGGTGCTGCATTGAACAGCCGCCGCAAATATCGAAATGCTTGCAACGCGGCTTCACGCGCATCGAGGACTCGTGGTGCAGCGCCGTCATGCGGGCCGCTTCCCAGTTTTTCTTCTTCTTGAACGTCTCGAAAGAGACGCGCTCGCCCGGCAGCGCCCCTTCCACAAACACCACCTTGCCCGGCGAACCGTCTTCGTTTTCGATGTGGCCGACGCCGCGGGCGTCCATGTCGAGCGATTTGATTTCGATGATGTTCTCTTGCATAGCGTTCAAGTTTGTAGGGAGAGCAAAGCGCGGCCACTCCAGCCGCCGGGAGGGCGATATGATAGCAGAAGGAGCATGCCCGGCGCCGGAACCGGCCCAAGCAAGGTCGCAAGACCGGCGACAGCCCAGGTTTCTCGTTTTGCGAGAAAACCCGGGGCGTCCCCGATTGTCGATGTGAGGCTTACAGCAGGGAGTCGCGCACCACGCCGCGGGCGGCCATGGCGCGCTTGAGCTTGACCAGCGCTTCCTGCTGGATCTGGCGCACCCGCTCGCGGGTGACGCCCATTTCCTCGGCCAGCGTTTCCAGCGTGGCCGGATCGTCGTTGTCGAGGCCAAAGCGGCGCATGATGACGATGCGCTGCTTGTCCGGCAGCTTGGTCAGCCAGTCGCGCACCAGCACCGTCATTTCGTGATGCTCGGCGCGGGCGTCCGGGCTATCGTCGCTGTCGCCGGGCAGCATGTCCATCAGCGACGATTGCGGATCGTTGTCCAGCGGCGCATCGAGCGAAGTGGCATGCTCGGACAGTGCCAGGATGTCCTGCACCTCTTCCACCGGCCGGCCCACCAGCTCGGCAATGTCCTCGGCGGTGGCGTCTTTGCCGTTGTGGTGCTGGGCTTCGAGGTGGTATTTGCCGCGCAGGATCTGGTTCAATTCGCGCACCATGTGCACCGGCAGGCGCACCGTGCGCGCCTGGTTCATGATGGCGCGCTCTATGCTTTGGCGTATCCACCAAGTCGCATAGGTCGAGAAGCGGAAGCCACGCTCCGGCTCGAACTTGTCGATGGCGCGCATCAGGCCGATGTTGCCCTCCTCGATCATGTCGAGCAGCACCACGCCGCGGTTGATGTAGTGCTTGGCGATCGACACCACCAGCCGCAGGTTATGCTCGATCATGGTCTGCCGGGCGGAGAAGTTGCCGGCCTTGGCCTGGGTGGCGTAGTGCACTTCCTGGGCCGCCGTCAGCAGCGGCCGGGTGCCGATCTGGTTCAGATAGTGCTGGGTGGTGTCGGTCGACAGCTCGGCCGCCAGCACCTTTTTCAGTTCATCGACACTTTCCAGTACCGCGCCTGGTTCGACCGTCGCATCGGCATCGCCGTCCGCCTCGATGGAATCGATGACAACATCATCGTTGGGCTCGTCCGAAAATTCATCCGGTGCCGAGTCGTCTTCCATCGGGTCGTGCGGCTGGTGTGTCATGGGCTTCGCTAACGGTTAGGCAGAAACTTGGACGGGTCGACCGGTTTGCCCTGCTGCCTGATCTCAAAGTGCAGCTTGACAGCGTCGGTGTCGGAATCGCCCATTTCGGCAATTTTTTCACCCTTGCTCACGCTCTGGCCTTCCTTGACGACGATGGTTCGATTGTGGGCGTAGGCGGACAACAGACTATTATTGTGCTTCACAATAACGAGATTACCATATCCGCGGATGCCGCTACCGGCATACATAACTTTTCCTGCACCGGCTGCCACGACTGCCTGGCCGGACTTGCCGGCAATGTCGACACCCTTGTTCTTGCCTTCGTCAAAAGTGGCGATCACCTTGCCCTCGGAAGGCCACATCCAGCTCAGCTTTTCCTCCTCGGCGGCAGGCACCGGCTGGACTGGCGGCGGCACCACCGGCGCCGCCGCCGGGGCGATCGACGCCAGTTGCTCCGGCTTGCCTTCCTTGCCGTTGTCAGTACGCTGCAACTCGGCCAGCGCGCTGTCGGAATAGGGACGCTTGTCGCCTTTCGGCGTGCTCTTCCTGGGCACCGGCGGCGTGACCACGGCAGGCGCTTTGGTGTCGGTCGGCGGCATCACCACGGCGGCGGTCTGCACGCCTGGGCCGGAGGCATCGGGCGGCAGCACGCGCAGTACCTGATCCACCTTGATATCGTTCGGATTGGCGAGGTTGTTCCAGGCCACCAGGTCGCGGTAGTTCTGGCCATATTCCAGCGCGATGCGGATCAGCGTGTCGCCTTTTTTGACGGTGTACAAGCCGCGCTCATCGCGTGCGATCTGCGCCGATTCGCTCGGGGAGGCCGGTTTCTGCGCGGGCACGCTCGGATTGCGGTCGACCACCGGGGCCTGGTTGGGAGTGGTGCTGCAAGCGCTCAACAGGGCGAGCGTAAGGCTCATCACGAGCAAGGAACTTTTATTTGTCATTCTCATCTTTGTGGTTCTAATCGGTGCAGGCGCTTAAACGGTGCCCGGACGCAGCGGCACGAAATGGCAGTCTTCCAGCGTCTCGCTGGACCATTCGCTTTTGCCTAGGCGGGTAATCAATTCCAGGTGCTGGGTACGGACGCCCACGGGCGCCACCAGCCGGCCGCCGATGGCCAACTGCTCCAGCAGGGCCTGCGGCACTTCCATCCCGGCCGCGGCCAGGATTATGCCATCGAACGGCGCCGCCTGCGGCAGGCCTAGCATACCATCTCCGTAGTGCAGACGCAGGTTCGGCAAGCGCAGCGGCCGCAGATTGGCCTTGGCCAGCTCGTGCAGCGGCTTGATGCGCTCGATCGAATACACTTCCTGCGCCACCAGCGACAGCACCGCCGCCTGGTAGCCGCAGCCGGTACCGATCTCCAGCACGCGCTGCAACTGGCCGCCGTAGCGCATCACCTCGATCATGCGCGCCACGATGTAGGGCTGCGAAATCGTCTGGTGGTGGCCGATCGGCAGCGAGGCGTCGATATACGCCTGCCCGGCCAGTGCTTCATCCATGAATATGTGCCGCGGCACGGTTTCCATTGCGCTCAGCACCACCGTGTCCTTGACGCCCTGCTTGGCCACGCGCGCCACCATGGCGCGCCGCACTGCGTCCGACACCAGCGGATTCTGGCGCGGCGCGGCCGGCGGCGCCGGCTGGGCTCGGTCCAGCGCGTGGCTGTGGGACTTGGACGGCGAGGCCACCGGATGCGGCGGCGGATAGGCGCCCTGCGCTATCCGGCCATGCTGGGCACCGTGGCGGGCAGCGTTCTGGGTTGCCGTTTGCGGGGTGGCGACCGGTGCATACACTGCCGTTTTCTTGGCGGTCTTCTCGACTACCGACGACAGCGGCAGCGGAAAGGTGCGCGGTTTATCACTCATGCCAGGGCCTTGGCCAATGCGGCCAGCTGGGTCTTGTGGGTCAGGTCGATCTGCAGCGGGGTCATCGAGGTTAGTCCTTGCGCGCAAGCATAGAAATCAGTGCCCTCGCCGGCATCCTTGGTCGCGCCCGGCGGGCCGATCCAGAAGATTTCCTTGCCGCGCGGGTCTTGCGACCGTATCACCGGCTCGGCCTGGTGGCGCCGGCCCAGCCGGGTGGCGACCACGCTGCTTAGCTGCTGATACGGACGGTTGGGGATGTTAACGTTCAGCAGATAGGGATGGGGCAGCGCGTCATAATAGCGCTGCACGATGTCACGCGCATGACGGGCCGCATCCTCGATGTGCTCCCAGCCGTAGGCGCCTTGCGAAAAGGCGATGGCCGGAATGCCGAACAGATAGCCCTCGGTGGCGGCCGCCACGGTGCCGGAGTACAGCGTATCGTCGCCCATATTGGGGCCGTTGTTGATGCCGGAGACCACCAAGTCGGGCCGGTAATCGAGCATGCCGGTCAGCGCCACGTGTACGCAGTCGGTCGGCGTTCCATTGACAAAATAGAAACCATTGGCAGCCCGCTGCACCGACAGTGGCCGGTCCAGCGACAGCGAGTTGGACGCGCCGGAGCGGTTGCTGTCGGGCGCCACCACCACAATGTCGGCGATGGGCGCCAGCGCTTCGGCCAGGGCGGTGATACCGGGGGCGAGGTAGCCGTCGTCGTTACTGATAAGGATTCTCATGCCGACGATTTTACCTGAAGCAATGGCAAGACTGCGCACCCGGCCCGGCCCCGCCGCAGATAAATTTCCGCTATCGGGGCGCCGTGCGCAAGTCGGCGCCGTCCAGCGCCTGCACGCCGGCGCGGCCCGGGCGCGGCCGGTGCGCGTGGTGCAGCGCCGGGGCGTAGTCGCCCTGTGCCACCTCCTGATGCAACTCCATCACCGGCGGCTCGCCCAGTTGCGACAGGACTTCGGCCAGGCGCAGTCGCGCCAGCCGCGTTTCCGGATGCTCGGCGCCCAGGCGGTGCGACTGCGCCTGCAGCACGGCATCGAACAGGCCGCGCGCCGCGTCCAGTTCCTGCAACTGGGCCAGCGTTCGAGCCAGCGCAGTCTTGCTATACAAGGTGTCGGGATGCTCGGCGCCCAGCAGCCCCTTGCGGGCCGCCACCACCTGCTCTTGCAGCAGCCGTGCCGCTGCAAAGTCGCCGCGCTGGTACAACATGTCGGCCCGGCCAGCCTTGCAAGCCAAGGTCATCAGATGATCCGGCCCCAGCTGGCGCAGATAGGCGTCCAGCACACTGTCCTGCAACGCCAGCGCGTCGCCCACCAGCCCTTGCAGTGCCAGCGTGGCGGCCAGGTTGGCCTTGGCTGCCAAGGTATCGGGATGGTCGGCGCCCTGCTGCCGCACGCGCTCGTCGACGATGCATTCTTCCAGGTATTGCGCCTGATCCAGCTTACCCTGCAGCCGCAGCACCACCGCCAGGTTGCTCTTGCTGCTGAGGGTGTCGGCATGGTCCTCGCCCAAGCCGCGCTGGCGCAGGCCCAGGCTTTCCTCAAAACATTGCCGCGCTTGCGGCAGGCGGCCGTCGCGCCGGTACAGCTCGCCCAGCCGGTTCAGGTCGCGCGCCAGCGGCAGCGACACGGCCCGGCCGCTGCCGTCCGCAATCGCCTGCCGCGCCTCGACGATGGCCGCCAGCAGATGAATTTCGCGGCTCGACTGCCATGGGTAGAAGCCGCCGCCCATCCAGTCGAGGAAGGCTTCGAAGGTGCGGGTCAGTGAAAAACGGTCGCCGCCCTGGTCTATGCGCACCGCCAACTGTTCACCGTAGGCAAAGGTGCGGGTCTGCTGCAACTGCACTTCGTCAAAATAGCTATCGAGCGAGGCTAGTTGCAAGCCGTAGCACTCGCGCAGCAGTTGCTCGAAGATGGGCTGATAGCCTTCGATGCCCAGCTGGGCATCGCCCCGGCGCCACTGCGAACGCTGCATGCTATCCCCCATTTCGATGCGAGATGGCAGAGGATAGACGATTAATGGCCGCTGTTCATCTTCATGGCTGCGACGATAGGCGGTGGCGCGGCTGACCAGGCTCTGCACGCCTTCCAAGCTCTGCCGGTTGGGTGTGAACACCAGCACCAGCTTGCGCGGCAGCAAGGTCGAGCAAATGCCGGCGCTGTCGGTGCGGCCCGTGCGCGAATCGACCAGCACATAACGGAAATGGCGCGCCAGCATGTCGGCAAAGCAACGGAACAAGGCCGGGCAACTGTCGAACAGCTCATCCCAATGCATCTGCGCCAGCCGCTCGCTATAGCTGGCGTCGAAGCGGCCGGCCGGCATCAGGCACAAGGGGCTGCCCTGATCGACCCGGCACACGTATTGCTCCCAACCAACGGCGTTGAGCACTGCGCGCGCCAACTCCTCATCGTCCAGGGCTGCCGCCCCCCGCGCCAGCAACCGCAGTTGCTCACGACAAGCTTCGAAAAACTCCAGCACCCCCGGCGTCTCCTGTTGCCGCTGGAAATAATGGTGCAAGCCGGGCGCCTCCAGATCCCAGTCGATCATGAGGATGGGCGTAGTCGCATTTTGATGCCGGGCAAGCAATATCGCGATGTTGGACAAAGCCATGGTACGGCCAGTGCCACCTTTGTAAGAATAAAAGGTGACGACTTCGCCAGGCGCGGTCAGCGGCGGCAGGGACAATGAGGTGGGTTCCATGACAAGCCTTTAGTGTTAGCGTGGGAAGTGGGGAGGTGGCAAGGCGCGCCATTCCGGCTGGATGTCGGGCAGGACAAACCGGCCACAGTCATGCTCTGCTGGCAGGTAATGTTTCAAACAGTGGTAGTGGGCAACAATGCGCTGCACGATGCGGTCTATATCGGGCAGGAAATCGAGATTGGTTTTCAGGTCGCCGCAGGCCAGCGTGTAGCGCGAAAAGTCCACGTACATGCCGTCGGTAATTTGCGACGGCAGGCTGTCCGGGTGGCGCGTCATGATTACCGGAATAATCAGATGGCTGGGCAGTGCATACCATTGCCGCCGCTCGCTTTCAATAAGTTGCATCGCTGCAAACTCGCGCCGCGTGTAGGCATGGGCTTCGTATCTGGGGGAGTAGATGAGCAACATGCATGCGCTTTCACACAAGGCTTGGGCGATGCGCTGGTCGATGTCGTCGCCGCCGCCGAGTTGCTCACTGTCAACAAAAAGCTCGTTCTCGGTATCGAGGTGGGGCTCCAGATAACATTTCAGCGCTTCCACCAATTCGTTCTTGAACCTGCGCATGTACGCATATTGGCCATGCGCATAGCTGACAAAGCAGCTGTAGCGTAAAGACATGGCACCCTCCGTTTTCGCCCCCCCAGACTGGTACGGCGCTAACTAACTCTAACAAAGATGAGCGCCGCCACTTTGCGCCTACGCAAACGCGCGCCGGACAAAGGCGCCGCCATTGCCGGGCCGAATCGGGCATAATGGAAAAATAAAACGGTCGTGCCATTCTTTAATTTCATCACAACAAAGGAAGACAAAATGAAAGCCATCGTGTGCCAAGCCTGGGGACTGCCGGACACCCTGACCGTGCAGGATTTGCCCGCTCCGCAAGCAGCTGCGGGCCAGGTCGTGATCGACGTCCAGGCGGCCGGCGTCAACTTTCCGGACGTGTTGATCATCCAGGGCATGTATCAATTCAAGCCACAACTGCCATTCACGCCGGGCAGTGAAATTGCCGGAACGATCAGCGCGGTGGCCGACGATGTCAGCGGTTTCAAGGTCGGCGACCGGGTCATGGCCTACACCGCGCAAGGTGGTTTTGGGCAACAGTTGGCGGTGCCCGTCAGCAACCTGATGCCCATGCCGCCCGGCATGGATTTCGATACTGCGGCGGCGATCACCCTCACCTACGGCACCTCGCACCATGCGGTAGTGGACCGTGCCGCGCTAAAATCTGGCGAGACCATGCTAATACTTGGCGCGGCTGGCGGCGTAGGGCTGGCTGCCATCGAGATCGGCAAGGCCTTGGGAGCCCGCATTATTGCTTGCGCGTCCAGCGACGAAAAGCTGGCCGTCTGCGCAGCCCATGGCGCCGACGTGTTGATTAATTACAGCAAGGAAGATTTGCGAACAGCCATCAAGGCTGCGACCAACGGCAAGGGTCCCGATGTGATCTACGATCCGGTCGGCGGCGCCTATGCGGAGCCGGCCTTCCGTTCGATCGCCTGGCGCGGCCGCTATCTGGTGGTGGGATTTGCCAACGGCGAGATTCCGACTTTGCCGCTGAATCTGCCCCTATTAAAAGGGGCGGCGCTGGTCGGTGTGTTCTGGGGCGAGTACGCCAAACGCGAACCCAAGGCCAACCTGGCGGCCATGCGCCAGTTGATGGGCTGGTTGCAAGAAGGCAAAATCAAACCGCATATTTCTGCCCGCTATGCGCTGGCCGACACCGCCCAGGCACTCAAGGACATGGCGGGCCGCAAGGTCAGCGGCAAGGTGGTGATCTTGCCACAGAAGTAATCTTGCAAGACCAACGGGCTGGCGCTGCTGCGCCGGCCCGTTGCGTTTTCCCGCCAATACTCGATACCAATAGTTACTGATCCACACCCTCGATGGTGTCTGGCACGGGCGGCTGATCTAAGGTTCCATCCGCCTTGTTTTTGAAGAAGGCCAGCACCTCGGCCTGCTCGCGGGTGCGTTTGAAGGACGGCAAACTCTGCCAGATGCGCTTGCCGTAAGGCTTGGAAATCACCCGCGGATCGCACAGCATCAACACGCCGCGGTCGCCTTCGTCGCGTATCAAACGGCCGGCGCCCTGCTTCAGATTGATGATGGCTTCCGGCAAAGTGTGGTGCATGAAACCGTTCTTGCCCTGCTTTTCCATCACTTCGATGCGGGCCGCCAGCACCGGATCGTCCGGCGGAGCAAATGGCAATTTATCAATAATAACCAGCGACAGCGCATCGCCGCGCACGTCCACGCCTTCCCAGAAACTCTGGCTGCCTATCAGCACACCGTTGCCGGCCTTGCGGAACTGGTCCAGCAATTCGGTGCGGCCCTTGTCGCCCTGCACGAACAGCGGAAACTCCAGGCCGCGCTTGGCGAATTCGTCACGTAGCCGCTCGGCCGCCCGCTTGACGGCGCGCAAGGTGGTGCATAGCAGGAAGGTCTTGCCGCCGGCCGCTTCGATCACCGGCAAGGCCAGATCCAGCACCGCGTCCGTATAGCCCATGGAATTGGGGTCCGGCAAGCCCTGGGGCACGTACAAAATGCCCTGCTGCTGGTAATTGAAGGGGCTGGGCCAGGACATCGACGGCTCGCCCGTCAAGCCCATTTGCTCGGAAAAGTGGCTAAAATCATTCTTCACCGCCAAGGTGGCCGACGTGAAGATCCAGCTGCGCGGCACGCCCTCGCGCTGGCCGTTGAAAATCGGCGCGATCGACAACGGGGTTTTATGCAGTTGCAGCGAACTGGTGTAAGCCTCCACCCAGAACACGGCTTCCTCGCCGGACGGCACTTTGGCTTTCGGGTCGTATTTCCAGGCCTGCAGCTGCTGGGCCAGCTCGATGCCGCGCACGCGGCACTGTTCCAGCGTTTCAGCGCGCTCGGCCTGGGTTTCCAGCACGGCGTTCATGCCGTCCAGCTCGTCTTTCAAGGTCTGCAAGGCCGGGAAGAACTCGCTCGATGGCGCGATCTGCGGCAGTGACAGGCGCACGATGTCTTGCGGGAAGGTCAAGCGCAGGTCGCGCGCGGCCTTTTCCACCACCGTCACCACCTTGCCCCAGTCGGCGCCGTCGCGCGCGTTGGACAAGCCCTCGGCCAGCACGTCGCGGCACAGTTCCAGCACTTGCGAGGTCGAGAAGGTGTCGCCGAAGAACAAGGTGGCGGTATCGGGCAGTTGGTGCGCCTCGTCGAAGATGATGGTGTTGGCGGACGGCAGCAGCTCGGCCACGCCGCTATCTTTCAGCGCCACGTCGGCAAAGAACAAGTGGTGATTGACCACGACCACATCCGCCTGCTGCGCTTCCTTGCGCGCCTTCATGACGAAGCAATCCTGGTAGTATTGGCATTCCGCGCCCATGCAATTGTCACGGGTCGAGGTCACCAGGTTCCAGATCAGGGCGTTTTCCGGCACGCGGGCCAGCTCGGCCTTGTCGCCCGAGCTGGTCATCTTCAAAAAGCGCGAAATTTCGCGCAAATGGCCGACATCGTCGCGCGACGTCATGCGGCCGTTCTGCAGCGTGCGTTCCAGATGGTAATGGCAGACGTAGTTCGAGCGGCCCTTCAACAGCGCCACCGACACCGGCACCTGCAGTGCGGCGCGCACCGTCGGTATGTCGCGCAGAAACAACTGATCCTGCAAGTTCTTGGTCCCGGTGGAGACGATGGTCTTGCCGCCCCACAGCAGCGCCGGCACCAGGTAGGCGAAGGTCTTGCCCGTCCCCGTGCCAGCCTCGGCGATCAAGGTTTTCTGTTCGGCGATGGCTTGCGCGACGGCCTTGGCCATCTCGGTTTGCGAGCGGCGCGGGCGATAGCTGCCCACGGCCGGTCCCAGCGGACCGCCGGCACCAAACAGGCGCTCGACTTCGGCATCGTATTTGCCGGGCGGCGCCTCAGGCAGGCTGCCGATCACGGCGGGGACGGCATCGGGCTGGGGCGCAGGCGCGGCGGCCTGGGGCGTGAGATTGTGGTCGGTCAAAATATACTTTGCTATGGCGTACGGCGACAACGCAGAGGAGGCACCGCTCAGGCCGGGACGTCGGGCACTAATTGCATTTTCAGCAAAGTGATATGGTCTTTTAGTTGCAGCTTGCGCTTTTTGAGTCGGCGCAATTGCAGCTGATCGTGATGCCCATCCAGCGTCAGCATGTCGATCACCGCGTCGAGGTCGCGGTGCTCCACATCGAGTTCGATCAGGCGGCGCTGGATATCTTGTACATCAGTCATGTTTTCAGTCTTCAGTGACAGGGCGCGGAGCGCAAGCGGGTGGCAGGCGGTAAATGTTTCATCAAGTCAATAAACACGCTTGCCACAAAACTGCTTACCGGTGCATAGTTTAATCTACGACGGCGCTGCCGCCAACCAAATGATCGCGCACACACTTTGCAGACGCCGTTGCAACGCCAGCTAGGATACAGTGTCGTACATGAGTGCATACAAAATAGAAGCCGGCACGGCCCAGCATATCGGCAACCGTCCGCAACAAAACGACCGGGTGGCCCTGTACACGGCCGCCCAGGCGCCCGGCTACGTGATGGCGGTGCTGGGCGATGGCGGCAACAGCAGCCTCGGTTCCGACCAGGTGCTGCTGACGGCCAAGCAGCTGTTCGACGAATTCCGCCCCGGTGATACACCCAGCCTGCCCCGCCTGCAAGAATTGGTGTGCAACATCGCGCAGGAAGCGCATCAGGTCATCAAGATGAATCCCATCGCCGCCACGCAGGAGCCGCAGAGCACGCTGGTGGTGCTGGTACTGACGCCGGCGCACCAGGCGCTGTGGGCACAAGTGGGCGATTCGCGGCTGTACCGCTTTGCCGGCGCGACTTGCGTAGTGCGCAGCAATGACGCGGCTTATATCGATTACCTGGTCAGCAACGACAAGCTGCCGCTGGAGGCGGCCCGCAAGCACCGCAATTCCAAGCTGCTCAGCAATGTGTTGGGCAACAATTTCAAGCTGCCCTACGTCACGCTGGGCCAGCATGAGGGCTTGCGCCCTGGCGATGCTTTCCTGCTGTGCTCGGACGGGCTGTGGCAGTTGTTTACCGATCAGGAACTGGCGGCGGTGCTGGCGCGCAATACCCCGCGCCAGGCGGCGGAACGCTTGATCAACAAGGCCATGGAACGCGCCAACGGCAAGGGCGACAACTGCTCGATGGCCATCATCAAGCTGGTGGCGCCGCCCAAGGAAGTGCCGAACTACACGGTGCAGAAAATGGGCCGGGCGGTGTAGCTTACTGCTTGGCCGAGGCGGAGGCTGCGGCGGCAGCCGCTGCGGCAGCTTTCTTCTTCTCGGCTTCGGCCTTGACGGCGCGTTTGCGCTCGGTCTCTGCCTTCTTCTTGGTGACGTCGGCCTGGCGCTGCTGCGATTCGGCCTGCTTCTTTTCAAACGCGGCCACGTTGGCGGCGCGCTTGCCGACGTTGGCCGCGTCCTCGGCCTGCTGGCGCTGGACCTTGGTGTCATGCTCGGCCTGGCGCTGGGCCACGCTCGGGCCGGTTGGCGCGGCGCGCGGCTTGTCGTCAATGACCTTGGCCGCCCTGGGCTCTTGCTGCGCGCGCTGCGCCTGCTCTTCCGCATCCTTGCGCACGCGCTCGGCCAGTTCGGCATCGCGCTTGTCGACCGAATCCTGGCGCTTGAAATGGCTCGCTTCCACTTCCATCGCGCGCAGCTGCGACAGCGCGGCGCGGCGCTTTTCCTTGGCCTGGTCCAGGCAGTAGTTGACGAAGAACTTGCCGTAGCACACCCGCTCGCTGGCAGCGAATTCGTCATTGACCTTGGCGCGGTCCTTGACCACCTGCGCTAGCGTGGCGTCGGCCTGCTCGACCGAGTGGCTCTGCGGTACGCGCGGCGCGCCGATCGGATCCTGGCCGATGTCCTGCGCCAGCGCCGGCACTGCGCTCACGGCAGCGGCCAGCAGGAAAATCATTCGTCTCATATTCTTGTCCAGTTGTGGCCTAGGCCAGCGCAGCGGCGGCGCCACGCTGTTCCTTGTCCATGTAATCGCGCGACTGCATCTCGACGATGCGCGAGACGGTGCGGTGAAACTCGTTGGCCAGGGTGCCGTTGGTGTACAGCTCTTCCGGCTCGACCTCGGCCGACATCAGCAGCTTGACCTTCTGATCGTAGAACACGTCGATCAACCAGGTAAAGCGGCGCGCCTCCGACGACATCGCCGCCGACATCATCGGAATCCCGGACAATATCACGGTATGGAAGCGGCTGGCGATTTCCAGGTAATCGTTCTGCGAACGCGGACCGCCGCACAGCGTGTTGAAGTCGAACCAGATGATGGAGCCGGCGCGGCGCAGCGCGCGGATCTCGCGCGCCTCGATGCGGATACACGGGTCTTCGTCGGCGGTTTCGGCGATGCGTCCATAGGCGTCGCGCAGCGCCTTGTCGGTGGTGGCGTTCAGCGGCGTGTAGTAGGACTCGACCTGCTCCAGTGCGCGGCCGCGGTAGTCGATGCCAGCATCGATGTTCATCACGTCCAGCTTTTCGTACAGCAGCGCGATGGTCGGCAGGATGCGGTCGCGGTGCAGGCCATCCGGATACAGCAGGTTCGGATCGTAGTTGGAGGTCATGATGAAGGACACGCCGTTGTCGAACAGCGCCTTCAGCAGGTTATACATGATCATGGCATCGGCCACGTCCGAGATATGGAATTCGTCGAAGCAGATCAGCCGGTATTTCTTGGCGACGCGCCGCGCCACCTCGTCCAGCGGATCGGCCACGCCGCGCAGCTCGTCGAGCTGGCGGTGCACGTCGCGCATGAATTCGTGGAAGTGCAAGCGCGTCTTGCGCACCAGCGGCACCACCGAATAGAAGCTGTCCATCAAGAACGACTTGCCGCGCCCTACCCCGCCCCACATATAGACGCCCTTGGGCACGTCCGGACGGTTGATCAAGCGCTTGAAGGTGCTCGAGCGCTGGCCCTTGTAGGCCAGCCACTCGTCATAACACTGCTGCAGGCGGTCGACCGCGCGGCGTTGCGCCGGGTCGACCTTGAAGTCGCGCTGCTTCAGCGCGTTCTGATAAAACTCTTCGACGTTCATGTATTCATGCGCAAAAAAACGGCGGGCCAGTGGCCCGCCCTACCAACTACATAGGACGGGCATACAGCCCGCCGTGTACTACTTAGAAGTTCAGCGTGCGCTTGTCGATTGCCAGCGCGGCTTCCTTGGTTGCTTCAGACAGCGATGGGTGTGCGTGGCAGATGCGCGCGATGTCTTCGGCCGAAGCTTTGAACTCCATCGCGACCACGGCTTCCGAAATCAGCTCGGAGGCCATCGGACCGATGATGTGCACGCCCAGGATTTCGTCGGTGCTGGCGTCAGCGAGGAACTTGACCATGCCCGAGGTATCGCCCAGCGCGCGTGCGCGGCCGTTGGCCAAGAATGGGAAAGTGCCGGCCTTGTATGCTACGCCGTCGGCCTTCAACTGCTGCTCGGTGCGGCCTACCCAGGCGATTTCCGGCGAGGTGTAGATCACCCAAGGGATGGTGTTGAAGTTGGTGTGGCCATGCTGGCCAGCCATGCGCTCGGCAACGGCAACGCCTTCTTCTTCCGCCTTGTGCGCCAGCATAGGGCCGCGCACCACGTCACCGATCGCCCACACGCCTGGCAAGTTGGTCTTGCAGTCGCCGTCGACGGCGATGAAGCCGCGCTCGTCCATCTGCAGACCGGCTTTATCGACGCCCAGGCCATCGGTGTTCGGGGTACGGCCGATCGACACGATCAGCTTGTCGAACACGGCGCTCTGCGCCTCGCCCTTGGCGTTGTCGTATTCCACGGTGACGCCACTCTTGCCGGTGCTGACCTTGTTGATCTTGCAGCCCAGGTTGATGTTCAGGCCCTGCTTGGTAAACAGCTTGTTCGCTTCCTTGGCGATCTGTTCGTCGACCGCCCCCAGGAAGGTTGGCAGGCCTTCCAGCACGGTCACTTCAGCGCCCAGGCGGCGCCATACGCTGCCCATTTCCAGGCCGATGACGCCGGCGCCGATCACGCCCAGCTTCTTCGGCACTGCGTCGATGTCCAGCGCGCCGGTGTTGGACAGTATCAGCTTTTCATCGAATGGTGCGCCCGGCAGTGCGCGCGGATTGGAACCGGTGGCGATGATGACCTGCTTGGCCGAGATCACTTCAGCGGCCGGGCCGGTGATAGCGAGCTCGTAGCCGTCGGCACTCGCAGGGCCGGTGAAGGCTGCACGGCCGTGGAAGAAGCTGACCTTGTTCTTCTTGAACAGGAACTGGATGCCGTCGTTGTTTTGCTTCACAACGGTGTTCTTGCGCTTGAGCATCTGGCCCAGGTTCAGCGACAGGCCAGCGACGTCGATGCCGTGCTCCTTGAACGCATGGCCGGCGTGCTCATAGTGTTCCGACGACTGCAGCAGCGCTTTCGATGGAATGCAGCCCACGTTGGTGCAGGTGCCGCCCAGAGCCGGGCCACCCTTGTCGTTTTCCGCTGCGTCTACGCAGGCTACCGAGAAGCCCAGCTGCGCGGCACGGATTGCGGCGATGTAACCGCCAGGACCGCCGCCGATCACTATTACGTCAAATTGTTTGCTCATTTTTTAATTCCCAATCTCTTCTTCTGGAACGAATATCCATAACAGCAAGTAGATGCCGATGCCGACGCCGACCGATAACACGGACAGCAAAAAGATCAAACGCCAGATCCACGAATCGAGCCCGGTGGCCACGGCCAGTCCGCCGCAGACGCCACCTAGCCAGCGGTCGTGCTGCGCACGGCGCAGGTGGTTCAGGCTCTGGCCTGGCGCGCTGTTGTCGCCACCCGGTTGCAGCAGGCGTGCCTTGGCCTGGGCGAATTCCTCGTCGGACAAGGCACCCGCCTGGTGCAGTTCGTGCAAACGCTTGATCTCTTCAGTTACCGACATGCCGCCTCCCTAGTGCACTCCCGGCCGCACAATGCGGCGCGGCAGTGCAGCGTAAATTACAGGTCCAGCAGCAGGCGTGCCGGATCTTCCAGCGCTTCCTTCATGGCCACCAGGCCCAGCACGGCTTCGCGGCCGTCGATGATGCGGTGGTC